>JAABUM010002732.1_pt1 | contig 23086 bp, 41 predicted proteins | sample 5559161 | NCBI WGS metagenome assembly JAABUM01 (sample SAMN10711868, study PRJNA513369) | rock metagenome | isolation source: Antarctica rocks | place: Antarctica: Victoria Land, Siegfried Peak nord
TAGGCTAGTCTTCTTAACCCCTGAAAACCCTCTGTCCCTGTCCTGTCCGTGCAGTACTCCCGCAACAGCTCGCTGGGCGCGATCTGCGGGCGCAGCGACGTCAACGCGGGCCACCCTGTGGCGTACGGCTGCTATGACACCAAGGCCGCCAACTTCCGCATGGCGGCGCAGCGCTGGGCGGTCGGTGTGGTGGGCCCCACCACTGCGCAGGCACGCCGTTCATCTCTGGCCGCACTGTCTGCAAGCGAATCAACAACGATGGGCAAAGGGTGGTCTACCCATTGACGCGTGCTCAAGAGACCGTCCAACCGACGCCATCAAGTATCAAGTGTCGTTGCTGCGGTGAGCTTGAGACTCAAGGAGCTCACATGGTCTCGAGGCAAAGGCGTCCAGGCAGGGCATTCGCCAGCATATTCGCGAAGGGCAATACTGATGTCGCTTTGGCGATGCCCTGCCTGGTCGCATGCCGTGCAGGACGCATAGGTGCAACTCCAGATCCTGGCGGCATGTGCCAGCTGCCACCTCACCATGTCTGTTGTGCTCTTCGCAGCGCACCCTGAAGCCCTTCCGGTGGGACGAGCAGGGCGGCCGATTTGCCGACACGCCGCACCTGGGCCAGCCCCAGGTCTTCGACTTTGACTTTGAGCTGCTCAAGCCCTGGACCTGAGGTTGCTGCGATCGGGAAACACAGCGGCACACTTCCTGATTCAGATTCTGCAAAGCCGTCGAGTGGCTTGCCGTGCTTGGTGCTCTGCCTGGGGATATTCGTAGTGTGATGGCTTTGTTCTAGCTAAGAAATGATGTCAAGTGCTTTGATGCAAGTGCTTTGATGAGACCAGCTCGAAGAAGAGCCGCCTCTACATTGTGTGCGAATGCTTCAGCGTGTTCATATAGACGATAAACGACCAAATCGTTCTGGGCAGAGGCGGTGTCAGATGTATGTGTTGCAAGTCTATCGAGTGTCAGTCGCTGCAGTCTGGTTCAAGGTTCAAGAGGACAACAGAGAGCGCCAGAGGACTGGTCCACAGAGGTGCACTCGCACAGGCAGAGGCATAATTGGGTGCGCTAAGCAGTCTGCGATGCAGTGCATTCGCAGCGAGCCTGGGCCACACTCCACGCTCTGGCATGGCACGTCTACGACCCTGCCCCTGGTTGTGACGCGCGGTGTCACCAGCGGCGGGTCTACTCCGAGGAGATCTTTGTGATCAGGAACTTAGACAGCGGCTGCCGGTGCCCCGTCTTGCGCTGGTAGTGCTTCTTCGGCTTGTGCTTGTACACCTGCGGCGCAGAAAGGGAGGCGGCGGCTCAGAACCGCTGCTGTAGCAGATAAGCTGCAGGTCATGATCTGACAATGCACCTCCTATAACGCCGCCATGGCTGCCCGCCGACGCTGATCGAAATGCGGGCTGCGCAAGACCCTGCGCGCCAGCGCTGCCGCGTGGCGAGGCTGCCTCTGTGACCGCGCTCTGAAGGGGCCAGCATGTGCAAGCGACCGAGCGATGCGGGAGCGACGGCAGCAGGAAGTCGTAAAACGCAATTTGGAGAGAACACACGCACAATGATCTTAGGGCCCTTGAGCTCCTCCAGCACGGTGGCCTCCACGGTGATGCCGCCCAGGTAGGGCTGCCCGACGGAAAACTTGCCCTCATGCTTCAGCGCCAGCACCCGCCCCAGCTTGATCGTGCTGCCCGGCTCCGCCTGCGGCGAGTTGCATCGTTCGTGAATTGACGTCAATGTGCAACATTCAACATCGAACAGACAGATCTCCTCAGTCTAGTCAAGCGCCAGCACCCGCCCCAGCTGGATCGTGCTGCCCGGCTCCGCCTGCGACAAATGCTGCCCGGCTCTGCCTGCGACAGGTGACATGTGGTTTTAGGTTTCAGGAAACGATGTCAACATTAACAAATTTGCCGTTGTGCTTGAGCAGCAGCACACGCCCCAGCTTGATGGTGCTGCCTGGCTCCGCCTGCAGCCTGTCAAACAGCAAGTCGATATGATGACTTCAGTCCATCAGAGCGGTCAATCTCGATCAGAGTGTCAAGTGGAGCGCCAGCGCCAGCCTGACCATGCTGGTGGGTTTCGCCTGCAGCATGTGAAAACAGGATCTGTGTGCTGCCACAGTTGGCAGCCGCACGAAGACTTGGTGTGTGCTGCGCGATGATGCCTTTGCTGGTTGATGTCGTGCACACCACCATGGCAGCCTCCGCCGGAAGGTTTGGGCCTCGGTTTGGCCGCGCCGCTCTTCGCTGACTGCCGCAGCAGGTCCGCCAAGGGTCGCGCGGCAACAGGAAACACGCTCGACACGCACGTAAGGTCTGGTGCCTAATTGCTGCCATGCTCACTGCAAGCTGCTTGCGGGTGCAGCAGCTGCTGCACCCGCAGCCTCCCATCCTCAACATGCGCTGCGAGGCATGGACCTCACAAGCATAATTGTAGTTCCGAGTAATCAACCTTCGCAAGGCGGGAAATATGCTGACCATAGATGTGATACGCACCGCGAGCCGGTTGCAGGTGTACCAGCGGCCCTCCTCCACGATGTGCTGCACGCCGCCGATGTCGATTACCGCGTAAGTGGCTGCCAGGCCGCGCATGGACGGCGGCGTCGCCACCTCCGCCGGCAGCTGGCTCGGCGGGCTGGCCACTGCGCCAGGAGGAGAAAGCAGATGTCATGGCGATGGGCTTTCCGAACAGCACGATTGGGGCAAGCACCAACGGCGAGATCGGCCTGGCCAGCCGGAGCCCCCCATGACCCGGCCACTCCGCAAGCAGGTCGGCACAAATAAATGCGGCGCTGGATTTCTGTCCAGGACCCAAAGCGACTCAGAGCTCGCATCGCCAGCGGCGGGGCAGCCCGAGGGGGATCGAGCATCCTGCAGACGATGCCGTGTGTTGATTGGTCTGTCGTATGTGATGACTTGGCAAACTGCGAGCGTTCTGCATGGAGCTGCCGCTGCCGCATCAGCAGGACATGCATATGCTGCAATGCCTGACCGCAGCGCCTGTGACTGCCGTCCAAGTGTTAAGACACCAAGAGAGGCAGCCCTCGCTGAGTCGGTCAGTGTGCTGCGAGATCGTTCCGACACACTGACAGGACGTTGCACAAGTGACTGAGGAGCACTGGGCACATCATCGCGCCAGCAGGCCGAGAAGCCCGGATCAACTTAGCTCAACGCTTGCCCCAGCGCCTCCCTGCGGCAGAAGCACGCTGCTTGGCCTGCACCACCACGTGCTCAGCAGCCACCGCAATCCGAAGCTCTGCCAGGCGCAGCGTTTCGGGTTGAGCTTCCAACTCACCCTCTGCTGCGGCTGCCTGCGCGACGACGGGCCTGCTGCACGATTGTCGCCTGTGGGCTGGCGAGGCTGGGCTGAGTGTCCTGGCTGAGGCGCTCCACTGAGCCGCGCTGCGGGTCAGCTGCGGTCTGGCGGCTGTAAGCGGCGGGCAATTGCACCGCGACATCATTGCGGACGCCATGGCTGCAATCCAGTCGTGGCCGGGGTGTGCTGACTGCCTTCTGCAATGCTTGCGGCGTGGCATCGTCATCCTTGACGATTAGGCGCTAATCATGCTCATATTTGGTCACATTAGCTTCGCCGTCACTCCAGCACACTTCACACGGTGCTGCGATACCAGCTGCATTAAAGTTTGAACGGCAACAGAGGCAAGCCGATTAAATAGCGAGCCCGAAACAGAATGTGAGGCATTAGTGCGCCAGCCGCTGCTGGTGAATGCGGCACGCAATCACCATCATCGGCTGTCCGACATCAGAGGATGCCTGCGCACTCGCACCCCCGGAAAAAATCCCAACCCAATGCAGAAATACGGCTCTACAAACCAAAAGTTCTGATCAGAGAATCTACGAAACAATCGCCAGCGCAGCTGGCTGCTTCGGGTGAGCCATGGAGCTTGCTTCCTGCACTTCAGACGTAACGCCAGAAGAAGCGAAATTCGCGAAGCGAAAAGCGCGGGCACCGGTTGCCACGGCTGCCTCCTATCCCGGCACCCCGTGCCCCAGCCAAGCCGCCGGCTCAGGCCTCGCCGTCCCCGCCGCCATCGGCTGTTTGGTATTACCCCTGGCCCAGCAAACGCCGCCGGCTTATATTAGGCCTCGCCGTCGTCGCCGCCGCTGAATGGCGGCAGCTGCCCCCGCTGCTGCGCCTGCAGGTGCTGCTGCGCCTGCTGGTTGCGGTGCGCCAACCGCCCAAAGCTGGCGCGGCGGACCGCGTCCGAGCCCGAATTGCTCGGCCGGCGCACCGCCGGCGCCGCCGGCGGCAGCCCGGTGTTGTCCGAGTCGCTGGGCCGCCGGAAGCCGGTAGCAGTTGGCGGGAAGACGCTGCTGGGCGGCCGCTCGTGGGCGCTATTGCGCTGGAAGCTGACGTCTGGCCCGGCGTTGCCAGCGTTGGGCTCCGCCAGCATCGACAGCGGAGCGCTGCCGGGGTCGGAGCCCGGCTGCGGCCACACCACCTTGTTGGCCCGCCGCTGCACATGGGAACAGTGACAGATCCCTCGGCAGCCTGCCTGAAGTACAGCATGGGTGTCATTTGTCTGCACTCAGAGGCAGCGAGCTGGGCCACTAGGTGGTGGAATAGCTGCATGGTACGATCAGGCTGCAGCACCCGCCATCCTGGCCACTCTGCGCCTCACAATAAGCGTACACCAGGATACACGCACCAACATCACCTCACCTCTATAATGACAGCGTCGTCGACTGGGCGGAGGTGTGACGGCATGCCGCCATAGCCCGTGGAGCTGCGGGAGCCGAACCAGTCCCAGCTGCCCTGCGGCGCGCCGAGCGGTCCCGCGTCCCAGTTGCTGGAGTCGAAGGAATCCGCGCGCGATGCCGCGTCCCAGCTCTGCAGGGCAGGAGTTCAAAGGTTTGGCGCTCGTCAGCGACAAGGCGCTGGCCGGCCGACTTCATCGCACTGGCAGCCCAGGAAGTATTGCATGTCCACGGAACTACCGATGCACATTGGATGAATCAGAGCCCGTGAGCACCCCGGAGTCTGTGCTGTAGGCGCTGCCGATGGCGGCGCTCTGGTGCTGCAGCTGTGCGGCCACGGAAGCAGGATGCAGCTCGCCGGGCTCGGTGGCCGGCAGCGCCGGCCCCGGCAGCGGCTGGCCATCCTCGAAGACCGACGCCAGCGTCGCGCGGGGGACTCTGCGCACGCACGTGGATAGCATTGGCGTCAGCGCGGCAGGCGGCGCAGAACGCGTCGCACGCTTTTGCAGCTGCGCGGTCTGCTTGCCCAGTCCGGAGTCCTTGCAAGGTGTGCATTTGGCTGCCGGTCTGCTATGTGCGCACAAGGCCACAGCATGCCATGGTGACATACCGAGGTGACGACCTCAGCGCTTGCCGTCGGACGTGCTATGCGATCCGTGCTGGACGCACCTTAGCGCCGCCGCCAAGTCTGCCGCCGCCGCCGCCGCCGCCATGGTCGCCATTTGCAGGTCCGCCTTGTCGGCTCGCTGCTCGGCCACGTCCGCACGTTCGTTGGCCTCCGCGATCAGGTCCTGGGTGCGCTGGCTGCTCCTGCGCATGCTACATGCACTCGCTGGTCGTGAAGCTGCACAAGAAACCGAATCGATTCCAGGGCTGGGAAATCCTGATGCTAGCTGGGCGGAATTTCTCGCTTGCATCAGTATGGTGCGCACCTGCCATTCGCCTGCGCCTGTTGCTCGGTCGCATCTGCCAGGCGCACGTTGGCCTTTGCAATGAACTCGCGCGCAAGGCCCAGCTGCAGCTCCGCCTCGGCCGCCCGCTCTGGAAGCGTGTCTTCCGTGCGAGAGAAAACTCTCGCAGCCTCCTGTGAGCCAGCTGAGGACCCATCAGACGATGTGTGCTGCCCCACGGTGCCTGGAGACCGCCGGCGTGATCCACATCAGCATGCGACTTGATTCAAGCCCGGTAGTCCAAACATTAGACTTGCTTCCAGCCCGATAGTCCAACCACTCTGCGCACAGCCGCAAGACATGGCAGTGGCTGGGAGCTCACCTCGTCCAGGTTCGAGTGCGCGTGTGCACGAGTTGCGTCTGCGAATTGAGCGTCTGCATAGTAGTTGTGATTCCTGCATGCACATCATCGATCAATTGAGTCGCTCGTAAGCCTGCAGCAGAAATATCTGGGAACGTGAACGTTTTTCACCTGCTCAAGGCGGCCGCACCTGGCCGACGGTGCTGGACGTGGTCCCTGGTCAGTCTGCATAAGCACTGTAGAGATTGATCGAGGCAAGGAGGCTGGGAGCCGCAACACCCGCCAAGAAGGCGTCAAGGAACCTGCGAATGAATCTCAGAAGATTCAACAGGCGCATTCGCGGGCAAGTCTCACTTGCCAGTATGCAGGCTCGAAATGACAGGTTGCGACATGGACTCCTGCAGAATGCGTTTGTAGTGGGAAGACACGCTGGAGCGCCTGAACATGTGGACTCAATTCATACGTGCACCGTGAAGGGTGTCTCGTCGCCGCTACAGAACTCGAGCAACATGGTGCTACTTACCGCTTGAGATCGAGCCTCTTCCAGTCCCCCGGAGCCGCTGCACTGATACCGTACCGGAGCAAGACCCCTTTGGAAGATGTGTGGTTGTGTCAGCAGCGTCGCGGAGGATCGCGGAGCAGTATGCCTGGCGGTGTCTGCAACGCAACTCAGAGGTGGAGCAACACTGCAGAAAGCGATCTTCCGAGGTCTGGGCCGATCTGGGACGTGAAAAGGACAGCAGATTGGAGCTTTCCTACAGGGAAATGCAAGGAGCCCCAATCAAAGCCGATCAAGCCGAAAAGGAGCCAATAGAAAGGAGAGCCAATCATGAGGCGGCATCTTGGAGAAGCTGACATGAAGTTGAGTCTTCTTCACAATTGAGTGCAACGGCCTCCGCATTCCGGCAGTACCGTATCTCGATTGTGCACCGTCAACTTCGAAGCACCTGCGACTTCCTCAGTTGCAGCTCCCGCGAACGAATAGCAAGGTGAGCGTTGTTGGCTGATGGCTGCACGGCCGATATTCGTTCCCAGCTGAATGCGAATGCTTCCGAGCTACATTGCTTTCACATGCACGGGGGTCCTATTTTCTGCTCATGCTCGATATCTTCGCACACGGGGGCCTGCTCGGACGCTGGCCCCCGTGTGTCATCGGCAAGGAGTGGGGTGGGAAAGCGTATGCCAGCCGGTTCGGGACGGGAAATAGGAGCGAGCTGGTATCAGACGATAGCACATGCACGATCCCGTTTCTGCATCAGTTACGGCACATTCCTGCTGCCGTGTACGCCCGCGGTGCCGTCCATGCTCGGTTCGGGAACTGCGCGCAGTCAGCGCATCCCTTTCGGAACGCTGGCCTCCAGCCGAATGCTGTTGATCTCGGCTGGCATTCAGGACCTGCTGGTGCCTAATGTGCCGCTCGTCGAGGAGCAGCCGCGCAGGTGCAACACAGCTTCGTATAGGCATGGCTTAGGCATAGCTTCTGGTGCCGCCGCCCTGATCCCTCGAAGGGCTGCAAAAGTCCCGGAAGTGGTGTGTGCAACAGTCACAACCGGCGCGCGCGTGCATCGCGACCCGTAGGAACATCGCAGCTGGCCTAGGGACTTGCGTAGCTACCTTCCACAACTTCAGCTGGGCAGCGTGCCACATGGGGGCGTGACATCCTCTGCTGCAATTGCACATCTCCGTCGCCCATCATTTGTCGGCTGTGTTGTCGTGGCCCAGAACTTGCTGCATCTTGCGTGCATCACTAGGGATCACCACTTCCACTGGCTGACTTACTGCCATTGGCTCATCGCAGATGGCGAGCATCACCGGTCGCATCATGCATGCGCTGAACCTGGACGCGAAGACGGGTGGGCCGCCGCCGGACTCTGAGGACACGTCTGGTGGCGTTACCAGTGGCACCACCTCCACCGATGCCACCTCCGGCGCCGTCGCGCCGTCGGTGACTGCCAGCCCTGTCGGCCCCGGCACCAGCCAGACATCCGACAGCGGCACGGCCCACCTGCACGAGGGCGGCGTGAACAGCACCACCACCTCTACCGGCACGACCTCCAACACTGGCACCACTGCGCCTTCAGTCACAGCCAGCCCCATCGGCCTCGGCACCAGCCAGACATCTGACCGTGGCACGGCCCACCTGCACGAGGGCGGCGTGTCAGCAGCCGATGGCAAGACGGCCCACCTGCACGAGGGCGGCGTGGCGAGCCGCAACACGACCAGCAGCAGCAACACGACCGGCGGCAGCCGCACGATTGCCAGCACCGGCATCCCCGCCACCACCTCCGCCACCGCAAACCTGCCGGTGCACCTGTCCTCTCAGCTTTGTATGCGCATGCACTCTGGCTGCTCAGCTTCGCCGTCTTGAGGACATGCAGCAGCATGCTGAGTGTGCTCAAGCTGCGACACTGCGGAACCGCTTTGTGCAACACACGCATTCTGCGATGCGCCCTCCAATGTCACAGCAACTGCATGCAAAGCGCGCTTCTACCTTGTTGTGCCTCGCATGAGTGCCCCTGCTGATGTGAAGTGGTCCTCTGCGCCGCATGCAGTCCCGCAGCACTCTGACGTCGTCCGATGAGCACTGGGACAAGGCTGCAGCAGCAACGGAGGAGGCCCGCCGCCAGGTGTGTCATCATTTGCCGCCCTGCCCGACTCACGATGTCCACGTTTCCCCTGCCGCTTTGTCGCCACAACTGCGTGGTTTCGGGGTTTCCCCACCTGTAAGCGCTTCCCGCTGCACAGGCTCAGCATGAACAGCACAGCTCAAACATCGCTGTATTTCGCATTGCGCCCCTGTCTTACAAGTTTCCGAACTCTTGGACAGGCGCTGCTGGTGGAGGAGGGAGCGCGCTCGCACCGCGAGGCAAGCGAGGAGTACTACAAGTCCGAGCGCGAGGTGACGCAGGCGCGCCACACAGTCGAGGAGATCGAGGTGCGCTTCCTTTGCCATTCTGCAACTGAAAGCTATCACTGCGCGCGCCGTCCAGCTGTCCCGCCCAGCTGCTGCATGCGTTCATGCACCCCAGCCCTTCTCTAGCGCTGCCGCAGACCAGCATCCGCAGCCCCTGGGGCTGCAGGCGAAGCATGCACGGCCTTGCCAAACGTTCTCCTGCTTCATACAACCTCCTGTTCGGACACTGTCAAACCCATTGGTGCCCACGCAGACCCGCATCCGCAACCTGGGGTTGGAGGCAAAGCAGACGCGGCTGAAGACGTCGCGCGGTGCATATGAGGCGGAGATGGCGCGCCTGTCGGGGCTCTACTCCTCTGCCGATGCCGCCCGCTCCAAGGCCGACGCCGTCCAGGACGACGTCAACGCCAAGGTGAATGTTTCTGGTCTGTCTCCTGTAATACAGGGTTCTGCCTGTCGGGTGTGCACTCCTCCGCCAAAGCCACCCGCTCCATGGCCGACGCCGTGCAGGACCATGTCAACGCCAATGTGCGCACCTCTTGCTTGTCCAGTTTGTTTCTGGCACTCGGTCGAATTTCCCGTGTTTCTTTCTTGTACACCTGCTCTGCTGACGCTGCCCGCTCCAAGGCCGACGCCGTGCAGGACGATGTCAACGCCAAGGTGTGCTTCTGTCGCTAATCTCGCACGAACCACATCAGAAAGACAGTACAGCCAGCGCCTATCTCACTGCAATGCCGCGCTTTGTGCAGCGAGCATAGATGGCTATGCTCCTATGTTGAGGCAAACTTTGCCGCCTGAAGGGCCATGAGCTGGAAGCCTGGTGTAGGAGAGCAGGCTGTACTCGGACCGGCTGGCAGCCTGGGAACAAATCAAATCTGAAATTCTGTACTTTATTTCCTGTCGCAGGGCCACGAGCTGGAGGCGCAGGTGCAGGAGAGCAAGCTGTACTCGGACCGGCTGGCGGCACTGGAGGCGGAGCTCCTGGAGGCGCGCGCCACGGAGCAGCAGTCCCGCCAGCGCCATCAGGAGCACCTCGGGCAGCTGGAGCCCCTGCGTAACAAGCACCGCCACCACAAGGCGCGAGGCTGATCTCGCAGCTTCGTTGGCTGCTTCTCCCTTTCCTCTAAGATGTTTAGATGATGATCAAAACTGCACTGTAGACATCCTCTTTACGCATTCTCACGCTGATACTCGCGTCACTTTGAATGCTTACGCAAGCGGAGCGCGACAGGCTGGTGCCGGCGGTGGCGGCGCTGCTCACCCTCGTCGTGTACACAGCATCTCTGATGTATCTCCTTTGGATCATCAGGCAGTGCGCGACAGACTGGCGGGCGCGCTGTCGAAGCTGCAGGCGGCGCTGGACGAGGTGCTGACTTCGCAGGCAATGCTGTCGTTTCCTTTTGCTTCCTGTCTTACATCTGCTAATCATCAACCCACGCAGGCGGAGCGCGCCAGGCTGGCAGGCGCGCTGGCGAAGCTGCAGGCGGAGCTGGACGAGGTACGCGGCCGCGAGGGCGTTGCCGCCCGCAAGCTGGACGGCTACCGCGCCGAGCACGAGGGCCTTGCCGCCGAGCTGGCCGACCTGGAGGCCCACCTCCAGCGCAAGGTGTCTTTCCGTTTTCTTCACCTCAGAAACCTGCTCTCGAGCAGTGTCAGAAGCACGAGGGCCTTACTGCCGAGGTCATCTACCTGAGATGCGCATCTCCATCGCAAGGTGCTGACTGCTCCCTGTGCTACAGTACTTCAAAGTCTGCTACCATATCAGCACGAGGGCCTCGCTCCCATTCTGGCCGACTTGGATGTATATCGAAGCGCAGGTTTGGAACCCCCGATGCCGTGCCAAGGATTTCCAGGATCGTCTTTTGCCTGTTCCCGTCCTGCCGAGTGCCTCATCTGTTGCTGACGCCTGCTTCGTTCCTGATTTTCGTCAGGAGCAGGAGAAGGCGGCACGCCGCACGGAGCTGGACAGCCTGTCGGGGTGGCACAAACCACATCAGCAGCAATTTCATCAGCAGCATTTCCGTCCATTTGTACTGACGGCTTTCTCCTGTTCAAATGTCACAGGAGCAGGAGAAGGCGGCACGCCGCGGGGAGCTGGACGGCCTGTCGGGGCAGCGCGAGCACCTGCTGGGTCTGCTGGGCCAGAAGCGTGCAACGGTGCGCGCATTCCCTTCCCCGTGCCGTGCTGTGCATCTGCTGGTTCAACCCGGCGCAAGTGCCTCCGCCAGCGCCGGCGGCACTCGATGGTGTCGCCGCTAGTGCCTGTTGTCGCCTGCATACGTGTCCGCCCGCGTCTTCTGTCGCCACAGGTCCAAACAAGACATTGCGGGATTCCTCTGCCGGCAAGCGGATGGTCACTGTCGGCGCTTGCCGTATCCTTACAGGTGTCGGGAGCTGTCTGAGGAGTCGCCAAACCGCTGAGTTTCTGCTGTACATGAACCACTAAATCGAGCGCTGCAAGTTGCGGTACTAAGTAGGAATCCGATGAGACTATTCAGAATTGGAGGCGATCGGCCGCAAGCGTTGTGATGTTTTGCGCTGCCCTGATCTGCAGGTGTTGGAGCTGACCAAGGAGACGCAGGAGACAATGGCGCGCGCTCAGGCGCAGTCCAACGCCGCTGACGCCCAGGCCGCCAACCTGCAGCAGGTGGGCTGACTGTCTCCGCGCTGCAGTGGTGATCTGTTGAGGTCGCCACTGCAAATATCTCCCCCATATGATCGTCTTGCCTCAGGAGGCGCTCCCTGGACACCTTTGGGTTTGACGACACTCTGCTGCATGCGCAATTCCCATCGGTCTATGCAAACCCGTTCTGCTCTGCCACAAACACAGCACAGGCCAAGGAGAAGCTGGCGGCGAGCGCAGCGCAGTGTAATCGCTTTGCGTGTTTTCGATGCCGTGAAACACTGGGTCTTAGTTGACGCTCTGCCATATATCCCATAGACCAAGGAGAGGCTGGCGGCGAGCGAGCGCAGCGTGGACGCTTCACGCACGGCGCTCACCTCTGCTGTCGCTGAGTCGCGCCAGCTGGAGGGCGCAAAGCGCTCCACCGCCAGCGACGTGGAGAGCTATGCCCAGGTGTGAGAACATCAACACATTGACCCACAAGTTGGATGAGAACAAACAGAAAACGCGACCATGTGCGTCGGCCGAGTTTGAAGCGCTCTACCGCCGGCGACGTGGGAATCCTTGCCCCGGTGGCAACAGGGGTTGAAATGATCATCAAGTCGGGAGCTGCCATTAGCGCTGATGAGCGCTCCAGCGCTGGCAAAGTGAAGAATGAGCTCGGGTGGGAGGGCGCACTGCTCGTGATGCTAGTCCCTGTGGCAGGTTTCCCCCAAGGCGAGAGCCTTGGCCCCGGGCAGCTGCTGCAGCCTCTGCACCTCTGCATTCTCGGTGCTGTGCGCACAGCTCCCGGAAAGCCCTTCCCCGTCGTTCAAGAATCTGTGTCCGTTCCGCCGCAGCAAGCGTCCGCAATCGAGGCCGGGAGCTGCGCGGTGTGCACAGCTTCTTCTCAAGCCGTGCCCTGTCCCTCACATCTATGTTTGCTCTGCTGCAGCAAGCGTCCGCGATGGAGGCCGAGCTGCGCGCCGCCAAGGACAAGGTCGACCTCGCACAGGCTAAAAAGGTGTGTCGGGTTCTAATATGTTTACAGCCTCCAAATGGCCCCGATGCACTTGCTTCACCTCCATTCCTGGCACCATGCCTCGCTGGCGGCTGTTCAAACAGACCAGCAAGCAGACTTCCCCGAGAGGGCGAGGTGTGCACAGTGCTGATGTTCATCAGCACCCATCTCCTGATGTGCACACGCTTATATCCGCATGCTCACCAACATCCAAACGCGCATCAGCGCATCCTGATCCTGATGTTGATGTTCATCAGCGTGTCCACCTCGCATTCTGATGTGCATGTCCATTTTGTGTTATGTAGGAGGAGCTGTGGGAGCTGGCGAAGGTGGAGGGCGGGGCGGGCGACCAAACGTCCGACACGCACTACGTCAAGAACGTCGCTGGTGCGTCTTTCTGACTGGGCCTGGGAAGCCGGAGAAGGAGGGAAGAGGATTGTGCATCTTTTGGGATGAGATGGAGAGATAAGGTTGAAAGAAGGAGGGGTGGGTAGCTGCACGCCCCACAGCCTTGCATGCGGGATCTGGCGGCTGTCAACTCAAAAACAGCTGTCTGACGGATATTTCTGCTGTCTGACACGTGCTTCTGCTGATGTGTACACGCAGAGCCGCACGGCGAGGACCCGTCCAAGATGGTGACCAAGTCGGACCTCACCGAGAACCTCGCCGGCAAGATCGAGTATGGTGAGTGTCCTGTGTTGCCGCGCAGAGCCGTTTGAAAAGATTGTGCCAATTGTTCTCTCACCTGCTGACTACGGCTGTTGCGCAGGCGCGGACAAGGTCCTGCACCACCAGAGAGACGGCACCGTGCAGAACCCGCCCCGGGTTTAAGCGCGCACTTGACCTGGAGGGGGGACTCTCGCAGTGTGCGGCGCTGCTGCGGTGATCTAACGGGCGGTAGCGCTGTGCTTTGGTGGCGGCCTGCGGATGAGCGTGGGCGTGGAGCAAGGCTGTGGCATGGGCGCTAGTCATACAGGTCGACATTCGATTCGAGGCACTGTCTCGCAGCTGTTAGCGTTTCAAGATAGATTTGTTGGCGCTTGAGTCGAGCCGATTTGTCATTTGAAAGGCGTGCGGCTTTGACCGCAGCGTTTGCTGTGGTATTGTAGATGGTATGTGACTCGCCCTTTGCGCTTTAAATTTACGTCGATGGTTACAAAGCCTGCTGTCAGTTCACATACAGCATGTTCCCCCATTCTGCTGAGTGATTGAGGATGTGTGCTGAGCGGTGTCAGTGGCAATGCCCACTTCTTTCCGCCCGACACCGTCTCGCCACCGCAGCCCACTTCCTTCCGCCCGACGCCATCTCGCCACCGCAGCGCTGGTTTATCGAAGGCCTCACAAAACGCTCTCTATGAACTCCTGTCCTTTCCATTATTCTTCTAGCCATATCGGATGGTATTGAATGGCATACCTAGTAACCCGGTACATACATCTGCTACACCGCGTGCAGTTGTTCTTGTCATTTCCAACAACGAAACAAAACATAAATCTCCACTCACATCTTGCTTCCTTTCGCGCCTCTACGAGCTGCGGTTGCGAGGCGCATTTTAGAGTTTATTCCGCTGGCATCCGGACAGTCACAAGTCTCGTGCTGACTCCGAATTGCAATACAGTCGATCGTTGCGAGTTCATTCCTTCCATTGAGAGCGTTTGAAGTCCTTTGCAAGCCGTAGCTGCCATCTCGCGGCCCTGCTGCAGGAAACGCGGGCTTCGTTCGCCATCGTGCCGGCCCAGTCGTTTCTGCGGTGTCTCGCAACGATACCACAAGCACACGAATCGGAAGTGACGCTCAGCACTTTCCAATAGACATCGAGCTCATGGACGGCGCGTCAGGCTTCGGGTGTGGAGGCATGGGCGACATGGTGCGACTCGCATGCTTGATCTGCGCCGCTGCCAGCAGAACGCTGCGTCCACCACTGGCATCCGTTGTATTCTGTTAGTACCATGTACGTAATGCTGAAATGCACCGCAGGAGTCGAGCTTCAAGGCGTTCCTGCAGCAGCCACAGAACAAGGCGCTTGTGGAGGCGCACCAGCGGAAGGAGGCGAAGAAATTCTACAGGGCGCAGGACAAGCAGCTGAACCGGGAGTTTCGCGCCACGGTGGGAAATTTCGCGCCACGGTGGCCTTTCGTCTCAAAATAGCTGCTACTGCCAGTACCGTCCGTCAGCGGGATGCGGCCCGCGCAAGCGCGCATCATGAGCATTAGCTGCTCTGGACGACCCTGGAGCTGATCCGACAGTGTCAGCCGTTGAAGCACCTGATACAAATTGTCGTGCTTTGCTGCAGGTGCTCAACTCGGGGGGAGAATCCAAGAAGTGCATCGCGGAGTTTCTGGCAATTCCTGCGCTGCGGCGCGTCATCAGCACCTTCGCCAACGACCCCTGCGGTCAGTTCGCCGACTGGTCCACCAATCCACAGGTGCGTGGCATCAATAGAAACGTTCGTGATTCATTTTATTGGGTCGAGTTTCTTGTTCCGTATGTTCCATAATACTGCTGTCTGGATGTGTCACGACGCGCCTGATCCGTGATTAATCCACTGTCAATATTGAGTTAGCCTGAGCTGGTAGCACCTTGTTTGGAGCTGTGCTGCCCCACCAAATCGAACTGTAAGCAATTGGACGGATCACAGTTCTGCCGCTGCGTAGGTGCTGGTAATGCTAAGTGAGGCGAAGCGCATGATCGATGAGGGGCGCATCACCGCGGAAGAGCTGGACCGCAATCTCATGATCAATCTGCAGGTGAAACAGGCACTGATGACGCACGCCATTCCAGTTGTTGCATGAGAAACGGAGACTGGATGCAACTCCAGCCGGACACGTCGGACACGTCGGTCACCACATTGCGCACCTGTGTAAAAATCACAGCCTCGCATTTGCGTCTTGTGTGCACCAAAGGGGCACACTGCCTTGCAATACGAGTGCTCCTTGCGAGTATGGCGCATACATGCGACGAACACAATACAGATGGTTTTGACTGCTTCTGCAGGTGACGACAGCGCAAGACGGTGAGGCCCGGAAGAAGCTGGAAGCAGAGCAGACCGTGCGGCTGCCCATCGACCAGCTGGTCGGCGCGCTGAACGAGCACGTGAGTTCTGTTGATCTATCTGTCGCTTTTGGGCCTGTTCTGCCGCCTGCCATATGCGGAACTGGAGTCAGATGTTGACGGACAGGTCCAACCAAAATGATATGAGGCCAAACGGGCGGCGGCAGGGGCAACAAGGAGTACAAGGAACGAGGAGCGATGGATCTGGAGGGGGCGCAGTCCAGAGCTTGCAGGACGGCAACATCCAGACGCGTTTTGATTTCATTTCGCAGCTGGAGGAGCGGCGGCAGGGGAACGAGAAGTACAAGTCACGGGACCTTGACGGCGCGCTGCACCACTACGAACGGGCGCTCGCCATCGTGGACTACGTACGCGGTGTGTCGCCGGCAGAACAGGTGATGCCAGCACATGCGCTGCCCAACTTCTGGGACAGAACTGGGGTGGATCTGTCCTGTCGAGTCCCAGGGTTTTGACGGCAGGAGCTGACAGGAGCACACTTGCGAAATGCACTGTGGAAGACGGACATGCCTTTGAGCTCAGTGCACAGGCAGACCGGCACGCCAGTTTTGTTGCGGTGGAACTGACTCCAAGATGGCACATCCATTCGACGACCAGGAATGACCACCTGCACAGGCGGAAGTGAATGCAAATAGGGTGGCGGTGCTGCTCAATATCGCTGCAGTCGCGATGGCACGCCAGCAATATGGCACCGCAGCGGCATTCTGCGGCCGGGCGCTGGCGCTTGAGCCACGCAACACCAAGGCGCTGCTGCGGCGCGCAAAAGCGCACACGCGACGCCACGAGCTGCAGGTGAGCACACCTGCACTCCCTGCAGTCTGCCATCGAGACAGTTGGATCGAGATCGAGACAGTTGCAGTCACATACAAGCTGCGCAACACCGAGGCGCTGCTGCGGCGCGCGAATGCAAGTGGGTCTCGCGGGTTTCCTGACATGGTACATGCAGGTCTGTCGGCTGCTGGTGTCACATTCAACAGCTTCTGGGTGGCAGTGCAGCGCACACCGTGGTGCACGGCCAGGCAAGCAGCTGACGATGCCGGAGTGGCCCTGCCTCACTCTGGCTCGCAGTACCAACCTAACCCTGTAGACAGGCTTGGTTGTAATGTGTCTGGTGGCATGTTGCCAGTTTTTAGGTGCAGAGCGCGCAGCAGGACCTGGGGGAGGTTCTGGAGATCGAGCGCAGCAGCATGCGGGCCTCAGCATGACAGCTTTGTGATCATCTGAGGTGTCTGACGACAGCCGCATTCGTGCGGTGCAGAGCGCGCAGCGGGATCTCGGGTGCTGAGGATCGAGCCCGGCAGCGCCGCCGCGACGGAGGCTTTGGAGGCCCTGGAGCGGGCGCGGGAGGCGCAGCGGGCGGCCGACAGGCAGCTGGCTGCCAGCATGCTCACGGCAGTACAGGCGTGAGTGGTGTTGGAGAATATGTTCCCGCAACCGCCGCTGCCACGGAGGTTCTGGAGGCCCAGCAGCGGACTTGAGAGGCGCAGTGGGCGGCCGACAGGCAGCTGGCTGCCAGCATGCTGACGCCGTGAATGGTCTTCGGAATGTTGCTCCGACGATTGTGCCACTGCGGAGACTCTGCAGGCCCTGCAGCGAGCTTGGGAGGCGCAGCGGGCGGCCGGCAGGCAGCTGGACTGCAATACATACTGCAGTTCAGTTGTGAATGGTAAGGGGTCTGCTTAAGGGATCTGCTCTGGCAGCGTCGCCGCCGCGGAGGCGCTGGAAGCCTTGCAGCGGACACGGGAGGCACAGCGGGCGGCCGACAGGCAGCTGGCCAGCAGCATGCTCATCAACGTGCACGTCTTCGCGTGAAGGGATTCCGTGAACAGCGTTCGATCTGGTTTCTAGTTGCTGAATCTACTAGTACTCTGCTGTCAAAATATGCTGTGCTTTTGCGTCCCGATTCAAGAGTTTGAGGTGCCTCATTTGGTAATTCAATTCCTGCTATGGCCGCGTGGCATCGTTTCCCCAGATTATCAGCAGCACACACATATACGTTTGCAGAGCCACCCTCAACACGCTGCACCCGCACGGCAACGAGGAAGCAAACCTTCTGCCACCACACGATCATTCGGCGGACGGCGACCAGCCTCGTGCGAGATCTGTGAGCATATCGACTCAGCAGGTGAGGACGTGGAATGTTGAAGGCGTTCTCAGACGCAGCACAGACGGCACAACCCAAAATCCACTCCAAGCAGCGGCTCGACATATCGAACCTCAGACAACGAGGCGCAGAAAGGTGCGATCTGTGCAATTGTCTCGACCGGCAAGCAATACGCCCCCGCAAAAACAGGAATTCGTGTGTCTGCTGCACAGCTCTTCGTGCACACGACGTGCACCGATTTCGCCGTGTGAAAGCTGCGCCACGACAGTTTTATTGGGTTAAATGGATCGAGAGGTGCATGAGCAGAGTTATTGCATGCAGTTCAACCCTCGGCCCAGCCGGTTCTGCTGAACTGGCCAGGATTTCCTCCCTGCCCCGTGCAGCTGCAGGCAACAAAGTCATACAAGTCTCTGCGGAGCCTCTTGGCGGTGTCTGGTGCACCACAGGCACCCGAGACATGCCTGCAGTGCAGGGCTGGCAGCTGAGGCCGCCACCGGTTGCGCTAATTACCATTGATGCCATGGACACCCAACGTGAGCTCAACCCTGCCAGCTTGTGTGTTGCAGGAAGGCAAGACAGGTCGCCTGCACGTGCTGGCTCAGAAGGTTGCCGGCATGGCCATCCTCGGCCATGGGCACAGCCGTGCCCAGGTGGACCAGGTGTGTTGCGCACATCTTCTTGGACTTTGTACTTTCTGGCAGAAGACATGCGGAGATTCCCCATTGTGATACTGCATACGCAACTCGTATGCAATGTGCTATGTGCGTGCAGAAGTGTTACATGTCATCCGTGCCTCATTTCATTCGCACCAACAATACGAGGTTCACACGCAGACCGCCGAAGGGACCTCCACCACCACGACTGCCGGTGGCAGCAGCCTAGTGTCCGACCCTCCGGCTTCGCCACCGGCTGCGCAGCCGAATGTCGGCGGTCCGGTGGCCGGCGGCCCGGCGCCCATCGCCACACTCGTGGAAAAGGTTAAAATTCCTTCTTTTCGTTTTATTTGCACGCACAATGTAGGCACGTCAATCGCCAAGGGCGTGGAAAGGGTGACGGCCGTCCACATACTGGTAATCCACACAATTCGGGTAGCCTGTGCACAAGGTTTCAGTTTTCTTTGCTATGAGCTTTTCCGTTTTCCCAGGCCGAGCATGCAGGTTCCTTGAGCGCATGCGTGATGACCAGCAGGCGCCATAGTGTGCCAAAAGTGCAGAACTTTGGCGGCCATGCCAACGCATCCCCCTGCAACAGGTGGTGTCCGAGGTGGTTGCCGTCAAGATTGGCATTGGCGGCCGCAGAATGATGCTGCAATGCCTCTGCGTGAGCTGATAGAGCAAGAGTAGTGACATTGCTCCGCCCGATCGGCAGGCGGAGGTGCGTCCAAGGTGATGGCGGCCAGAATCGGCAGCGCTGAAAATGACACGCCTTGCGCATGTGCAGATAGTTCATTATCAGTACATCATATCACCGGCAATGATCTGTTTGATGCGCAGGCGGAGGTGGTGTCCGAAGTGGTGGCCAAATTTAGCATCGGCGGCTGCCAATTCACTGCTGTCCTGCCTTGAGCATGTGGAGGGAGTGCCAAATTAGAATTACAACGTAGCTATGACAATGACTTGTTCCTTATTTCCCTGAACAGGTGGAGGTGGTGTCCGAGGTCGTGGCCGCCAAGATCGGCGCCCGCATCGCCGACAAGCCCCTCTCGCCTGAGGTAAATCGAACAGAACCGATGCGCCTATTTTCAGACAGGTGTGGGGCAGCATCCAAAGCTGATGTGCTGTCAAACAAGCAGCACTGCTGCGATGCCCTACTTTGATTGGTGCGTTCATGCGTGCGAGCAACGAATACAAGATGGGGGTGCACTTCTGCCATGCCCGCGGCAGGATAACCGCGTGCAGTTTGGTTGAGATGCGAATATCTTGATTGCACAGGCCGACGCGGAATGGAAGAAGTGCAAGGAACTAACGGAGAAGGCGCAGCAGCTGTCGCACCATGCCCAGGTGCCCTTTGACACACACACAAAGGGGAATGTCACAAACAAAAGGAGGTGCTATTGCTCTCTGGGTGCCGCTGACTTCTAGGCAATGCTTTCTGCAAGGCTTTCTGTACCGGATACTCTAATTTCCGTAGACGCCATTGTACATCTTGTCCGACATCTGCAATGCAGCTCAAGGCGGCAGAGAGGCGCTCTCCGCACCAATTGCTGACGATATGACCTGTTTTGTACTCTCCGTCTTCCCTGCAAATCATCCACTGCACCTTTGCAGGTCAAGACGGCGGAAAGCGCACGCCTGGCGGACCTGGCGGAGGCGGCATTCTGCACATTGCCCTCGCGGTTTGACTGAACATCACCCAAGCAAACCCTTGCAAGGTTCCTGTGAACACTGCAGGTAAGGCGGCGGAGAGCGCGCGCCTGGCGGACCTTTTTCCACTGAACGCCGGCGATTAATACGGTGCAAAACCCACAGGTTTCACGTGTTCTTACTGTGGACCTGCAGGTGAAGGCGGCGGAGAGCGCGCGCCTGGCGGAGCTGGCGGAGGCGGCGCGCCGCAAGGCCGACCACTTCCGCGTCACCGAGATCGAGCTGGAGGTGCATTGAGCGGCATGCAAATACCACTTCGCAGGAAAAATCTCCTTCATGCAATTGAACCGGGACGATGAATGAGGTGTGCCGCAAGGCCGACCACTTTCGTGTCACCAAGGTCGAGCTGGAGGTGCGAAAATGCACCAGCAATCTCGGTAGAAACCAGCGAGGATTCACCAATGCTGCAGCAGTCCGACCACTTCCGCGTCACTGAGATCGAGCTGGAGGTGCAGTGCATCCACAAGTTTGACCTAACGAAAACAATGGTGCCTGATGACGAGACGTGCTGTGTCACCGAGATCGGGCTGGAGCGAGGTGCGCTGACAAATATACTCTTGCACGCTGCTGGAAGCTGGAAGCTTTCTGCTGTCTGGCGCTTGCCACGTGAAAGGGCTGCCGACCCCAAGGGGGAGAATGCTGTCAGTGACTGCACTCACTTTCCCACGCAGCGACGCATCGCGGAGGTGAAGGAGGACCGTGCTGCGCCCATCGCTGTCGTCCACTTCCTCATAGCTGAATGTTCATATTCTGCCTTGAGTCCCATGCCAGCCATTCTGAACCGTCTGAGCAAGTTTATTGTGTGCAATCAGCAGCAACGCAGTGCAGAGGTAAAGGAGGACGGCTGCGCAAATTCTGTCCGCCATATCTGGGGCTTGCATTTTTTCCAGTTCTTATCGTTCGCACCATATCGACTCTGTCGTCGCTGTCTATTGCAACAACGCACCGCGGAGGTGAGGGAGGACGAACGCGAATCTGTCGTTCACGTCTGCCAAGTCGAGAGAGGTCAAGGCTGCCGCGTGGGGTTCATATTTCAGCACGCAACGCATTGCGGAGGTGAAGGATGAGCTGCGCGCGAGCCTGGCGTCCACGTCCGCCAAGCTGACACCAATTCCACCTGCCTCCGGAGCTTATCATCCTCGTGACCCTCCACTATATTCACAGCAACGCATCGGGGAGGTGAAAGAGAACGAGCTGCGCGCGAGCCTGTCGTCCACGTCCGCCAAGCTGGAGGAGGTCAAGGCTGCCGAGGCGGAGCAAGCGCGCCGCCTGGCCGAAGAAGAGCGCAAGCTGGCCCGCCTGCAGCACGAGGCCAACGTCAAGGTTCGACATCGGCTGACGAGGCTTCTAAGCCTGAAGCGGAGACTCCCACTGTCAAATGCAGCAAGTTCAAAACAGCGCGCCGCGTGGCCGAAGAAGAGGGCGAGCTGGCCCGCATGCAGCCATGCGGCCGTTGTCAAGGCGCGTTGTGCAGAGGCCTGCACAGCACTGACAGAGCAGGTTGACACACGATACGACATGTTACGTGTTGTATTTAAAACGAAACCCCAGCACAGGTCGTCCGCCACACGGAAGCGTTTCCAGTGCAGGCGGATGAGCTGGCGGCGCCTGCCTGCCGTCCAGCTTCACCCTGGCTTAACTTTTTCATGCGTGCTTTACGCCTGCTCAAGCGCCCATCCCTCAGCCTGCTCCGTCTCAACAGGCGAAGAAGCTGGCGGGACCGGTGGAGGAGGCCAAGCTGCTGCAGCAGCACCTGCTCGCGCTGGAGGCCCAGCTCGCCCGCGTGAGTGCACCACCACATGTCTCTCCTGCTGCCTGCCTGCCTGCCTGCCTGCCGCCGGCCCGACTGTGGCTCCTGCACCCAGCCCTGCACTCGCGCGCACTGGCAAACACGAGCAGTGCCACTGCATGACCAGTGGACCTGATCAGGATTAGCTCATGAGCTAATCACCCGCTGGCCACGCTGACGTACTGGCGCATGCCTGCCAGCGCACACAACACAGGTTTCTGCCATGGCCAGCCGAGGTGTTTGAGTGCACACACTGATATTGAGTGCACACACTGATATTGAGCGCACCGAAAACGCGTTCTGCTCCCAACCTGTGCTGACTGTGCGGCTGCAGGTGAAGGGGCTGGAGGAGGCGGCGGAGCGCGCCGCTGAGGCGCAGCGGCTGGCCACGGCCGCCGTGCGCGGCGAGGCCGAAGAGGCCCAGGTGCGGCGGCATCCAGGAACTCGCAATCAATTTGAATTTGTTCAGCTGTAGAGAAGCCGACCGCAGCTGTCCACGGCCGCAACGCGCGGCGAGGCTCAGGAGGGTAGTGAAACCAGATACGAACAAGAAATACTTCAAGCTGTTGAAATGCTCTCCACCTGCTGGAAGTTGCCTGGCCTGGGCGCAGCAGCTGACTGCCGTGAGACGGGGGAGGCGCCCAAGCACGGCGGTCTTGATGATTGACAAGAAACTGACGACCTCAACCTCGTGGGAAACGCCTGGCCACGGCCGACGCGCGCAGCAAAGGCAAAGGAAGCACATTTAAGAAGGCATTGAAATTCAGGTTGACAAGGGCCCGTGTCAGTTGATGATGGCACTCGCCAACGATTGTGCTGCATTTCGGTGCCAGCGCATGCATAGTAGGTGGCAGAGCGAGCCGCAGCTGTGTTCTAGCTGTCGCCCGCGCCAGATACTGCATCGAAGATTCTGTCAACATTTTTGAACCGCCGCAGGTCGAGAAAAACAAGATCCACCAGGAGCTGGAGGCGGCGGAGCGCGCCGCTGCCGACCTCACCGCACGCTACCAGAATGCACGTGAGGAAGCCGACAAGGCCAAGGTGCGACACCAACTGTGCAGAAACGCGACCCACCTCCTCCCTACACAACAGACTAAGGGCTGCTTGACCTCCAAGCAAAGGTGGGCTTGGTTGGCTCTCGAAGAATTTTGCAAGCAATGAAGGTCAGCAGCAGCTGTCCTGTGCGAGAACATTCCGATGTTCTGTATGGTGCGGGGCCCAGCCTTTCTGTGCTCCCCCCGCAGGCGGAAACTGACT
>JAABUM010002734.1_pt1 | contig 23074 bp, 25 predicted proteins | sample 5559161 | NCBI WGS metagenome assembly JAABUM01 (sample SAMN10711868, study PRJNA513369) | rock metagenome | isolation source: Antarctica rocks | place: Antarctica: Victoria Land, Siegfried Peak nord
CGGCTGCCGGAGCCGGCATGGGGTTGTTCGGCGTGCTGTGGGAGACGGCGCTGCAGGACCTGGTACCGCCCGACGCGCTCTCGCGGGTCTCGTCCTACGACGCGCTCGGCTCATTCGTGCTGCTGCCCGTCGGTCTGGCGCTGATGGGCCCCCTGGTAGGGGCCGTCGGCGTGCCAAGCGCCCTGGTTAGTGGCGCTATCGGCGTCCTTGTGCCAACACTGGGGGTGCTCGCCGTACGCGACGTACGCCGCCCCATCGACGAGCTGCACGCCGCCCGGGTTCCAATCCCGACCTGAACGACCTACGACCCGCATGCCGCGCCTTTTCTTGACCGCTGCTGACTGCCCGGCGCGGAACCCCTACCCGGTCTCGACCGGACCCACAGCTAGCGTAGCCGCCATGTTCGCGTCGGCCGAACCGAACAATGCCACGGTCGATAACGCGACGGCCGCAGGCGCAGTTCTGCTCTTGGTCCCCACGCTGCTGGCAGTAGCTGCCATCGCGCGAGTCACGCTCATTGTCTACTACGACGAGAAGGGACGACCCATCCCCTCAGCGGCCCGCAGTGGCGTGTCTGCCTAGCGCCGACCATCCCGGTCGAGGCCGATGGCACGCCGGAGCCCTTCGACGCCCTCGACTCGGACCGGGTCCGGCCCGCGGACGAAGGCGTCGACGGTCAGGACGAGACGTCGCAGGACGGCCAGCTCGCCCTCCCGCCGTTGCCGGCGTTCGACCCCGTTGTCGACGTAGCCCACCTTGCGGCTCATGGCGAGCGAGGCCGGGTTGTCTTCGTAGGCCGCGGAGGTGAGCTGCTCGCCGTCGAGGTGGTCGAGCACGAGCGCGCACGCTGCCTGGCGCATCAGCGTCCCGTTGCCCCGACCTTGATGGGCACGCCCCAGCCACGACCCGGTCTCGGCGACCCGCGTCACCGGGAAGTTCTCACTGAAGAGCGCCTGCACGCCCACGATCTCGCCGGCCAGGCGCACGACGAGGTCGAGGGACCAGGAGGACGGGGAGAAGTCGGCGCGGCTGCGCCAGTAGTAGGCGGCCGACTGACGGAGCAGGTCTGTTGGTGCGGCATCGGTCCAGGGCGTGGAGAACGGCATGACGGCCGGGTCGTGCACCCCGGCGAGCACCAGCTCCAGAAGAGCCGGCATGTCCTCGTCCCGGACCGCCTGCAGGGTCAGCGGACCCGCCGTCACAGTCAGGGCGAACGGCGGCCAGAGCTGCTCGGGCGTCACCATCCGCCCAGTCTCGCGCCGGGCGGCGCCCGGGCACGAGCGGTTATGGCGCGCACCGCGCAGCATCTCCTGCTCGACTTCGTAGGATCCGACGACGTCAGAGGTCGGGTGGGCGAGCCCAGGGCGACGCCACGGATGCCGCCGGGCACCTCGGCAATCACTCCGACCGGCGGCAGTCCGGCCAGTCGACACAGATCCACTGCGGCCTCGGTGTACCTCGGGCGCGTTAGAACTCCGCCGGCCTGGGCGCACATCGGCAACACGTGCCCGGGCCGGGTCAGGTCGGCCGGGCCGGAGGCAGCGTCGGCGAGCACTCGCATGGTGTGCGCTCGGTCCGCGGCGCTGATGCCGGTCGTGACGCCGCGGGCGGCGTCGACCGACACCGTGTAGGCGGGGCCGCGAGAGGCGACGTTGCGCGGCACCATCGGGGGGAGATCGAGTTCGTCGGCGCGCGCCTCCTCCAGTGGGGCCCGGAGCAACCCCGAGGTGTGCCGCACGGTCCAAGCGATCCAGGTCGGGTCGGCGAGGGCAGCGGCTAGGACAACGGCGCCGCCGTCCTCCATGTTGGCGTCGGTCACGACGTGGACGGGGCGCCCGGCACGCAGCGCGGCCAGCGCTGGCGGCACCGCGTCCGCGGTGTTCTGGCGCGCCGGGGACGGCGAGACTGCGGTCACGACTCCGGCTCCAGACCGACCAGAGCGTGGAAGCCGCTGGCGTGGAACACGAGCGGAGTGTGGTCGGGGTACACGCACTGGCGGTGCACCCGGAACAACACGAGGTCGTGGTCGCCGGCCAGGATGGTGCGCTCGATCGCGCAGTCCAGCCAGGCGGTCGCCCCCTCTAGGAACAGCGCGCCCTCGTCGGTGTGGTGGCGGGTGAGCCCGGCGAAGCGGTCCCCGGTCTTCGCGGCGAGCCGTCGGCACGCCGCGTCTTGCGTGTCGCTGAGCACTGAGAGCCCGAACCGTGGCAGCTCCCGCAGTCGCGGCCAGGTAGTTGAGGTGTGCTGCACGCACACCCCGACCAAAGGCGGGTCCATCGAGACCCCGACGAACGAGCTGGCGGCGATGCCCAGCGGGGTGTCCCCGTCGAGCGCGCATACTGCGGTGACGCCGCTGGGGAACTGACCGAACGCGGCGCGTAGGCCCTCGGCGTCAACCGTGCCGTCGGTGCCGACGGTGGACCGCAAGTCGATCATCATCGATCCCTCTCTGGTTTCCGTTGATTGCAGTGGAAGAACGCCTAGCGCCTCTTCTGGACCTCTCGCAAGCTGGTCGGTTTTACCCAGTCGGTAAGCGCACCGGGGGCGTCGTAGATCAGGAAGGTTTGGCGGGCAGCTATGTCTCGTCTTGTCCAACGGAGGGTTGGGCGTGCTTGGTCTAGCAGCGGGTGAGGATAGTGACGGCGCAAGCGGCCTCCTCGAGGCCCATGATTCCGCCGCCGTTCTCAATGAGCCCTTGGCCGGCGTCGCGTATCTGCCGCTCGCCGGCTTCGCCGCGTAGCTGGGTGACGATCTCGTGCGTCATCGACAACCCCGAGGCCGCGATCGGGTGTCCTTTGGAGAGCAGGCCCCCGGAGGTGTTGAGGGGGATGCGGCCATCCGGGGCGGTGGCCCCAGCGGCGACAAACGATCCCCCGGCGCCCTCGTCGCAGAATCGCAGCTGCTCGGACTGGTAGATTTCCCCGAACGCGGTGGCGTCGTGCACCTCGGCGACATCGATGCCGTCGGGCCCGGTCTCGGCGAGTTGGTAGGCACGATCGGCCGCTACCCGTGACAGGCTGTGTTGGTCGGGGCGACGGTAGATCCCGCTGCGCAGAGCAATGGCGGCGACCCGGACCGCGCGCTCGCGGGCCTCGTGCGGCAAATCTCGCAGGGCGCGCTCAGAGCAGACGATGGCGGCGGCGGCTCCGTCACCGATGGGGGCGCACATCGAGCGGGTGAGCGGGTAACTGACCTCACGGTCGGCCAGCACCTGTTCCACGCTCATCGGGAACTGGTACTGCGCCAGCGGGTTCGCCGCGCCGTTTGTGTGGTTCTTCGCTGCAACCGCCGCGATCTGGTCGCGGGTTGTACCGAAGCGGTGCATGTGATAGCGGGCCTGGGCGGCGTAGGTGTCCATGAACATGGTGCGGTCCGGGCCGAACTCCAGAGGCCGCCCGGTGATTTCGGCGAGGCGCTCGTATTCCCGCAGGGTCTCTCTCGGGTCGAACGCGTTCTCCCCAGCCCGGAACATGGTCAGCCGCTCGGCGGGCGAGTCCGGGCGGTAGGTCTTTTCTACTCCGATTGCCAGGGACATCTCGGCGCTGCCGCTAAGGATGTCCTTGACCGCGCCGTGCAGGGCCATCGATCCGGTCGCGCAGCCGCCCTCGACGTTCATCACCGGAACCCGCGCCGCCAGGATCCCGTCTTGCTCTAATGGGATGAGGCAAAACTGGCCGCGGGTGCTGTGCTGGCCCCAGAAATCCATCAGCACGTTGCCGAACCACACCGACTCCAGCGCCGTCCCGTCACTCATGCCGGCGTCGGCCACCACACCGAGCACGGCGTCACGGGTCAGTTCGCGGAATGAGCGCTCGGCGAACCGGCCGAACGGCGTGGAGAAGGCACCAATGATGTATGCGCTGCTCATAGGGCGGCCTCGGTAAGTCCTTGTCGGCTCGTGGCGGCCAGCAGCTCGGCGCCCGCGTGGGCTAAGGTCCCCGCGATGCCCGAGCCGACGCCTCGGGGGGCCACGACGACCAGCGCGCCCCGCCCGGACAGTCGCTCAATCATGATGATGAATACTCCTTTGCCAGCAGTTGGGTCTTCTTCGTCGAGCGCTCCAGCGTGGCCGGCTCGACCCACTCGATAGCCGGGCGAATCTTCAACCTCCGGCGCATCTCCTCGACGATCTGTTCGGCCAACTCATCCAGGCCCTCGCCGCTCACCTCGGGCGAACGTTCGATACGAAGTCGCAAAGGAGGCACAACCCGGGGTGGTGGCTCGGACAGCACGATCCGGAACTGCCCGGTCACCCGGGGGGTGAACGACCGGATGACCGTCTCCACAGCTTGCGGATAGACCATCACGCCCTTCACCTTGAGCATGTCGTCGCTGCGGCCGACGTACTCATACCGCCACCCGGTCCGCCCGCACGGGCACGGCCGGGTCTGCACGCGCATCAGGTCGCCGTTGGTCTGGCGGATACCCATCAGGCCGGGCGCCTCCAGCGGCGTGAACACCGCCAGCCCCTCGGCGCCGTCTTCAAAGGCCAACGGCTCGTGGCTGTCCGGGTCGACCAGCTCCATCATGGCCAGATCGCCGACCAGCCAGTGCATGCCGGTGTACTCGGGATGCCCACATGATGCACCTAACCCGCCACCGAAGTCGTGCAACGTCGCGCCGAACGCCTGCTCAATCCGCGCGCGCACAGCGGGCATACCTGCGCCCGGCTCGCCGCCGGCGAATAGGATCTCGATACCCAATTCCTTGAGGTCCACCCCAGCGGCGATGGAAGACTCAATCAGGTAGTCGGCGAGCGAGGGCGTGCAGTACATCGCCCGGGGCGAGAACAGCCGCGCGTATTTCAGCACCGCCTCTGTGCCGGCCTCGGCGCCGACCGGCATCGCTGCGACACCCATCTCGGCCAATGCCATGCACACCGGCACCCCGGCCAGGAACATGCTCAACCCGAACGCCTGCAACACCATGTCCCCAGGACGCAGCCCTGCCCGCCACGCGGCGCGGCGGGTCAGCTCACCCCACAAATGCAGATCGCGCGATGTCAGCGGGTACGGGGTCGGATCACCAGTTGTGCCAGAAGTCGCGGCAATCGCGACCAGCTCCCGGGCCGCCGGCCCGAGAAGATCGTCCAGGATGCGCGGCATGGCCCGGTCGTTATCGTCGGCCAGCCGCCGGTAGTCGTCCTTCGTGAACACCGGCACTCGCCGGGCGAAATCTCCCAGCGATGTGATCCGTTCCGGCGCCGCGTCGGCCTCCTTGAGGCGCCGCCGCCAGTAGGGCGCGGTCTCGTAGGCCTCGCTGAGCCGACGTTGCAACTTCAGCCACTGCAGCTCGCGAAGACCCGGCTCGTCAAGCAGCGGCTCTATGCCCATGTCCCAGTACGGCCGGTCCGGTCGACTACGGTGTCGTCCGAAATTTGTAGTCACCAGGACACACTCCCGAGTTACAGAGCCAACGCCGTCGATGGCGGGGCAAGATCTCCAATAACAGAGCAGCTTCGTCGTTTAGCGCGCGTGCTGCGCAAAGACGCCAGGCGCCGCGTTTCGACCGACTGCTCGCCGTCAAGCACTGTGATGGCCACGACCTGGACACGATCAACGCCACCAAGTCGGTCACATCTGACTAATTCGCTACGCGCCAATTAGCCAGGGCGAAGTAGGAAGAAAAAGCTCCGGCCCTGCTCAATGCGCGATCCAAAACGATACTTTCGCGCTGGCTATAACTTTGCCGGCGCCGTGCTCAGTCCTTTAAGTAGGTGGCGAGAATGGGCCCAGCCGCCTCAACCATGGTCATCGGCTCGACCATCATGTGCGTCGCGCCGACAGAGATGTCCCGCATGCAGCGACCAAGCACACTGGGGTTACGAATCGAGGCGCTGCCGCCCCAGTTGAAGGCCCAGCTCACCACGTCTCGCGCGACACCAAGTACCCATGTGACGGCCTGGCGCATCCGGGCGCGCTGTACCTCGGACACCCCGCCAGCAGCCGCCTGGGCCTCTGCTTCGGCGTACACACCGTAAATGTGACGGCGGGCGGCTTGCAGCAGCGCCTCGTGGGTGGCGAATTCCCGACGGAACATGTCGTTGTCGCCGATCATCGACGGGTAGCCCGGCCGAGTCTTCGCCGCCGCGATGCGGGCGACCTCCTCCAGCGCGCGCTGAGCAATGCCGAGCGCGACCGGCCCGTGCCCACCTATGGCCATGGGGACCACCCCGAGCGAGTACACCGCCTCGCTCCGCACCGGAGTGGGGGCGCTGTCCATCGTGCGGGATTCGGGCACGAACTGATCGGTAACGGAGTAGTCATCGCTGCCGGTGGCCACCATGCCCATGACGTCCCAGCCGCCGAGGAACTTCACCTCATCGCGCGGCAAGAACCCCACACGGGCGACCGGGGATCCGTCGGCCATGGTTTCTGGGTTCCCGTCGCCGTCGTGCACCAGGAAACCGACGGCCATCCACGACGCGTGGCCGGAGCCGCTGGCGAAGCTGTACTTGCCGCTCACCCGGTATCCGCCGTCGACACGTACACCGCGACCCATTGGCAGGAACGTTCCGGCGGTAATGCCCATGTCCGGGCCCGCGAACAGCTCTCGCGCGCCCGCGTCACCGAGGTAGCCGGCGGCGACGCCGATGCTGGACGCGTTTGCCATCATTATCCAGCCGGTGGAACCGTCGGCTCGGGCCAATTCCTCAATGACCTTTAGCGACTCAACGATGCTCAGCCCGCCACCACCCCACTCTCCGGGCACCAACATCCAGAAGATCTCCTGCTCGCGCAGGGCCGCGACAACGGCCGGAGAGATCGCGTGGGCGTCCTCCATGCCGTCAGCCTCGGCCCTGATGATCGGTGCGATGTCCCGGGCCCGGGCGACATAATCAACGGTGTCCCTGGCGCCAGTCTCGAGGCGGGTGAGGGTCTGGGTCATGGTGGTGGCCTCCGGTCGCTCAGAGTTGACAGCGTGTACTTGGATTATACGGACTCCTCACTCCGCAAAGTCAAGGCGTGGTTACCTGGCGCGAGCGTGCGGGAGCAAGACTGCCGAGGGGAAGATGGTGGGATGCGAAGCGACGCGCGGGCGAATCGGGATCGGGTGCTGGCTGCCGCCGAAGAAGTCTTCAAAGACTCCGGCAAAGCTGGTTCTACCGAGGAGGTCGCGCGCCGGGCTGGCGTCGGGATCGGCACCGTGTTCCGACACTTCCCGACCAAGCAGCTGCTAGTTGAGGCCACCATCGTGCGGCACCTCACCCTGCAGGCTGAAATGGCTCGGGCGCGGAGCGAGGGTGGTGAGGCCGGAGCGGCGTTTCGGGAGACGTTTCGAGAGATGGTTTTAGGCGCTTCGCCAAAGCTTGCGGTCCTTGCGTGGCTCGAGGCGCCCGCCGATCTAAGGGACGCCACTGGTGAGCTGGGGGCTGCGGCCACGATGGTGCTTGAAGCCATCGAAGAGTTGCTGTCACGTGGCCAGCAAGCCGGTCAAGTGCGTGCGGACGCAACGGTAGATGAGGTCTACATGCTGATCAGAGCGCTGGCCAACGCTCGGGGCAACCGGGCCGTCGTGGACAGAGCGATCGACGTCGTGCTGGAAGGCCTGTCCGAGCAGCGTTCCGACTAAAGACACCTCGCGCGGTCTGCGCCTCTTTGGCGGCGACCGGCGTCGACGGACGCTAAAGACCGTGCGGCGGTCGAACCAGGACCAACTGTGTCGCGGTCATGGGCGCGCATGCGCCGCAGCAGTTCTGCAGCGACCGCACGGCTGCGCTTCGTTGACGGGGTCCACGACGTCGGGCCGCTAATGATCCCGTCGAACATGGTGGAGAGGATCCACGCTGCGATGCGCTGGTGAGGTCGGCCGGGAATAGCCTGCGGTGGCAAACCTAAAGCAGTCCGGCAGCACCACCAGCTCGATGCCCAGAGCGGCTACAAGCAGCCCCCCCGCCGCCGCCGTCGGCGACGAGCGCAACGAGGCGGCCGAGTCCGCCGGCAACGGCGCACAGCAGGATCAGGCGACTGACGATCGCGCGCTCGACCGGACGGCGTATCGCCACCAGATTAGGCTGCCGAGCATGAACCACACCGCGCTGAGGAACCGGTACTCGCTGTCGGTCTAGCGGCCACGTGCTGCTCGACCTCCGGGGTCGTGTGCGGCGGTTCCTAGACAGCTCCACTTCACAACCGGAGGTCCTCGCCTGTCTCAACGACAGGCCGACATCTACTCAAACCGCGACAACGTCCCTGGGCATTACAGCTAGTCCGCGTAAATGCTTAAGGCCGGCGACTTTCGCCCTATCGGGGAGCCATGCGAATGGCGCCATCGAGGCGAATGACTTCGCCGTTGAGCATGGGGTTGGCGACAATGTGCTCGACAAGCGCCCCGTATTCCGACGGGTCGCCGAGCCGACTAGGGTGCGGCACCTGGTCGCCCAGTGAGTCCTGCGCATCCTTCGGGAGCCCAGAGAGCATCGGAGTGAGGAACAAACCCGGGGCGATGGTGACGACACGAATCAGCTTGTCGGCGAGATCACGAGCGATCGGCAGCGTCATGCCGACGACTCCGCCCTTGGATGCGGAGTACGCAGCCTGACCAATTTGGCCCTCATACGCCGCAACTGATGCGGTGTTGATGATGACGCCACGCTCGCCCCCGGCTGGGTCGGCCGCGGTGATCCGCTCCGCCGCCAGCCGAATGACGTTGAACGTGCCGATCAGATTGACCGTGACGACCTTGGTGAACTGTTCGAGCGGCAGGACTCCGCCCTTTCCAATGACACGACCGGGAGTACCGATACCGGCGCAGTTGACGGCGACGCGGATCGGGCCCAGTTCTGCGGCCCGATCTAGAGCGGCAGCGACATCCTTCTCGGAGGTGACGTCCGCCGGCGCGAACAAGGTCGACCCGCCCACCGCATCAACCGCCGCGGCGCCGTCGGCAGACGGCAGGTCGATTATCGCGATCCGTGCGCCCGCAGCCGACAGCCGTTTCGCTGCGGCAAGCCCTAGTCCCGATGCACCCCCGGTGATGACTGCAACATCTCCTGCGATGTCCAAGACTTCCCTCCGGGCGACGATGGTTCCTCGGGACTCAATGGATCACGTACCTCAATACAGTTCAACTTATTGAGGGGTGTCTCACGCCGGCCAACGGAAAGGCTGGATGTGGGCTCAGTCTCCGCGCCGCAACTAACTCAGCCCACGCCTGACGATTGTCCGTGCGGACCTGGGTCAGGTGTTTGTCAGTTGCGCGCAGAGGGCGTCGACGGTGTTGGTGGCACGAGCGAGTCCGAGGTGGTCGATGTAGTCCCGGGACTCGACGATCACTCCGTCACGGATGCGGAAGACGATGATGTTCGGCGCGGACCAGCCCGCGTCGCCGCGGTAGGTGAATTCGCCGATGACGACCTCGGGGTCGGCAGTGTGGTGGACGCGTATGTCCTCGACGCGAAAGCCCGCCAAGCTAGCCTGCCCGGCCGCGGCGAAGTGCTGGCGAAGTGCTTCGCGGCTGCGCAGCGGGGTGTCGCCGAGCGGGGCCGTCGGGTGTCGCACGTCGGTTTTTTCGGCATAAAACTCCGCCAGCGAGTCGACCTGACTGCGGTCGCCGTTCTGCAGCCGGCAGGCGGCGTCGAGCATGGCGCGGAACGTCTCTTCAGGAGTACGCATCCTGGTTGCCTTCCTAATCGGAGTGTTTGCTGCGACTATACGGAGTGTCTGCTCCGTATAGTCAGAGTAGATCGAGCGTCACGCATCGCTGTTCGTCGTTGGCGGGTATCTTCCTCCTGCGGCCCGGGACGCGCACGTGGGCCTCGTGGGCCTCGTGGGCCTCGTGGCCTCGACCAAGAGCTGGTTTTCTCTGATGGTGACGGCCTGCATCGCGCGTCCGGCCCGACCCGTCGGTCAGAGAACGGAGCTGGGAGGCCTGGCCGCCGGGACGCCGATCTGCTCGGCGGCGGCCGCCTCCCGGGCAAGCTCCTCGTTGCCGAGGCTGGCCGGCGGGCGGCGGCGGCGGTGCAGCCGGGCCGCGAGCCAACGGCGACGGTCCTGGGCGGAGACCGCGATGGCCACCGCGATGAGCAGCGCAGCCCCGTTGAAGAGCTCGGAGACCCAGTACTGCCCGCCGGCGAGTTCGAGGCCCTTGACGCCGATGGCGAGCACGTAGAGCGCGACCATCGTGCCCCAGATGTTGAACCGCCCGGGCTTGATCTGGGTGGAGCCGAGGTAGACCGCTGCGAACAGCGGGAGGAGGTAGGGCGGTCCGGCGTCCGGCGCCGCCGAGCCGACCGTCGAGAGCAGCATCAATCCGGCGAGGCTGGCGAGGGTGCTCGCCATCATCAGACCGACGAACTGCATGCGCCCGGTCTTCGTCCCCGCGAGGCGGGCGGCGTCGGGACCGGAACCGGTGGCTACCATCTTGCGCCCGAGTGGGGTGTGCTCGAGCACGTACCAGGTCAGAAGGGCGACCGCGATGAGCACGAGGAACGGCGTCGGGATTCCCAGGGGCTGGCCGGATGTGAGCTTGGCGAACGATTTCGGGACCGGGGTGATGAACTGCCCGTCGGTGATTTTGTCGTCAAAGGCGATGACGGCCGAGCTCATGCCGAGGGTGGCGACGATCGCGTTGATGCGAAAGCGCACGACGAGGATCCCGTTGATGGCGCCGATGCACAGACCCAGTGCCAGCACAATAATGATTGCCAGGGCAGGCGTGACGTGGTGACGCACCATCAGCGCGGCGCCGACCGTCGAGCTGAGGCCGATGACATTCCCCACCGACAGGTCAAAGCCGCCCACCGACATCGCGCAGACCAGGCCGAGGGCCGCGACCCCGGTGATGGCCTGGTTGCCGACGACCGTTTGCAGGGTCGTGCTATTCGGAAAGGTGTGGGGCAGCCAGATGGAGAAGATCCCGAACATCACCGCGAAAACGTAGACGCCGCTGAAGCGCGAGAACCCCAGCCCTCGGGTGAGCAAGCCGTTCATCGTGCCTCACCCGCCAGCGCGGCCCGCTCCATGCTGTGCTCGAGGATGGCGTCTGAGCTGAGGCGGTCGGCTTCCAGCGTGACGGCTACGGCGCCGTCCCGCATCACGATGACGCGGTCACAGATCGCCGCGAGTTCATCGTTGTCGGTCGAGGCGATGAGGATCCCGGCGCCGTCATTGGCCGCGTCGCGGATGGCCTGGTAGATCTCCACTTTTGCGGAGACATCCACGCCCTGGGTCGGTTCATCCATCAGGAACACCTTTGATTTGCATCGCAGCCACCGGGTGATGAGCGCGCGCTGCTGGTTTCCTCCGCTCAAGGCCCTGAGCGGACGTTCGGGGTCGTCGGGCACCACGGCGAGGCGTCGCAGCCAAGCCCGCACCTCGCGTCGTTCCACGCGGAGGCTGAGCCAGTGCGAGCGCCCGGCATGGACGGCCGGCAGGGTGACGTTCTCACGGACCGTCAGCTCGGGCAGGGAGCCGATGCCCTTGCGGTCGGCGGGCAGGAGGGCGAGGCCGCGCGCGATCGCCGCGGCCGGGTTGTCCGAGGCCACCTCGCGCCCGTCGATCAGCACCCGGCCGCGGGTGCGGTCGGCAAGCCCGAAGAGCAGCCCGGCGACCGACTCGCGACCTGAGCCGGTGAGCCCGGCGATTCCTAGGATCTCGCGTTCACGTAGCTCCAGCGACAGCGTCTGAACCGACGCGCCCCCGACGTCCTCGACTGTCAGGATGGGGTTGTTCGACGCCTCGTGAGTGTTGGGGTAGAACTCGTCGATCGAGCGCCCAATGATCATCTTGACTAGGTCGTCGTGGCTCATCCCGGCGACCGGGCGCCGTCCAGCGACACGCCCCTCCCGCAGCACGGTGACGTTGTCGGCGAGCTCAAAGACCTCACGAAGGCGGTGGGTCACATAGAGCACGGAGGTGCCGCGTTCGCGCAGCTGGCGCACGAGGGTGAAAACCTGCTCGACCTCATGGTTGGGGAGCGAGGCACTCGGCTCGTCGAGCACCAGCATCCCGTTGTTCTTCACCCCGTCCCGGACCGCCCGGACGAGCGCCACCATGGTGCGCGCGGCCTGACCGAGGTCGCGCAATGGCACGCGAGGGTCGACATGCACCCCCCACTCCTCGAGCAGCTGGCGCGCGCTGGCGGCCTCGCGGCGGTCGTCAATCCACAGGCCGGAGTGATAGCGACCGCCCAGTGCGAGGTTGTCGAGCACGCTCAAGTCGGAGATAAGCGCGAGGTCCTGATGGATGAAATGGATACCCGCAGCGTGTGCGGCGCTGGCGTCGCCTAGCGCCAGCGGCTTGCCGTCGAAGGTCGCCACGCCGCCGTGGTCGGGCTGGTGATAACCCGCCAAAATCTTGATGAGGGTGGACTTACCCGAGCCGTTCTGGCCGAGCAGCGCGTGGATCTCACCTGGGGCGACCTCGAGGTGGACGTCGTCCAGCGCCCGCTGGCCGTGGAAGGTCTTGGACAGACCCTCCACGGCCAGCCGGGACGACTGCGGCATCAGGACAGACCCCACGCTCGCTTGAACTGGTCGACGTACCCGGGCACCGTAAAGACCTGGGTGTCGTTCTGGTCCGGATGGCTGGGCGTGAACAGGTAGGCGTGGCCCGGGATGTTGGGGGCCAACGACTTCCCGTCCATGTCGCGCAGGAGCGTATTCAATGCCCAATAGGCATTCTCATAGATCTCACTCGTGAAGGCGGCGGCGAACCCACCGCTGGTCACGTCCTCGAGGTTGGACGGCGACGCCGCGCGCGTGACGAGCTTCACCTGGTTCTGCAGGCCCGCGGCCTTGATCGCGGCCGGAACGCCGGTGGCCAGGTCGCCCAATCCGAAGGCCGCGTACTTGACGTCTGGGTTGGCCTGGAGGTAGCTCACGACCTGCTGGGCCAGGGCCGGACCGATCTTCAACGCACTCACCTTGAGCAGGCCCACCGAGCACGCTGAGCAGTTCTGGTGCATCGCGGCGAGATACCCGGGATAGGCGCTGGCGATTTCCGTCACCGACGGGTCGTAAATGAAGACAGACTTCACGGGCTTGCCCGCGTCCTGGATGATCCAGTTGGCCTCTTCCTCACCCTCGAGTTTGATGTCCGCACTTGAGACGACCGGAGTCTTGAACAAGCCCGAGGGCGGGCTGGTGTCGGCGACCGGCACGACCGGGACCTTCGCCTTCTGGGCATAACTCGCAACCGATGAATCGGGTGTCACGTTGTCGAAGTCGACGACGCCGTCGCCGGGGCTCTGAGCGACCTGCTGCCAGGCCTGCAGGTACCCCTGAGGTGTCCCGTTCATCGGGATGCTGCGGTAATGCCAGCCCAGAATCTTCGTAGCCTGCTGCATCGCGGTTCCAACCTCGGTGCAGACGGCGAACGGGCAATTGATCACATCGACCGTCTTGTTCTTCGGGACCGGGCCGTCGAGCTTGGGGACTCCGAGCTGATTGTTGTTCGTCACGTGTTGGCCGAGGAACTGCTTGGCGCTCGAGACGTTGATTCCCGCACTGCTCGAGCTCCCGCCGCCCGAGCCCTCCGACTTGTTGGACTTCGAGCTGCTACACCCAGCCACGACGATGGCCAACACCAGCAGCGCGCCTACCGCGCGATGACGCATATCATCCTCCTCGATGTACTGCGGTTGACCCTCTATTGGAACCGTCAGCTGGTCGCCGTCCCTGCGGCGAACTAGCCGACACCGGTTACCTTTCTTGCGTGTACCACTGGCCCTCGTCGGAAACGTTCCGAATACCGTGCCGCCCCTGGATCTCGACCAACGCCTCCACAGTCAATTCGTTGCCGGCCTTGGTGAACGCGAGCAACTCCTCCATGCAGGCCTGGAAGTGGGTGCCGGGCGCGCATATCGACAGCCCCTTGAAGGTCGGAGTGTGCGGCTTGATCGCGTGTGGCACGCCCCTCGGCAGGAAAATGAACGACCCAGGCGTCAGGTCGTAGGACCTATCTCCTACGGACACGGTGATCTCGCCGTCCGTCAGGTAGAGCGACTCGTCCTCGTTGTCGTGGACGTGGCGATAGACCTCGTCGACGGTGATGGTTTGCCGGACGAAGGCGAACTGGCCCCCGGTGCGATCGGCGCCGGCCAACAGCTGCATGTCGACGCCACCGGGCAGCGGGCTCTCCTCGCCCCACAGGCTTTCATCCGGGCCGACAACGAAATCACTGGTGGTGAAGCTCATAATGCGGCTCTCCTTGTCATGGAACGTGGTCTTCGAGCGTCGATGGGCGTAACTAGGTCAAACCCGCATGACGTACAGATTCTCCTCGATCGGCTTACCGCCTCTCTCTACTAACTTTGCGTCTGTCACGTCAATTCAGCTGGGTAACGAGCGAATAGGCTCGGAGCCGTCCCAATCTGCACCCGCCCGGTCGATGAGCTCGAAAAGTCCTTCCACAGACGGATCGCGTTGCATGATCTCGGTCAGGCAACCAAGCGAGGACCTTGTATCAAAGAAGGCGAATGGCGTGTGCCCAGACAACCCCGTGAAAACGGGCTCGACGCCTCGGTTCTCGTAGTATCTGATATCCGCGTCGAGGTCGTCGGTTGTTGCGGCGATATGATGGTGTATGCCTGGCTGTGGCAAGTCAACCGTGAATGGCGACGGCTGCCCGTCGTGCTGCTCAATCAGTTCAATTTGCATCGGCCCGACCTGTGCGACCGCCACACTGATATCGATCGTTACCGGGGATCCGTGATACCTAGAATCATCGATACGCGAGTGAGGAAGCAGGAAGAACGGGCCTATCAACGCTTGCTCGACCCACCTGTGGATGGCTATTCCTATGTCGTGAACTACCCATGCAGTCTGGAAATAGCTCCGCCGAACTGCCATCCTTTCGCCTCCCATATGTGCCGCTTCAAGCTTTACTGCCGCAGGTGTCCATGACGGGGAATGTCGTCGACCGAACGCGCTCCGACTGAACTCGATCGTCACGCGCAACTCACGCGCTCGCTGTCCGTGGCGATCGTCGGCCAGGTCATACGAACAACATCCCGCCGTCGAGCAGTAGCGACTGCCCGGTCATCCCGTCGGACTCTGCGGAGGCCAGGTAGACCGCCAGGTCCGCGCAGTCGGACACGTCGAGGAAGCGGCCCTGCGGCACACGTGCGAGCAAGCCGTCGCGCACGGTCGAGGGGTCCGAACCGTTGAGTTCGGCGTGCGTGGAGAGGTACTCCTCGACAAGGTCGGTTTGGACCAGGCCAGGGCAGATCGCGTTGACGCGGACTCCATGGGCGGCCATCTCGAGGGCCACGCACCGGGTCATGCCCACGACGCCGTGCTTGGATACGTTGTACGCGGACTGGTTCCGGGACGCCCACTTCCCAGCGGTCGAAGCGACGTTGATGACCTTGCCGTACCCGTTCTCGACCATGTGCGGAAGCGCGGCCTGCATGAGGTGAAACACACCGTGCAGATTGACCCTCTGGATTGCCTCGAACTGCTCGTAGGAGTAGTCCAGGAACGGCCTTGCGATGTAGATCCCGGCGTTGTTGACCAAAACATCGAGGCGGCCGAACGTCGCCACCGCATGTTCGACGAGTTGAAAACACGCGCTGCGGTCTGCTACGTCCACCGTGGCGATCTCAACTCGAGCGTCGTCAAGACCGCGCAGCCCGGCTGCAACCGCCTTCAAACCGTCCTCGTTGGTGGCAGCCAGCAGTACGTCCGCGCCCTCCCGGGCGAAACCTTCGGCAATCCCTCGTCCGATTCCGCGGGTCGCCCCGGTAATTAAGGCGGTACGCCCAGCCAGTCGGCCGCTCACAGCGCGTGCTCGCCGTCGTTCTCCGCAAGCGCGTTGTCGAAGTCCTGGTAAAGCATTTGGGCGCCGGTCTGCACGGACTACTCCCTTGTTGTCAACAGAATGTTCTTGTCAGGCCAATGAGGGCGGCCGCTGCGGCGGTGGTCACAGAATTGGTCCCCTCATCCGCACCGACTGTCCCGTGTCCGCCCGTCTATGTCACTGGAGCAAAGCGGCCGTCTTGATCCCCGTGACTGACGCTTTCTGTCAGCGCGGTAGCGGTTGACAACGGCGCTAGACCTGAGTCGCGCACCTGAGCGGTGACCAGCCCCTGTCGGCGTCGTCGGCGTGGTGCGCCGGCTTGAGCTGGCGCACTAGTCCTAGCCTTTCGTGGTGCGTTTCGGAATTGAAGTTCGCTTCCGGCGCGACGGCCGCGCAGATCGTTGAACAACGCCGGGGCCTGCGGCGGGTTGTCGAGCACGTGGGCTCGCCCGACGTCGAGGTCAATCTGACAAGCGCTAAATGAGTCACAGTGCGGCTCATAAGCCACAGCGCGGAAGCGGGCCCGGGCCGCTCAACAGGCCCTGGACTACAGCAAACCTCGGCGGGCGTGGCTGCGTTCGTATTGGCACCGAGTGCGAGGCACACCAAGATCACCCTATAAAACCGTCAACGCGATTGTTTTGTTGCCCGGTCGCCACCTGCTCGGATTTGAGCCGTCGTCGATACCGGTACGCGGACGGGTACAGGGGCTCTATGGGGCGTCGTCCGCCATCGCGAAGTCGTACAGCCTCAGCGCGACCTGAACTTCGGCTCGGCGCGAGGTCAGCGGGTGGTCGAGATACTGCTCGATACGTCGAAGGCGGTTTCGCACAGTGTGCTCATGCAGCACGAGCGCCGAGGCGGTCGCGACGATGCTCCCGTGCTCCAGGTAGTGCGATGCCGTGGTTCTTAGCTGCCGTTTGGGTGCGGACGACCCAAGCAGATCTCCCAGCTCGGCCACGACAAAGGCGCGGGCGGTCGCGCGGTCGTTAAGGAAGAAGCATTCGAGTCGGACGTCGTGGTAGAGCAGAATTCGTGAGGCCGCGGCTCCTGCGTAGGTGCGCAGCTCCTCGACGGCCTTCGTCTCCTCGAAGGTGCGTCGAAAGCCCTCCAGCCCGGAGCTGGGCTCGCTGACCGAGGCTGCCACTTCGAACTGCTCGAGGCACCCCTTCACCGCCTCGCGCCAGCTCGGTGTGAGCGAGCTATCGGTGGCGAGCCAGGCCGTGGTGCAGGACATGCTGAGGGATACCGCGAGGTGGCCGGTGATGTGAAGGACTTGCCGTAATAGGTTGACCACCGGCCGAGCGGCCGCCTCGCCGCAGTGGGGCAAAAAGATCGCGATGTGTGTGGCGGCCATGTCGTAGTGGAGGTTGCATGCGGACTCGACCGGATCCCCGCGCAGGAGTGCTTGCACCGCGTTGCGGCGCAGATGCTCCGGCGACCTGCGCAGCTTTTCCTCTCCATGCCTGTGCACTTCAGACACCGGGTCCATGATCCGGTTCCGCCACTCGGCGAACGCCTGAGCGAAGGCAAGGATTCCGGAAACGATCTCGCGGCCGGCAACCTCGTTCTCGTCGATCACGGCTTCGATCGCTTCCAAGCAGTCCCGGAAGACCAGGTCGGCGGCGGAGCGATACCCCCGGTGCAGCTGGGTGTTCGTGACGTTGGAGAGCGCCTCGACGCTCGCAGCCCACTTCCCCTGTTCAGGGTGTATCGAATCCAAAGATACCTCGCCGCAGACCACCGCCCGTAGCGCTTCGGCGTTCTCCTCCGCGGCGGCCAACAAGGCCGCTCCGAACTCTTGCGATTTCTCGGCCGCGCCAAAGAAACGGGGCACGCTCCACCGAAAGTTGCGCCGCACTATCGCGCCGAAGTCAAGCCGTGATACGGGCTCGCGTATCCAATCCGGCAGCGTGATCAGAACCGCGGGGTCGATCTCGTTGATTTGGCCCTCGTGCGGGCGCACGTCCACCTCCGAAGACCGTCGCCAGTCGAATGACCGGGTCACCCGCCCAGCAGCTCATCAAACGCCGAAAGCACCGTCGCGGCCTGCGCGTCGGCGGCCGCGGCCACGCCGAGCAAGGCGAACCAGCCATGGATTAGGCCCGGCCCCGGCAGATGGCGCACCGGTACCCCGGCGACGGCGAGCTGCGCGGCGTAGGCGTCGCCCTCGTCGCGCAGCGGGTCGAACTGTGCCGTCGCGACGACGGCGGCCGGCGCGCCGGCCACATCGGCGTCCAGCAGTGCCAAAGACGCGTCGGCCGCGGTGCCCGAGAGGTACCAGCCGTTGAACGCCTCTATTTCGGTGCGGGTTAGGAGGTAGCCCTCTCCGTTGGCCTGGACGGACGGCTGCGACAGCGTCGGGTCAGTCTGCGGGTAGAGCAGCAGCTGGGCGGCCGGTGCGTCGGAGGTGCCGCGCGCGGCCAGTGCGGCGATGGCGGCCAGCGTCGCGCCGGCGCTGTCGCCAGCGATCCCGCCCACGCGCTCCGGGAACGTGTCGCGTGACCACGCAAGCCCGGCCAGGGTGTCGTCGACGGCGGCAGGGTGTCGGTGCTCGGGTCCGAGCCGGTAGCCCACTGACACCACGACCGCGCCGAGCGCGTTGGCCACCCGCCGGCACACCGGGTCGTGCGTGTCAAGGTCGCCAACCACGAACCCGCCACCGTGCAGATACGTGACGACCCGTCCGCGGTCGTGCGCCGGAACGTACACGCGCACGGGCAGCTGGCCGGCACCGCCAGGAATCGAGTCGTCGCGCACCTCGGCGACGGTCTCCGGGACGAACTCGGGACCGCGCCGGGCCATCGTCAGCGCGCGGTGTCGCTCCCGCGTCTGCTGCGCCGTCCCGCGCACCAACGGCATCACGCCCGCCGCGTCGACTCGCGCAAGCATCTCGGCGAGCTGCGGGTCGAGCCGCGGGTGACGCCGCGGTCCGCTCGGTGCGTCAGGCGCTGCCGCGTTTGTCAGTTGCGCGCAGAGGGCGTCGACGGTGTTGGTGGCACGAGCGAGTCCGAGGTGGTCGATGTAGTCCCGGGACTCGACGACACTCCGTCACGGATGCGGAAGACGATGATGTTCGGCGCGGACCAGCCCGCGTCGCCGCGGTAGGTGAATTCGCCGATGACGACCTCGGGGTCGGCAGTGTGGTGGACGCGTATGTCCTCGACGCGAAAGCCCGCCAAGCTAGCCTGCCCGGCCGCGGCGAAGTGCTGGCGAAGTGCTTCGCGGCTGCGCAGCGGGGTGTCGCCGAGCGGGGCCGTCGGGTGTCGCACGTCGGTTTTTTCGGCATAAAACTCCGCCAGCGAGTCGACCTGACTGCGGTCGCCGTTCTGCAGCCGGCAGGCGGCGTCGAGCATGGCGCGGAACGTCTCTTCAGGAGTACGCATCCTGGTTGCCTTTCTCGCGGAAGTGTATGGTTTGGACCATACGGAGTCCACACTCCGATCGCAAGAGTAAACCGCGAGACCGCGAGGGCGAGGACCCCGGAGCCTCAGCCAGTAGCGCCATGACCGGAGGAAGGGTGGCGCGACATTCACTTCTCCGCGTTCCGGGAAGGGAGCCGATGACGTGCGTCGCACGCTGATGGAGACTGAGCACGAGGACTTCCGCGCGTCGGTGCGCAGCTTCGTGGAAAAGGAGATCGTGCCGCACGCCCAGACGTGGTCAGCCGCCGGGCGGGTGCCGCGTGAGCTCTTCACCTCGGCGGGCGAGCACGGCTTTCTGTCCACCGCGGTCCCCGAGGAGTACGGCGGTGGCGGGTACCCGGACTTCCGCTTCAACGCCGTGCTGGGTGAGGAGATGGCGCGCGCGGGGATGGCCGCCCCCGGTCTTGGTCTCACGCTGCACACCGACATCTGCATGCCCTACTTCCTGCACCTGACGAGCGAGGAGCAGAAGCAGCGGTGGCTCCCGGGCATCGCATCCGGCGACCTGATAACGGCAGTCGCTATGACCGAACCGGGCATCGGCTCCGACCTGGCCTCGATGACCACTACCGCTCGTCGCGACGGCGACCACTACGTCGTGGACGGTTCCAAGACCTTCATCACCAACGGTTTGAACGCCGACGTCGTCATCACTGCCGTGAAGACCGACCCGACGCAGAAGCACGCCGGGATGAGCCTGCTGGTGCTCGAGCGGGGCATGGAGGGCTTCGAGCGCGGGCGCAACCTGGAGAAGATGGGGCAGCACGCCCAGGACACCGCGGAGTTGTTCTTCGCCGGAGTGCGCGTCCCGGTGGAGAACCTGCTCGGCGCGGAAGGGCAAGGCTTCCGGCACTTGACCGCGAATCTGCCCCAGGAGCGCCTCTCGATTGGGGTGTATGGCGTCGCCGCGGCCCGCGCCGCGCTGGACTGGACGCTGAAGTACGTGCAGGGCCGCGAGGCGTTCGGCAAGCCCATCGGCACCTTTCAGAACACGAAGTTCCGCCTCGCGGAGCTGGCCACCGAGGTGGACGTCGCGCAGGCGTTCGTTGACCACTCCATCGCGTTGCTCAACGCAGGCGAGCTCACCCCAGCCGACGCGGCTAAGGCCAAGTGGTGGACGACCGAGCTGCAGGGTCGCGCGGTCGACCTAGGGGTGCAGCTGCACGGTGGTTACGGCTACATGGCCGAGTATCCGATCGCGCAGGCGTGGGCCGATGCCCGCATCGCGCGCATCTACGGCGGGACCACCGAGATCATGAAGGAGATTGTCGGGCGCGACCTGGGCCTGCGGTAGCTCGCTGCTCCCATCGCGATCCACCTCGATGGCGCGAGAAGTCCGATACACGGCGCCCAGCGCACAGGCCTCCGACCGATTCTCTAGCGTTCCGACGCCTCGCGACCGACCAGGTCCCACGAGGTCGCACCCATACGGCCACCGTCGTCCGTCCCATAATTCGGCTCTACGACACGATGCGTGGTGAGCGCCCTCGTAGCCGTGTTGTTCGGGGAGTGTGCCAGGTGACGCCGCAGTGGAGGAGCAGCCGGAGCCGGTAATTGTTGAAGTTGCGGAATCCGACACGCGCTTGATCCTCTTGATGAGCAGGTTGACCGCCTCGGTGGGGCCGTTGCTGGCCCGGTCGGTGGTGAAGTAGGCGAGCAGCTGCTCCTGCCAGGCCTCGATGGTGCGGGCCAGCCGTTCCAGTTCCGGGACACCAGGACGGGCGCAGGCCCAGTAGAACCGTTGCAGCCGCTGCTTCGCGCGGTGCAGGTCGGGGGCTGCGTAGACGTGGCGGAGCTCTTGGGCGGCGATGTAGGTGGCGGTGACGTGCCCGTGCGGATCGCCGGCGTCCAGGCCCGCGAGGAGCCGGGCGTAGCTGGCCGCGTTGAGGTTCTCCGCGCCGCGCAGCAGCACCCGGCGGATCCGGTAGAGCGGGTCGTGGCTGCGGCCGCGGTGGCCCAGGGTCTCGTTCTGCACCCGGCGGCGCACGGCGTCCACAGCGGTATGGGCGAGCTTGACGGCGTGGAAGCAGTCCAGCACCACCGTCGCGGCTGGCAGCCCGCTGGTGAAGGCGGTCCGGTAGCCGCGGAAGGGGTCCAGCGCGGCGACCTGCACGCCGGCGCACCACTGCGGGCCGCGCTCGTCCAGCCAGCCGGCGACGACCTGCCCGGACCGGCCCTCCACGATTTCCAGGAGCCGGGCCGGGCCACCGTCGGCCGGGCGCAGGTCAACCAGCCCGATGGCGAACCGGGTGTGGCAGGTAGCGGTGGCGGCCAAGAACGCCGTCTCGTCCACGCCCAGCCGGGTGACCGCGGTGTGCAGCCACTGCCCGTCGAGGATCTTCTGGTCGTAGTCCCGCACGGCGCGCATCACCGTGGGCCAGCCCACGCCGAGGTTCTTGGCGACCTGCGCGACGCTGGTCGCGTCCTCACCGACCCGGCGGCACGCCTCGGCCCGGGCCCGTTCGGTGAGCACCGCCTTCGGTCGGATCGCCTCGGTGCGCTCCGACCAGGTCCGCTGCACACACAGCGGTTCCCAGCACCGCCAGACCCGCTTGGACCAGGTCAGCACCGCGGGTCGGCCCCCGAAGGGCAGGTCCCGCACCTGCCGCGGCCGACGATCATGCAACATCGCGGTGCTCGCGGTGCTCGCGGTGCTCGCGGTGCTGCCGGGCAGCGTTCTACTGTCTGTCCTCACCTGGGGCCTCCGTGTCGTGCTCTTGGTCGAACACGGATCGTGAGGCCCCAGGCCCGACTCCTACGTCAGGTTGGACATCGTGTCGCGACGCGGCTCACCACGCGTCGTGTTGAAGAGGTGCACCACGAATGAGGAGGACTGGTTGATGTAGGTCGATGGGTCGAGACAACCCCCTTGGGGCAATGGGATGCGACCTTCAGGGACACGTGGAGTGGCTTTCGTGCCTAGGGCGGTGGGACGCCGAGTGCAAGCAGGCCCATCGCGTTCGGGTAGGGCAGCTCCGTGGCAGCCGTGCGGGCGAGTGGTTCCAACAGGTCTGTCAGCTCCAGCCGCTCGTTCGGAGTAAGCGCGGTGTAGGCCGGGGCCGCCAACCGATCGGTGATTGCGTCGAGCTCCCCGGGGTCGTGTCCGCGCATTCGCTTGGCCGCAGTGAACCACTCGGCGTCGGACCACCCGCGGTGCAGCTGCTGGGCCGGATCGACTCTCGTGCCGAGCAGCAGGTGCGGCTCGGGCCAGGTGAGGCCGGCGACCGCGACGGCGACGAGGTGACCGTCTCCCCGGTGTTCGCGCAGCACGGTGGTGTCGTGCCAGAGCGCGCCCAGGGGATCGGTGGGACGGAACAGGGCGGCGTGCGCTGCGGCCATCGGCCGCCCCGGCAGATCCAGGGCCGTAATGCAGCGTCTCGTTAGGGCACCCGCGGCGACGACCGACTCGAGGTCGCCTCCGACGAGCCGGCGTAGCGCTGCGGTGGCGGCGCTCGTCCGCGCGGTCACCACGTCCTCAGGGTTCGCAAGCTTCCACACCATGGGCAGGGCGCGCGCCACCATCGACGGGGCGAAGCCGCCGAGTAGAGCACTCGCTAGTTCGGGACCCACCGAGCCCAGCGCGGCACACCGACTCGCAAAGTAGCCGCGCCAGTACCCGCGCAACCCGGCGCTCTCGTAGGCCGCCCTCGCTTCAGGCGCGAAGTAGATCACCGCATGCAGCGTCTCCGTCAGCACGCCCAGTCGCCGGACCAGGGCTCCGTCGTCGATCACTGGCCCAGTCTGTCAGCCGGCACACCGGGTGGTGAACGGGATCGTTCCACTTCCTTGGAAGTGAGACACCCCGATCCAGGGCGGCTGGCCCGTGGATCGGGGTCAGGGGCTTCTGAGCAGCCAGGACGACTTAACGGCTCCTTATCGGCGCAGCGCCCCGTCCACCACGTGCGCGAG
>JAABUM010002735.1_pt1 | contig 23072 bp, 21 predicted proteins | sample 5559161 | NCBI WGS metagenome assembly JAABUM01 (sample SAMN10711868, study PRJNA513369) | rock metagenome | isolation source: Antarctica rocks | place: Antarctica: Victoria Land, Siegfried Peak nord
CCGTGGATGCCGTCGCGCCCGGTCGCCGCGCCGACGAGGACGATCGCGTTGCCGACGCCGGACGCCTTGGCGCGCATCAGCTTCGACGCCTCGATCGTGCCGACGCACATCGCGTTGACGAGTGGGTTTCCCGCATAGCCGGGGTCGAAGAAGAGATCGCCGCCGACCGTGGGGATGCCGAGGCTGTTGCCGTAGCCCGCGATGCCACCGACGACGTTGCCGAAGAGGTAGCGCGCGCGCGGCTCGGAGAGCGGCCCGAAGCGCAGGGAGTCGAGGATCGCGATCGGACGCGCGCCCATCGTGAAGATGTCGCGCACGATGCCGCCGACGCCGGTCGCCGCGCCCTGATAGGGCTCCACCGCGCTCGGGTGGTTGTGCGACTCGATCTTGAAGACGACCGCCTGCCCGTCGCCGATGTCCACCGCGCCGGCATTCTCGCCCGGCCCCTGGAGGACGCGCGACCCGGTGGTGGGGAAGAGCTTGAGGACGGGGCGCGAGTTCTTGTAGCCGCAGTGCTCGCTCCACATCGAGCCGAACATCCCCAGCTCGACGGTGCTCGGCTCGCGCCCCAGCAATTCGACGATCTGGTCGTACTCCGGGCGCGTCAGCGCCACATCCCGCAACTGGGCCTCGGTCGCCATCTATCCCCCTCGCTCGCTGCGAAAACGGCGGGGCAGCGACCGCGCCGCTGCCCGCAAAGACACACCTATTCTCGGCCAGCACCGGTCGTCGTCGCGCGGGTCGTCGGCACGAGCACCGTCGACACCCTTCCCGCATCCGGGGCACCAGCGGCCCCTGCGATCGGCACGCCACGGTCGGCGAGAGTATAGCAGGGCGGGCGGGGGTGGAGGCGCGGGCCTATGAATCGGGCCGGGTCAGCCGTATCGCCCGCGTCGGGAGGGCCAGCAGCATGGGCACAGCCAGCGGCAGCCCCCGGAAGAGCGCCGCCGGGTGTCATGTGACGAGCCAGTGGCCGAAACCGGTCGGCGCGTAGGCGAGTAGCCACGCCCCGATCAGCGGCAAGCCGCCCCCGGCCACGCGGTTCAGGCGCCGATGATAGCGCCGGAAGGCGGGCGTGTCGGGCGCGGACAGGCCGGTGAGCGTATCGAGGAAACGCAGCGCGCGGGCGCGCGAGAAGTGGGCCACGAGGCAACAGGCCAGCCCCGCGATGGTCGCACCGCTCCCCGTGATCGCCAGCACAGGCATCGCCGCCCCGCCATCGAACCGCATCGGATCACGCGCGCCGGATCACGCGCACCGGAGGGGCAGCATACCGCTCAGGCGTGTCCGGCGGACTGCGTCGCCGCCACCGCCACGGTCTGCCGACAGCGCGGATAATTGGCGCAGCCCCAGAACTGCTCGCCCGCGCGCGGCCCCTGCGCCGCCGTCCGCAGGCGTAGCTCGCCGCCACAGCGCGCGCAATGTGGTGCGGCGGGGGCGTCCTCGGCGACGAGCGGCGGCGCGGGATCGACGAGGCCCGTCTGTGCCGCAGCGATCAATGCGGTGACCATCCGTGTATCGTAGCTACGGCGTGCGGGGACATGCACCAGGGGCAGCCCCGCGTCGGCGAAGACGCGGTCCACGAAGGCGTCGCGTTCGAGGCGGTCGGGGCGGCGATGCGAGCGATCGTCGAGTTCGAGCGCTACGAGCGGGCGCAGGGTGCGCGGGTCGCAGAGAACGAAATCGACGTGCTTGCGATTGATCCGCTGCCACGCGCCGAACTGCCCCTCCTGGCGCGGCGGGAAGACGAGATCGGCCAGCCGCACCTTGGGGAAGATCAGGGAGTCCGCCGCGACCGCCGCGCGCAGCACCTGGAAGAAGCTCACCTCGGCGTGGGAGAGGAAGTCGTCGCGCAGGGCATAGGTGTATTCGGCGGGCGCGGCGGGGGGCTGCGCCAGCGGCGCGGGTGGCACAGGGGGCGCGGATGGCTCACTCGTCCGAAGTGTCTGGTGCTGCATCGCTGCCGCGAGAAGCGGCGCGGCGGACGACGGCGGCGCGAGGGCTGTGGTGCCATAGGCGGTGGGCGGGCGATGGCGCAGCCCGTCCGGTGCCGCAGACCCGCCCTGCACATCGGGCGTCCCGAACAAACGTGTCATCAAACGTCGCCACCACCCCATCACACACCCTCTTTCGTTCACCGGACACCCAACATTACCCTGATATACACTACCCTCTACCACTATAGGCGGCGGCGCGGCAGGGCGGGCACCACCTGGAGCGCCCGATCGACGGGGCTATTCGGGCCAGGACCGCCACGATAGCGCGACGGCTTCCCGGTGGGCATTGCCCGATGGCACACATTGCCGAAGCTGCGCGAGCGTCCACTGCCGCACGTACTGACGAAGCTGGAAGGAAAGAGATGAGCGTACCAGGCGAAGGTGGGCCAGGGCTGCACCGTGATGAGGAGTTTTGCTACCTGACGACGACCGGGCGGCGCAGCGGACGCAAACACGAGATAGAGATCTGGTTCGCCTTCCCGCCCGCTGGCGACGGCCACACCCTCTACCTGATGGCCGGTGGGCGCGAGGGGGCCGATTGGATCCGCAACCTCCTGCACGATCCCGCCGCCACGATCCGTATCGCCAACCGCAGTTGGCCCGCCACCGCGCGCCCGGTCGAGCCCGACACGGCGGAGGACACCCTGGCGCGCGAACTCCTCTGCGCCAAGTATCAGGGCTGGCGCTCGGGACAGCCGCTCGGCGAGTGGGGTCGCACCGCCCTGCCGCTGGCGTTCCACCTGTAGCCGGGGGCGGCACCAAACCCGCCCGCAGGGTATGCCCGATGTGCCGCATAGGGGGCTTGACTCTGACCGAAGGGCAAGCCCTACCTTATCCGTAGTCGGGCGATGTTCGCCCGATGCGGAGGGGAGGGAGCGGAGCATGGCGGGGGCGAGCGATCCGACCGAGGGCCGGGGGGCGACGGGGGCGCTGCTGAGTATCGGCGTCTTCGCACGGCGCTCGCGCCTGTCGCCGAAGGCGCTGCGTTTGTACGAGCGGCTGGGGCTGCTGCCGCCCGCCTACGTCACGCCCGACAGCGGTTATCGCTGGTATCGCGCCGATCAACTGGCCGCAGCCCGGTTGGTGGCGCTGTTACGGCGACTCGACATGCCCCTGGCGCAGATCGGCGCGATCATCGCCGCGCCGGGGCCGTTGGCAGCGGAACTCGTCGCCGCCCACTGGGCAACGGTGGAGGGTCGCATCGCCGGGCAACGCACCCTGATGGCCTATCTCCGCGACAAGTTATCCGGTCAGGAAAGGAGCTTCGCGATGTTCGACATCCAGGAACGCGACGTACCCGAGCAGTTCATCCTCACCGAGCAACGGCACGTCCAGATAGGGGAGATGCCCGCCTGGCTCGCTGGGGCGATAGGCCGCTTGCAGCGCACCGCCGCCACGCAGGGCGGTGCAATTGCCCACCCCTTCATCATCTATCATGGCGAGGTTAACGAGGATAGCGATGGCCCGGTGGAGGTGTGCCTCCCCATCGCTCAGGAAGGGGCGACGACCGACCTACCGCTGCGGCGCGAGCCCGCGCACCGCGAGGCAAATACGCGGATCACGAAGGCGCAGTACGAATTCCCGCAAATCCTCGGGGCGTACGATGCAGTCGCCGCGTGGATGGAGGCGCATGATCTGACGATGGCAGATTCCCCGCGCGAGGTGTATATCGCCGACATTGGCGCGGCCGCTCAGACCGACGAGGTCTGCGACGTGGCCTTCCCGGTACGGTGATCGCCCGGACTATAGACCAGCGCACGGAGCGCCCCCCGGACATCGTCCGGGGGGCGCTCCGTGCGCAGTCGGATCGGCATCGAGTCGTGCGCTCAGCGCAGGCGATTGGTGAGCGCGCGCTGGAACTCGGCCATCGCCAGGTCGAACTGTCCCTGCTTCATGTAGGCGTCGCCGAGGACGCGGTGGGTGCGCGCCGGCGCACCGCCATCGGCGATCATCTCCTTCAAGCGCTCGATCACCTCCAGCAGCAACTCCTCCGAATCCTTGATCAGGCGACGATATTCGTTCAGCGCCCGATCCGACTGCCCATCGCTGTAGGCCACGGCTAGCGTCAGCCGGGCGAAGTGGTTGCTCGGCTCGGCGGCGACCAACGACTCCAGGATCGCGATCTGATCGCCCCGATCCTGCGCCGCGACGCGCGCCGGAGCCACCTCCTCACGCCGCGCCGGTATGGGCGTGGGCGCGGGTGTGGACGGCGGCACAGAGGGTGCCGGGACGGGCCGATGCCCGTTCGTATACGTCGGCGCGGCCCCAGGCGCCGCCTGCTGGACGTTGACGCTCGCCACCAGCGGGAGGTCATCGTGCCACCGCGCGGGCGCATCCGGCTCGCGACGCGGGAGCGGCGTCGGCGCTTGCTCGGACCAACGCGGCAGCGGCTCTTCCTGCGCCGGGGACGGCGCACTTGGCGGCGGGGCGGCAGCGGTCGCGGGAGCGGGCGGGGTCGGGGCGGGCGGCTCTGCAGGCGGGGCGGACGTTTCCCCGATCCCGGCGAGCCAGTCGTCGCCGAGCAGCGTGTCGTCGCCATCGTCGGGAGTTTGCGGCGCACGTCCGCCCAGATCGTCGTCCGAGAAGGACATCAGCCAGTCGTCCAGATTCGCCGCGTCGGTCGCGAGCGGGCTGAGATCGTCGGAAACCGGCGCGGGCGATGGCGCGAGCGAGGTGGTGTCGCCGCGCACCCAGGCATCAAGCATCGCGCCATCGGCGGTGTCGCCCAACGTCTCGTCAACGGGCGCGGGCTCCCCGACCGACTCGAACGCCTGCGCCCCCTGCTGCACCAGTTGCTCGGTCGTCAACGGGCCCTGATCGTGCTGCCGCAACCGCGTGGAGAGGTCGCTCATGTTGCCGCTCGCCTCGCCCGTATTCGTCTGCTGCTGGGCCAGCGGCATCCCCGGTTCATACACCGACTCCTCATTGAGTAGGGGCCGGGCCATCCGGGGATCGAACGCCTCCTCGGGCAACTCCGCCCGTTGCCGCTCGCGCCCGAACAGCGTCTCGAAGGTGCGCCCGGTCGACGAGGTCCACTCGGCGGGCGACTCGAACGCGCCACCGAAATCGTCATCGGCGTCCTCTGCCCCGACGGTCGGTTCGGGCATCACGCCGGTCGACCCCTCGACCGACGCCTGCATATCCAGCAGCCAGTCCTCGTTCGAGACGCTGCCAAGGTCGCGCGTGGCGAAGATCGAGGTGATGTCGGCGTGGGCGGCCTCCGGGTTGGCGGCGACGGCCTCCCTGGGGGCGGCGGGCGTCTGACGCCCCTGTCGGACGAGTTCGGCGAAGGTCAGGCCGCCGGTCTTGACGCGCGGGCTGGCCTCATCCAGATCGAACGGCGCGATCTCCACCCCGAGCGCCCCGGTGCTGAAGGCCGGGTCGATCTCGTCCTCGTCCTCGCCATCGAGCGGCGGCAACGAGAACTTGCTCGGGTCGAACGTGATGACCTGCTCCTCGTCGGGCTCGGAGTCGGCCTCCACATCGAACGGCGTGAATTCCTCCTCCAGCGCGGTGAGCATCCCGGTCATCCCGAGCGGCAGCTCGTCGCTGGGGCGGGCCGCCGCCAGCTCGTTATCGATGTTGTCCCAGTCGGCGGTCAGCCGCTCCACCGCCGACGGCTCGTCCGCCGTCGGCTCCATCCCGTCGTCCGGGGCATCGTCCCAGGCGACGAGCGGGGCGGTCATGGCGGGCGACGCTTCCAGGTCGTCGACGATCGTCGGGTCGAGCGCGTCGGGTGTGCCGCCCGTGGCGAGTTGCCGATCGATCGCGGCGAAGAGGGCGTCCACCTCGTCATCCGCCTGCAAGCCGCCGGAGCCGGGCTTCGCCACGTTCTTGCTGAGGATCCCTTCGCCTGACAGTCCCCCGGCCACATCTTCCCACCGGAACGAATCGGCCCCGAGGGTGCTCGTCCGTTGCCCCAGGAGTTCGTCGGTCCCGGCCACGGTCAGCGTGGCCGGATCGAAGGGAGTCATCGCCACCGGGGCATCCGCGAAGCGTTGCAGCGTGTGAGAACGACGCAGCGTCACCAGTTCGGCGGCGAGGGTCGCATCGGGGTCGAGAGCACGAGCGCGCGGCAGGAACGAGTCGGCCTCGGCGGCGGCGGCCCCGGCCTGCGGCTGATCGCCCAGGCTCGCGGCCAGGATCAGCAGCGGGCGCACCAGCAGGGGGCGCGTCGCCAGCAGCGTGCGACAGAGCGCCTGTGCCTCGGCGTCGTCGCCGTGCCGCCAGAAGCATTCGGCCAGCCCGATCGCGATGTCCAGCCGCGCCGGTTCCTCGCGGTGCAAGAGCTGGAATTGCCGGATCGCGCGCGGCAAATCTTCGTTGCGCGCGTGCAGATTCGCCAGCGAGACGCGTGTCATCCGCAGCCGTCCGCCCACGCCGTAGCGCTTGCGATAGAGGCGGACTAGCTCGCTGCGGAGTTGCGGCAGGGCCGGGCCGACCTCCCAGGCGAGGCGGAACTGCGCGATCGCGCGCTCATCGTCGCCGCGATCCTCGGCCAGCACGCCGAGCCCCACGCGGGCCAGCACGTTATAGGGGTCGCTGGCGAGGACACGCTCGAAGGCGCGGGTCGCCTCGTCCGGGCGTCCGGCCTCCAGATACGCTTCGCCGAGGAGGCGCATCGCCGTGATCGCGTCGGGATAATCGCGCAGGACATGACGGCAGGCGACCGTGGCCTCCTGGTGTCGGCCTGCTTCCAGCGCGGTCTGCGCGATCGCCAGTAACTCGCGCAAACCAGGCTGTCGCTCGTCGGCCATGCGATCCCTCCGGTCCTGATCAATAGTGGGGCGCGTTGGGCGTGCGCCCGTGGGCAGCACGCGGACTTATTCGTCTACCATAACGCCCATACCACGCGGCGCGCATCGGTACGAGACTCCCGTTCAGTATATCGGTGGTCCTGGGGGGGAACAAGCACCGTCGGTAGCCCAACGGTCCTGAATGGTACCGGCCATTGGTGATGGAAAATGCGGCATTTGGCGCACTGCGAGGGCGGGTCAGGCGTCCGCTTCGGCGGCAATGGCGGCTTCGTCGGCGCGCAGTAGCTCGGTGGCGTAGCGGAGGAGCGTCGCCCGACGCGCGGCGGGCAACTCCTGCAATTCGAGCCAGCGATCCAGCATCCGGGCCGGATCGAGCGCCTCATCGTCGCGCAGCGTCAGGCGCACGCGGGCCTGCCGCTCGGTCTCCACCTCGATCTGCCCGACGAACGCCGCGCCCAGTTCACCCAGCAGGCGCCGCACCTCGCCGAGGCGCACCTGCCCCGCAATCTCCGGGGCCAGCGCGAGCTTCGCACGGACGATCGCCCCCGCCAGATCGGTCCGGTGCGCGAGCGCGGCGCGGATGTCGGCGAGCGGGTCCGCACCGCCCGGCGTGAGCCGCACGGTGATGAAGGGGCGCGCGGCGACCGGGCGGAAGGCCCAGGTGGTGCGCCGCGCGCCGCGCGGGCCGGGCGTGATCTCGATGATCACGAAGCCTTTCTCCTCGCGCTCCTCGCCGAAATCGACCCGCTCCACGCTGCCGCTGTAGACGACCGGCGGCGTCCCCGGCCCGACCTGCTGGTGCTTGTGGATGTGGCCGAGGGCGATGTAGTCGAAGGCGGCGGGCTGCAAATCGCCGCGATTGAGGATCAGATCCTGGCCGAGCATGATCGAGTGCTCGGAGCCGGTCGTCGCGCCGCCGAGGCTGAGGTGGCCCATCAGGACCGCCGGGAGGTCGGGATCGAGCCCGGCGGCCTCCCCCTCCAGCGCGGCGACGATCCGCTCGCGCAGCCGCGTCTCCAACGCCTCCACGCTGTCGGCCCGATACTCCTCGCGCGTCAACATCGCGCTCCGCGTCAGCCAGGGGAGGGCGACGATCTGCAAGGGGCCGGACGCCGTCTCCAGCGTCAGCGTCTCGATACGGCGGCAAACATGCACGTGGTCCACGCCGAGCGCGTCGTAGATGTCCACGCTCGTCGCGCGGCTGACCACGCCGGGGAGATCGTGATTGCCGATCAGCAGCACCGTGGGGATCGCGGCACGCGAGAGGCGGCGGATCCGCTCGGCGAAGGCGCGCTGCACGGTCGGGTTCGGGTCGCGCGTCTTGAAGGCGTCCCCGGCGAAGAGGACCGCGTCCACCCGCTCGGACAGCGCCGTCTCCACCACCTCATCGAGACGCTTCAGGAAATCGCCCAGGCGGCTCGACAGGCCGGTCGCCGGATCGGGCCGCCCATAATTCTCCACGCCGAGGTGGAGATCCGCGAAGTGCAGCAATTTCATCCGTGCCCGCCCGCCCTATCGCCGTTCACCGCACCATCTGTTCGCACAGTGTAGTGTAACAAAGGGACGTGCTGCTTACGGGAGAGAACCGCCGACGCCCATACCCTGGTAACGTTGTCGCGGTGCGCTATGCTATGCTGGTATCCTCACGTTCATAGAGTGAATACAGCGTGGTTCAGCACGCGCGCCAGGCAGGACTGCATGGCCAAGACACCACCGACCGCGCTACCTGTCGATGCCACCATCGCGGGGAACGTGGCAGCGTCGCCCATGACCCCACCGACGCTCCAGATCGCGTTGCTCGGCGGCTTCCGCGTCATCATTGCCGGGCGAGCGATTGCGCCGGGGGCTTGGCGCCTGGACAAAGCGCGTAGCCTCGTCAAACTGCTGGCGCTTGCGCCAGGGCAGCATCTCAGCCGTGACCAGATTATGGACCGACTCTGGCCGACCCTCGGACCAGCGGCAGCGGCAAATAATTTCTATCAGGCACTCCACGCGGCCAGACAGGCCCTTGCAACGGGTGGTGCTCTGCCCTCTCGGACCACACCACTATTACGTCTCCAGCGACAAGTGCTGTGGCTGCACGCCGATGGTACGCTCGTGATCGATATCGTGGCATTCGAGAAGGGGGCAACATTCGCCCATCGGACGCGCAATCTGGTGGATTATGAGGCCGCACTCGAACGCTACGGGGGCGAACTACTGCCCGAGGATCGTTATGAGGACTGGGCGACCAGTCGCCGCGAGGCTTTGCGGGAGTCCTTCATTGCGCTGCTCATCGAAACGGCGCTGCACTACGAGGAGCATGGGGCATCGGCCAAAGCCTGCGCGACACTCGCGCGCGTGGTAGCCGAAGATCCGGCGCATGAGGCGGCGCATGCGGGCCTCATGCGGCTCTTCGCACGCGGTGGCCAGCGCCAGCAGGCGCTCCAACAATATGCCCGGTTGCAGGCCGCACTGCGCCAGCTGCTCGACGCCGAGCCAGACCCGCGCACCCAGCAACTCCATCGGCAGATACTGACGCGCCAATTCCCCCAGGCCACGCTGCCCCCCGCTCCTGCGCCGATGGTAGCCCCCGATCGGCACAATCTCCCCTTGTCGCTGACGAGCTTCATCGGACGGACGGATGACCTTGCTACCGCCAACCACCTGCTGAACACCACCCGCCTATTAACCTTGACCGGTGCCGGGGGGTGCGGCAAGACACGGCTGGCCTTGGCCCTCGCCACCACACTCGTCCCTGTCTACGCCGACGGCGTCTGGCTGGTCGCACTCGCCGCGCTCGCCGATCCAGCGCTACTACCTGCCACGGTCGCAGCGGCGCTGGGGATACACGAGGAGCCGGGCCAGCCATTCATCACAACCCTCGTTGCCGCACTGCGCACGAGAACACTCCTCGTGATCTTGGACAACTGCGAGCATCTGATCGACGCCTGCGCCGCATTGGTGGCACCGCTGCTCGCCTCCTGCCCACACTTGCGTATTTTAGCGACAAGCCGAGAGACGTTACGTACGGCCGGCGAACTGGCGTGGCGTGTGCCCGCGCTGCGCGTTCCAGCACGTACCAGCGGCACACCATCCGTCCTGCTGACCGCGCGCGCGGTCGAAGATCTGGCGAGGTATGAGGCCGTCACACTTTTCGTGGAACGTGCCCGTTGGCATCAGCCCACCTTCGCGCTGAATGCCGCGACTGCCGGGGCGGTCGGCGCGATTTGTCGGCGGCTCGATGGGCTACCGCTGCCACTCGAACTGGCGGCGGCGCAACTACCGAGCATGACGGTCGCGCAAATCGCAAAGCGACTCGATGATGCCAGCCGCTTGCTGTCCCGTGGCGATCGAACCGCCCCCTCACATCAACAAACCCTCAAACTGACGCTGGAATGGAGTTATGCACTCTTGTCAACGGGCGAGCGGCACCTTTTACGCCACCTGGCCGTCTTTGCAGGAGGTTTCGACTTAACGGCGGTCGAGGCGATCATGCCGAGTGCAGTCGAGGCACTACGCACACTTACCGTGCTCGTAGACAAATCGCTCGTAGAGGTACAAGAAGAAGGCACAGCGATTCGCTACCGACTCCTGGAAACGGTGCGCCAGGATGCCTACGCGCGACTCGTCGCCACCGGGGAGGTCGAGCAGATCCAGGAGCGCCACGCGATTCACTATCTGGCATTGGCCGAGGTCGCGGCGGCGGCATTAGAAGGACCGACAGAAGAGCGGTGGCTCGCCCGGCTGGCGCAGGAACACGACAACCTGCGGGCTGCGCTCCAGCATCTGGCAGCGAACGCACTGACAGAGCCGGGACTACGGCTAGGGAGCGCACTGTGGCGCTTCTGGGCGGCGCGTGGTCATCAGACCGAGGGACGAGCCTGGTTGGGCACGTTCCTGGCATTCGAGGATGGCACCCGGCGAGCGGGGGGCCAGCATGTGCGTATGGAAGCCCTCTTCGGTGCGGCCAGACTGGCGTACAACCAGGGGGATTATCCTACCGCACAAGCATTTTTCACCGCCGTGTCGGCGCAGGCGGCGGCCCTTGGAAATGAGGAGTACATTGCGGGGGCATTGACCCATCTTGGGCATATTGCGCGCGATCAGGGTGACTATCCGACCGCACACGCCCGCTATGAAGAGGGGCTGCGCTTGCGACGCGCGTTGGGCGACCCGCTGATGCTCTCGATCTCGCTCAGCAGCCTGAGTCGAATCGCCGTCATCCAGGGCGACCACGCGACGGGCCGCCGACTCGCCGAGGAGGGGCTGGCGATCCAGCGCCGTGTGGGGGCTACCGAGCAAGTCACACGCTCGCTCTTCGCCCTGGGAGAGGTGACCCTCGCGCAAGCGGACGACGCGATGGCAACCGTATTCTATGCAGAGGGGCTCGCTCGGGCGCGCGAAGTAGATGACCACGAGGCGGTCGCCCGCGCGCTCGCCGAGTTGGGGCACCTCGCCAGTGCGCAAGGCGAACTCGATCGCGCCGCCGCATTGCTCGCAGAGAGCCTGACGATGTGCCGCGACCAGGGCATACACCTCCTTATCGCGCATTGCCTGACGGGGCTGGCGGGGATCGCTGCCGCGCAAGGCCGATCACCTTCCGCGCTCCGTCGAGCAGGCGCTGCCGCAGCGTTACGTTCGATGCTCGGGATCGTGCCCGCGCCTGTCTGGCAGATCCGCTACGAGCGCGCGCTGGCTCCAGCCTGGCGTGCGCTGGGCGAAGTAGCCGGAAAGTCAGCCTGGGCGACCGACCAGGAGACACCGCTATCGGAGGTCATCGCCGACGTACTCCACGATCCGTCGGCCACAAAGCGCTGAACCTGGACCGCCGCACAACACGCGCGATCCCCCAGGCACCACGCCGCTAAGAATCTGCAAAGAAACGCCATCTACGATGGGGATACCCAGGTCGACACCGCGCCGGTGTGGTGTGGTGTCCGAAGAGTATTGGGCGGAACAATAGTCGATGGTGCAGGTGAAAGTGCAGGTGAAACGGTACGACTCATTCCTGCTCCGCTATTGGCAGCTGCATGATGACGGACAGCGGCTCGAGATCGAGCATATCCAGTCCGGGGCGCGGACGCGGGTCGCCTCGGTCGCGGCGGCCCTGGCCTGGATCGGCGACCGTGATCGCCCGGCGAGTGCCGACGACGCCCCGACCGCCTGGCCGATCGACGAGCGCGAACGATGACCACGCCGCAACGCGGCGACACGCACCCGAGGAGGACAACATGACCGACCAGCGGCAAGCCGCGCCACCCCCGCCATCGTCGCCCATCACCCTCCAGACACCGACCGGCCCTGCTAACGCGGCTGGGCCACCCGTGCCCCCGCGAAAACGCCGCAACGGGCTCCTGTTCGGCTGCCTCGGCGCGGCGCTGCTGCTGCTGGCCGTCGCCCTGGTGGCGGCGGGCGGCGTGCTCTTCCTGGCGCGCCGCACCACCACGCAGGCACAGCAGATCATCGGCACGAGCGTCGTCTCGGTCGCGGCCCTCGCCACCAGCGCCGCGACGGTGTCCGCGCAGTCGTCGGGCGTGCCCGTGGCCGTGGGGGCGCGCCAGTCCGCGACCGGCACCGTCGCGCCGCAGGGCGCGGCCCCCCCACGCATCGCCGCTACCATCGTCCCGGTGAGCGCCGCCGGGGCGACCGTCGCGCCGACCTCGCGGCCCGCCGGGGCGACCGCTGTGCCCACATCGCGCCCCGCCGCCGCCCACCCCGCCGGGCTGACCCAGCCGGTCGCCATTCCCGGCTGGACGGTCACGGTAACCGGCGTCGAGCGCCCCGGCCAGAAGCTCATCATCGCGGCGGATAGCGACACCGACCCCGTCGCCGCGACCGGCACCTGGGTCGTCGTCGCCCTCAACGTCACCCGCACCGCCAACGGGGCCGCCGGCGTTGACTACGGCGACGTCGCCCTCCGCTCCGGCCAGGGCTTCACCTACGCCGTCGCGGACGACTACTGGACGACGGACGGCTTCTACCCGGCGTTCAAGCACGGCCAGCCCTACGGCAAGACCGTCCCCCCCGGCGCGACCGTGACCTACTACCTGACCTTCGACGTGGCCGCCGACGCCGCCGACCTCCAGTTCATCTTCCTACCGGACGCCAAGAATCCGGCGGTCATCGCCATCGGCGGTGCTACCCGCTAGACATCATCACCTCGATACGGCGCGCTCCGCTCATACCTCCCTGTACATACACTCGATTACGACGCGCCGATCCCTGCGAAGGATCACTTTCATTGCGGTGACGAGTCGGCGGATCGAGCAGGCGCGTATCACGATGCCCTCGCCAGGCCAGGCCCGAACCACCGTGTGGACGCCAACTACCCCTCGCGAGGCTGGGGCAAACACGTCGTAGGCTCCAGCCTTGCTGTCACCACGACGGTCAACCATACAGTATGCAGCGGGTCGTTCTTCTCCACAGCGAAGTCATCGGTAGGGCGGTGTGGTGGGCGATCTACTCCGTCGACGCCCCTCCAGCGTCGACCCAGGTGCTGATCTCGAAGAGGATGCCGCCAAGCGCGGTGAAGTAGAAGCCGTAGCTGCCGTGCGTCATGCGCGGCGCGTGCGACAGCTCCACCGACGCGGCGGCGAGGCGGGCGTGCAGCGTGTCGACCGCCTCTCGCGTCTCCTGCAAGAAGCCAACGTGGAACGTCCCTGGGTAGCGCGGCGGGGTATCAGTGCCGAAGCGGCGGGAGTCGGCCAGCACCAGCGTGAAGCCGGCCTCGTCGTTCAGGACCGCGAGCGCGTCACCACGCCGCATCGCGAGGTCGAAGCCGAACAGGGTGGTGAAGAATTCCTGCGCCACGTCGAGATCGGGAACGACCAGATTGAGATGGTTGAGTTTCATGGGGCTACTCCTTCTCTATGATGAACATGAACGATGGATGCCGCTTATCCCTCTCGTGGGATGGCGACGGACCCGCGTTGGCGCGCTCAGCCCGCGTGGGGCATCGGAGACGGCACGGCGTACGCTCGGGCTGGGCCCCAGGTACTGCGGCAGGGGCGAGCGCGGTCACCTCGAAGGGCACGCCGCCGGGCGCGTTATCAATCAATAGAAGGCGGTGCCGAAGCCGAACGACAGTGGTGCCGTGGCGAGGCCCACGCCGTCCGCACACATCCGCGCGCGCAGCGCGCCGACGACGGCGACATCGGCGGCCATGAAGCCGGCATGAAAATCGCCCGGATACCGTGGCGGGAAGGCGGATGCGGCGGGACTGAGGACGAGCGTAAAAGCCCCCGCGTCCTGGAGGACGACGCGGCTGCCCTCGGCCTGACTGTGGATGCAGTGGAACGCGAAATACCGCTCGAAGAAGGCGTGCGCGGCGGGCACATCGGGGACACAGAGACTGAGGTGTTGGAGTTGCATCGCTCCCTCCTGTCGATAGGAGGTCCGCTGCGCCCTCAGGCGACCCTTGAGCGCACTGGACCCCGCCATAGGAGCAGGCGCACGCCTGCCTATGTCGTGGATCCAGACGCTATCGCGTCGGATAGATACCCCCGCAATGGCGAGGGCGACCGGGCTTACCAAAAAACCGGTTCCGTCTTTTTGACAGGGCGATAGTAGGATACGAACCGCGCCAGCGTCAAGGAGCGCGCTCGCTGATAGTCGCGCGCTGTCGTCGCGCGGCGAGAGTCGGCACCGCGCGCCCCTCAGCCGCGCGCGATCGTTGCGCCGCCAGCGGCGCGGTAGAGATCGCGGAGGAGCGCGATCTCCGCGCCGTGGTACAGCAATTCCTGATTCTCCCACCAGACGACGTCGAGGAACGGATCGTCGGGGTCGGAGCCCGAGGGATAGGTGCTACGCCCGACCCGATCGAGCGCGGCGTCGTCCGCCGTGGTCAGCGCCTCGCGCCAGGCGGCCCCAGCGGCGGCGAGCGCGGCGAGCGCGGCGTCGGCGGAACCGGGATAGTTGTAGGTGTCATGGGTGAGCGTCTTCTTGCCAATCGTGTGATCGGCGCGGAGGAACATCGTACCGACGAGATGGCCGAGCCGCCAGGCGATCGTCGTGAACGGGGGCGGCTCGGGGTCGGGCGTATCGCGCTCCAGCACCCACGCCCCGCCGCCCCTGCTGCCGCGCGTCCGCTGCTGTCCGCGTGGCCGGATGCTCCAGCAATTGGGGACCGGCTCCCAGAAATACTCCGTATCGCCGAGCCCGCCGAGCCGCGTGACCAGCTGATCGAGCGCGAAATCGAACTGGGCGAGCAAGGGGAGGAGGCGGGGCGGGTGGGACATGGGGACTCCTTCCGATCATAGGCAAAGCACCAAAGCCCCCGATAGGCGGCACACAGCTCCTCCCCGAAGGATACGCAACGCGATCCCGAGCAGCCACTATCTGTCCGATCACCGTGCGCGTGTCCTTTCGGGCCACAGCGCACCGTCCGCCGCTGCCCCCATGCCTGTGTTGCACAACTCCATTGAAGGGCACAACGCCCGCCTGCGCGGGCAGGGGATCGGGCGAGCCGACCATGCCGCGCGGTGCGCTATGCCTCAGGGGGCGACTCGTCGGGGAAGGCGGCGAGACCGGCGCGGAGCCGTGCCGGGAGCGCCTTCGTCGCCTGGGGATTGGTCCAGAAGGTCGCGCGCGGCGCGGCACCCGGCGGGGCGGGCCACGGACAGACGAGGAGGCCGCTCAGGTGCCGGTAGGGCTTGAAGAAGTCGCTCGGCTGGCGGACATAGTGGCGCTCGCGCGGGGTCAACTCGCGGCGTTCGGCCCGCGCGAGCAGGGCGCGCATCGTGGCGGCGACATCGAGCGCCGAATAGAGTTCGGCGGGGAGCCCTACGACCACGATGTTCGGCAGGTTCGGCACCAACTGGCCGAGCTTCCCACAGACCAACACCGCCAGCCGCGCATCGATCGGTGGCGGATCGCCCGCACGATGCGGCGCATCCTCCGCCTCCACCACGGCCCCTGCCTCGGCCCCTACCCCTACCCCTTCCGCGACCGCGACCGTCGGGCGCAGCCGGGTCACCTCGACCATGACGAGCGCGCCGTTGGGCAGGGTCAGCGCGAAATCTGGCGCGCGCGTGCGGTCGGGCCGCTTGGGCTCGTAGACGAGCGCGCCGTGCCGCTCGCGCTGGAGGGTGCGCGCGACCGCCAGTTCGAGGAGGAGATCGCCCAACGCCTCGGGCTCGCGCGCGCCGCGCGCCTTCTTGCGGATCTTATCGCGATGCTCCTCGAGAAAGGCGGCGAAACGTGGCGTGGCGGTCGCCCAGGCGGCGAGCGGGGCGGCGAGCGGGTGCGCCGGGTCGTCGAAGAGCGTCGGCAGTTCCCGGTTTTTCATCCCTTGCCCTCCCTCCTCGCCATTGGGTCCGCGCAAGACGTTCTGACGATCGCGGCGACCACGCAGCGCAACGGTGCTCGTCCTCCCGGTCAGCGCCAGCAAAACGTTGGCGGCAACTGAACGTCCCCAACCACTGTGCCGCGCGCCCCTACCCGCACGCCACGTCCGGTCAATCTAGCATACCGCTCGACCGGCCCGACGACGCGATGCGGCGCATGCGGGCGGCGGCATCTCGCTGGCGACATCTTGGGGTGGTGGCTGCCACCATTTTCCAGGATAACAGCTGAAGCCGTGATCGCCATAAATGCCGGTCTCCACGCTCGCCACAAGGACATTCTTTGACATTCTGCCAAAAAGCTTTTACATTACCCCTACCGGCGCATCGAGCGCACGGGCAAACGGGGTAAGCGATGATCGAGAATGGCCTGCGCGAGACCCGGCGGTTGGCGGGGCTCTCGCAGGGGGAGTTGGCGGCACGCGCCGACACCACGAGACAGACGATCGGGGCGCTGGAGGCGGGGAGCTATGCCCCGACCCTCGGCGTCGCGTTGCGCCTCGCTCGCGCGCTCGATTGCGAGGTCGGCGACCTCTTCTGGCTGGAGGAGACGCCGACCATCCGCGCCGAGCTGCTGGGCGCGGACGTACGGACGCGCACCGAGACGCTGCGCGTGCAGGTCGCGCGGATCGGCGGGCGCGTCCTGGCACGTCCGCTCGACGCCTTCGGGATCGCCGACGGCCTGATCGCCCCCGACGCCGCCGACGAGGCGGGCTATCCGGTGCAGCTCCTGGCCGACACCGCCCTCCTCGACCGCACCGCCGTGGTCCTGGGCTGCGATCCGGCGCTGACGACCCTCGGCGCGCATCTGGCGCGGCGGCATGGACGTGCGGGGCTCCGCCTCAGCGTCGGGCAGGCATCGAGCATGGCGGCGCTGGCGGCGCTGGCGCGTGGCGAGGCCCACGCCGCCGGGATGCACCTGCGCGACGATGCGACCGGCGAATACAACCTCCCCTTCATCCGGCGCGCCTGCGCCGGGCGGCGGGTGCTGGTCGTCACCGCCGCCCACTGGGCGCAGGGGATCATGGTGGCACGCGGCAACCCGAAGGGGATCGCCGGGGCCGCCGATCTCATCCGCCCCGGCGTGACGGTCGTCAACCGGGAGCCGGGCGCGGGGAGCCGCGCCGCGTTCGATCAGGCGCTCGCGCGCGCGGGGATCGCGCCCCAACTGGTACGCGGCTACGGCCACACGGTCGGCTCGCACCGCACGGTCGCGGAGACGGTGGCGGCGGGGCTGGCCGATGCGGGGCCGGGCATCCTGGCGGCGGCGCGCGCGCTGGACCTCGATTTCATCCCGCTGGCGACGGAGCGCTACGATCTCGTCTTCGCGGAGGAGACGCGCGAGAGCGCGCCGGTCGCCGCGCTGCTCGACACCCTGACCAGCAGGGCCTTCCGCGACGAGATCGACGCCCTGCCCGGCTACGACATCTCCCAGACCGGCACGGTCGTCTTCGACGGCCTCATCTCCGCCTGAGCACAACGGTAGCCCCACGGGCCACCTGGGGAGGTGGCTCGCTCGCTGGATAGATGGAGGAGGAAACGTGGAACTGAGCGCCCGCAATCAACTCAAAGGCACGATCGTCAGCATCAAACTCGGCGAGGTCATGGCCGAGGTGGTGATGGATATCGGCGGCGGCAACGAGATCGTCTCGGCGGTCACGCGCGGCTCGGTCGAGGGGCTGAAGCTCCAGGTGGGGCAGTCGGTCTACGCGATCATCAAGTCCACCGAAGTCATCATCGGCAAGGACTAAGCGGCGGGCGCGCCCCGAGAACAGACGCGCCCGGCCCACCCAAACGACGACGCACGGCGTTGGTCCCGCAGGGTCAGCGATTGGGTTCGTGTGCCCGACGAATGCCCCATGTCAGGGTGACAGGGGGGAGAAGACGCGGAAGTACCGGAGGGATCGATGCGCCGTACGACATCAGGGCTCTTGACTATCCTGGGCCTGATCCTGGCCCTCCTCGTCGCCTGCGGCGGGGGTACCGCCACCGTCGCGCCGAGCACCGCACCGACCGCCGCCGCGAGTGTGGCCCCAAGCACGGCCCCGAGTACCGCCGCCAGCGCCGCGCCGAGCACGGCGGCGAGCACCGCGCCGACAGCGGCCGGCGGCGCGGCCACGACCACGCGCGCCGCCGCCGCCACCACTCCCGCCGCCACCACTCCCGCCGCCGCCACGGCGACGCGCGCCGCCGCGACCCCCGCGACCGCCACCCGCGCCGCTTCGCCGACGACGGGCGGGCCGACGCCGAAGGTGACCGGCACGCTGACGATCTTCGCGGCGTCGTCGCTGACCGATGCCTTCAACGAGATGAAGGCGGCGATCGAGGCGGCCAACCCCGGCACGAGCCTCGCCTTCAACTTCGCGTCCTCCTCGGCGCTGCGAACGCAGCTGGAGCAGGGCGCGAAGGCCGACCTTTTCGCCTCCGCCGACACGGTCCAGATGGGCAACGCGCAGAAGAGCAACCTGATCAACGGCGACCCGACCCTCTTCGTCCGCAACACGCCGGTCATCATCGTCCCGGCGAACAACCCGAAGGGGATCGCCGACGCGGCCGACCTCGCCAAGCCGGGTGTCAAGCTGGTGCTGGCGACGAAGGACGTGCCGATCGGCAACTACGCCCGCCAGATCTTCGAGAAGATGAGCGCGAACCCGACGTACGGCGCGGGCTTCGGCACCAAGGCGCTTGCCAACCTTGTCTCCGAAGAGTCGAACGTCCGGCAGGTCGTCTCCAAGGTGCAGCTCGGCGAAGGGGACGCGGGGATCGTCTACGCCTCCGATGTGACCCCCGCCGTCCGCGCCCAGTTCCGGATCATCGCGATCCCGGACAATGTCAACGTGATCGCCGAGTATCCGATCGCGGCGGTCAAGGGCAGCAGCAACGACGCCGGCACCCGTGCCTTCATCGCTTACCTCCTCTCCGCCGAGGGCCAGGCGACCCTGCAGAAGTGGGGCTTTATCACGGTGAAGTAGGCGTGAGACGTGAGGCGTGAGGCGTGAGTGGGTTCGACAGTGGCGCGGTACCAACCAGCAAGCAGTGCCTCGCCTCCCGTCTTACTCACGACCCACGCCTCACGACTCACCAGGGAGCAACCGTGCGCGCCGAACGCCGAGCAGCATCAGCCACTCACGACTCACGACTCACGACCCACAACTCGACCACGCGCCGCAGCGCTGGCCTGGGCGTGCTCTTCGGCGTGCCGAGCGTCGTCTTCGTGGTCGTGATCCTGGCATTGCCGCTCGTCGCGCTCTTCTGGCGGGTGGGAGGGTCGGGGATCTTCCTGGAGAGCATCCGCAAGCCGATCGTCGTGCAGTCGCTGCGCCTCACCGCCGCCACCAGCGTGATCACGCTGCTCATCTCGGTCGCGTTCGGCACGCCGCTCGCTTACGGACTGGCGCGCGCGCGCTTCCCCGGCAAGCGCCTCATCGACACGCTGGTGGACCTGCCGATCGTCCTGCCGCCGGTCGTCGCCGGGGTGGGGCTGCTGGTCGCGTTCGGGCGGCGGGGCCTCGTCGGGCAGTACCTCCAGGGAACCATCACCCTCCCGCTGATCGGCCTGCAACTGCCGGAACTCTCCCTCTCCTTCTCCACCACCGCGGTGGTCCTGGCGCAGATCTTCGTCTCGGCCCCCTTCTTCATCCGGGCCGCGCGCGCCGGTTTCGCGCGGGTCGAGCGCGAGGTCGAGGACGCCGCCGCGATCGATGGGGCGTCGCCGTGGCAGATCTTCCACCTGATCACCGTGCCGCTGACCCTCCCCGCGCTCAGCAGCGGCCTCGTCCTCTGCTGGGCGCGCGCGGTCGGCGAGTTCGGCGCGACGATGATGTTCGCGGGCAACTTCCAGGGGCGCACGCAGACCCTGCCCCTGGCGATCATGGGCGCGCTGGAGAGCGACCTCGACGCCGCCCTTTCCATCGCGGTCCTGCTTGTCATCCTCTCGTTCGTGTTGCTGCTCGCCTATCGCCTCCTGGGCGCGCGGCGCGGCATCGAGCTGTGACGAGTCGTGAGTCGTGAGAGAATCAGTTATCGGCGCATAACCTTTCGCATCAGGTACCGCGTCGCTGACGGCCCTTCTCACGGCTCACGGCTCACGTCTCGCGACTACTCAGGAGCGCACATGACTTCCGACCCCTCCGCACGCTGGCGATCCCTCGTGGCCGGGCGCGACACGCAGCGCGGCACCGATCAGCGCGATGGCGACCCGGTGCGCGATCCGTGGATCGGGCGGGCCGACCGCTTCGCCGCCTATAGCGCCGAACTCGCGCCCGACGATCCGCTCTTCCTCCGGCTCCGCGCCGTCGTACGCCCCGAGGACACAATCCTCGATGTGGGGGCGGGAGCGGGGCGCTACGCCGTGCCGCTGGCGGGGCTGGCGGGGCTGGTGACGGCGGTGGAGCCCTCCCCCGCGATGCGCCGCCACCTCGCCGCGCGTCTCGACGCGGCGGGCGTGGACAACGTCGCGGTCGTCGGCGCGACCTGGCCGGACGCCGAGGTGGCCCCCGCCGACGTGACCCTCTGCGCTCACGTCGTCTATGGTGTCCGCGAGATCCTACCCTTCCTCCGCGCACTCGATGGGCACACCCGCCGTCTCTGCCTGATCGCGATCCGCGTCGAGCAGCATCCGGGCATGATCGAGCTGGCGCGGCTGACGCTGGACGAGGAGCGTGTGCGCCAACCGGCCCTGATCGACCTCTACAACGCCCTCGCCGCGCTCGGTATCGCCGCCGACGTGCAGATCGGCCCCGTCTCCTCGGGCTTCCGCTTCGCCAACCACGCCGACGCCACCGCGCACTACGCCGATCGCCTCCGCCTCCCCGCCAATGGCGAGCCGCTGGAGCGCCTGCACGCCGCCCTCGCCACCCACCTGATCCAGGGACGCGACGGTCGCTGGCGCTGGCCCGGCCCTCCGCCCCGCAACGCGATCGTCAGCTGGACCCCGGAGCGGGAGGGTGAGTAACGGGCGGCGACTTCGTCCCCCCGTCCTCTTCTGGCCCACTACGCCCACTACGCCCACTACACCCACTTGCAAAGGAGCCGCTATGGACCTCGTGCCGGTCACCTACCAGCCGATCGGGGTCATCCGGTCGCCATTCTCCGATCTCGTCGGGATGCCGGTGCAGGGCGCGGGCGCGGCGGGGGTCGCGGGGCGGATCGAGTTGGTGCCAGAATACGCGGCGGGGCTGCGCGACATCGCAGGCTTCTCGCACCTGTTCCTGATCTACCATCTGCATCTGGTGCGCGGCGCGGCGCTGGAAGTGACGCCCTTTCTGGACGATCGGCCGCACGGCCTCTCGGTCGTGCGGCTGACCGGCGTGGGCGTGGACTGGCTCGACATCGCGGATGTTGACGTGGTCGACGGCACCCCGCTCCTCGACATCAAGCCCTACGTCCCCGCGTTCGACAGCCACGCGACCGACCGGATCGGCTGGTTCGCCAAGAATGTCGGGCGGGTCGGCGAGATCAAAGCCGACGACCGCTTCGCCTGACGGGCGCTTTCATGGCGGGTTGAGCAGCCCGAGACGTGCCGCGCTGGCCCTTATTACTCATCGCACCAACAGGGGTTGTTATACAACCGTCTGTACGCCACGCGGCAAGGTCCACCATGCTCAGCGGATCGTAGCGCCCGCGCAGTTCCGCCCAGGTCGGCGAAGAGGCCGGGAGCGGGCTCGTGCAACCCATCACATCGTCTCCTGGCACACCTTCGAGCGCGGCGATCACTTCGTGGCGTAGGGTGTGCCCGACCCCCTGCTCGGCGATCTACGAGCCTTCTCCCGCCGCTTCCGCCAGATTCCGTTGACGAGTGTCCTCACGCCAGAGGACGGTGCTGGCGAAGTGGACCAGGCAAGGGAGTGGCGGCATACTTGTCGGGGCGCGAGCACACCCGCCGGAAGGATCGGCGGCGAACCTGACCCACCGCGCATTCCAAGTAAGGGACGGACACGCGCGGGATTGCGGGCGATAGGTGGTGCTGCGGTGGCGGCTCGCCACCGACCATTTGTCGGGCAGAGGCGAGCGGAAGGGGTGCTGGCGATGATCCTCCCGAAAGAGCGCGACCCGCGCTTCATCACCATCCGCCGTGGTGGGACGCTTACCGATGCGGATCACCGGCTCCTCGCCCTGTGGGCGGCAGCGTGCGCGGAGCACGTCCTCGACCTCTTCGCGTCGGCGCAGCCTGCGGATCCGCGACCGCGTCAGGCGATCGAGCAGGCACGCGCCTGGGTGCGTGGCGAGATCACGATGTCCCAGGCGCGCACGGCGGGCGGCCATGCGATGGGCGCGGCCAGAGACCTCCGTGGGGCCGCGCGACATGCCGCGTATGCCGCCGGCCAGGCCGCAGTCGTCGCACACGTCGCCGCGCACGAACTTGGCGCGGCGGCCTACGCGATCAGGGCTGCCCAGGCCGCCGCGCCGGCGGGCGAGGGCGAGCGCGCAGGGCGACGCGAGTGCCGGTGGCAGCGCGACCAGCTCCCGGAGGCGATTTGCGCGCTCGTCCTCGACGATCAGCGGTTGCGTAACGCCATCTGCTGGTCGGTGTTCGACTGCTGAGCGCGCGTCGTGCGCCCACCCGAGGAGCGGCGAGCGCATGCTCAATCAACGGAACCCACGGCGAGCGCGTATAGACTGACGGGCGGGATGCCGCAATGGCACCCCGCCCTCAGCGCCGCCCCAGAACTTCTTCCCGCCGCCAGGTGCGCGCGCCGACGACGATCAGCAGCACGTCAAGCGCGAGGAGCGCGACGACGAATGCGCCGAGGCCGAGCGCCCCGGCGCGCTGCACGATGAAGATCCCCGCGACCAGCCCGCCGGTGAGCGGCGTCAGGATCAGCCCGCTGATCTGCTGCGCGGTGTTGAAGGTCCGCACGCGCGAGGAGACGAGGCTGGCGACCGTGGCCGAGAAGAGCGCCGTGGCGGGCACCAGCACGATCAGCAGCGCCGCAGGGGCGAGCGGCAACAGGCGCAGCCGCTCCGGTCCATAGCCCACCGTGAGGCCGATCAGG
>JAABUM010002736.1_pt1 | contig 23071 bp, 24 predicted proteins | sample 5559161 | NCBI WGS metagenome assembly JAABUM01 (sample SAMN10711868, study PRJNA513369) | rock metagenome | isolation source: Antarctica rocks | place: Antarctica: Victoria Land, Siegfried Peak nord
GCTCGTCGCCGACCGCCACATCCGCATCGTCAACGCGCTCACCGGAGAACTCCTACGCGAGCTCACCCTCAACCCCGACCGCGACTACCAGCCCCAAACACCGAAAAACCCCTGACCCGCAGGCTCCGCCGCAGGTTCAGAGGTTTCCGATGTCTTGAGAGACGACATTGGTCGGGGTGACAGGATTTGAACCTGCGGCCTCTTCGTCCCGAACGAAGCGCGCTACCAAGCTGCGCCACACCCCGTACCGCTTCCGCACTCTAGCCGACCGGCGTCAGGCTCAGCAGCGTCGCTTCGGGGCGGCAGCCGAGCCGGATGGGCGAGTACGGCGAGGTCCCCAGCCCGGCTGACACGTGCAGCCACGAGGTCCGGCCCAGCGCCCCGTAGCGCGACAGGCCACGGGCGCGAGCACGGTCGATGCCCGAGTTGGTGACCACAGCACCGATTCCCGGAAGCCGGACCTGCCCACCGTGGGTGTGCCCGGCGAGGACGAGGTCGAGCCCGTCTGCGGTCCAGGCATCGAGCACGCGAGGCTCGGGGGCGTGCGCCAGGCCCAGGCGCAGGTCGGCCTCGGAGTCGGCGGGTCCCGCCACCGCGCCGAGCCGGTCGCGGCGCGAGTACGGGTCGTCCACCCCGCGCACGTCGATCGTTCGGCCGGCGATGCTCATCGACGTTCGCCGGTTGGTCAGGTCGCTCCACCCGGCCCCGGCCAGCTCGGCCGCGAACGGCGCCCAGTCGAGGTCCGGCTGCCGCCGAGGCACCGCCTCACGGCCGACGAAGTACCGCAGCGGGTTCTTCAGCCGCGGCAGGTAGTAGTCGTTGTTGCCGGGCACAAAGGCGCCCGGACGGTCGAGCAGCGGCTCCAGCGCATCTAGCGCCGGCCTGTGCGCGTCGCGGTGCGAGAGCACGTCGCCGGTCAGCACGACGAGGTCGGGGACGAGCCGAGCCAGGTCGCGCAACCACGCCTGCTTGCCGTGCTGGCCTGGTGTCATGTGCAGGTCCGACAGGTGCAGCACGCGGAACGGCGCCGCCTGCGGCGACAGCACCGGCAGCTCGAGCCGGCGCAGGGTGTAGGCGGTGCGCTCGACGAGGCCGCCGTAGGCGAGGACTGCCGCTCCGGCGCCGGCCACGGCCCCTGCCGCCCTCAGCAGTGACGGGCCGGTGCCATCCCCGACCGCGTCCCTGGCTTCGACGCCTCTGCTGCCCATGCGTCCAGTCTGCCCGCGCAGATGGCAGCGACGTCGTCCCCGGGGCCGTCCACGCGGGGCCGACCGCTAGGGTCGGTGGGCGTGGATGCGACGGCCGGCGGCTCCGACCAGGGCACCGCTGGCGCCGTGGGTGCCGCGGGCGGCAAGGAGCGGCTGCGTTCGGACCTCACCACGGCGATGAAAGCGCGTGACGAGGTCACGACCCGCACCCTGCGCATGACCCTGACCGCGATTGGTGATGCCGAGGTCGCCGGCCGCGAGAAGCGCGTGCTCTCGGGCGACGAGGTCCAGGCTGTGCTGGCCCGCGAGGCGAAGAAGCGGCGGGAGTCCGCCGGCGCCTTCGCGGATGCCGGACGCGAGGAGCTAGCGGTGCGCGAGCGCGAGGAGCTGGCTGTCCTCGAGCGCTACCTGCCCCAGCAGCTGGACGACGACGAGCTCGGCGCGATCGTCGACGAGGTGCTGTCGCGCGAGGGCCTGTCCGGGATGCCGGCGATGGGGCGGGCGATGAAGGCCGTATCGCCTGCGGTGGCGGGCCGGGCCGAAGGCGGCCGCGTGGCTGCTGTAGTCCGGCAGCGGCTCAGCGGCGGCTGAGCACGCGGCAGCCCCTGACGGTGCCCGACACGTCGTGATTCCAGTCCGCATCAGCCCCGGTACGCGGTGTGTCGCGGACCGACAGCGCGAGCGGCCGAGGATGGCCGGCTGCACCGAACGACCGGTCAGCCCCGCTTCTTCTTGGGCGGGGTCGGCGGGGTCGTCACGGGCGGCGCCGGCGGTCTAGCCGGCGGAGCAGCCGTCCGGGTGGCCGACGGAGCCGGCTTCGGCTTCGGTGCCACGGTGGCAGCCGGCGGAGGAGCAACGGGTGCCGGGTCGGGCGGAGGCGCCGGACCGACAACGACGGCCGGCGGCGGGACGAAGCCGCGCGAGACGTAGACCAGCACCCGCGCGCCCGGCAGCACCTGCCCGGTCGAGGGATAGATCCATGCGACAGTGCCGGCAGGCACCGTGGCGTCGACCAAGCCGCCCGGCTGTGCGTCGAAGCCCGCCGCCCGCAGTGCCGCCACCGCGGCGTCGACTGTCATCCCGCCGACATACGGCAGGGTGGTCGGCGCTCCACCCGTGATGCTGATGTCGGCGGCCGGCAGTTGCACCACCGGTACGCCGTCGAGCGCTGCGCGCATCGTCGCCGCCCAGACCATCGTCGGCAGACCGCCCCCGAAGACCGAGTTGCCGGCGTAGCCGTTGGCGGCTACGGGCGTGCCTTCCGGCGTGGTCGGGCTGACCTTGAGCGGATAGGTGTACGGCGAGCGGTAGTCGCCCACCCACACCGCGGTGGCCAGCTGCGGGACGAACCCCACGAACCAGGCGCTCTGGTGCTCGTCCGTCGTCCCGGTCTTGCCGGCTGCGGGGCGGCCGATCTGCCCGTTCTGGGCGCCGGTCCCGCTCTTGATCACACCTTCGAGCACGCTGCTGACCGAGTTGGCGAGCCCCGGCTTGATGACCTGCTCGCACCGCCCTGGCGAGTCGGTGTAGGGAGCGTCCTTGCCACCGGACTGCACCTTCGCGACGGCCGTGGGCCAGCAGCGCATCCCGTGCGCGGCGATGGTGGCGTAGGCCGTCGCCATGTCGAGCGGGCTGACCTCGAAGGCGCCGAGCGTCAGCGCGCCGTCGACCGGGCCGACGCTGCGCAGCCGGGGCGAGCGCACGCCGAGCCGCTGTGCCATGTCGCGCACCTTCAGGACGCCGACCTGCTCCTCGAGCTGGATGAAGTAGGTGTTGACCGACTGCCAGGTGGCGACGTCCATCGGGAACGTGCCGCCCTCGCCGTCCTCGGCGTTGCGGTAGCCGTGCCCGGTCGGGGCATCGGCATTGGGCGCGCAGGTGACGGTAAGCGGGTTGCTCAGCGTCTTCGACTCGTAGCAGGGCGGGGCGTTGAACGTCGTCGACAGCGGGATCCCCTTGTCCAGCGCGGCGGCCAAGGTGAACATCTTGAAGGTCGACCCGGGCTGGAAGGCGCCCTGAACGGCGTAGTTGAACTTCGTGTGCACCCGGTCCTGCGTCAGTCTGATGATCTTATGGTCGCTCGTGTCGCCGTACGCGCGGTTGGTCGCCATCGCCAGCACCTCCCCGGTACCGGGCCGGAGCACGACTGACGCCGTCGCCACCCGCGAGCCGTTGGGGATGACGGCGTCGACGGCGTTCTGCGCCGATGCCTGCACCTTCGGGTCGAGCGAGGTCCGGATGGTGAGTCCGCCCTCGAACAGCCGCCGCTGCCGCAGCTGCTGGCTGGGCGCGAACTTGGGGTCGGCGAGCAGCTCGTTCACGACGTAGGAGCAGAAGAAGGCGGCGGAGCCGGCGCTCTGGCAGCTGTCGGACGGAGCGACGTCTTGCTGCACGGCCACCGGCACCCGGCGCGCGGCGGTCAGCTGCGCAGTGGAGACGTCACCCAGCTCGTGCATGCGGCTGAGGACGACGTCGCGGCGGGCCCGCGCCGCCGTAAGGTGACGCTTGGGATCGAACGCGTAAGGATTCTTGACCAGCCCGGCGAGCAGCGCGGCCTGCGGCAGTGACAGGCGACTGACGTCAACGCCGAAGTAGTGCTGTGCCGCCGTGGCCACCCCGTAAGCGCCGTCACCGAAGTAGGCGATGTTGAGGTAGTTGGCGAGGATCTGGTCCTTCGACAGGCGGTGCTCCAGCGCCAGCGCGTACCGCGCCTCGCGCAGCTTGCGTGAGAAGGAACGCTCGTTCGCGCGCTTGCGCCCTGCGGCGTCGTCGGCGCTCTCGAGCAGCACGTTCTTCACGTACTGCTGAGTCAGGGTGGATCCCCCCTGCGTGACGGCGCCGCTCTCCTGGTTGGTGACAGCGGCGCGGACCACGCCCTTGTAGTCGACGCCGTGGTGCTCGTAGAAGCGAGAGTCCTCGATGTCGACGATGGCCCGGCGCATGATGACCGGGATCCGCGTGAACGGGACCGTGATGCGGTCCTCGGTGCCGTGCAGCACCGCCAGCCGGTTGCCGTCGCGATCGAGCAGCACCGAACGCTGGGCCAGCGGAGGCATCACCAGCTCGGTGGGCAGGTTGTTGAACATGTCAGCGCTTGCCTTGGCGCCGACCCCAAGACCGCCGACAGCGGGCAGCGCGGCGACCGCCAGGAACAGCCCGGCCACGGCAGACAGCCCGATCAAGGCCATGCCCTTGCCCAGACGGTGTGAAGGTTCGGTTCGCCGCGGGTCGGCCGGCCGCAACGGGAACGGGTCGAGGCGGGCAGGCGGCTGCAGGGTGGCGGTCACCCTGGCATCCCCACGTCTGCCTCCTCGCGGCCCCGGCCCTACAACCGAGCGGCAGGCTCGGCCACAGCCGCCCCCGTCTGTGTCGGCCGCTGCGCCGGCGTGCTTGACCCGGCTGAAGCCGACCTCACCGTATGCCTCACACCCCACTCGCGCAGGCAGCTGCGGGTATCAGTCGCGGTGGGAGCCTGTTGTGCTGAACCACCCATTTGGGCTATTCAGGTGATCATCCTGATGAACCCGTTACTCTCAGTCGCCCGACTCGTAATGTTTGATATGGACCATCGCCGACCCGTGGGGGGCCAGGGAACGATGACGCGCAGGATGCACCAGTCACCGCACAGAACGATTGACCTCACTCGCGCTGCCGGAGGCGACTGGACCACGCGCGCAGCCTGCCGCGAGATCGACCCGGACGAGCTTTTCGTGCAGGGGGCGGAGCAGAACAAGGCCAAGACCCGGTGCTTCGGCTGCGTGGTCAGGACCGAGTGCCTGGCAGATGCGCTCGACAACCGGGTCGAGTTCGGGGTGTGGGGCGGGATGACTGAGCGTGAGCGTCGTGCACTCCTGCGTCGTCGGCCCGAGGTCACCTCATGGCGCGCCCTGCTCGAGACCGCCCGCGCCGAACACGTGGCTACCCTCGTCGGCTGAGCGCGGCGATCGACGGCACATCGCGAACGACGTGGCTCGTGAACTAGGTAGGCGAGGCGGCCGCCAGCCCGCTGGTCAGCTCCCCGGCGACGACCCGGAGCCCGTCGAGGTCGTGCACGTCGCCCGCGAGCGCGCTCACCTCGACCTGCGCCACCTCCGGGTGGGCTGAGGTGAACCTCCGGCGCAGGTGCTGCTCGCGATCTGCCGTTAGCACCCGCTCGGCGTGCACGCGCAGCATCGCCGCCGACAGTGGGTGCTCGTGCCGCTCGTCCAGCATCTCCGCCGCCGCAGTGCTGCGATCGGCGTGTAGCTGCGGCAGCGCCGTGCGGTGCACCCGGTTGACGACGAGCCCGGCGAGCGGCATCGCCTCCTGCGCGAGCCGGTCGACGAAGTACGACGCCTCCCGCAGCGCCGCCGGCTCAGGCGCCGCGATGACGACGAATGCCGTGCCCGGGGCAGCCAACAGCCGATAGGTCTGCTCGGCCCGTTGCCGGAAACCGCCGAACATGGTCTCGAGCGCAGCGACGAACTGGCTGACGTCCTGCAGCACCTGCGCCCCGATGATGCGGGTGATCAGCCGGCTGAACGCCATGGAGCTGGCGCCGACGACCTTGAGGTAGGCCCTGCCGCCGGCCCGGGCCGGGGCGAGCAGCAGCCGCAGCAGCTTGCCGTCGAGGAAGCGCCCGAGCCGGTTGGGCGCATCGAGGAAGTCGAGCGCTGAGCGGCTGGGCGGGGTGTCGACGACGATCAGCTCCCAGTCACCCGACGCCTCGAGCTGGCCGAGCTTCTCCATCGCCATGTACTCCTGCGTGCCGGAGAACGACGACGACAGCGACTGGTAGAAGGGGTTCTCGAAAATCTGCTCCGCGCGGTCGGGCGTGGTGTGGGTCAGCACGACCTCGTCGAAGGTCCGCTTCATGTCGAGCATCATCGCGTCGAGCGATCCGCCCGACGCGGGGTCGACGCCCTGCACGGGTCGGGGGGTGTTGTCGAGCTCGGTCAGGCCCATCGACTGCGCGAGCCGCCGGGCCGGGTCGATCGTCAACACGACCACCTTGCGGCCGCGCTCCGCCGCCCGCAGGGCCAGTGCCGCGGCAGTTGTCGTTTTGCCGACGCCCCCGGACCCGCAGCAGACGATGATGCGGCTGCTGTCGAGCACGGAGTCGAGGTCGAGTGCCGGGGCCTCGCGCTCGGGCAACCGGGCAGTGCTCGTCACACCACCACACCCTCGGCGACGAGCAGCTCGGCCAAGCGGTAGACCGTGCCGGTGTCGACCGTGCCGGGCAGCAGCGGCAGCTCCACCGTGGGCCGCGCGAGGGCGGCGAGTGTCTGGCGCCCCTCGCGCTCCAGCACCACCCGGCTGGCGTGGTCGACCGCCTCCGCGAGCAGGCCGCGGACCAGGTCCGGTGTGGCCTCATACCCGGTCGATGACAGCGCCGCCTTCACCTCGGCCTCGACCTCCGGACCGGCGAGGGCCCCCGCCCCCGCTCGCTCGAGATCGGCCTCGGACAGCAACGGCTCGCGGACCATGTTGACGATCACCGCTCCGACGGGCAGGCCGACCGCCCCGAGCTCGGCCACGGCGTCAACTGTCTCCTGGACCGGCATCTCCTCGAGGATCGTCACGATGTGCACCGCGGTCTGCGACGAGTGCAGCAGGGTGATGACACCGTCGGCCTGCCCCTTGATCGGGCCCGCGCGGGCCAGGCCCGCGACCTCCTCGGTCACGTTGAGAAAGCGGGAGATCCGGCCGGTGGGCGGGGCGTCGAGAACGACGGCATCGTAGGCGTGCCGGCCCCGCGCGGTCCGGACGACGGACTCCTTGACCTTGCCGGTCAGCAGTACGTCACGCATCCCGGGGGCGACCGTCGTGGCGAAGTCGACGACGCCGAAGCGCTTGAGCGCGCGCCCGGCCCGCTTGAGCCCGTAGAAGGTCTCGAGGTAGTCGAGCAGGGCATCCTCGGCGTCGATGGCGAGCGCGAATACCTCGCCGCCGCCGGGCGCAGTTGCCACCCTGCGCTCCTCGTACGGCAGCGGCGGGGTGTCGAACAGCTGGGCGATGCCCTGCCGGCCCTCGACCTCGGCGAGCAGAACCCGGCGGCCACCACTCGCCAGTGCGATGGCCAGTGCCGCGGCAACAGTCGACTTGCCGGTGCCGCCCTTGCCGGTGACGATGTGCAGCCGCAGGCCAGAGGGCAGGAGCCGCGAGCTCTCGGCGGCCGGGGCGGCGACAGTGGCAGCGGCAGCAGCGTCGGCAGCGACAGCGGGCACGCTCCCGACCGTACCGGGCGGTAGCGCCCGTCTTAGGCTGGCGGTATGCCGAAGTGGGAGTACGTGACTGTGCCGCTGCTGAGCCACGCGACCAAGCAGATCCTCGACTCGTGGGGGGATCAGGGCTACGAGCTGGTGACCGTGCTGCCGGGGCCGACCGGCGAGCAGCTCGTCGCCTACCTCAAGCGGCCCGTGAGCGACGGGTCCTGATGCCGGACCCGCTCGCCCGGCTCGCCGAGCTCGGGCTGCAGCTGCCGCCAGTCGCCGCGCCCCTCGCCGCTTACGTCCCCGCGGTGCGTGAGGGAGACCTGGTCTGGACGAGCGGGCAGCTGCCCCTCGTCGACGGGAAGCTGGCCGTGACCGGCCTCGTCGGCGCTGACGTCGACGCCGAGCAGGCAGCCGGGATGGCGGCTACCTGCGCGCTCAACGCGCTGGCAGCCGTGGCCGCCGTGCTGGAGCCTGAGGGCGGGCTCGCAGCGGTACGCCGCGTCGTCAAGGTCGTCGGCTACGTCGCTAGCGCACCCGGTTTCACGGGGCAGCCGGCAGTCGTCAACGGCGCGAGCACCCTGCTCGGGTCGGTGTTCGGTGACGCCGGCCAGCACGCCCGCTCGGCGGTGGGAGTGGCTGCGCTGCCGCTGGGGGCGCCGGTCGAGGTCGAGATCGTCGTGGCTGTCGCCTCCGGAGTCGCGGTAGCAGCACCCACAGGCTGAGGGTGACCGGACCCGCCCGCGGCACTAGGTTGTCGAAGGTGAGGGGTCGGCGCAGGTGACAGACAAGTGGGCACTCCCGCCGGAGGCCGCAGTCCGCCTGCTGCCCCCAGGGGAGCCGCCAGCGACCCCCCGCGACGCCGCTACCGTCGTCCTGCTGCGCGACCCTGCCTTTAATGCGGCTGGTGGCCCCGAGGTCTACCTGCTGCGCCGGGTCACCACGATGGCCTTCGCTGCGGGCATGTACGTCTTCCCCGGCGGCCGGGTCGACGACGCCGACCGCACGGCCGACATCGGCTGGTCCGGGCCGCCGCCGGGAGCTTGGGCCGACGCCCTGTCAGCCGACGAGCCGCTCGCACGGGCCCTCGTGTGCGCCGCCGTGCGCGAGACGTTCGAGGAGTGCGGGGTCCTGCTGGCAGGGCGCGACAGCTCCTGCGTCGTCGACCTCAGCGATGCCCAGTGGGAGCAGGACCGGCAGGCGCTGCTCGCACGGACGACAAGCCTGTCGGAGCTGCTGAGGGCGCGCGGGCTGCTGCTGCGCGCCGACCTGCTGCGGCCGTGGAGCCACTGGATCACTCCCGAGGCCGAGCCACGGCGCTATGACACCCGCTTCCTCGTCGCCGCCCTCCCCCCGGTACAGAGCGCCCGTCACGTCGGCGGCGAGGCCGACCACGCCGCCTGGCTGACGCCCGTCGCCGCCCTGCAGCAACACCACGACGGCGAACTCGCCATGCTGCCGCCCACCGCGGTAACGCTCCAGCAGCTCGAGGGGCTGCCGTCGGCAGCAGCTGTGCTGGCGGCCGCCGACGCGCGGACGGTCCGCCCGGTCATGCCGCGGATCGAGGTCGTCGACGGGCGCGCGACAGTTGTTGTCGAGTCGGACGCGCGCGGATGACAGCTCGGCAGGTGACCCCCCGCGCGAGCGTGGTCCTGGCGCCCAACCCCGGTCCGATGACGCTCGAGGGGACCAACACCTGGGTGCTGCGGGAGCCGGACGGGACGGGTGTGGTCATCGTCGACCCCGGCCCGCTGGAGGAGGGGCACCTGCAGGCCGTCAGCGCCACTGCCGGACCAGCAGTCGATGCCATCCTGCTGACCCACCGCCATCTCGACCACAGCGAGGGGGCCGCGCGCTGCGCGGAGCTGACCGGCGCGCCGGTACTCGCCCTCGATCCCGCGCTGTCGGCGCAGCCGCTTGCCGCCGGCGAGTCGCTTGCCTTCGGTGGCCTGCGGATCGATGTCATCGGCACGCCGGGGCACAGCAGCGACTCGGTGTCGTTCTTGCTGGCCGCTGACGATGCCGTGCTGACCGGCGACACCATCCTCGGTCGTGGGACGACAGTCGTCGCGCACCCGGATGGCCGGCTGAGGGACTACCTGGCGAGCCTGCAGCAACTGCGCGAGCTCGGGGAGGCCGGGGTGCTGCCGGGTCACGGCCCTGAGCTGCCCAGCGCCCGGGCGGTGGCCGACCTGTACCTCGAGCACCGCGAGCAGCGGCTGGCTGCAGTCCGGGCCGCCGCCGCCGCCGATGGGGCCCGCAGCGCACGGGAGGTCGTCGAGACGGTCTACGCCGACGTCGACAGGTCCCTATGGCCCGCCGCCGAGCTGTCGGTCCGGGCGCAGCTGGAGTACCTGCAGGAGGCGCCGGGGCAGTGAGCGCAGCACCTCTTCACACCGCGCACGAGCAGCTGGTCGGCTGCCCGGAGTGCGGTGCTGTGCCCGTACCCGGGGCGCTGTTCTGCCACGTGTGCGGCCATCCGTTTGGTGCGCCGCGGCAGGCGGAGGGAGCCGAGCGGCGGGTTGTCACGGTGCTGTTCGGGGACCTGTCCGACTTCACCTCGTGGGCCGAGGACCGCGACCCGGAACGGGTCGGGGACATGACCGACCGCGTCCTCGCAGCCCTCGCCCGCACCGTGCTCGACGTCGGCGGTCACGTCGACAAGCTGACGGGCGACGGCATCATGGCCGTCTTCGGCGCACCCACGGCGCACGAGGACGACCCCGAGCGTGCGGTCCATGCCGCCCTGGCGATGCAAGAGGCCGTCGCGCGACTGATGGCGGATGAGACAGGTGGTGGGCGCCGGATGGGCCTGCGGGTCGGCGTCAATACCGGGGAGGTGCTGGCCGGCATCCAGGCGTCCATGTCGTACACGGTCGTCGGCGACACCGTGAACACCGCGTCGCGGCTGGCCGACGTAGCCGCCGTCGGAAGCATCTTCGTCGGCCGGGAGACTGCAGTCTCGACGATGTCCGTCGCCTCGTGGCGCGTCCTGCCACCGTTGGCGCTGAAGGGCAAGCGTGACCTCGTCGCCGCGTATGAGCTGGTCGGGTTGCGCCCGGCCAACTCGCCTCGGCTGGAGCTGGGCGATGAGGCCGCCTATCTGGGGCGCGACGAGGAGCTCGGCCAGCTCATCTCCAGCTTTCTCGAGGTCGCCGACACTGGTGAGCCGCACAGCGTGCTCGTCAGCGGCGAGGCCGGGGTGGGCAAGACGCGAGCCGCCGCCGAGCTGGCTCGGTTCGTACGCGAGCTGCCCGACGCGTGCGTGCTCTGGGGCCGCGCGTCGCGCTACGGGGTCGGCCACGACCTGTCGCCCCTGGTCGAGATCATGCGCGTGGCGTGCGGCATCCCCGATGACGCCAACGAGGCCGAGGTCGTCGACCGGGTACGGCAGACGGCCCGCCGACTCGCAGCGCTCTCCTCGAATCCCGCGCTGCCCGATGCATTCGCCGACCGGCTCCTGGACCTGCTCGGGGTGCACACCGCCCGGGCCTTGGGCAAGGGCCTGCCGCCCGTTCCCGGCCGAGCCGATCCCGAGGCGCCGGGTGACCGGGGGCACCCGCTCGCCTCGACGCCCAGCGACTTGATGCTGCGCGACTCCGGCGTCGAGGGGGTCGCGGCCTTGCTGCGGGCGCTCGCCACCGAGCAGGCCCTGCTCGTCGTCATCGACGACCTGCAGTGGGCGTCGGACGAGCTGGTCGAAGCACTCGGCGAGGTGGCCCGGCACGTGTCCGGCCCGGTGCTGCTGCTGCTCGTCGGGCGCGACCCGGCCGACGTCCAGCTGCTGCCGGCGCCGCTGTCGCTCGCCCTCGGCCCGCTGGCCCCCGAGGCGGCCGAACAACTCCTGCGGGCCTACCTGGGCGGCGCTGAGCTGCAGAGCGGCGCTCGGCGCATCCTGCTCGACCGCGCGCAGGGCAACCCCTACTTCCTCGCCGAGCTGCTGCACCTGCTCGTGGACCGCGGCTCGCTGGTACAGAACGGCGAGAGCTGGGAGATGCCCGGTGGGACGCTGCCCGGCGACGTGCTCCCCTCCGGCGTGCAGGCGGTCCTCGCCGCCCGCATCGACGGGCTGCCGCCGACCGAGAAGAGCGTGCTGCGCAGCGCCGCCGTGCTCGGGACCCGGTTCCCGGCGCCGGTGCTCACCGTCCTCGGGGCCGGCGACCCCTCGGCTGTCGAGGAGGTGCTGCGCGAGCTGGCCGAGCGCCTGCTGCTGCGGCCGCCGGAGGGCAGTGACACCCAGTGGTCGTTCCAGCACCCGATGGCTCGCGACGTCGCCTACGGCGGGCTGCCCAAGGCGGAGCGCGCACGGCGGCACGCTCGCGCGGCGGCGTGGGCGAGCGACAACCTCGCCGGGCCGCGGGCTGAGGTCGACTCCTTTGTCGCTGCGCAGACGGAGACGGCACTGCAGCTCGCTGCTGAGGTTGCGATGCCGGCCGACTCCCCGGTGTGGGGTGTACGCGCCGTGGGGCATGCGGCTGCTGCCCGGCTGGGTGAGGCCGCCGCGCGCCGCGACGAGCCCCGCGCTGCCGCCGACCTGCTGCAGCGCGCCTGCGACCTCGGCGAGGGGCTGCCCGACGACGTCGTGCTACCGACCCGAGTGGAGCTGGCTGGCGTGCTGACCAGACTGCGCCGGCTCGACGAGGCCGAGGCCGCTCTCGGCGGCGCGCTGTTCCACCCCGATGGCAGGCTGCGGTGGCGCGCCCGCACCATCCTCGGCGACATCCGCCAGAAGCAGGGCCGCGACGCGGACGCGGTCGAGGCACTGCTCGGCGCCTTCGTCGAGGCGCTGGATGACGACGACCTCAGCGCGGCCGCCGGGGCGATGCGCCAGCTCGGCCTGGTCGAGTACTACGGCGGCCGGCTGCTCGCCGCCGAGGACCGCTTCGGCCAGGCCGCTGATCTGGCCCGCCAGGTGCCCGACCGCCGCGGTGAGGGCTGGGCCCTGCAGCACCTGGCCTGGTCGGCGACGACGCGCGGCGACTACGACCTCGCCGGCACCAGCCTGTCGGCCGCCGCCGCGATCTTCACCTCGCTCGGGGACCCAGGCGGGCTCGGCTGGTGCTCTGGGACCGAGGCGCTGGTCCGCGTTCTGCAGGGGCGGCTGCACGAGGCCAGGCAGGTCGCCCGCCGGCTCCTGCCGATGGCCGAGACGCTCGCGGCCAGCTGGGACGTCGCCATCTGCCTGACCATCGACGCGCTGGCGGCAGCCGAGCTGGGCGACATCTCGGGCGCGGACACCGAGGGCGTGCGCGCCGAGCAGCTGTTCGAGACGATCGGCGACGACTGGGGGCGCTCGCTGGCGCTGGTGGCGCAAGCTGCCTCCGCCCGGGCAGCGGGGCGCCTCAGCGAGGCGTTGGAGTTCTTCGAGCGCGCTGTGCAAGTCGCCGAGGACGGCGCGCATCCCCTCACCGGCACGCTCGCGCTCGTCGGGCTGGGCTTCACCGCTCTCGAAGCCGGCCAGGTCACGCGGGCCGAGGCTGTCGCCATCCGGGCAAGCGCGTCACTCGCCCGCCTGGAGCTCGAGCCGCAGGCCGCGCTCGCGGCCAGGGTGCTCGACGCGCAGGTCGTTCGGGCGCAGGGCGACCCGGCGACCGCCGTGGTGCTGCTGCAGGACGCCCTGGCCGGCGGCGATGCCCCGACGCTGCTGTTCCCACGGCGGCAGGCGCTCGCCCACCTCGCCGGCTCCCTGCTCGACTGCGGCCAGCCCGAGGAGGCGCTGCGGACGGCCACGACAGCAGCTGGGGTGCATGCCGAGGACGTACGCAGCCGAGTCCTCGCCCTACGGGCGCTGGGGTCGGCGCGAATGGCCTGCGGCGACCGCTCTGGAGCGCGTGCGGCCTACCGGGAGGCGGTCGCGATCGCCCGCTCGACGCCGGCCCAGGGCCAGCTGGCCGTCACCGAGCGGCTGCTGGCGGGCCTGGACGGCGCCGGGACCTAAGCCGCGCGGCTGGAGCCCGTGGTCCAGGCGGAGATTGCATGACGCTTCCCCCGAATGTCCTTCGGGGGTGGTCGATTCGTCCGAATAGTGCCTTCTGCATGACCAACCGTCATGTACTTTCGACGGCACGAGCCGCGGGCAGGACGGGAGACTTCGGTTGTGGCCTGCAAGCAGCTGTGCCCGAGCTGCCGATTCGGGTTCGACTCGCCAAGCGGATGCCGGGGCCGAGCGGCTGGAGGTAGCGCGTCGGAACTGCAGTCGTCCCTCGGGCCTGACGCCTTCCGTACGGGCGCTTTCCCCCCGTATCCGCCCTCGGCGGCTGAGAATGCGTGCAGTTTCGACCGACGGCGGTCAGCGGGCGCGGCGGACGAGCCGGTCGCGGTCGAGCAGAACCACCGCTCGGCTGTCGAGGCGCAGCCAGCCACGTGTGGCGAAATCGGCAAGTGACTTGTTGACCGTCTCGCGGGACGCCCCGACCAGCTGGGCGAGCTCCTCCTGCGTCAGGCCGTGCTCCACCCGAACCGCACCGCCAGGGGCTGGGGCGCCGAACCTGTCGGCGAGGTCGAGCAGGGCCTTGGCGACGCGGCCCGGGACGTCGGTGAAGACGAGGTCGGCCATCGCCTCGTTGGTGCGGCGCAGTCGCCGGGCAAGCACCTTCAGCAGCACCTCCGCCGCCTCGGGGCGCCGGCCAAGCCACGGCCGCAGCGACTCGTGGGTGAGCGAGGCGACCTCGATGTCAGTCAGTGCCGTGGCTGTCGCGGTCCGCGGACCGGGGTCGAACAGCGACAGCTCGCCGAAGATGTCACCGGGACCGAGGACTGCGAGCAGGTTCTCCCTGCCGTCACTCGAGCGCCGTGAGATCTTGATCTTGCCGCTCAGGACCAGGAACACCGTGTCGCCGGGGTCGCCCTCGGCGAACAGGGTGGCTGAGCGTCGGTGCACGACGCGGGTGAGCCGCTCCGAGAGCGCCTTTCGGGCTTCCTCGGACAGGCCGGAGAACACCGGCATCCGTGCGAGAAGGTCATCCACAGCCGCCAGCATGCCAGGCTCACCCGTCACGGCGTAGCACCGCCAGCATGCGTCGTCGCTTCCAATACCGCTCCAGCGCCGGCGCGTAGCCCTGCGACACGAACGTCTCCACCTCGTCAGGTCGTGCTGAGCCCCAGGACTCGGTTAGGTTAGCGCCTACCTCGTCCACCCTCAGCGGCTGCTCGACGCGGTCCATGGCGAGGAGCAGCCCCATGAGCACCAACGGGAACGCCAGTGCGATCAGGACGAGCATTGCCGCTCCTTGATCCCCCGTGTGCGGTGGCCTACACGTCGCGAGGACGAGAGGGCCCTGGTCCCAGCCGCTCGGACGGCAGGGCGGACAGGCACGAGTCCGGCTCGTCACGGTAGCGGGCGATCAGCTCGTTCGTCGCCGTCTCGATGCGCTTGTGCAGGGCGGCGCGGTAGGCCGACAGCTCGGTCTCGGCCCGCTGCAGGTCGATCTCGACCCGGAGCCGACCCGCGTCGTCACCCGGTGCCACGGAGCGTTCCCAGAGGGCGGCGAGGTCAGGCAGCGGCGGGATGTCGTCCGCCGGCACCACCCGGACGAGCGCGGTCCGGCCCCGCACAACCCGGTCGCCCGACAGAGCGGGGGTGAGTGAGCGCAGGTCCCCCGGGCGGCCGTCGGGACCGTAGAGGCTGTCGAGGCGCGCCTGCAGAATGCGTCGCCAGTAGGAGACGCGGTCCTCTTCTGCGGTCAGCGCCGAGCGATACGTGCGCAGTGCCCCGAGGGTGAGGTGGTGCAGCTCGGCCGAACGCTGCGGCGGCACCGCGCGAGCAGCCGCTCGGGCCGCAGCCCGGACCGCTCGCGCTTCGGCTGCCGCTCGCCGCTTGTCCGCCCGCACGGCGTCGTCGGACATATCGAGCTCGGCCACGCGTCAACCCTCTCGTCACTCACGGCTGGCAGGACACTGCCGCAGCCCTTCCTTTAAGGGTCGGGTTGCACGCACCCTCCCTTGAGAACCGACGGGAACTCATACGCTGCCCAGGTGGCGCCTGCGCTGAAGCCCTTCGAGGCAGAGACGCCCCTCGGTCGGACCCGCCGGGCGCGCCGCATCGTCCGCGAGCTCGGGGGGATCCACCCCGACGCCCGGTGTGCGCTGGCCTTCAGCACCCCGCTCGAGCTGCTCGTCGCCACCGTGCTGTCGGCCCAGTGCACCGACCGCCGGGTCAACGAGGTGACGCCCGTCCTCAACGCCCGCTACCCCGATGCCCCCGCGTACGCCGGCGCCGACCGCGAGGAGCTGGAGACGCTCATCCGCCCCACCGGCTTCTTCCGCTCCAAGGCCACCTCGCTGATCGGCATCGGCTCGGCGCTGGTCGAGCGGCACGGGGGTGAGGTGCCGCACCGCCAGCGCGACCTCGTCGCTCTGCCAGGGGTGGGGCGCAAGACCGCCAACGTGGTGCTGGGGCATGCCTTCGACATCCCGGGCATCACGGTCGACACGCACGTCGGGCGGCTGAGTCGGCGCTTCGGCCTCACGACCGAGGAGGACCCGGTGCGGGTCGAGCAGGAGCTCATGGCCCTGGTGCCCCGCCGCGACTGGACCGTCATGAGCGACACGTTCATTTTTCACGGCCGTCGCATCTGCCACGCGCGGCGCCCCGCATGCGGGGCGTGCGGTATCGCCAAGCTGTGCGCCTCCTACGGGACCGGGCCGACACAGGTCGACGAGGCGAAGCGGCTGGTCCGCTGGGACGCAGCGGCCGAAAGGTGAGGATGCACGAGCCCGACCCCGAGCCCCCGTGGCCGACCGAGCCCCCAGCGCCCCCAGCGCCCCCGGAATGGATGCGGCGACTCGCGGACGCCGTCAGCACCGTCTCCGGCGAGCAGCTCAGCCGCTTCCTGCCGCCGGACGAGGGCGGCCGGGAGTCCGCAGTGCTGATGCTGTTCGGCGAGGGCCCGGCGGGGCCGGACGTGCTCCTCATCCAGCGGGCGTTCACGCTTCGCCAGCACGCCGGGCAGCCCGCCTTCCCGGGCGGTGCTATCGACCCCGGCGACGGCGGCCCCGTCGGCGCGGCCCTGCGCGAGGCGGTCGAAGAGGTCGGGATCGACCCCGCGGGTGTCGACGTGCTCGCCACGATGCCGCCGCTCTACATCCCGGTCACCGGCTACGTGGTCACCCCGGTGCTCGCCTGGTGGCGTGCGCCCGGCCCGGTCTCCCCGGTCGACGTGCAGGAGGTGGCGGCTGTCGAGCGCGTGCCGGTGTCGGTGCTCGCCGACCCCGCCCGGCGGCTGCGCGTCCGGCATCCCTCGGGATGGGTCGGGCCGGCTTTCGACGTGCACGGCCTGCTGGTCTGGGGCTTCACCGCCGGGGTGCTGAGCAGCCTGCTCACCCTCGGCGGCTGGGACCGGCCATGGGAGCACGGGGTAGTACGCGAACTACCTGTTTCGGGCGGTACGTTGCCGGAGGCGCCGCCGGATGTCGGGGGCGGCGCGACAGGGGAGGTGCAGGTGCCGTGACGCTTCGCGCTCGGACGCCGGTCGCCAGTGTCGCGCTCGCCGTATCGCTGGGGCTGGGGCTCGCTGGCTGTGGGGGGTCGGGGGGGAGCAGCGGCGGTGGCTCGAGCAGCTCGTCGCTGGCGTCCGCCGTGCTCAAGCCGACGATGAGCGGCACCACCCAGGTCTTCGACCTGCACGGGAGCGCCCAGAACCAGTTCTCCGCCGCGACGCTCGAGGCCAAGCCGGGCACGGTACGCATCGTGCTGCACGTCGATGCTGGCTCGGCCCCACACAACGTCACGTTCGACGCCCTGGGCGGTGCCGCGACGCCGACAGTCGACGCCGGCAGCACGGGCGAGGTCACCATCACGGTGCCCCAGCCCGGCGTCTACCCCTTCGCCTGCACCATCCACCCGGGCATGCGCGCCGCCCTGCACATCAGCTAGGCCAGCGTGTTCGACCTGCTCGACGGCGTGCTGATGGTCGCCCTGGTGATCTTCGGCATCTCCGGCTACCGGCAGGGGTTCATCGTCGGGGCCCTGTCGTTCATCGGCTTCCTCGGTGGCGCGATAGTGGGCGCCAAAGCGGCGCCCACCATCGCGGGCGCCCTGGGGATGAGCGGCCGTTCCGCGCTGACGGGGCTCGTCGTCGTGTTCCTCGGGGCCGTGGTCGGCCAGCTGCTGGCCGGAGCGCTCGCGGCAGCACTGCGCCAACGCCTCACCTGGCGCTCCGCCCGCTCGCTCGACTCCGCCGGCGGCGCCGTGACCTCGGGCATCTCGGTGCTGCTGGTGGCGTGGCTGCTGGCCACTGCCGTAGCCCGCTCGCCGTTCACCGAGCTGCGGCGGCAGGTGCAGAACTCGTCGGTCATCGCCGCGGTGGACTCCGTGGTCCCCGACAGCGCCCGGACGTGGTTCTCCACGTTCCTGCAGCTGGTCGAGCAGCAGGGCTTCCCGCAGGTCTTTTCCGGCATCGGCAACGAGTCGGTGGTGCCCACGCGTCCCCCCGAACGGGCGCTGTCGACGAGCGCCACGGTGCAGGCGGTCCGACCGAGCATCGTCAAGATCCGCGGGACGGCACCGTCGTGCGACAGGCAGGTCGAGGGCAGCGGCTTCGTCTACGCCGCCGAGCGGGTGATGACGAACGCCCACGTGGTGGCAGGGGTGCGCCAGCCGCAGGTGGAGGTCGGCGGAGCCACGCTGCCCGCCCGCGTGGTGCTGTTCGATCCCCACCGTGACGTCGCAGTGCTGCTGGTGCCCGGGCTCGCGCGACGCGCCCTGCCGTTCGCTCCCACCGCTGCGTCCGCCGGCGCGTCGGCCATCGTGATCGGCTACCCGCAGGACGGGCCGTTCACGGCGGTGGCGGCGCGCGTCCGCAACCGCTTGCGGGCTCGCGGGGCCGACATCTACTCGGCGGGGGAGGTGACCCGCGACATCTACGGGGTGCGTTCGCGGGTGCTGCCGGGTAATTCGGGCGGGCCGCTCGTGTCACCGGGGGGCGCTGTCTACGGGGTCGTGTTCGCTGCAGCAAGCGATGATCCAGAGACCGGCTACGTCCTGACGGCCGACGAGGTCGCCTCCGACGCTGCCAGCGGGCGTACGGCGACTGCTGCCGTTTCCACCAGCAGCTGCGACTGATTCCCTGCCATTGCTGAGATCCGCTCGGCTGGCGGGTCCCCAAAATTCCATGTTCCGCCACCCGAATAGGGGTGCGCCCGGGGACCGGAGAGGGTAGCGTTTGCTGTAGTTAGCACGCGCAGACGTTGAGCGACAAGCGTTCAGCGCAGACGCACTCCCCGACTGGGGGTCGTGTGAGCACAGTTCGCTCCAGCCGCCTCGTCGCCGGTGACGCGACAAGCACCGCACTTCTGCTGTCCGGCCCGTCCGCCCTCGACCTGTGGCCCGGCCTGCGCCGGGTGCACGACGCGCCCGGCTACTACGACGCTCTCGGCCCGGTGGGCGACGAGGCAGTGCGCCGCCTGGTGGTGCGCGCCGACCCGCCGCGGCGGACAGCCACCTCTTATGTGACCCGCTTCTCGGTCACCGGTGAGGAGGTACCCGCTGCGTCCGGCGAACTCCGGGTCTCTGGCTCGTGGGCCGTCGACCACCCCGGCGCCACAGTCGAGCTCTGGCTCGCCAGCGACGCCTGGGACCCCACGCTCGAGCGCCACATCAGCTCCGCCGTCGAGGCGTTCCTCGACAACCTCGCGCAGCTCAGCGACAGGTACTCGGGCGTCGGCACGGCTGCCTGACCAGTTCGCGAGCAGTGCCGAGCACCGCCGAGCACTGCCGAGCCCGGCAAGCGAGTTCAGCCGCGCAACAGCCAACACAGCCGCGCGGTGATCCTCTCGGTAGGCACACCGGCCTCGAGCAGCTTCTCGGCTTGCCGCGCCGTCGCCAGCAGCTCCCTGACGGCGATGCCGTGGGGAGCCGGCACCTCGACCGCCGCCAGCCGCCCCGCCCCGCGCCGCAGCAGCCGAAGCGCACCGGTCCCGTTGCCACGCTGCAGGTGGGTGTGACCCACCGCAAGCTGCGCGAGCCCCTGCCACAGCTGCCGCTCCGCCGCCGGCGCCGCCTTCCACGCCGCCTCGAGGACCTCGTGGGCGGCGAAAGCCCGGCCACCGTCGAGAAACGCCTGAGCGCGGTCGAGCGCGTCCTGCGGGCCGGTGAGCGGCTCCTGTGGCTCGCCGAGATACCCCGGAACGCCACGGGGCAGGGGACGGCCCAGCGCGTCGCGCATCCTCGCGTTTGTCGGTCGTCCGGTCGCGTCGCGGTCGCGGACCTGGTCAGTGGGCGTGGTGACGGCCGGCGGCGGCGGGTCGGGGGTCACAGCAGCCACCGCAGCACCTCCCCCGTCACGAGCTCGGGCGCTTCCTCGTGCGGGAAGTGTCCGACGCCTTCGAGCAAGCGCCACTCGTAGCGACCGGCGACGTACTTGCCCGATCCGGCCGCCGTACTCGGCAGTTGGCACGAGTCGAGCGCACCGTGCAGCTGCAAAACGGGCGTCTCGACCGGGCGGGTGAGCGCCTGCCGCAGCCGGCGACCGTCCGGGCGAAACTGCGAGCGAAAGACCCAGCGGTAGTACTCGAGCGCGCTGTGCACGACCCCCGGGATCTGGGCCGCCTCGCGGCAGCGTCGCTCCGTCTGCTCGTCGGGAAAGCCGGGGCCGCCCCACGCGTGCAGGATGCCCCCGACTGCCGCGGCGTCGTTGGCCACCAACTCGCGTTCCGGCCGGCGAGGCACCTGGTAGGACAGCACGTACCGGCTGGCCCGCCGCTGCGCCTCGTCGGCGATCAGCGCGGTCCGCAGCAGCAGCGGATGCGCGATGCCGAGCACGACGAGCCGCCGGACGAGTAGTGGCTCGAGCGCGGCCATCGTCCAGCCGAGGACACCGCCCCAGTCGTGACCGACCACAGCGGCCTCGTGCTCCCCCAGCGTCCGGACGAGGCCGCTGAGGTCGGCGGCGAGGGTGAACAGGTCATAGCCCCGGGGCGGCTTGTCGCTCGCGCCGTAACCGCGAAGGTCGACGGCGACGGCGTGGTACCCGGCGCCGGCAAGCGCGACGAGCTGGTGCCGCCAGCTCCACCAGAACTCCGGGAAGCCGTGGACGAGCAGAACGAGCGGTGCGTGCGGGTCACCGGCCTCGGCGATATGCAGGCGGGTGCCGTTGGTGGACACGTCGCGGTGCCGCCACGGCCCGTCGACAAGGATGACGGTCGGTTCGACCGCCATCAATTCACCCGCGGCACGTGGACGGCACTTAGACGGAGGTGCCGACCTTGGTCGTCGGAGCCACGGTCGGGTGCTTCATCCAGGCGACATCGTCCTTGACGGTCTGGATGGTGCGCTTGGGCGGCTTCACACGCTTGAGCCGCGCCAGCCCGAACAGTGCGAGCAGTCCCGCGATGACGAGGAACGCGCCGCCCACGATCAGGTAACCGACGAAGCGGGGCAGTCCGGCGGCGGTCAGCGCCTCGGCGAGGCAGATGGTAAGAGCGAACGCGGCGAAGAACGCCAGGCCCCCGGCGACGGCGAGGAACCCCGCCCCGAGACCGGCGCTGGTCGCCGTCTGCTTCAGCTCTGCCTTCGCCAGCTCCATCTCCTGGCGGACGAGCAGCGACATGTCGCGGCTCGCGATGGCAACCAGATCGCCGAGCGAGGCCTCGCCCGGGCCCCGCGCGCTCTCATGCCTGATGGCCACTGGTGGTATCCCTTCGCCGCTGGGCCGCGGGCTCGCGTCCGTCAGGCGTCCGTGCCCCGCGAGCAGCAGCCTGACACCCGACCAGGCCGGCTTGTGATCAGTTCACCAGCGGCTCGCCGGGCCGCTACGGTCGGTCGGTGACAGTCGCCGTCGATCCCCTCGCCCGCGTGGCGGCGCTGCCGGGGGTACCCGAGGCGTCCGAGTCCGCCCGGCAAGCCGTCGACCGGCTGCTGAGGCACCGCCTCCTTCGCCGCCGCAGCGCTGAGCTGTCCGCAGAGGCGGCACTTCGCTCGGCCCGGGCGTCGGCGGCCCTGAGCGGCGTCGACGTTCCGCTCGACGTGTTGCGCCGCGAGGGCAGCCAGGACCCGGTGGTCCAAGGGGCGCTGCGCGTCGCCGCCGAGATGGGGACGCTGCGGGACACCTTCGCGCGGGCTCCGCTGCAGGTGCTTGCGCGGCTGCACGTGATCGCGGCGGCCGACCTCTCACCCGAGCAGGAGCTGGGCCGCCCCCGCGAGGACAGGCAGGACGCCGAGGACGGACCGGGGCTGGCGCCGCTCGAGGTGTCGGTCCGGCTCGACGGGCTGGTGCGCGTCCTCGGGCTGCCGAGCAGCGCCCCCGCCGTCGTGGCGGCCGCCGTGCTGCACGCGGAGCTGCTCGCGCTGCGCCCGTTCACCAGCGCCAACGGCGTCGTCGCCCGCGGGGCCGCCCGGCTGCTGCTCGTCGCGCGGGGCCTCGACCCGAAGGCGCTGACAGTCCCGGACGTGGGTCACGCGGAGCTGGCCACCGAGTACCGCGAGGCGCACGAGGCGTACGTGCACGGCACTACCGACGGGGCCGCCGATGGGGTGGCCCGCTGGGTCAGGCACTGCTGCACTGCGGTCGAGCTCGGCGCCCGCGAGACACTGGCGATCTGCGAGGCGCTGCAGCGCTCGTCCTGACCCTTCGCCGCGCCACCAGCAGGGCGCCCGCAAGGACCAGCAGTGCCGCCGTTCCGGTGCCCGCCCTGCTGGGGCGGGGCAGCAGCGGAACAGGACGCTCGAACGCCAGCACCAGCCACCCCCTGGCCGCCGCGACGCGCCGGAGCGCGCGGTCGGGGTTGACAGCCACCGGATGACCGACGGCCTCGAGCATCGGCAGGTCGGTCGCCGAGTCGGAGTAGGCGTAGCTCGCTGCCAAGCTCCACCCGTGCTCGGCCGCGAGCGCAGCCATCTCGGTCGCCTTGCGAGGGCCGTAGACGTAGCGCTCGATCGCCCCGGTGTAGCGGCCGCCCGCAACCTGCATCCGGGTGGACACCACGTGGTCGGCGCCGACCATCGCGGCGATGGGAGCGACGACCTCTTCGCCGCTGCTGCTCACGACGACGACAGGCCGGCCTGACCGCTGATGCTCGCGAATCAGCTCGACCGCCTCGGCGTGGACCAGCGGGGAGATGAGCTCGTGCAGGGTCTCGTCGACTATCGCCTGGACCCGCTCCGCCGGCCATCCCCGGCACAGGTCGGCCAGGTAGTCGCGAATCCGCTCCATCCGCGCCTCGTCAGCACCGGCGAGCACGACGACGAGCTGGGCGTAGGCGCTGCGCAGCACCGCTCCGCGGCCCACCAGGCCGCCCCGGTAGAAGGGTCGGCCGAACGCGAGGGTGCTGCTGCCCGCGATGATCGTCTTGTCGAGGTCGAAGAATGCGGCACCAGCGGCCACGGCTGCACCAGCTGCACCAGCTCCACCGTGCCCGGTCACCTGCATGGCTCACACCCTGGCAGACCACAGCAGACGGCAGGCGATGGGCAGACGGCGGGCTAGGCGTATGGCGAGGTCTGAAGCGGGTAGCAATGACAGCGGGACGCTCAGCCGTCCTCGTGGTTCGACTCCACCCCCCGGAGCCGGACCCGGCGACCCCCGTCACCCCCCCGACGGGGGTCGCCCCTTAGCCCGGATCCACTGCTCTTCTTGATCGCTGACGGCGTGCCGTAGGCGCGCAGATGCTCTCTGAGCAGCCACGATGTGTCTTGCGACGGACAACGTCAAGGCGCACGAGAGGGCATCTGACGGG
>JAABUM010002737.1_pt1 | contig 23069 bp, 20 predicted proteins | sample 5559161 | NCBI WGS metagenome assembly JAABUM01 (sample SAMN10711868, study PRJNA513369) | rock metagenome | isolation source: Antarctica rocks | place: Antarctica: Victoria Land, Siegfried Peak nord
CCTTTTTCCATGAGGATCGTCATACCTACCCACCTTACTTCCACGATGGGCAACGTGATCTAAATGACCGCCCTCGACCTGGCCGTTCGCGCACCCGTACGCGCCGCGCTCGGCGGGCTGGTACTAGCGGGAAGTCTCATCGGCCTCGGCTGGCTCATCGACCCCGACCGGCACCAACCGAAAGGCACACCATGACCGACCCCTTCGTCATCGTTGACCTGCAAGGCCGCACGCACACCATCACCGCGACCCTGACCGACACGGTAACCACCCCGGCACCCCCTGTCGTCGTGAAGCTCGGGTCGATGCCCGCCGAACTCGCAGCCGCGCACACGTGGACCCCCGACCTTGCGCAGGACTTCACCAAGCAAACCCAGCTAGACCCGTCAGTGCTGTCGCAGGGATGGTTCCCCCCGAGCCCCGGCTCCAACTCGGGGCCCGTCAACGGGGGTGAGGCCGCCGCGTACTCACCGAAGAACCTCGCGTTCACCAGTGAAGGACTCCAGTTCAAGCTCACGAACGAACCGTGCACCGTGCCCGGGTACCCGACGCAGCTGCACACGGGCGCGCTCGTCACCAGCAACGGGCTGCACAACATCACCCCCAACGTTTACATCGAAGCGCGCATGAAAATACCCGGCAACGCCGCCGGCGCGTGGGACTGGCCCGGTTTCTGGCTCAACGGACAATCGTGGCCCGGCGACGGCGAGATCGACATCATCGAAATCCTCGACAGCTACGCGGCCTGGCACTACCACTGGGGCGAGAACGGCAAAGACACCGAGGACAAGGGCGGCAACGTCGGCAAGCCCACCGATTACGTCGGATGGCACGCGTTCGGCTGCTACTGGACCCCGAGCCGCATCGACGTCTACTACGACGGGAAGCTCGTCGGGTCCGTCACCAAGAACGTCACGTCGACCCCGCACTACCTGATCCTCGGGAACAGCACGGGGAACAAGGGGCGCGTCGGTTCCGTGATGACCTGCTCCAGCATCAACTCCTGGACCCACCCGTGAGGCTGTTCTGACTTCACCACGACTGCGATTCACGGCCACGGCGGCACGACACGCATCGTGTCGATCTGACTTCACCAGACCTGACTCCACCCGACCTACCGCACGACGATGCCCCGCTCAGCTTCGGCTGGGCGGGGCTTATTCGTTTGCTCAGACCTGTCCGATAACGACGCATATCCGCGCCCGTGCTGTGTGGCACAGCACCGATCCCGTAGGAATCCGTATATTCTCGTAACTGGACGTACTTACCAACCCGCCTGACCTGCGACGATACCTGGAAACACTTGCGTTCCTGAGGGATTCAAGTTCCCCATAGGACACCAGCACCCCAAACCCTGACCGTGCGGGATGAAGGGCTACGAGGCAGGCGGCAGGTACGTGCCACCGAGCTCGAAGGCCACGGACTCCGCGGTAGAGGTAGGGACGATGCTCCCGTCGGGCGCGCTCACTGCCACAAAGCAATTGTCCTTGTTGTCGAGGATCTTCTTCGTCTCGTCCGTGGAAGGTTGACCCGTCGTCCCAAGGTTCTGCTCAGCATCGTGCGTCTCATCCGTCACGCACCGGGCTTCCACCCTTGCATTCAAGCTCTCCACATTGCAGCTCGCGAAGAGTGCACCAACGATGTCGTACTCACCCGTCGTAACGCCCGGATCGAACGTGCACCCTGTGACCCGCCTCAGCACTGTTACCGGATTCGCAGGAGCCCGCGCAGCCGTTGCCTGCGAACTCAGCGTCGCCAGATCCGATGCCTTCGGAACGTCGTTCTCCGACGACGACGGGGCAGAGCCGGAGCTCCCACCGCACCCCGCCAGAACCCCCACCATCGCCGCTGCTGCCAGTGCCCCACGTAGCTTCATGTGCTGATCCAATCACTTCCACGCGTGAGGAGGGCAGTTTTGCGGGCACTCAACCTTTGGTGCTGCGTGGCGCACCACCAAAGGTTAGGCAGGGATTCCAGAGACGGCGCGGAATAGCTCGTCATCAGCAATCTGCGTGTAGATCGCCGTGGTCGAAGGGCTTGAATGGCGCATAGCCCGCTGCGTCAACCGTAGGTTCCCACCCGTAGCCTTCAGCACCTGCGTCCCGTAGAAGTGCCGGCAAGCATGCGGCGTCCCAGGGACTCCGGCCCGGATCATCGCCCGCTTGATCGCACTCGACACGGAACAGCGATGCACGTGCCCACTCTCCGATCCGGTGGGGAACCACCAGCCCGTAGCAGGCATAGACGACGCGAGTTCGAGCACCTTCGGGTGCAGGGGCACGGTGGACGCCTTGCCACCCTTGCCACGGACGAACAGTTCAGCACCCTGAATATCCTCGCCTCTGATCTTGGCAACCTCGTGGACCCTGAAACCCTCATAGCAGGCCAAGATCACGTAGGCGCGTGTTTGATGGGCGCGCGAGTCGGAGCAGGCCGCTAGGACCGCCTCTACCTGAGGGAACGACAGTGGCCGTGGGATGCCCGCGCTCGTCCGCGGCTTCGGGAGCTTGGCAGACGGATCGTCCTCACGACGGCCGGTGTCCTGCATCCAGTCATAGAACGATCGCAACTGAGATCGGTACGTGGCTTTAGTGGATCGCTCGACAGGCTGCCCGCTGCGAGAGTCGGTGAGCAGAGACATCCACTCGGTGAGAGCTTCGCGGTTCGCCGTCAAGGGATTAATCCCACACTTGGACAGCCGCTGGATGGTGTAGGCCCGTGCCTCGATCGTGCGCTGGCTGTGCCCGGATGCGAGGCCGTGCTCCTTCCAGGACGCGAGCGTCTCGCTCAACGACTCATCGAAGGGGAGGGGCACCATAACCCAACCGTACGTCTCAGTAGCTTCATTCTCTGTGATTCGGCGTGGCGTGGCGTGAGGATTGGCTGGGGGGAGGCTGAGCACGTCGCCCATGGGTCAGGATGCCAGCAGCAGCAAAGGTAGAACCTTTGGATCAGAAGGTTGGGAGTTCGAATCTCTCCGGGTGCACGCTGTGTTGAGACAGTAGAACGGCCCTGACCCGCGGATGCGCTGGTCAGGGCCGTTTCACTACTTTCAGACCCTGATGATGAACCGGCCACGCACGTGACCTGCCGCGCTGGCCTCGTGAGCTGCGCCAGCCTGCTCCATGGTGAAAGTCCTCTCAACGGGCAGAGTGAACTTTTCAGCTTCGAAGAGCCTGGCCGCCTCGGCGTACGCCGAATCCTGATGTTCGGGCTGCGTCGACACCTTCGCTCCCTTCGCCCCCGCAGAGAAGTCGGCGATGGACAACACCGTTGAGGGGTTGCCGGTGAGTTCGATGAGCTCGTCGATCACGCCCGACCCGGCGATGTCCAGTGCTGCGTCGATCTGGTTCGGGGTTATCCCGCGGACCCGGTCGACCAACCCGTCGCCGTACGTTGTCGGGATGGCGCCGAACTCACGCAGGTAGTCCTGACTTCCTGGGCTCCCGGTGGCGATCACCGTGATGCCACCGTCGATGGCGATCTGGACGACAGCCGATCCGACACCGCCAGAGGCCCCGCTGACCAGTAGCGTCTGCCCCTTCTGCACACCGACCTGACCGAGAATTCGTACGGCTGTCTCGACCGGAACGCCATACCCAGCGGCCTCGTCGAATGACATCCCCTGCGGTTTCTTGGTCCAGTGTTGCAGCACCGCGAACTGTCCGTAGGCCCCTGAACCACTGCCGAAGACTTCGTCGCCCACCGACACCCCGGTCACGCCGTCGCCGACCTCATCGACAACACCTGAGGCGTCCAGGCCGACCCCCGCCGGGAACTGCAAGGGCATCTGGTCCTTCATGAAGCCCTGCCGAATCTTCCAGTCCAGGGCGTTCACCCCGGCCGCGCGGACGGCTATCCGAATCTGCCCTTCAGCTGCGTGGGGCTCGTCGATCTCAGTGACCGCGAGTACCTCGGGTCCGCCGTACTCGCTGAACTGAACTGCCTTCATCACTGCTCTCCTCGCATCGCGGCGCACCGCGTCGTGGTTGGGCGGCAGGCTCAGCTTTCTCAACCACCTCGAAGCTCTCATTAGTCCCTCGTCACCCACGATGTCAATAATTATTGACATCAGTGGGTCTGTCATGTTTAGTTGACATCATGAACGAGTCAGCCGACCCGGCCACCGCCGCAGCGAGCAGCGACCCCGCCCAGGGTCTAGCCGCAATCCGAGCACTACGCACCCTGACCGACCACCTCGAAGAGGTGCAGGTCCGCAACGCGCGAGACAAAGGATGGAGCTGGCAGGCCATCGCCGAGGTACTCCAGGTCAGCCGCCAGGCCGTTCACCAAAAGCACGCACAACTCTGACGTGCAACCCCAATTGTGAAGGAATGCAACATGTTTGGTTTCAAGAACTCAGAAGTAGGCATCGCCATGATGCAAGCCCACGAGGTGGCCGGTGAGCTCGGCCACGCCGAAGTGGGCCCCGACCACCTCTTGCTCGCCCTGACCGCCAACCTCCGCGGCACTTCCCAGCCACTGATCGCCGAGCACGGCCTGACTTATGCCGACGCCCGCAACATCGTCATGACCCAGCACTGCGCAAGTAATCTTGACGACACACCACGCAGCAGCCAGGGCAACGCCGATGTCGACGATGACCGGGAAGCACTCGCCTCCATCGGGATCGATCTGGACAAGGTCACCGAAGCCGTCGCCTCTGCCTTCGGGCACGACATCACCCGCGCCTGGGGCAAGCGCCGTGAGCGGGACGGCAGTGGTGAGGAGAACGACACGGGCGGCCAGTGGTTCCCGCCGTTCGGCGGTCCACGCGGGCGTGGCCGTCGTGGACCGCAGAGTCGCCGGTTCGGCCGTGAACCACGCCTTTCTGAAGCCACGATAAAGATCCTGCACGAGCTGCGCACGGACGCGCGCGCAGCTCGCTCAGCGATCCACGACGATGGCGATCACCGAGCTGCACGCGAGCTGTTCCACACGACGTTCCGGCCCGAGCGCATCCTGCTCGCGATCCTGGACACCAAGGACCCGGCCACCCAGGTGTTGATCGACGCCATGACCGATGCCGAGGGGCTCCGCGCGACCTTGCGCGAGCGACTGCAAGCGGCAGCTGTCGCATGACCCACCTCGGTTAGCTCTGCCAAGCAACAATCTGCCGCCCAGGTCGATGACCTGGGCGGCGACTTCAGCTATCCAGCCATGCGCTACTTCCTGTCGCCGTCGCCGTCGCCGCGGCGCTCGCGGTCGCGCTCGTCGCATGTCGGGCACCCGGGGTCAGGCAACCGAACCGCAACGTCCGGGGCGGGATCGTGCGCGGCCGGGATGAGCAGTCACTCGTCCACCGATTTGCGGGGAAGCGTGAGTTCCTTGCAGAAGTCGGAGTCGACGACCTGCCACCCGACCTGGATCCGCGCACTGAGCTCGAATGACTGTGCAGCAGATTGCCGTCATGACCGCGATCCAGATCACCCCGGTCACCGTGTGCCGGAGGGCGCTCTGGTTCAGGGTGTTGTGGATGCCGAGAAGGCCACGATGATGATTGCGGGCACCCTGAGGCCAGCGAGGGTGACCCCACCGCTGGCGACGACGAATCCGAGGCTCGCCGCCAGACTGCATGCGGGCGCGGTGGACGCGACGCCCACCGCGATCGCGGACATCAGCCCGATCGCACCTGTCTTCAGCCCTTTACCTTCGGCGGCTTCTGGGAATTCCAGCGGAGCCTTGTCCACGACGGCCGACGTGGTGTGACCTGCCTCTTACTGGGGAAACTCGCGAAAACTGAATCCCAAGCTGAGTAATGCCTGGACAAAACGCATGATTCGGCCTATTGCAGGCCCGCCGCAGTAACCTGCGAAGGGACAACTCCACCGTCAACAAAGGACGATTCATGCTGGGCCTGCCCGACACCATCACCACGTGCCTGTTCGACCTCGACGGAGTCCTCACCGACACTGCGAGCGTGCACCGGGTCGCCTGGAAGCAGACATTCGACTCTGTTCTCCAGGCACGAGACGGCGACGGCTTCCGGCCGTTCGACGCGAGCTCGGACTACAACACCTATGTCGACGGGAAACCCCGCGAGGACGGGGTCCGTGATTTTCTGGCATCCCGCGACATCCAGCTGCCCGACGGCAGCCCGGACGACGCGCCCGACGCCGACACCGTCTACGGCGTGGGTAGCCGCAAGAATGCGTTGGTGCACGAGGCGATCGAGCGTGACGGCGTCGATGTCTACGAAGGGTCACGCCGCTATCTGCAAGCAGCGCAGCAGGCCGGCCTGCGGCGGTTCGTCGTCTCCTCGTCCGCCAACACCGAGATGGTGCTGCGGGTGACCGGCCTGGACGTCTACGTCGAGGGCCGGATCGACGGAAAGACCCTGGCGGAGCAGAACATCAAGGGCAAACCGGCCCCCGACTCTTTTCTGGCCGCCGCGAAACTCGCCGGCCGGCCCCCCGCACAGTGCGTGGTGTTCGAGGACGCCACCTCCGGGGTCGCCGCCGCCGCGGCCGGCCACCTCGGGTACGTCGTCGGCGTCGATCGTGTCGACCACGCCCAAGACCTCACCGACCATGGCGCGAACGTCGTCGTCACCGACCTTGCAGTACTACTCGATGGAGAGCACAACGCGTGAGCAGTGATTTGGATGGTTTCGTCGTCGAGCCCTGGCGGGTTCGCGAGCTGAGCCTGCAGACCGAGAATTTCGCTCAGGCAGAGTCGGTGTTCGCGTTGTCCAACGGGCATATCGGCGTCCGCGGCAACCTCGATGAGGGGGATCCCGCAGGGCTGCCCGGCACCTACCTGAACTCATTCTTCGAGAGTCGGCCGCTGCCGTACGCCGAGGCGGGTTACGGGTACCCGGAGTCGGGCCAGACCGTGGTCAATGTCACCAACGGCAAACTGATCCGTCTGCTGGTCGACGACGAACCGTTCGATCTGCGGTACGGAACCACCCACCATCACCACCGCACCCTCGACATGCGGACCGGCATACTGACCCGCGAGGTGCTGTGGGAGTCGCCTGCGAGGCGCAAGATCAAGGTGCGCTCGCATCGGTTGGTGTCGTTCACCCAACGCGCGATCATGGCGATCTGGTACCAGGTCGAAGCCGTCGACAAGCCGTTGCGGGTCGTCATCCAGTCCGAACTGGTCGCCAACGAGGAACTCCCGGTCACCTCCGACGACCCGCGAGTCGCGGCGGCCCTGAAGAAGCCGCTGAAGTCCGAGCACTACCTCGCCGGGGACACCCGGGCCCAGCTCATCCACCGCACGAAGTCCAGCGGCCTGCGGGTCGCGGCCGCCTGCGACCACCTCCTGCACGGTGACAACGACTACGAACCGCATACCTTCATCCAGCCGGACTGGTCCCGGATGACTATCGGTGCGCATCTGGACCCGGGTGAAACGCTGGGGTTGACCAAGTTCGTCGCCTACGGGTGGTCCTCCGAGCGCACCGTCCCGGCGTTGCGCGACCAGGTCGACGGCGCCCTGTCCGCGGTCATCAACACCGGCTGGGACGCGCTGGTCACGGAACAGAAGAAGTACGTGCAGGACTTCTGGGACGGCGCCGACGTTGAGGTCGAAGGTGACGACGTGGTTCAGCAGGCCGTGCGTTTCGGCCTGTGGCACGTTCTGCAGGCGGGTGCCCGGGCCGAGGGAAGGGCGATTCCCGCCAAAGGTCTGACCGGACCGGGGTACGACGGGCACGCCTTCTGGGACTCCGAGCAGTTCGTACTCCCCGTGCTGATCGCCACCGCGCCGTACGCGGCTCGCGATGCACTCACCTGGCGACAGAGCATCCTGGATCTCGCGCGCGAGCGTGCTCAGACTCTCAAGCTCGCGGGTGCGGCCTTCCCCTGGCGCACCATCCGCGGCGAGGAGTGCTCCGCCTACTGGCCCGCCGGTACCGGTGCCTTTCACATCAACGCCGACATCGCGGTCGCGGCAGCGCGCTACGTGTTCTGGACACAGGATGAGATGTTCGACCGTGAGGTCGCTCTCGAACTACTCGTCGAGACCGCTCGCCTGTGGACCGATCTGGGCTATCACGGCGACGACGGCAAATTCCACATCGACGGCATCACCGGCCCCGACGAGTACTCCGCCGTCGTCGCTGACAACACGTACACGAACCTGATGGCTGCTCAGAACTTGCGGTTCGCGGCCGACACTGCCGAGCGTTGGCCGCAGGAGGCCATCGGTATGGGAGTCAGCAAGGAGGAGATCGCCGGTTGGCGGGCGGCCGACGACACCATGTCGATGCCCTACGACGCGGAGCGCGAGGTACACCAGCAGGATCGCGGCAGCACCGAGCGCGAGGTCTGGGACTTCAAAGCGACCCACGAGGCCGGCGACTATCCGCTGTTGCTCAACCACCCCTACTTCGACATCTATCGCAAGCAGGTCGCCAAACAAGCCGACCTGATGCTTGCGATGCACTGGTGCGGCGACAACTTCACCCTGCTGGAGAAGGCGAAAGCGTTCGAATACTACGAGCCGCTCACCGTCCGCGATTCCTCGCTCTCGGCCTGTACCCAGTCCGTCATGGCAGCGGAGGTCGGGCACCGCGAGCTGGCGCACGACTACCTCACCGAGGCCGCTCTGATGGACCTGCGCGACCTGGAACACAACACCGGGGACGGTGTGCATGTCGCGTCGCTGGCCGGGGCGTGGCTCGGCCTGGTCTGCGGGTTCGGCGGGATGCGCGACTACGGCGGAAAATTGTCGTTCGCCCCAGCGCTGCCACAACGCCTGACCCGGTTGGCGTTCGCCATTCGCTGGCGCGGGTGCAAGGTGCGGGTGACCATCCATCCCGACCACGCCGTCTACGAACTCGAGGACGGCGTCGACGCGCACACGGAGTTGTCACACCACGGTGAGATGTTCGAACTGACCACCAAGAAGCCGGTCACCAGGTCGATCACGCCGGTCCAACCGCTGACCCCGCGCCCGAAACAGCCGATGGGCCGGGAGCCGATCACCAGCGAGTAGGTGTCAGCGCTTGGTGCCCGCCGGGTTGGGTCGAATGCCGCCGTACATCGCGGCAACACCACCGACTCCGGTGGGCACCCCGTCGACCGGCTCGTTGGTCTCCGGGCTGTACGGCGCGTGCTTGCGGAATGTGTCGACGTACCGCTGCATGCGCGGGTCGGTGGTGGTCTTCAGACGAAGCTGATGTCCCCAGGACGACATCACCACAGGCGTGGGCAGACTGCTGTCTCGCCACGGCGACATGATGATGAACCGATTCGACTGTCCGGCGACGTTGATGCCGCCCTGACCCTTGGGCTCCGCGATCAAGCTCTGTTCGCCGACGAACTTCTGAAGTTCCTCGATCTGCTTCTGGAACAGTCTGGGGTCGTAAGTGATCCAGACCGCGCCGTGTTCTACGGCATGCACTGCCCGTTCGGTCGGCACCGGCTTGGTGTAGACGCCCGCGTTCATCCACACGATGTTGTGCGGACCGCCGGCCGGTGGGGTCATCGCGTACGTGACCGGACCGGGTACGTGCGAGAGGTGCACGGCCTTGCCGTTCTGGGTGGCGAGGGTCATGTAGTTGCGCTGGTCCCAGGCGAGCACACCCGGGATGCCCGAGGTGTCGGAGATCAGCTTGACCGGGCGCTGCACAGTGCGGACCCCGGTCGGCACCGTCGGCAGCACCTGGGCCGACTCGGTGGCATCGTCGCGCGTGGACCACCACCGGAGTCCGAGCGCTACTGCCAACACCACCACGACTACCGCCGCGATCAGTACGGTCGGCCGACGTTCCCCATTGCGCACACCGGCGTCGCTACTCATTCCCGCACTGTAGGGCGGCGCAGTACCTCGACCGATGTTCACCTTCGGCGCGACTCGGCGGACTACAGTCGACGCGTGTCCAGTTGGAAGTCTCGAGTCCGCGTGCAGCCCGAACTCTGGGCACCGGGTAACCCCTCGAGCACGCGGGGCGCCGATGCCTCGAATCGCACAGATCAGACATCGCAACTGCCCGACGCCGACGACGGTGCTGAATCGACCGTCGTCCAGAAGGCCATCTACATCGACGGGGTCCGTCAGGAGAATCCGCACAGCATCGGCGCGACCGTGCGCGGTCTCACCGGAGCCGATCACGCGGTCGCCTGGGTCGGCTTGGCGAAGGCGTCCCCGTCACAGATCAGGCAGGTCGGTGAGATCTTCAACCTGCACCATCTGGCTGTTGACGACGCCATCAACGCTCACCAGCGCCCCAAACTGGAGCGGTACGACGAAACACTGTTCGTGGTCTTGCGCCCGGCGGTTTATCACGACGCCACCGAGACAGTGCATCTCGGCGAACTGCACCTGTTCATCGGCCCCGACTTCATCGTCACCTCCCGGCCCACCGACGAGCCCGAGCTCAGCCCCGTCCGCAGGCGAATCGACGACGACCCGCACCTGATGGCGCTGGGCCCCGATGCGGTGCTCTACGCGGTGTTGGACTTCGTGGTCGACGGGTACAAACCGGTCTTGGAAGGACTGGAGACCGACATCGACGAGATCGAGGAGCAGGTCTTCGAGTCCGATCCGGCGGTATCGCGGCGCATCTACGAGTTGTCGCGGGAGGTGCTGGAACTGCAGCGGGCAACCAAACCGCTGCTGGACATGCTCGAAGCTCTGCGCAACGGGCACGACAAGTACGGCACCGACGAAGAACTGCAACGCAACCTGCGCGATGTGGAGGACCACGCGGTCATCGTCGTGGAGCGGGTCGACGGATTTCGGCAGACCCTCATGTCTATCTTGTCGCTGAACTCGACCCTGGTGGCGCAGACCCAGAACGAGGAGATGAAGCGCCTGGCCGAAGTCGCCAACAATCAGGCCGACCAGGTCAAGGCGGCGACGTCATGGGCGGCCATCCTCTTCACACCCACGGTCATCGCAGGCATCTACGGGATGAATTTCCACGCGATGCCCGAGCTCGCCTGGGATTACGGCTACCCGATGGCCATCGGCCTGATGCTGCTGACCGTGACCATCATGTACACCGTCTTCAAGAAGAAGAACTGGCTATGACTCGTGTTCGGCTCCTCAACTGACCGGCTGAACACGTAGCTCACGGCGTTCGCTCCCTACCCCCCAGCCAAGGTGAGATGTCGCTATTTGTCGGGAAAACGGTGTGTTGCGTCGAATTGGAGCCGGCCTTCCGCTCCAAAGCGACAAGGGGCACCGAACGTGTGACCGGGGTCACATGCGAATGACCCGCTGATGCTGGCCGCTTGCCGTCGACCGTCATACGTTCGCGAACATCCGCTTTTCGCGACACGGCGTAGAACGCCATCAAGGACGGTTTCATGAGCCTGCACACCTCGACCGCATCCGGAACCACCCACGCCAAGCTGGCGCAATGGGTTGCCGAGATCGCGGAGATGACGACTCCGGACGAGGTGCGGTGGGTGACGGGTTCCGCGCAGGAATGGACGCAGCTCACGGGCAAGCTCGTCGCGGCGGGTACCTTCACCAGGCTCAACGAGGATCTCAAGCCCAACTCCTTCCACGCCGCCAGTTCTACCGAAGACGTGGCCCGTGTCGAGGAGCGCACCTTCATCTGCAGCCAGGATGAGAAAGACGCCGGCCCCACCAACAACTGGATGGACCCGCAGGAGATGAAGGACCTCATGCGCGGGCTCTACGCCGGCTGCATGAAGGGCCGCACCATGTACGTCATCCCTTTCGTGATGGGTCATCTCGATGCCGAGAGTCCCATGTTCGGCGTCGAGATCACCGACAGCGAATACGTCGTGGTGTCGATGCGGGTGATGGCGCGCTGCGGCACCACCATCCTGGACCGTATCGAAGAGCTGGGCGACGATGCGCGATACGTGCCCGCGCTGCATTCCGTCGGCGCGCCGCTGGCCGACGGCGAGCAGGACGTGAAGTGGCCCTGCAACGAAGAAAAGTACATCGTGCAGTTCCCCGAGGAACGCCTGATCTGGTCGTTCGGCTCCGGGTACGGCGGCAACGCGCTGCTGGGCAAGAAGTGCTATTCGCTGCGGATTGCCTCAGCGATGGCGCGCGACGAGGGCTGGCTCGCCGAGCACATGCTCATCCTCAAACTCATCTCCCCCGAGCAGCAGACCTACTACGTGACTGCCGCGTTCCCAGTGCCTGCGGCAAGACCAACCTCGCGATGCTCAAACCGACCATTCCCGGTTGGACCGTCGAGACCCTCGGCGACGACATCGCGTGGATGCGGTTCGGCAAGGACGGGCGGCTGTACGCCGTCAACCCCGAGTTCGGTTTCTTCGGCGTCGCGCCGGGCACGAACGAGCACACCAATCCGCACGCGATGACAACCATCAAGAAAGGTAACTCGGTCTTCACCAACGTCGCTCTCACCGACGACGGCGACGTCTGGTGGGAGGGTCTGGAGAACGAACCCGCACACGCCATCTCATGGAAAGGCGAGGACTGGACGCCGGACTGCGGCCAGCTGTCGAGCCACCCGAACAGTCGCCACTGCACCCCGATCGCCCAGTGCGACATCCTCGCCGCAGAGTACGACGACCCACAGGGCGTGCCCATCTCCGCGATCCTGTTCGGCGGGCGCCGCAAGACGACCGTCCCCCTGGTGACCGAGTCGCGCGACTGGTTGCACGGCACTTTCATGGGCGCCACCCTGTCGTCCGAGACCACTGCCGCCGCAAAGGGCGAGGTGGGCATCGTCCGCCGCGACCCGATGGCGATGCTGCCGTTCATCGGTTACAACACCGGTGACTACTTCCAGCACTGGGTCGACCTGGTCAAAGACGCCGACGCGAGCAAGCTGCCGAAGATCTTCTACGTCAACTGGTTCCGTCGCGAACAACAATCCGATGGCGGTTATGGATCTTTTCTATGGCCGGGCTTTGGCGAGAACTCGCGTGTTCTGAAGTGGGTCGTCGAGCGGATGGAAGGCAAAGCGGCAGCCATCGAGACCCCCATCGGTCACGTACCGACACCCGAGTCGATGGACGTCGACGGCCTCGATATGACCCTCGCCGACCTGCAGGCCTCCCTCGCTGTCGACCCCGAAGAGTGGAAAGCAGAGATCCCGCAGATCCAGGAGTGGTTCGCCACGTTCGGCGACACCCTCCCGCCCCAGCTGCAACTCGAACTCGACGGCCTGAAGGCCCGCCTCGGCCTCTGATTCTGTGCGTCGAGTGGAGGGGTACGTTGCCGAGTGGAGGACCTATACCCCCTCCACTCGGCAACGTACCCCTCCGCTCGGCGGTTTAGTGGTGGGTGCCGAAGGGACTTAGGGTCGCCTCATGAGTGAGAAGAAGCCGCGTCCGCAGCACGTCTTCGAGGTCGCCTCGAGCGAACGGGTCAGCCCACATGTCGTGCGGGTCCGTTTTGGTGGAGCCGACCTCACGTCGATCGAACGCCCCGACGCAACCGACGGTTACTTCAAGCTCCTCTTCGCCGACCCCGGCCTCGGCCTCACTCCGCCGTACGACATGGACGCCATCCCCAAGGGGCAGTTACCGGCGCGGCGCACCTATACCGTGCGCAGCTGGAACGACGACGGCACGATCAGCATCGATTTCGTAACGCACGGGGAGCAGGGCGTCGCGGCCCCTTGGGCAATGCGCGCACGGCCCGGCGATCTGCTCGCAGCCACGGGCCCGGGCAGCGGTTACCGACCGAGAGCCGATGCCACCTGGCACCTGCTCGTCGGCGACGACTCGGCACTCCCCGCAATCAGCGCAGCAGTCGAGTCACTGCCGCAGGACGCGCAAGGCCAGGTCGTCGTCGAGGTCGACTCTGCTGCCGATGAGCTGCCACCGACCTCGGCTCCCGACGGCGTTCGGATCCGATGGCTGCACCGCAACGGCACCACCCCCGGCGAACGGTCGCTGCTGCCGGACGCCGTGCGGGCGTTGGACTGGCCGGCTGCTGGCGTTCAGGTCTTCGCGCACGGCGAGCGGGAATCGATGAAGGCCCTGCGTCAAATCTTCTTCAAGGAGCGCGGCATCTCCCGAGACGCCGTCAGCCTCTCCGGCTATTGGGCGTTCGGACGCACCGAGGACCGGTTCCAGGCCGAGAAGCGCGAGCCCATCGGCCAGATCGACCCGAACGACTGATCCGGTACAGAGCGGACGGCAAACTTCGAAGGGCCCGCGGCGAGTACGCCGCGGGCCCTTCGATTCGCTACGTCAGCAGTGAATCTTCAAACGGACCTCAGTACAGGTCGGACGGGTCCTTGTCGGTCCAGCCGAGGGTGCGCTCGACAGCCTTGTTCCACTTGGCGTAGATCCACTTGACCTTGTCCTTGTCCATCTGCGGGTTCCAGCGCTTGTCCTCGGCCCACTGCTTACGCAGCTCGGCCTCGGACTCCCAGAAACCGGTGGCCAGACCAGCGGCGTAGGCCGCACCGAGCGCGGTGGTCTCGGCGACGACCGGGCGAATGACCGGTACACCGAGAATGTCGGCCTGGAACTGCATGAGCGTCTCGTTGACGACCATCCCGCCGTCGACCTTGAGCTCGGTCAGCGCCACACCGGAGTCGGCGTTCATCGCATCGACGACCTCACGGGACTGGAAGGCAACGGACTCCAGTGCAGCACGGCAGATGTGGTTGCGGTTGTTGAACCGGGTCAACCCCACAATCACCCCCCGCGCGTCCGAGCGCCAGTGCGGCGCGAACAGACCGGAGAATGCGGGAACGATGTAGACGTCACCGTTGTCCTCGACCTCTTTGGCGTAGTCCTCCACCTGCGGGGCGGAGTCGATCATCTTCAGGTTGTCACGCAGCCACTGCACCAGCGAACCGGTGACGGCCACCGAACCCTCCAGGGCGTAGATCGGCTTCGCGTCACCGATCTTGTAACAGACGGTGGTGAGCAGGCCGTTCTTCGACATGACCTTCTCCTGCCCGGTGTTCAGCAGGAGGAAGTTACCGGTGCCGTAGGTGTTCTTGGCGGTACCGATCTCGAAGCACACCTGACCGAACGTCGCAGCCTGCTGGTCGCCCAGGATTCCGGCGATCGGAACGCCGGCCATCGGGCCACCCTCGGCCGCCTTGCCGTACTTCTCCGAAGACGAGCAGATCTTCGGCAGCATCGACTTCGGGATGCCCATGTCCGCGACGATGCTGTCGTCCCAGTCGAGGGTCTCCAGGTCCATCATCAGGGTGCGCGAAGCATTGGTGACGTCGGTCGAGTGCACTCCACCGTCGGTGCCACCGGTCAGGTTCCACAGCACCCAGGAGTCGGTGTTGCCGAACAACAGGTCGCCGGCTTCGGCCTTCTCGCGGGCGCCGTCGACGTTGTCCAGGATCCAGCGGACCTTGGGTCCGGAGAAGTAGGTGGCCAGCGGAAGGCCGACTCGCTCCTTGTAGATATCGGCGCCGAGCTTGTTGTCACCGGCGAGTTCGTCGCAGATGCGCTGGGTGCGGGTGTCTTGCCACACGATGGCGTTGTACACGGGCTCGCCGGTCGTCTTGTCCCAGACCACAGCGGTCTCGCGCTGGTTGGTGATGCCGATGGCGACGACGTCGTCGTCCTTCGCGCCCGCCTTCTCCACCACGTCGGCGCAAACCTTGCGGGTGTTCTTCCAGATCTCGGCGGCGTCGTGCTCGACCCAGCCCGACTTCGGGAAGATCTGCTCGTGCTCCATCTGTGCCGTCTCGACGATCTTGCCGTCGTGGTCGAACAGGATGCAGCGCGAACTTGTCGTTCCCTGGTCGATCGATGCGATGTATTTCGTCATACTCACTGACTCCTAGATTGAAAACTGGCTCAGGCTTTTACGAGTCCTCCGCGGCGGACCGCACGTGAGCGCAGCGCGCCGTGGAGGTAGGGCTCACATATACAGACGGGCAACGCCGGCCGCGAGAACTGCGCCGATAATCGGGCCGACGACAGGCACCCACGAGTAGCTCCAGTTGCTCTCGTCCTTGTTCGGGATGGGCAACAGGAAGTGGGCGACGCGGGGGGCGAGGTCGCGGGCCGGGTTGATCGCGTACCCGGTGGGGCCGCCGAGGCTGGCACCGATACCGACGACGACGAGGGCGACTCCGAGCGCACCGGCCGCACCGTTGGTCTGGTTGGTGACACCCGAGACCAGCACGTAGAAGACCAACACGAAGGTGGCGACGATCTCGGTGACGAGGTTCCAGCCGTAGGACTTGATCGCAGGACCGGTGGAGAAGATGCCGAGTGACGGGGCGTCGAGGCGATCATCGAACTGCTTCTTGTAGGCCAGCCACATGGCGACTGCGCCGATGAAGGCTCCAAGGAACTCACCTGCGAAGTAGACCAGCGTCGAACCGAACGTGACGTTGACACCCTTCGCATAAGTGGAGGCACCGTCCGCCCACAGGCCGATCGTCACGGCCGGGTTGAGGTGAGCGCCGGACTTGTAGGCGGAGTAGACACCACCGAAGACACCGAGACCCCACCCGAAGTTGATCATCAGAGTGCCGCCCTCGAAACCACCTGCCTTGGGTAGGACGACGTTCGCCACCACACCTGTACCGAGGACGATCAGGATGGCGGTCCCGATCACCTCACTGAAGAACACCGACCAAAGACTCATTACTCTCCTTCATCGCTTAGCCAGGCGCGGCTCGTATGAGCGGCGCTGCGGAAGTTCGCAGATCCATGCACCTCTGACGAGCAGACGCAGTCGTGGTCGACCAGTCAGATCGCGATGGTGCTTCGGCGGAGCATATGACCAACATCACATATGTTCTACCCCACACGTTCGACATTGCCGAACTTCCCGGCACGGGCGGCCCTTGGCTACTCTGGCGAAGTGGCGAGTTCCGTGCAGTCCGTGGAGCGTGCCGCCAGCATGTTGAGACTGCTGGCCAGCGAGACCGAGCCACTTCGACTGATGCAGGTCTCGACAGCGCTGGGCCTGGCCAAAGGGACTGCGCACGGACTGCTCAGCACCCTGGTGAGCGTCGGATTCGTTACCCAGGACGACTCGGCGCGCTACCGGCTCTCTCCAGACCTGCCGTTCCTCGGCTCCAGCAACCTGGACTTGAACGAGTTGCGATCGTTCGGCCTCAACTGGACTGATGCCTTGGCCGCCCGCTCCGGCGAGTCGGCGCGGTTGGCAGCGTTTCGCGATGAGCAGGTCGTGATCGCCCATCACGTCTTCCGGGCCCGAACATCAGGTTCCCGCCAGGAAACGCAGACCGGTGGCGTGCTCCCGCTGCACGCGAGCGCCCTGGGTAAAGTCCTGCTGGCCTTCGACCCCGGCGCTGCCCGCAGCATCATCGGCCGCGAGCTGCCGAGTCTGACCTTCCGGACCGTGACCGACCGCAGTCGGCTGGTTCGCCAACTCGCCGACGTCAGGGACGACGGGTGGGCCGCCTGCATCGGTGAGGCAGAACCGGACGTCGCCGACATCGCGGCGCCCGTGCGGGACGCCAGCGGTTTCGTGGTGGCTGCGGTCGGAATCCACGGTTCGGTCGACAACGTCTGCGGCGAGCAGACCCGGCCGCGGCCGCAGTTGATTCACGAAGTGACCGCAGCAGCCAGGCAGATATCACGCGTGATCGGTCACGGGTCGCCCTGATGGCCCGGCGTTACGTAGCTGCTATCGACCAGGGCACCACCTCCACCAGGTGCATGCTCTTCGATTCGCGGGGCCGGATGGTGGCACTGACCCAACGCGAGCACCGGCAGTACTACCCGCAACCCGGGTGGGTCGAGCACGATGCCGCACAGATCTGGGACGTGGTCACCGAGATTTTGCCGCGCACCCTGTCCGACGCGGGTGTGGGCGTCGATCAGGTGGCCGGGTTGGGTATCACCAATCAACGCGAGACCACCGTGGTGTGGGATCGGCACACCGGTGTACCGGTGCACCGCGCCATCGTGTGGCAGGACGTCCGCACTGCGGACCTGCTCCCCCGGGTCGTCGAAGAACTCGGCGCCGCCGAAATCCAAAACCGCACCGGGCTTCCTTTGTCGACATATTCTTCCGGGCCCAAGCTGAGGTGGTTGTTGCAGCATGACCAGTCGTTGCGAGAGCGGGCAGAGCGCGGTGATCTCCTCTTCGGGACGATGGACAGCTGGCTCGTCTGGAACCTGACAGGTGGGGTCGACGGCGGTCAGCACGTCACCGACGCCACGAATGCCAGTCGCACGATGCTGATGGACCTGGACACCCTCGATTGGGACGAAGAATTGCTCGCCGCGATGCAGGTGCCGCGGGCGATGCTCCCCCAGATCGTCCCGACGATCGGCGCGATCGGAGCCACTCGCATCCCGGTTGCAGCAATCCCCATCACCGCGATGATCGGCGATCAGCAAGCCGCGTTGTTCGGTCAAACGGCACTGGCCCCCGGCGAGGCCAAATGCACCTTCGGAACGGGCAGCTTTCTGCTCTTGAACACCGGAAGCGAAGCAGTTCGATCAATGCGCGGTCTGATCACGACGGTGGCCTACGCGAGGGCTGACGAGCCGCCGGTCTACGCGCTGGAGGGCTCGATGGCCGTGGCGGGAGCCCTGGTGAAGTGGTGCCGCGACAACCTCGGCATCATCCGATCGGTGGCCGAGATCGAGACCCTGGCACTGTCCGTGCCCGATAACGGGGGCTGCTACATCGTTCCGGCGTTCGCCGGACTTTTCGCTCCGCACTGGGAGAGCGAAGCTCGCGGGCTGATCGTCGGACTCACCGCCTTCGTCAACAAGGGCCACATCTGCCGCGCCGCCCTCGAGGCGACCGCCTGGCAGACACGCGAAGTGGTCGAGGCGATGAATCAGGACGCGCAAGTGCCTCTTACGAAGCTTGCCGTGGATGGCGGAATGACGGCGAACAACCTGCTCATGCAGATCGTCGCCGACGTACTCGACGTCCCGATAGTGCGACCGATGGTGGCTGAGACTGTCGCGCTCGGCGCCGCCTACGCCGCTGGGATCGGCGCTGGATACTGGCCCGATCAGCACGTGTTGCGGGAGTTCTGGCAGCCCGCCGCAGAGTGGCTGCCCACCATGGACTCCGTGCGCCGCGAAGCTGAGTGGGCCAACTGGCGCAGTGCGGTGCAAACCTCGATCAGCTGGGGCAACCGCACCTGATCCGTCTGCCGCGCGAGGGTGCGAATGCATCCGATCCGGGCGCATCTGGCGTTCGGCAATGCCGAATCAACCCCATTGGTATGGGTGGCGACACGGGGTAACTTGGAAGTCAGGCCTGCGCTTGAAGTCTGCCCGGACATCTGACGTCATAGGCAGACACACCCACAAGAGGAGCTTCCAATGGTGATGCAACCCTTCAGTGCGACTCTGTCGCCCCGGCAGCACGAGCAGTCCTGGAATGATTTGAAAGACGGCCACTTCGACGTTCTGGTCATCGGTGGTGGCGTGACCGGCGCCGGAACCGCGCTCGATGCCGCCACGCGCGGCCTGAAGGTGGCCATGGTCGAAGCCCGTGACTTCGCCAGCGGCACGTCATCACGCAGCAGCAAGTTGTTCCACGGTGGTCTGCGTTACCTCGAGCAGTTGAACTTCAGTCTGGTGGCCGAAGCGCTGAAGGAGCGCGAACTGATGCTCACCACGATTGCCCCGCATCTGGTTCACCCGGTGCCCTTCCTCTACCCGCTCACCCACCGCGCGTGGGAGCGGCCCTATGTAGCCAGCGGCCTGATGTTGTACGACAACATCAACGGCAAGCAGTCGGTGCCGCGCCAGAAGCACCTGACCCGTACCGGTGCGCTGCGCCTTTTCCCGAGCTTGAAGAAGGACGTTCTCACTGGCGCGGTGCGTTACTTCGACGCCCAGGCCGACGACGCCCGCCACACGATGACTGTCGTCCGTACTGCGTCGAACTACGGCGCAGTCGTCCGTAACTCCACGGAGGTCGTGCAGATCGTCAAGGAGGCCGACCGGGTGGTCGGCGCCGTCGTCCGCGATGTCGAGAGCGGTGAAGAGACGACGGTGCATGCGAAGGTCGTGGTCAACTGCACCGGCGTCTGGACCGACGACGTTCAGAAAATGGCCGGCGGACGCGGACGCTTCCACGTCCGCGCATCCAAGGGGGTGCACATTCTCGTGCCGCGCGATCGGATCGCCGGCGAGGTCGGCCTGATCCTGCGCACCGAGAAGTCCGTGCTGTTCGTGATCCCGTTCGGCCAGCAGTGGATCATCGGTACAACCGACACCGACTGGGTCTACGACCTGGCGCACCCGGCAGCCACGTCCAAGGACATCGACTACATCCTCGACCACCTCAACGACGTGCTGACCACCCCGATCTCCCGCGACGACATCCTCGGCGTCTACTCCGGTCTGCGTCCGCTCCTCGCCGGTGAGAGCGAAGACACCAGTCAGCTTTCCCGTGAACACGCGGTGGCACGGCCGCAACCCGGCCTCATCTCGATCGCAGGTGGCAAATACACCACGTACCGGGTGATGGCCGAAGACGCTATCGACGCCTGCAAGGAAGACCTCGGCTCCATCAAGGACTCCGTCACCGAGTTTGTACCGCTGGTTGGGGCCGAGGGCTACAAGGCGATGGTCAACCTCAAGGACGAACTGGCCAAAGAAGCCGGCATCTCCACGTGGCGTATCGAGCACCTGCTGGGTCGTTACGGGTCGCTGCTGGGCGAGTTGCTGGCATTGGGCGACGACGACCCCACCATGTTGGAGCCGCTGCAGAACGCCGGGGAGTACCTGCGCGCGGAGATCAAGTACGCCGTCACGCACGAAGGTGCCAAGCACATCACCGACGTCCTCGCCCGCCGCACCCGCATCTCGATCGACACCAAGCACCGTGGTACTGAGTGCGTCGAGGAGACAGCGCAGATCATGGCCGCCGAACTCGGCTGGGATGAGGACACCCGCCAACACGAGATCACGGCGTATGTCGACCGCGTCAAGGCCGAGCGCGCCTCTCAGGAACTGGAGTCGGACAAAGAATCCGATGCTGCCCGCCTCGAAGCCACCGAGACCCGTGGCGGCCTCCGCCAGGTGACCGCAACCCGGTAGCGCGGACATATGAACCCCAGTAGCGAACACCTCGGGTTCCCCGCGAAGTATCGGAGCGAAGTTTAGAACGTCGTGGGGCAACTTCCAAGCTCAACCCGACAAAGGTTTCCCACAGGGAAGCCACAGGTTGGGCCTGGACTGCGTACAGCCCAGAGCGCTTCACTGAGCATCATGCCTACCGACTCGTCTGCCCTGAAGCACCCCGACGGCACCAATGTGCGGGTGCTGGTCGTTGACGACGAGTCCAACCTGACTGAGCTGCTGAGTATGGCGTTGCGCTACGAGGGCTGGGACATCAAGGCGGCCGGGACCGGATCCAGCGCGGTGCGCATCGCCAAAGAGTTCAAACCCGACGCCGTCGTGCTCGACATGATGCTTCCCGACTTCGACGGTATGGAGGTCCTGCGCCGGTTCCGCGACGACGACCCGACCCTGCCGGTCCTCTTCCTTACCGCCCGTGACTCCGTCGAGGACCGCATCGCCGGTCTCACTGCAGGCGGCGATGACTACGTCACCAAGCCATTTAGTCTGGAAGAGGTTGTCGCCCGGGTGCGAGCGCTGCTGCGCCGGTCGGTGCAATTGACCGAGCCCTCCTCCCCCACGCTCGTCGTCGGTGATCTGTCGCTCGACGAGGACAGCCACGAAGTCCTCCGCGGGGGCACCGAGATCTCCTTGACAGCAACAGAGTTCGAACTTTTGCGTTACCTGATGCGGAACCCGAAGCGGGTGCTGTCGAAGGCTCAGATCCTGGACCGGGTGTGGCATTACGACTTCGGTGGGCAAGCCAACGTGGTAGAGCTCTACATCTCCTACCTGCGCAAGAAGATCGACGCGGGTCGCAACCCGATGATCCACACCATGCGTGGCGCAGGGTACGTCCTGAAACCCGCAGCAGCCTGATCTCGCGGCACCGTCGATGAACGCCGCCCTGCGCCCGTCCGGGTGGACCCTGCGCACCAAGCTGGTCTCCTCGGTTTTGCTGCTCTTCGTCGTCGTCATCTCCACCATCGGCGCCCTCACCGTCTGGCAACTTCAAACGACCCTCACCACCAGAGTCGACAATCAATTAAGAAATTCTGCTCAACAATTGGCGAGACAAAACAACCCCAACATGTTGTCGTACGAAGGCGGCGGTGGTCGGTCGATGCGGGTCGACCTCTTAGAAGACGGCTCTGTGCTCCAGCTCATCGACCCTCGCACCAAAGCGCGCAAACTGAGCGCAGTCTTCAATCAGCTCGGTCGGCAGGAGCCAGCGCAGCTCAAGCCTAGCCAGATCAAAATCGTCCGGACTGCAGGTCTGACGCGCGAACCCTCCACCATTCGGCTAGGCCCGGCCGGTAGATACCGGGTCATCGCAGTGACCTATCCAGCACAGGTCGAACTCGCCGATCGAAGCACTCCCGTTCTCATGATTACGACCGTCCTCGGGTTGCCGCTCGCCGATGACACCGACACTGTGCGTGCTGCTGCACTGGCGGTGGTGTTGCTCTCGGCGGTCGGGTTGATCCTGGTAGGGCTCGGGACGGCCTACCTCGTTCGTCGAAGCCTGGAACCCTTGCGCCGGGTCGCTGCAACCGCTACCAGGGTGTCGACACTGTCGCTGTCCGCCGGTGAAGTCGACATGCACGAGCGGGTCGCTCCGGCCGACACGAACGCGGGTACCGAGGTCGGCCAGGTGGGGCTCGCGCTCAACCAGATGCTCGACAACATCGATGGCGCCTTGACCGCTCGACAGCAGAGCGAGATGCGCGTTCGACAGTTCGTCGCGGATGCCAGCCACGAACTACGCACCCCTCTCGCGTCCATCCGTGGTTACGCGGAGTTGTCCCGCCGCGAGCGTGAGCCGGTACCCGAAGGGGTTCAGCATTCGATGAGTCGCATCGAGTCCGAGTCAGATCGGATGACCGCACTCGTAGAGGATCTACTGCTGCTGGCGCGTCTGGACTCGGGGCGGCCGTTGGAGCGTGAACCGGTCGACGTCACGTTACTTGCCATGGAGACGATGTCCGACGCGCACGCTGCCGGCCCGCAGCACCGCTGGGAGTTGGATCTCCCGGACGAGCCGATGGAGGTCATCGGCGACGAGCCACGCATCCGGCAGGTGCTGATCAACCTGCTGGCCAATGCCCGCCGCCACACCCCGAGAGGCACGATCGTCACCACCCGGGTGGC
>JAABUM010002742.1_pt1 | contig 23009 bp, 19 predicted proteins | sample 5559161 | NCBI WGS metagenome assembly JAABUM01 (sample SAMN10711868, study PRJNA513369) | rock metagenome | isolation source: Antarctica rocks | place: Antarctica: Victoria Land, Siegfried Peak nord
GCGACGTGCAAGTTGAGGTCGAGATAAATCCCTCGCTTCATCAGTTCCGACGCGAAAAAATCGAGGCGGTCGAGTTGAGCCGGATCGATTTCGTTGGGCCACAACAACTTGCCGCCCACGTCGGCTTTCCAGATGCCGCCCGGCGCCGGAAGGCCGTCGAAATGGTGAAAGCGAACGGCGTTAAAGCCGAACTTGGACAGCCGCGCCGCGATTTTGGGCGCCTGCGTTTTGTCGGGAAACACGCCGGCGAAGTTCAAGTTGACGCCCCACAAACGCACCTCGCGCCCGCGTTCATCCACGAACTGCTCGCCCTGCGCGCGCAAAAACCCGCCCGCGCCCGCCCGCTCGGCGTTCAAAAACGACACGTCCGTCGCGCTTTTGGTGGCGTCGTCCCACGGCAGGACGAAGGGAAACATCCCTTGAGAAACGAGTGAAGAAGATTGGTTTTGACCACGCGCAAGCGAAGGCCACAGCGCCAGCAGCAACGCCGTTACAAACAAAGAAAGTCGCATTTAGCTCTCGTCCAGACGCCGCCATGCCGCGTATTGTTGGGGCGACAGCAGGTTTTCCGGCGCCGTCTCGACGCGCAGTCGCGCGATCCAGCCTTGCTCAAAGGGAGATTCGTTGACCAGTTCCGGGGTTTGCCCGACACGCGCGTTGGCCTCGACCACGGTTCCACTCGCGGGCGAGCGCACTTCCGAAACCGACTTCACCGATTCCACCACCGCCACGCTTTGCCCGATGCGAAGCGAAGCGCCGGGAGAGGGCAGTTCGATAAAAACCAGTTCGCCCAGTTCGTTTTGCCCGTAATCGGTGAGACCGAGCGTGAAAAGTCCGTCTTCATCGGCGCGCAACCAAAGGTCGTCGCGCGTGTAAAGGCGGTCTTGAGGCAGTTTTTCCATAATTTTGGCGCCCCCCAGACGAACCAAACCCGCGCGATTGGCGCCGGACGGCGAGACGCTTTCATTAGCGCGCGAGCGTGTTGAGGAGTTTTGCGAGAACGCGAAGCGTCAGCGAGTGCATTCTTTAAGAGCGTCATTATGCTGACGCTGAGATGATTTTGGAGTTGAAGCGAAGGATATCGCTTGAATTTTGTTTCAACGCAACGTCAAAGCGCCTTGCACTTCGATGACGCCGTTCTGGCTTTGAATCGAGTTGAACTGCAACCGAAACGGCCCTTTGCCTTCGGGATCAAAGCGAAACAAGGGATTGATGCCGCGCACGATCGGCGCGGCGAGTGCGGGCGGAAGCGCCGCGTCGTTGACCAGAACGCGGGCCGAACCAATTTCGATGTTTTGTCCGCGCGCCACGACCGGGCCGCGCACTTCAACGGGCGTCGGATTACCGAGCACATCGCGCACACCGCGCAGAATGATCTCGCCGTCGCGCACTTCAACCGAGGGGCTGCTCACTTCGGGCGCGCGTAACGCGAACAGAGAACTGAGCGATGAGCCGCGCACGCCGAGCAAAACACGCCCGTTGGAAAAGGAAATCAAGCGCAACTGCGAGCGATTTTTGAGCGCGCCAAAATCGTAGCGCACGTCGTCAAACGCCACGCGCAACCGCTCGACGGGCAGTTCGCCGAATTGCAGGTTTCGCAGGTCAAGTTCGAGGTGTTCGACACGGCCCACTTTGGGCGGCGACGAGTGTTCAACCAGCGACGGCGCGGGATTGGCCTGAAGCGGAAGCGCGTCAAACGACAGGTTGACGAGTGAAATGCGGATGTTTTTGAAGCGTCCATTGATGACATCTCTGCCGCGCTTGCCGGTCACCTCGACGTTCACCGTCGCGCCGGGGAATTGGCGACGCAGAGCTTTTTCGGCGCCTTTGGCGACGCGGTTGGGCGTGGCGAGCGCGTTGAAACCGAAAAATCCGCCGAGCAAAAGAACAGCAAGAACTTCCATAGTGGGAACAACGCGACGTTTGAAAGAAACAACCGGTTCAGTAGGCGCCAACACCCTGACGCCCGACCACTTTCCCGTTGGTTTTTGAGCGGCAGGTTTTGGCCGATACCCGTTTTATTACGCGAAACTTTGGCGGCTATGATTGTTGTGGAAAGATGCGCTCAAAGACCGCTTAAGAGACAGTTTGAGAAGGGTGTTTTCGTTGAGTTCAAGGATTGGCTGCGGCGCAAGCCCCGGTGCGATGAACTGTGAGCGGGGCTTGCGCCGCAGCCAATCTTCTAAATCACCTTCAAACCAGCACCTCGACTTCGCGCTCGTCAGGATAAGACGGGTCTTCCAATCTTCTAAATCACCTTCAAACGGCTCTTTCACAAGTTCAGGGCACCCTCTAAAGCGCCACACTCAACTGATGCAACAACCCCAACTATCGCCCGTCGCGCCCGCCATTGAACCTCTCATCGAACCGACAGTTGAGCCTTTGCTTGAACCTCTCGAAGCGCCTGAACTCGAAGAAGAACGAACGCTTCTCAATGGCGAGGGCGACATGGGCGACATCGACCCGGAAAGCGTGGTCGAAGCCGCCGAACTATTGCTGCGCGAGGGCGCGCCGCACGATTACGATGTGGTCGTCATCGGCGCGGGGCCGGGCGGCTTGGCGTGCGCGACGCATCTGGCCGCAAACGGGCAAAACGTGGCGCTCATCGAACGCGCCGAAGTGGGCGGCGTGTGTCTCAATCGCGGCTGCATTCCGACCAAAACCTTGCTCGAAAGCATCGGCGCTTTGCGTCTGGTGCGGCGCGCGGCGAGTTTTGGCGTTTATTTCGAGGGCGCCGTGCAGGGCGATTTGCCGCAAATGCAGCGGCGCAAACGCGAAGTCGTCGCCGATTTGCGCGCCCAGTCCGAGCGTTTGGCGCAAGAAGCGGGCGTCGCCATTTTGCGAGGCGTTGCGCGACTGCGCGGCGAAGGCAGCGTGGAACTGCGCGAATCGGATGGAGAAACGAAGCGCCTGAGCGCGGTTCATCTCGTGTTGGCGACGGGCGGCGCGCCGGCCAAATTGCCAATCGAAGGTGCCGATTTGCCGGGCGTTTTGACTTCGGATGAGGTTCTGGAACTTGAACAGGTGCCGCGCCGCCTGCTGGTTTTGGGCGCGGGCGCGGTTGGCGTTGAGTTCGCCTCGATTTTCGCCGAACTGGGCGCGCGCGTCACGGTCGTTGAAAAAGCGGGCGCGGTTTTGCCCGGTGAAGACGAAGACGTGCAACGCGAAATGCAATCGAGCCTTGAAGGCAGCGAGATCGAGATCGTGTTGAACGCGTCCATCGAGCGCATCGAAGAATCGTCGCAGGGCTTGCTCGTCGCCGTTCAAACCGAATACGGCGAACGGATGTTTGAAACAGAATTCGTGTTGATGGCCGCCGGTCGCAAAGCCAACATCGAAGATCTGGGGTTAGAAGAGGCGGGCGTAGACGTGGAAAACGACGCGGTCAAAGCCGACGAGGAAGGCGCGACGAGTGCGACGGGCGTGTGGGCCATTGGCGATTGCATCCGGCGCGTGGGCTGGGCGCATCAGGCCGCGCTTGAAGGGCGGCGCGTCGCCGACGCGATTTTGGGCATTGATTCCGACATCGACGCGCGTTTTGTGCCCGCCTGCTACTACACCTTTCCCGAAGTCGCCTCGGTTGGCCTCACGCTCCAACAGGCGCAGGACAAAGGCATCGAAGCGCGCGTCGGGCGCTGCGATTTCCGCTCGAACGGGCGCGCCAATACGTCGGGCGACAACGGCGGCTTCGTAAAATTGGTCGTCGAAAGCGCGACGGGCAAGTTGCTCGGCGCCCAGATTATCGGCCCGCGCGCGACTGAACTCATCAACGAGGTCTCGGTTGCCCTGCGCGACGGCGACACGGCAGAGCGTCTGGCCGATTCGCTTCACGCGCATCCAACCTTTGCTGAAGTGCTTCCCGGCGCGGCGCGCGCGGCGCTTCAAGGCGCTTTGTAGGAAACGCGGCCTCGTTTTTAAGGCCGGACGATTCAAGAAACGGAACGTTTCAACCACAGAAAAAACTAGCCACTGTCGCAAGCGGCTGTCAATGAGAATAGCCCTCTTGCAACGCGTGGGCGCTTCGGCCCGACGTGGAACAGACGAATGAACTCTGTCACTCGCCCGTAACAGAACTGATGAACCCGAAAGACCCGGTGCTGCCAGGCGCCGGTTTTTCTTAGTGGCCGGAGACATTTTGAAAACGCTCTCTCAAGCGCGTCACAAAAGAATTGGCCGGAGCGGTCTCGAAGTTGCCGCCGGTTTTGAAAATGGCGATTTACATCGGAACTTCGGGCTGGAGCTACGACCACTGGCGAGACATTCTTTATCCCGCAAACGCTTCGAGTTCGCAGCGACTGGCCTGTTACGTGGCCCGTTACAACACCGTCGAAGTGAACAATTCCTTTTATCGCTGGCCTTCAACCGATACCTTCGCGTCGTGGCGAGAGCAATCGCCGGATGGTTTTCGCATGACCATCAAAGCGTCGCGCGCGTTGTCGCATTCCAAGCGCCTCAAGGAGCCGGAAGTTTGGACGGAGCGCATGGCGCAGGGGCTGGACGTGCTGGGCGACAAACTGGGCGTGTGGCTGGTTCAATTGCCGCCGAACTTTTCCTGCGACATCGAACGCCTGTCGGGGTTTTTGGAACAGGTGCCGCCGCGATTCAAAGTGGCTTTGGAATTTCGCCATCCCAGTTGGAACGACGACGAAGTGTTCGCCCTGCTGGAAAAACACGGCGCAGCTTATTGCATCATGAGTGGAGCCGGTTTGCCCTGCATTCTGCGGGCGACGGCTCCCTTTGTCTACCTGCGTTTGCACGGGCCGGACGAACATCATCTCTATGCCGGTTCCTATCCCGACGACGACCTGCGCTGGTGGGCGGAGCGCATCCGCGAATGGCACGCAAGCGGAAAAGAAGTCTGGGCCTATTTCAACAACGATGGCTTCGGTCATGCGGTGCGCAACGCCGACACGTTGAAGGGTTTTCTGGGCGTTTGAAGGTGCTTGGAATCGGATGGCTCACACTTCTACCTTCACCGGCGGGCCGCGATTCTCCGTCAAATAGAAGCAACGCTCGCTCAACAGCGAGTTCTTCTGGCACCCCAACGGAAAGGTAGTGGCCTAAGCCGAGGTGTTGATTGTTCGAGGGCGCAAGCCCCGCTCTGGTTCTTGTTGCGGGGCTTGCGCCCTCTTCTAATCAACACTTCGGCTTAGACCACTACCAACGAAGAGAGAAAAACATCCCTTCACCTTCGCGCCCGCGCCTAAAGTGCGCCTGACCTTTCCCAATCTCAATACCTTGTGGTTGGGGATGTTGCCGCGTTCCTGTGCGTCACCAAGGCTCAGGTTGATGGGAGCGCTGAACAACAAAGAGGCGAATGGCGACGCTGAATCGCCGGCCCATTGAAAAACAGAATCAACCTGCTCCAGGACGCTTAACTGTGAAGCCGAGAGGAACCCCATTTCGCGGAGCCATCAATTGTCTTGCAGCGTTCTCGTCGTTCTTCGGGGCGCGGGCATCCGGCCCGCACAAGAATTTTGCAGTGCAGGCCCCGTCCCGAAGGCTCAAACTCGCGTGTCACTCTCGCCAGTCTTCAGTAGCCCTTTGCGGTCGTTGTTCACGCGGCTGGTTGGGTTGCTCATCTAAGGGCCACGCCTCGCCGGATGCGCGTTGCGGTTCTGGCACCACCGACTTTTTTATGTCTTTCAACCAATCTTCTCGTTCGTTTTCCTCCCAGCCGCTGCGCTGGGGCATCCTCGGCACCGGCTCCATCGCCAAAACCTTTGCGCGCGGCGTGCGCGAATCGCACACCGGAACTGTGCTCGCCATCGGAAGTCGCTCATCCCAGAGCGCCGAGCGCTTTGGCGGCGAGTTCGACGTTCCGAACCGCCACGGCTCTTATGAGGCGCTGTTGGCCGACGCGCAGGTCGAGGCCATTTATATCGCCACACCCCACCCGCTTCATGCCGAGTGGGCCATCAAAGCTGCCGAAGCGGGCAAACACGTTTTGTGCGAAAAACCGCTCACGCTCCATCATGGCGAAGCGATGCAGGTGGTTCAAGCCGCTCAAAACGCGGGCGTGATTTTGATGGAAGCGTTCATGTATCGCTGCCATCCCCAGACCGCGAAGATTGTTGAGTTGGTGCGCGAGGGCGTCATCGGCGACGTGCAAATGATCGAGGCCAGCTTTGGTTTTCGCGCCGGTTTCAACCCGCAAAGCCGCCTTTACAACAACGAACTGGGCGGGGGCGGCATTCTCGATGTCGGCTGTTACGCGGTTTCGATGGCGCGGCTCATCGCGGGCGCGGCGCAGGGGCAGGGTTTCGCCGAACCGCAAAAAGTCGTCGGTCAAGGGCGCATCGGAGAAAGCGGCGTGGACGAAGTCGCGGCGGCAGTTCTGACTTTTCCCGGCGGCGTCGTGGCTCAAGTGGCGACGGGCGTGGCGGTCGGCCTGGAAAACACGGTGCGCATTTTCGGCAGCAAAGGCCACATCTTCGTGCCCTCGCCGTGGATGTGTTCTCCAACCGAAGGTCAAATCAAAATCGTGGTTCACACCGATGAGAAACGCGAAATCGTCATCGAGGCGGATCGGAGTCTTTACGCTTTGGAAGCCGACGCTTTTGCCGAAGCGGTGGCGCGCGGCGAAGTGAAGTCACCGGCGATGTCGGGCGCCGACGCGCTGGGCAACATGAAAGTCCTTGACGACTGGCGCCGCGCGGTTGGCCTCGCCTACCCTTCCGAAAAAGTCGGGGGCAATCATCCGATTCGCGCGCCCTTTGGCAAAAAGGCCGGGGCGCCGATGATTTACGGCGAGGTTGCGGGCTTGGAAAAATCGGTCTCCCGTCTGGTCATGGGATGCGACAACCAGACCACGTTCACGCATGGCGCGGCGATGTGGGACGATTTCTGGGAACAGGGCGGCAACTGCTTTGACACCGGTTACATCTACGGCGGCGGCTTGCAAGAGCGCTTGCTCGGCCAGTGGATCGCCAGTCGCGGCGTGCGAGATCAAGCCGTCGTCATCGGCAAAGGTGCGCACACGCCGCATTGCAACCCGCAGGATCTTTCAAGCCAGTTGCTCGAAACGTTGGGGCGTTTGAACGTCGAGGCACTCGACATCTACGTGATGCACCGCGACAACCCGCAAATCCCGGTCGGCGAGTTCGTGGATGTGTTGAACGAGCATCACAGCGCGGGCCGCGTCAAGGCATTTGGCGGCTCGAACTGGAGTTTGGAACGGGTGGGAGCCGCCAACGATTACGCCCGCGAGCGCGGTTTGGTCGGGTTTTCCGTCGTGAGCAACAACTTCTCGCTCGCCCGCATGGTCGATCCGGTGTGGAGCGGTTGCGTGTCGGCTTCGGATCCGGCTTCGCGCGCGTGGCTGGAACAAAACCAGACGGCGCTGTTCTCGTGGAGCAGTCAGGCGAGGGGCTTTTTCGTGCGCGGCGACCGCGCTTTTACCGAAGACGAGGAACTCGTGCGCTGCTGGTATAGCGACGACAACTTCGCGCGTTTGGAGCGCGCCCGCGAACTCGCGGCGCGCAAAAACACCTCGCCCATCAACATCGCGGCGGCCTATGTGTTGAACCAGCCTTTCCCCATTTTCGCCCTCATCGGCCCGCGCCAGATCAGCGAAACGCACTCTTCGCTGGGCGCGCTCGGCTTGACGTTGACTCCGAATGAGCGGGCGTGGCTCAACCTCGAACGAGACACTCTGGCCTCGGCTTAAAGGCGTTTTGGGAGGAATTGCATCTTTTGGGATGCGCAGGAGCGAAGGCCTTTGATCCCGCGCTCCTAAAAGATGCAACTCCTCTAAAAGTCAGTTCGAAAAGTCTTGGCGAATGAATTCGCAGCCAGAAAAAGGCGTCGGCCTGCGCCGACGAGGCCTGCAAGAAAGCGAGATTATCTCAACTCTTCGTTCCCGCGTCGGCGCAGGCCAACACTTCTTTCTGGCTGCGAATTCATTCGCCTCAACACCCTTGCAAGAGGGCTATTTGCGTTTGGACTTCCAGACGAGCGCGCCGGCAAGAGCGACAACCGGCACCAAAAGCCATAGGCGCGAACGCGCGCCTTTTTCGTCCGCCGGGCCAGTGACCGCTTCGGTGATGGTCTTAGCGAGCGAGGCTTTTTGTTCTTCGTTTGGCACAGCGACGCGCAAAGCGCCGGGGCGCACTTCGACTTCGAGGGGCGGGCGCTTATCCACGATTTCCCCGTCGATTTGCAAATCGAGCGGCGGGTTGCTTTTGATCTGCATGGTTTTTCCGGCCACACACGTCAGGGCGCGGTCGTGTTTGAGCGCACCAAACAACGCTTTCCAACCTAAACGCACCAGATCCAGCGGGTTCAAGTGGTGCAAAATCACCAGATCGAGTTGCCCGTCGTCCATTTTCGCACCGGGAGCGAACTCGATGTTGCCGCTGATGGTTCCGGCGTTGGCGACCACAACGGCCACGCCACGCGCGGTTTGTTCCTCGCCACCGTCGATTGTGTATTTGAAAGTCCACGGCTTCGAGCCGACTTCTTCGAGCATCGCTTTGACATAAGCCCATTTGCCCAGCCGTTCTTTTTCTTCGCTGCTGGCGCCCGAAACCAGCCTTTCCGTGAGGCCCAGTGCCAAACCCAGCGCGAACAGCGTGTCGCCGCACGCGCCCAAATCGATGCGGCGCTCGTCGCCATCGAGCGCGGCGGACATCGCGCCTTCGACATCGAGGGGAACTTCGAGCGCGTGCGCCAGCAAATTCGCCGTGCCTCCCGGCACAATCGCCAGCTTGAGGTCGGCGTCCGATTTTCCGAGCGCGTTGACTGCGCTCATCACTGTGCCATCGCCGCCGCACACGACGATTGTGTCAACGCCGCATTCGATGGCTTTTTCAACGGCGGGCGCCGCGCCCTTTCCCGGGTCGGTTTCGAGACAAACAAAAGCGCGACCGCTTTTTTCGAGGGCCGCGCGCGCGTTTTTGACGAACTCTTCGTCGTGAGATCCGCTTCCGGGATTGAGAATGATGGCGATTTCGGGGGTTTGCATAGATGTTTTGTGTGAAGCGACCATTGGTTTGGCGAGCCGCAGAAGTCTCGAAAGGGAACTGAGGTCAACGCTTGCCGCGCTACCCCGGTTCAAGTTCCATTTCAAGCGCGCCCCATCGCGGCCCAAAGTGGCGCGAACTCCTGCATCCCTTGCACGGGGTTAGCCTCAACGACTTCTACCTTCCCGCAAACGCGCCTGAAAAACGCCCGTCAACAGCGAGATGAGCGACAACGAAAGGCAGAAACCGGCCAGCACATCGCTTGGGTAATGGACGCCCAGATAAAGGCGCGACACGACCACGCCGCCCATGAACAAAACGCCCACAACCGTGGCTATTGCTTTTTGACCTAAGGTCGCGCGGCTGTTCCACGTCAGGGCCAGCAAAGCGAGCGTGAAGGTGCAAGACAGCATCGAGTGGCCGCTGGGAAAGCTGAAGTCGTGTTCGGGCGCGATGGACAGCCACAGGTCGGGCCGCGTCCGTTGAAAAGCGGCCTTGAGCGCGATGTTGAGGAGCGATGTGCCCACCATCGCCGACAGCAAAAAGAGCGCGTGGGCGCGGTGCTTTCGCAACAGGAAAAAAACGATCACCAGCGCCGAATACGCGAGTATCGGCAAGCCGCCGATTCGACTGAGGGTCAGCATCACCGTGTTGAACAGCGGCGAGGCGTGCTCGTGAAGTTCCAGCAGAAACGGCGCGTCGAAGCGGATGGTTTCGCGGCTCATCACATCTTCAGCCAAAAGACCGAACGCGAGCAACGGCACCAAAACGCAAAACGGGACGATCAAAGCGTGCCACTTCGGGCGCTGTCGCAATGGTGAGGCGTGCAGAGAACCGGACTCAACCCTGGCTTCGGAAGTTGAACGATTGGAAGAGCGATGGGACATGAATGGGTTTCAGTCTGGGAGCATCAGCCAATGTGACGCCAGAACCCGTCCTCATCTCAGGTCATGCCGCAGACGCGTGGCGCGGGTTGTTGAGGAATGACAGCGTTTTTCAAGCGCCGGAGCGAACACGAGGTGAAGAGGTTTGAAACGAGGACATCAGGGATGCTCTCAGAGTGTTTTGGAAGTGCTGTTTCTTGAACCGGAAGGAGGCATTAGCCTTAGTTGCCATTGGATTCCGGCGGGGCTAACGCCCTCTTCCAATCTTCTCAGATGATCGTGCACGAGACTTTTCAAATAGGCTCTGGAAGCGATTGCGGCTTTTTCAAGGGAGTTCAGAACGAAGGTGAACCCTCGCGTGGACGTTTGCTTCGTAGTGCGACTTGAGTTTTGCTTCTATGCTTAGATGCACCTCAACGAGGAACAGCCATGAACTACAAAGCCACATTGAAAAGCGGAGCAGAAGTTCTGCTTCAAAACGACGGCGAGCAAACGCGCGTGCAACTGCAGAGCGGCGACTCGTCCAACCAACAAAGTCAAGGCACCAGTTTCAACACCGGAAAGTGGAGCCAGACGCCCCGTTTGCTTGAAACCGGAAAAGGCGCAATTCTTCAAGTCGAAGCGGGTAAAGATCCGGTTTTCTTCGCGCTTTCCAAAGACGGCATCGACCGGCTCGACGCGGCTCCCGATCTCGAAGGCGCAACGCCCATCGAACTTCAGGAAAGCGACGAAGCCTCGGCGCCTCCCCAGATGGAACCCATGAAGCCGATGGAACCCATGAAGCCGATGGAACCCATGAAGCCGATGAAACCCATGTCGTGAGCAACAACGCCTTCGATTTGTGGGTGCGCAGACAGAGGCTCAGTTTGTGAAACGCCGGGCCTTTGTCGCCGCATCATCGAGCGCGAGGGCGTAACTTTAGCGGCTAAAAGCGTGCTGGGTCAAGGCTCACTTTTTTACATCGTGCTTTCAATAGCAATAGGAAGAAATTCATGAGTCAAACACGCGCCCCGCTTCAACCCATCGCCCTTTTGCCAGCGCTCGCCGAAATCGCAAGCGCCCCGACGCTCCGGCGGATTCCAGTTGTTGTTCTCCCGGCGTTTCGCGCCGAAGACAACATCGCGGGCTTCTCTCATCCGGGCATGAATTTCTTGGTTTCCAGTCCCGTGACTTTCAAGGACAGGGGAACGTTTGGCAATGGCAGAATTTTTGACTTCGGTGATTCTGTTAACGAACGGCGAAGATGGTCGCGTTGATGTCGTCGCGGCTCAGGCGGGCGCCCTCGATTTTCTGGTCAAGGGGCACATCAAACGGCGATGCAGGGCAGCGTCGGTTTGGAATTGGCCGTTCAACACCTACCCGACCTCATTTTGCTGGACGTGCATCTACCGGACATCATGGGCGATGTCGTTTTGCGCCGCCTCAAAGACGAGGCGACCACACGCGACATTCCGGTCGTCGTGCTCAGCGCCGATGCCACGCCCTCGCAAGTCGAACGGCTGCTGTCGGGCGGAGCGCACGCGTATCTGACCAAGCCGTTCGACTTGAAACAGTTCTTTCAGGTTTTGCAACAGGTCATAGAAGAACCGGGATGAATGGTGCCAGTTGAATTCTCCAAGGCCTTTCTGGAAGTCAGTTTGAAAAGGTGGTTTTGCGTGGGCTTGAACGATTGGAAGAGGGCGCAAGCCCCGCTATTACTGAGTTGCAGCGGGGCTTGTGCCCTCTTCCAATCAACACATTTCCGCCCTTCAGAGGCTTTTCAAACTGACGCTGAGATGGCGCGACTCCCGCGTGAACCCATGCTGATGCGGGGCACCTCAAGAAGAGGAAGCAGGGCTTGCGCTCGTGGTGCGAATCACACCGTTGGTCGCTCCAACTTCTTCGGCCCCAGCGTGACGACGGAAAAGTTTTCCGGCGGAAAGCGTTCATACATCGCGCGAATCGAATCGGTCGAAACGGCGTTGATTCGCTCGGTCACTTCATCAAGCGAGCGAACGCGGCCCAGCATCCAGAAGTCGCGGGCGATCCCCCCGGCGCGGGCGCGAGAACTTTCGTCGCCCATCACAACCGCCGAAGTCATGCGCACTTTGGCGCGTTCGAGTTCGTCGTCGCGCACGCCTTCGCGCATCTTCAGCAGTTCGGCCAGCAAAACATCGAGCGTTTCCTGAGCGCGTTCCGGCGTTGTGCCCGCATAACCGAGCGTGTAACCGATGCCGCGATGAGAAGCGGACGACGCCGAAACCGAATAAACGAGGCCGCGTTTTTCGCGCACTTCGGTGAAAAGCCTTGCGCCCATGCCGCCGCTCAAGATTTCGCCCGCCACGCGAAACGCGTAAAAATCGGCGTCCGTCGAAGGCACGCCGCGATAGGCCACGCCGATTTGCTGTTGCGAGGTGTCCTGTTCGATGTGCTCGAACAAAGGCTCGGCCACGACTTGCGGTTCACTCAGCGCAGGTGCCGCGCCTTGCCAATCGCCGAACAGCTCTTGGACTTGCGCTTTGACAGCTTCGAAATCGAAGCCACCCGCGACGGATAAAATCGCGCCGCGAGGACGAAAACGCGCGGCGTGATCGGCTTTCAAATCGTCGAGCGTCAGGCTTTGCAGGCCTTCCCGTGTGCCCATCGCGGCGCGGCGATGGCCTGATGTGAACCAGTTGCGCCGCAATTGGACGAACATTTTGCGTGAGGGATTGTCTTCGAGCGAATCGAGGCTTTGCAGCGCCAAATCGCGCGCGGCTTCCCATTCGCCTTCTGGCAAACGCGGGCGGCGCACGATGTCGGCGTAGATTTTCAACGCCTCTTCCAGATAAAGCCCCAATGTCGCGCCGCCAAAAGAGGTGCTTTCGACATCGGCGCCGGCGCCGCGTTCGATGCCCAAATCGTCGAGTGTATCGCTCAGTTGCCGCGAATCGCGCCCGCCCGCGCCGCGATAGGACACCGATTCCAACACCGAAGTCAGCCCGTCTTTTCCCTCCGGTTCGGTCGCGCTTCCGGCGGGCACGAGCAGATTCCACGCGACGGCCTGTTTGCGCATCGGCTCGCCGACCAAAGTCAGGCCATTGGGAAAAGAGTGGATGTGGGTGGAAGTGCTCATTGTTGCTCTGCGAAAGTGTAGCAACGCTTTTTCGCGCTTCTGTTTTCACCAACAAAAGGTGTTCCATGAAACCCATGTTCGTTTAACTTCCCGACAACCAAAAGATGATCTCGCTGCGCGTGTGGCTGGAACGATTTCCCTCGCAAGTGCGCCTGTTGGTGGCGCTGCTGTCGCTGCTGTCGTTCGTCGCCCCGACGTGGCACGTGTGTTCGATGGGCGGACACGTCATGGAACAGGGCGCCGCGATGGCGGGCATGAATCACAGTGCGTTCGCGCGGTCGAAGTCGGGCGCCCTGATTTGCTTTTGCGCCGCCAAACACGAACCCGACCCAGCAGCCTCGCCGTTCTACCTGAGCGGGCGTATGAGCCACAGCCACGACACGAACTGTCTGGCGCTTCTGCTCGCCGCGATGCCCGCCCTGCTCGCTTCCTCGTCGCAGTTGGAAGTCGTTGCGAACCTGTCGTTTCGCGTGTTTTCGACGCGCCGCAAGTTTCCCGCGCGCCAGTTCATCAACCCGTTTCGCGGGCGCGGCCCACCGGTAAAGTTGTAGGGACATGGCTTGCCATGTCCGCTCGCTCTCTTGCCAGAAAAACGGACATGGCAAGCCATGTCCCTACAACTTCACATCATGAACAAAATCTTTTTCGCGCCGCTCGCGCTCGTGTCTTTGGCGCTTCCCGCGCTCGCTCACAATTTCACTCAAAAGGGCTACGGCCAACTCCAAGCCGAAACCAAAAACTTCGCCCACGCGTCCTCGGCCAAGGCGCGCATCAACGCGCCGATGCCGCGTTTCGCCGCTCCCACGCTCGATGGCAAGGGCTTGACCAACGCGTCGTTCCAGGGCAAAATGGGCCTCTTCATCTTGGCCGACACGCAGTGTCCGTGCGTGCAGGCCGTCGAAGAACGCATCAAAAATCTGTCGAAGCAATACGGCCCGAACCGCTTGCGCGTCGCTTACGTGTTCTCGACGCCGGGCCAAAAACCCCTCGACATCGCGCGCTTCATGCAAAACCACCTGATCGGTTATCCGGCCATCGTTGACCGCGACCAGCGCCTGCTCAAGATGCTTGATGGTCGCGCTTCGAGCGAGGTTTACCTGTTCGACCCCAAAGGCGTTTTGCGCTATCATGGCCGCGTGGATAACGAAACCTTCGACCCGAAAAACGCGACTCAACACGACCTCGCCAACGCCATTGCCGCCGTGTCTGCGGGCAAACCAGTCGCGCGCGCCGAAGTGCCCGCGATGGGTTGCGCCATTCCCCGCATCTAAGTTCATCTCTTGATTTTTAGCTGTTACCCTTGTGCAAACAGCCTGAAGTTGATGCCGGTTCTACGGCTTTTGTTCGGCTTCGTGCCGCGACAGGTTCGCGCGCAATCCCGAACAGTTCTTGAAAGTTGCCCCGTAAGTTGAGGCACGCCGTAAAGAACCCCGAGCCTAAAGCGTGTCTCACTGATGTTGCATCAGAGCGGGACTTGCGCCGCAGCCAAACGGGAACACCTTTGTTTGGCTACGGCGCAAGCCCCGCCCGACGATTGATGCACTTCTTCTGAGACGCGCTATAAGCGACGGGCTTGACCACTCGATAATCAAGCCAAGCCCGTCGCGCGCTCTGGATTTTTCAGGCAGTTCGCAAGGCTGAGGCTGGCGCCCATTTGCGCGAAAAATACCAGCCGAGCGCCGCCCCGAAAATCAGATGCGCCGCGAGCGTGATCGGCACGAACTGGCTCATCGGCATATGCAAGCCGAGATAGCGATAATAAGGCGAGACGAGCAAAAACGTCTCAACCCCCGTCGCCCACGCAACGCAACTCCAAAAGCGCGCTTTGGGCGAGGCGGAAAGTGGAATCATCGCCGCGCCCATGATGCCCAGCGCCGCGCCATTTTGAAAGTGATAAGCCCAGCCCGCGATTTGAACGGGAAGACCCGTGTCGTTTTTGACGAGATGGCCGTAAAGCAGCAGTTGCCCGAACTGGGGAAACACGCCGAACAACGGTTTGCCCGCTATGACAAACGGAAGTCGAAACACGTCGTAAACGATGGCCGCGAAAAGTCCGGCGAGCGCGCCCTGCGCGATGATGAAACGCGTTTGCGGCGAGCCATTGAACGCCAAAACGACGAGCAAAATCGAAACGGGCAGCAAAACGCAGGGCGCGAAAGCGCGCATTGTCCAGAGCGGATGACGGTTTATCTCATACATCTGGCCGAGCAAACAGGCGAAAGACATCGAAGCCAACACCCACAGCACCAAGCGCGATTCTAAAATCTTGAGCACAACCCAAGTTTGAAAGGGTGGGCGTCTCGCCTGCATGAACTTGCCACTTCTTCCTCAACTCCACGCGGGCCTTTGTGTCGGCGCTCCCAAACTTCTCACAATGCCCTTTGCCCCCGCTCTTTTCGCCGAACACTTGGTCGCGTGGTTCGACCGTTCGCAACGCGATTTGCGCTGGCGACAGGCGCACAACGCGACCGAGCCGTATCGCATTTTGGTCTCAGAAGTGATGCTTCAACAAACAACCGTCGCGGCGGTCGGCCCATTCTACGAACGCTTTTTGACGCGTTTTCCCGATGCGCGCTCTCTCGCCGAAGCGCCGGAAAGCGATGTTTTAGCGCAGTGGGCGGGATTGGGTTACTACGCTCGCGCCCGCAACCTTCACCGCGCGGCCAAAGCCATTGTTGACCAGCACGGCGGCGAATTCCCGCGCGAGTTCGAGGCGATTTTGGCTTTGCCCGGCGTTGGCCGCTACACAGCGGGTGCGGTGTCTTCGATTGCTTTCAACGCGCGCGCGCCGATTGTCGATGCCAACGTCGCGCGCGTTCTGGCGCGTGTGCTTCTGGTCGAGGGCGACCTCAAAACTTCCACCAATCAACAAAAACTGTGGGACGCTGCGACGCGCGTTGTGGGCGTGGAATCGGTGGAACCGCGTGAAGTCAACCCGGCGATGATGGAGTTGGGCGCGCTCGTTTGCACGCCGAAAAACCCGCGCTGCCCCGTTTGTCCGGTGAGCGATTTGTGCGAAGCCAAAGCGCGTGGTCGCCAGAACGAGTTGCCCTTTGTGCCGCCCAAAAAAGCGCCGACGCCGCTCTTCGATGTTTGCGCGCTGGGCGTTGACAAATCGAACCGCATCTTGCTGAGGCGCCGTCCCGACGACGCGATTTGGTGGAGCGGGATGTGGGAATTGCCGCGCACGACGCGAAACGACGGTGAATCGAGCGCGCAGGCAATGCTTCGGTTGGGCGAGGAACTGCGAATCGAATGGAAGCCGGGGGTTCTCGCCGCGACGGTGAAACACGGCGTGACGCGCTACGCCATTGAACTGGAATGTTGGCGTGTCGAAATCGGTTTTGTCGAAGAGCGCGACGATTTGAAGTGGCTGTCTTGGACTGAGGCGCGCGAATTGGCGATGCCTTCCATGATGCGCCGATTGTTCGAGCGGTTTGTGCCGTCATCCACGGAAGGCGAGCAGTTGTCACTTTTGTGACATCGTTGGAAAACCAAATGTAGGGGCTAAGCTTGTCTTCGCCCTCCAACAGTTCCTGTTATGTTGCGCTCGTGCGGTAACAACGGGGAACTGTGATGATGGGCGAAGACAAGCAGGTAGTGGTCTAACGCGAGGTGACCAGGGAACCACCCTCGGTTATTGATTGGAAGAGTGCGTTAGCCCCGCCGTTACTTTGCTGAAGCGGGGCTGACGCACCCTTCCAATCAACATCACCTCGAATTAGGCCACTACCGACAAGCTTAGCCCCTACATCTACTTCTTCAACGCCCCACTTCGATTTTCAACCGCAGTTCTCGCGCGCCAACAACTTTGCATCCCAAACCAAACCTTCACGCGCGGGTTTTCTCAAACTATTGCCATGCCTGATTCCTCGCAAAACGGTCACTCCGACGCGCCGCCTCTGCGTCCACTCGTGCGGCCTCCCACCGGCGAACGTGCGGTGCGCGGCCTGACCGAACTGGAACCGGAACCCGAAGCCTTTCACGAAGCAGAGTCGCAAGAGACGGTGCCCGAAGAGGAACTGGCCGCGCTCGCGCCTTTTGCTCCTGCTGATGGCGGCGTCGTGCCTCCTCCGCCGCTCGATTTGAACCCGTCGCCCGGCAGTTCTGGCGACGATCCGCACACGCCGCGCGACAAAGAGTTGGGACTCATCGAGCATCTCGCGGAACTGCGAATCCGCTTGCTGTGGTGCTTCGCGGCGGTTGGACTGGGCATGGTGCTGACGTGGAACAAATGCACGCAGATCGAGGAATGGATCATCGCGCCCATCAAACACGCTTTGGTCGCCAAACATGGAAACCAACTTGTTTCTTTTGATCCAACTGGTTTCTTCACCATCTACTTGCAGATCTCGATGGTGTCGGCGCTCATCCTGACGATGCCATTCTTGCTATTTCAAGTGTGGCGTTTCATCGAACCGGCTTTAACTAACAATGAACGGCGCTATACTTTAGTATTAGTCCCCTTCTCTTCTGTATTGTTCTTTCTTGGCATTGGGTTAGGCTATTGGATGTCGCCGATGTTTTTCCAGTTCTTCCTCGCCTTCCAGCCAAAGGATGTGGCGGCGACTTGGGACTATGGACAATCGGCTGTCATCTTAGCCAAAACTCTGCTCGTCTTTGGCTTGGCGTTTCAGGTGCCGGTCATCACGATCTTTCTTAATAAAACCGGCATTGTCTCACGCAACTTATTGATTCAATACTGGCGCCACGCTGTTGTGGCTATCTTTACCATTGTAGCGATAGTCACACCGACTTGGGATCCGTTCACCATGACGGTGTGTGCGCTTCCGCCCTGCATCTTGTATTTGCTGTCCATCTGGCTTGTGAAATGGTTGTAACTTCTCGTTTTTCTCGTTCCTCGCGCCCGCTTCTGGTGGGCGCGTTTTGCACTTTGAGTTGTTTATGGTGCGCCCCCTCGCGCGCGCAGAGCAGCGAAAGCGGCCCGGTTCCCACGGGCTTGGTCGCCCCGCGCGACACCCCAACGGGCAAACGGTTTTTCTGGTGCGCGGGCCTGTCCAAAGTCGCCGAACTCGATGCCTACGTCGCGGCGGGATTCGATACGCTCGTCGTGCCGCTCGCATGGCAAAGCGACGAAAACGGCGACGACGACGCGGCATTCGCGGCGCAAACAGCTTTGGCTAAAGAGGGCGCCAAACGCGGCCTGAAAATCATCTTTTCCCTGCCCGCCGCGCCGGTTGGGATGGCCGGTTCGCGCGTCAGCGCCGGGTCGCCGTCTTACGCCGCTGTGTGGACGACGTGGGCGCAAAACGCCGTGGGCAAGCTGGAAAACACGCCTAATCTCGCCGGTTGGATGTTGCCCGACGATTCGCGCGCGCTGGTTTCGTTCGACGACGAAAGTTGGCGCCGCTATTTGCGTGCTCACTTCGCCTCGGTCGAGGCGCTCAACGCGCGCTGGAACACGAACTTCGCCGACTTCGACTCCATCACCATGGACGATGTGGCCGCTCTGGTCGCATCGCGGGCGAGCAGCAAGAGCGACTCGCACAGCGGAACGCCCTATGGAACGCAGGCCCTGCCGCAATTGGGCGCGCGCACAACATCGACGCTTCCGCTTGATGAAGCGGGTTTTCATCCGGCGGCGCTGTTTTTAGCCGATTGGAAGGCGGGCGCGTGGAGCGAGTTGATGACGCTGTGGGCCGCCACGGTTCGCGGGGCCGACGCGCGGCGACTGGTTTTTTCGGGCGCCTGTCCCGATTACGCGCAACTGCTGGCGATGCCCGATGGCGTGGACGTGTCGGTTTCGTCGATCGGGCCGACGCTTGTGGAAAACGACATCGTGACGGGCAACCCGCAAGCGCTCGACATCGCGCGCCACGCCGGAACGCGTTCGGCTATCGCCCGCGTTTCCCTCACGGGCAACGATTTGCCGCCCGATGCCGTCGCGCAACTGTTGCCGCGCTGGGTCGATGCGGCGGTCGCGCACGGCAGTCGCGGCGTCGCGTTTTCCGACTTCCCGTTGCTCAGCAAGCATCCGGCGCTACGCGCGGTTGTGTCGGCGACGCTCAAGCGCATCAAAAACGAGCGCGACGATCCCGATGCGCCCGTCGCCTCGTTCGCGGTTTTGCTCGAGCCTTTGGCCGAAGGCGCCTCGCCTCAACTGGGTGATGTTCCCACGCCGCGCGGCTTGTATGGTTTTGGCGAAGGGTTGGTGCGCGGCGAGCCATCGAATCTGGTTGCGTCGCTGCGCTGGGGAACGGCATTTGGCGGCGCCGATTTTCTGACGCCCGCCGATTTGAGCCGCGTGGACTTGAACCGCTACAGCACGATCCTCGCGCCGCAACTGCTCGATTGTTCGCCCGACACTTCGCAACGGCTGGGCGATTACGTGCGCGGCGGCGGCGTTTTGGTGGCCGATCTGGGTTTGGGCGCGCTGCAAAACAGCGGCTCACCCAGCGCGCTTCCGCCCGCGATGGCGCTTTTGGCCGGAGGTGCCGGGCCGTTCTCGTTGCGCGACGCTCAGTTCAACCTGCGCGGCGCCGACGTGCATCCGCTTTTGCCGACGTGGGCCAAAATGCTGGACGCTCGTCCCGGAATGTCGCTCTCTTCGGGCGATGGGCGCGATGGCGTGGCATTCGATGGACTCGCGGGATTTGCGCCCGCGCCAGAGGGCGCGACCGTTGTGGCGACGGGAAGTTCGGATGGCCGGGGCCGCGCGCTGTTGTCGCTCGCGGGCGAGGGGCGCGGCGCGTTCGCGTTCGCCTCGTTTCGGTTGTGGGCGAATTGGCGACCCGGACAAGAAGGGTTCGACCCCTTTCACGGCGATTTGCTGGCGCGGGGCGCCAACTTAGCCGTGCCGACCGATGCGCTCACGCCGTTTCCTGCGGGAACTGAACTGGGCGCAACGCGCTTTCCCGAAGTCGTCAATCGCCCGACAACTCTTTCGTTTTTGAACCACAGCGCGAGTAGTCAGGAGGCGCAAAAACTCGCGCTCGACACCACGGGAACGGGCGATTGGTTGTGGTCGAACGCGCTCGTTCGGTTGAGCAACGCCAGCGACTTGCCGCTGGGAGCGACGCGGCCCGCGCCGGTTGAAGCGCCCGATGATCTCGAAAAGCGCCCGCGCCCGATTTCGCTTCACGTCGTTGCGCGCGCGGGCGAGCGGCTGGTGTGTCGCCAGCGTCCGGTCGCCGTGCAAAACATGGCGGGCGGCAACGTGACCGCGCGCATCGACGGCGAAAACCCGGCGGCCCTTTCGCTGAGCGTGTGGGGCGACACGCTGCAAATCGCTGTTCCCATCGGCGGGAGCAACTGGCAACCGCTCGCCGTTGATGGCACCACGCCTTTTCGCGCGACCGTTGTGGATTCGCCGGACGGTTATCGTTGCCCGCCCGGTTCGCGCCACCGCGTTTCGGTTCGGGAATTCGGCGTGCCCGACGCGGCTACTAAACCCGCGAGCGGCAAAAACGCCAGCAAAAAAGGCGCGCCCAAAGATCAAATCGTGGTGGCCGATGCGCGCGGGAGACTGCGCGTTGAATTTTCGGGCGGCGCGTGTCAGGTGCAAATCACACCTGTAGCGTCCATCAACGGACGATGAGGTCTCCCGCATAAAGATGAAGCCGTTCTCCATCGAAGGCGAGTTCAGTCCACCATTGCCGGTCTTCCGTCTCATGGTCTTCCAACACGCGATAGTTACTGGCTGGAAGGCGTTTGGGTTTGGGTTTCCGGCAAGGTCACGACTTGCGCGTTAGGACGGATTTGATGGCGCTCACAAAGCTCAAGGCACCCGATGGCCGCGTCGAGTTGGCGCTTTTGCTCCAGCGCCTGTGGGTGGGTTGCGGGCGAGTGAAGTTGAACTTGGGCTTCGTCTCGCCACAAGCGCAAGCGTTGGAGCACTTCATCGAATCGGAGAGGGCGCTGATGTTTCATCAGACCGCTTAGTAAAGTGTTCAGGCGAATGAATTCGCAGCCAGAAAAAGGTGTCAACCTTCGTTGACACGAAAATCAAAGAAGGGCAACCGTGTCGGCGCAGGCCGACGGCTTTTTCTGGCTGCGAATTCATTCGCCTGAACACCTATAGCTTCTACTGATTTGGATGCTATATGCCCGTAATCTACCAAAGCGCCAATTTGAAAAGAACCCGTTCTTCGATCGCGCTCCTTTCATACTTTTGCGCTCGTGACCTATTTTCTCCCCGGCTTGTGGCATCTCGCCGCCGCGATGGCATTTGCCGTCACCTTCGGCGCGTGGCAGAGCGGAAGCCCTTTGCATTTTTTGAGTTCTCCCGCGTTTTCTTTGGCGCTCGTGGTGTGTTCTTCAGCGTTTTTCTGGGTGCCCGACCGATGGGCCAAAAAAGGCGCGCTCAAGTTTTTGCACTACCCCTTGCCCGACTGGGACGTGCTGCTCCTTGGCCCCGCGTCGCATCGCAACTGGCTGTCGCATTCGGCGATGCTTCCGCTATTGCTGCTTGGGGCGCTGTGGAAATGGCCCCACTTAGCCAAACCAATGTTCTTTCAAGGCGCGTTGGGGGTTTGTGTTGGCGTGGGAAGCCATTTGTTCTGGGATTGCGTCGGCTCGAAACGGCATTCCATTGTGGTCGTTCCTTATTGGTGGACGCTGCGCGAAGCGGCTTCACGGTTGTATTTGCTGGCGGGTTCGGCGCTTTCGCTGTCCGTTGGCGGCGCGCTGTGCGGCGGCATGGACGCCGTTTCGTCCCGAAGTCCGGTTGCGCTTGTGTCATGGCGTGAGTTGGTCATGTTTGCGCATCACGCGGCGAAAGGGCTATAATTTTCGGGCCTTTCCACCCCCTTCGTCTGTCTGTTGGAGTTCCAAGCGCACCTGATGTGCGCCATTTTTCGATGAAACGTCGTCCCGTTCAATACATTGCGTTGCTGATGCTCGTGCTGGCCAGCCTCGCGGTGATTTTCTATCCCATCGTGCCCCAGCCGCAAGCCACGACCGTGCAAGTGCCTCTCGTCGCGGCCAAACCGTTCGCGCAGTTGGTCGCCAAAGGCATAAATCCGGTGGCCGAAGCCGATGAAGCTTTCCTTCAAGTCTTCAAAGGTCAAACCATCCCCGGCGCCCTCGTCATCGGCGCGGACGGCAAAAGCGCGACCATCGCTGATCCCCTTCCGGTCACGACGCGCGCCGAAGCGCAAAACCGCGCCGACGCCATCGCGTCGGCCTTGAATACGCGCATCAAAGGCGTCTCACTCGCGCCGTCGTGGAACCAAACGCTCGCCAATTTGCCCGACAAACCGCTTTTGTCGCTCGGCAGTTATGTCGTTGAAAAACCGCGCGAGCGCAACGGGCAAATCATCCCCGCCGTCAAACTTGGCCTCGATTTGCAAGGCGGCGTCAACCTCGTGTTGCAAATTCGCCGCGCCCAGTTCCCCTACCGGTTGACGAACATCCCGCCTTCGCCCGCCGCGCGCGAAGCGCTTTTGAATGGCGTTCGCTCTGGTCTGGCGAGTTCCGATGCGAGCCTGAACTTGCGCGGCGCCGATGTCGCGTTTTCGACCGACAAAAGCTCGCCGAACCAGTTCGAAATTCGCACGCAAGCCCACGACCAGAACGAGTTCAACGCGCAAAAAACCGCGCTCGACGCGCTCGTTTCTAAAGCAGCAGGAGCGGGAGTTACGCCCGGTCACCCGCAATTTTATGCGGCTGGGGCGGACACGGCGCAAAAGATGGGTTTTGGTTCGAGCGGCGATTATTCGAGCCAGCTACTCGACCGCACCGTCGAGATTTTGCGCTCGCGCGTGGACAAACTCGGCGTGTCCGAACCGCTCATTCAAAAGCAACTTCCAGATCGTGTGATCGTGCAGTTGCCCGGCGTCAACGACCCGCAAAAAGCGGTTCAGGCGTTAGGCCAAACGGCTCAGTTACGCATCGCGCTGTTGCCGTCCGATTTGAGCATCGAAGAAGATCCTAATGACGCGAACAACGTGTTGTTCAAAGATGCCAAAACCGGCGCGCCGGTTTCGGAAGACGACGCTCTTCAACGCTGCGAGGCCGAAACGGGCCGCACGCTTCAACGCCTGGGCCTGAGCAAAACCGGCGCGCCGCAACCCATCGTTTCGGGTCAGGATGTCAAGCCGACGAGTT
>JAABUM010002744.1_pt1 | contig 23007 bp, 19 predicted proteins | sample 5559161 | NCBI WGS metagenome assembly JAABUM01 (sample SAMN10711868, study PRJNA513369) | rock metagenome | isolation source: Antarctica rocks | place: Antarctica: Victoria Land, Siegfried Peak nord
GGCGCTGGTGCGCCGCCCCCCTTGACAGCAACGCAGAGCGAATCATCTACCGCTGGAGTGCGCTTTTTCCGCGCTCAAGGTTGGACGACCCGCGTCGCTTCCCCTTGTGCCACGCCGTGCCGCGCCCAGGCGAGCACGTCCGCGTCGAACTGCGGGCAACGCGCCTCCACCAGGTCCAGCGTCTCCAGGATCAGGGCGTGCATCTGCTCGGCGGCGGTCGGTGGGTCTTCCTGGAACATCCGCCGCAAGCGCGGGACGGTCCCCATCGGTTTCACCGGCAGTTCGTCGAGGCGGCGGTAGAGCCACTTGAAGGTGGGGAAGTAGGAGCTGTTCAGGGCAAGCAAGACGAGGAAAAGGGTGCAGTGGAGATCGGTGAGCGTGTGATAGAACGCCGTCGGGTTCTCCCTGACCGCCGCGAAGCCGAGGTGGCGCAGATGGAACTGGGGCAACTGCTCGCGCAGGAAACCCAGGGCCAGCGCCTCGGGATAAGCGGCGGCGCAGCCCTGCCAGTGCCGGACCAATTCCTCCCCGCGTAGCGGCAGGGCGGTCCGGATCGTGTCGAGTTCCGCGTTCGCCCCCAGGTCACGGCTGTGGTCGCGGAGGACGCGATCGAGCGCCTCCTCCTCCTCGGCGACGGTACGCTGCCAGAGATCGACCGGGACACCACGGACCAGCAGCGCGCTATCGTGGCCTATATCGCCGAGCGGGAGGCGATGATCGGCTCGCCACGCCTCCATGATCGCCCGGCGGGACGCGCGGTCGGGCTCGCTCTCCCAGAACAAGAGCAGTTCGAGATCCGAGTAGGCGTCGCTGTAGCCACGCGCCGCCGAGCCGCCGATCACCGCCGCCCGCAACCCAGGGAGGGGCGGCAAACCCGCGATGAGTTCGCGCGCGAAGGCACGCCGCCAGCGCACCTCGTCGTTCAGCGTTGGCTCCACAGGCCCACTCCTCACATCGCACCGGTGTATCGCGGTGTCCACCGGCGTGTACGCCTCGCCAGGGCGAGTAGTGTTGCACCACTACAGGGGAGGTTGCCAGCCGGAGATGCGGATCAGGGTAGTGAAGAAGGTCTGGTAGGCCCCGACGAGCATACAGACGCCGACGCCGATGATCAGCGCGCCCGCAACGCGATTGAGGGTCGGGAGGTGCCGATTGATCCGGCGCAACAGCGGCAGGGCGTTGCCGAAGCCCGCCGCGACGACCATGAACGGCAGCCCCAGCCCCAATGAATAGGCGACGAGGAGGATCACCGCGCCGCCCGGGTCGCGCCCGACGATCGCCATCGTGGTGATCGCACCGAGGATCGCGCCGATGCACGGCGTCCAGCCCAACGCAAAGGTCGCGCCGACCAGCACGGAGGTCGGCCAGTGATCCCGGCGAGTCGGGCGGAAGTGCGGTCGCCATTCGCGCAGCAGCGGCGCGATGGTGATCACGCCGAGATAATTCAGGCCGAGGATGATCAGGCCGATGCCGCCGATCCGCAGGATCAGGTCGCGGTGGTCGCGCAGCGCCCCCGCCAGCAGGCCGGCGGGCAGACCGAAGAGGATGACGAAGACGAGCGAGAAGCCGAGGACGAACGCGGCGGCGTTGCGGAGCAGGATGCCGCGCGCGGAACGACCGGCGGCGGCCAACTCGTCGCCCGTCTGCCCCGCCAGATGGCCGAGGAAGAGCGGCACCAGGGGCAGGGTGCAGGGCGAAAAGAACGACAACAGCCCGGCGACGAACGCCGTGATGATGTTCGCGTTGTCGATTAACCCGGCCACGGCTGCCCCTTATCGGAAGTGACGATTGACGAAACAGGACGTTGTCGGCAGAGACGCAAAGACGCAGGGAATCAACGAGAGCAGAGGGACAGAGAGAAAGAACGGAACAGGAGACACAGAGTCACAGAGGACGGAAGGAGAGAAGATATGGTCGATGGAGCTGCGACCACTCTCCCGTTTTACTCGCCTACTCACCTACTCCCCGCTGCCGTCTACCGACTATCCCAGTATACCCGCGCCCGGCAGCACCCAACCGCTCGCACGCCCGGCACGCACCAGCGCGCCGAGTTCCAGGTAGGCGGCCTGGCGCGCGGCCATTACGCCGTTCGCCCGACCGGAAGACGATGGGGTGACGAAGACGAGGCTCGGTGCGCCGCCGATCCGCGCGTCCTGCCGCCCCCAGTTGGTGGGGAGCCGCCCGAAGAAGCGCTCGAACGTCGCCTTGCCGTTGAAGGAGACGATCCGTGGGGCGTATTCCTCGATCTTCGCGGTCAATGCCGCCCGCCCCGCCTCCGCGACCAGACGCGGCACGTCGGCGATACCGGGCGTGGGGATCGGGCAGAGATCGGTGATGCCGACGCCGAGCGCCAGCAGCGTCCGATCCTCTTCGGGCGCGTAGCGGCGCGGCGTCAGCCCGGACAGCGCCAGCAGCGGCCAGAACTGATTGCCGGGACGCGCATAGAAGTGACCGCGCACGGCGGAGATCACCGAGGGATTGAAGCCGACGAAAAGGAGGTCGAGTCCCGGCCCGATGATGTCCGGCAGGCGCAACGCCGCGATCTCGCGCGCGGTGTACGGCATATTGGGCGAGCCTGGCGGGGTGAAGACCTCACGACGGGGCGCGCTCACTTGCTGGTCCCGCGCTGGCGCTCCACCTCGTACAACGCGACCGAACCGGCGATCGCCGCGTTCAACGAGCCGATCTGGCCGTGCATCGGCAGGCGCACCAGGAAGTCGCACGCCTCGCGGACGAGGCGCGAGATACCGTTCCCCTCGCTCCCCACCACCAGCGCCAGCGCGCCGCGCAGATCCGCCGCGTCGATCGGACGCGCCTCCGGCACCCCTTCCAACCCGGCGACCCAGACGTTACGCTCCTTCAGGCGCGCGATCGTGCGGGTCAGGTTCGTCACCTTCGCGATCCGCAGCCACTCCGTCGCCCCCGCCGAGGCGTTGACGACCGCCGGGGTGATCGCGGCCGCGCGGTGCTCGGGGATCAGCACCGCCGTCACCCCCACCGCCTCCGCGCTCCGCAACAGCGTGCCGACATTCTGCGGATCCTGCAACTGGTCGAGCAGGAGGAAGAGCGGCCCGCTCGCCGGATCGGCGTCGAGCAGCGGATCGGGGTCGGCGTAGGGGTAGGCACCCGCCTCCAGCAGCACCCCCTGATGGTTGGCACCGGGGGCCAGCCGGTCGAGTTGTTCGCGCGGGGCCTCCGTCAGCGTCACGCGCGCCTCGCGCGCCGCATCGACGATCGGGCGCAGCCCCACCTCGCGCGCGCCGCCCGCCACCAGGACGCGGCGCAGCGGCCGCCGCCCGGCGCGCAATGCCTCGGTCACGCCGTTGCGCCCGTACAGCCATTCCGTCGTCGCCGCACCAGCCCCCCCCCGTCCACCACCCGCCACGTCGTCATACTCCTCTCAGTCGCGCTCACAACAAGAATCCGATCGCCCGTGTGCTCGTCGCGCCCATCGTGCGGGAATGCTACTCTAGTTGGCGCATTCGGCGGTAGCCGGAAGCGTCCGGCCCAGCGCGTCCGACCGGCGCGGTGTTCGGCCGCCGCGCGCGCAATGAGCGACGCGACGGTGAGATTGGCGGCGAAATGCGGTAAAATGCCCTGAGCAGGACGTTGAGCGTGGGAGTTATCGTCCCGCGTCGCTCGGGCGAATGGGGTGATCGAAGGATAGCGCGGCGATGCAGCCGTGTATTGACAGAGCCGTCTAAGGGGAGGAACAGATGTCAGGGACGCCGGGCATGGAGGACAACCACCACGAGATCGTCGTCGCGGGGGCGGGCTACGCCGGGCTCCGCGCGACGTTGCGGCTCGCCGCGAAGCTCGGGGACACGCACCGCGATGCCAAGCTGACGATCATCGACAAGTACGATTATCATCAGGTGCTGACCGAGCTGCCGCGCGTCGCCGGTGGGCAGCACCCCCCCTCCACGGTGCGGATCCCGCTGCGCCGCGTCCTCAACAAGCGCGTTCGCTTCGTGCAGGCGAGCATCACCGGCTTCGACTTCGAGCAGAAGCGCGTCCTGACCGATGGCGAGGACATCCCCTACACGCGGCTGGTGATGGGGCTCGGGAGCGAGCCGAACGACTTCGGCATACCAGGACTGCTCGCCAACTCGTTCACCCTCTGGTCGGTCGACGACGCGCGCAAGATCATCGCGGCGGTCGATTCAAATATGGCGGCGGCGGTGAACGAGGCCGACCCGGCGAAGAAGGCGCAGTTGATGACCGTCGTCATCGGCGGCGCGGGGCCGACCGGCGTCGAGCTGGCCGGGGAGCTGGCCGAGGAGATGCCACGCCTGGCGCGGCGCTACGGCCTCAACCCGAAGCTGATCCACATCACGCTGCTGGACGCTATGCCGACGATCCTGCCAGGCCAGCCGCAGGGCCTCATCGACGCGGGGATGCGGATCCTGGGGCAGCTGGGCGTGGAGGTGCGCCTCAGCGCGATGATCGCCAAGGCCGACGAGAACGGCTATTCCATCAAGGACGGCAGCGTGATCTCGGGCGGCGTCTACGTCTGGGCGGGCGGCGTACGGGCAGTTCCCACCGTCGCCAAGTCGGGGCTCACCGCCCTCGGCGGTGGGCGGATCAAGGTCGATGAATACCTACGCGCCGCCGATCGCCCGGAGATCTTCGTCGCTGGGGACGCCGCTGCGGTCATCAACCCGAAGACCGAGCGCGCCTATCCCGGCACGGCGCAACTCGCGCTCAACAGCGGCCAGTCGATCGCGGACAACCTCCTCGCGGAGATCGAGGGGCGCCCGTTGGTGCCGTACGAGCACAAGAACCTCGGCGCGGTCGTCTCGGTCGGCCCACGCTCCGGCGTCGCCGATGTGGCCGGGCGCACCCTCAGCGGCCTGCTCGCGCACATCCTCAAGGATGGGATCGAGTGGGAGTACCAGATGTCGGTCAAGCACATGAGCGGGTGGAGCCCGGTGATCTAAGATCGTGACGCCGCCCCCGCCCGTTCGCGGTGCGGGGGCGGCGCGCGATCCGCTATACTTCCCCCACGACACGCTCCGGGTCACTGGCGAACGAACGTGGTGGTACCACGGGGGAGCCCGGAGTGTCTGCGGACAGCCGCTCGCCTGGGCTGGGGTGTCGACTGCGTGTCGACGCCCTTTTTGTTTCCCGCCGCCCGCCTCGTCGGACGTGGGTGACACAAGAGGAGATGCCATGACCAGCACGGCGACCCCACGGACCACGCCCGGTCTCGACCCGCACTCTTCGACCCTGCTGCGCTACCTCGGCGGCCTCGCCGGGCAGGTGCCCGATCCGGCGGCAGCCGCCTTCTACGCCTCGCTCGATGCGGTCGGCGCGGTATCCCCCACGATCGCGGGCGCGATCATCGCGGAGTTCCGCGACCAGCGCGCGAGCCTGAAGCTGATCGCCTCGGAGAACTACTCCTCGCTGGCGACGCAGCTGGCGATGGGCAACCTCTTCACCGACAAGTACGCCGAGGGCTATCCCCACCACCGTTTCTACGCCGGCTGCGACAATGTGGACACGATCGAGGCCGAGGCGGTCGAACTGGCGAAACAGCTCTTCGGCGCGCACTCGGCCTACGTCCAGCCGCACTCCGGAGCGGACGCCAATCTCGTCGCCTTCACCGCGATCCTCTCCGCGCGCGTGCAGGCCCCAACGCTGGCCGAGGTGGGCCTCGAAGACCCTTCCAAGGCATCGCGCGAGGACTGGGCGCGCGTGCGCGAGGCATATCACAATCAGCGGCTCCTGGCGCTGGACTACTATTCCGGCGGTCACCTGACACACGGTTACCGGCACAACATCTCCAGCCAGCTCTTCGATGTCTATTCCTACTCGGTCGAGCCGGAGACGAAACTGCTGGACATGGACAAGATCCGCGCGATCGCGCACGAGGTCCGTCCGCTGATCCTGCTCGCCGGGTACAGCGCCTACCCGCGCCAGATCAACTTCGCGCAGCTGCGCGCGATCGCCGACGAGGTCGGCGCGGTCTTCATGGTGGACATGGCCCACTTCGCCGGACTCGTCGCGGGCAAAGTCTTCGACGGCGACTTCGACCCGGTGGCGCACGCGCACGTCGTCACCACCACCACCCACAAGACGCTGCGCGGCCCGCGCGGCGGGATGGTGCTGGCGAACGAGGAGTTCGCCCCCTGGGTGGACAAAGGTTGCCCCGCCATCCTCGGCGGGCCGTTGCCGCACGTCATGGCCGCCAAGGCGGTGGCATTTCGGGAAGCATTGGACCCGAGCTTCCGCACCTACGCCGCCCGGATCGTCGAGAATGCGCGCGCGCTCGCGGCGGGCTGCGTGGCGGCCGGAATGCCGGTCCTCACCGGCGGGACCGATAATCACCTGCTGCTCCTCGACGTGGCGGAGGGCTTCGGGCTCACCGGGCGACAGGCCGAGTCCGCGCTGCGCGACTGCGGCGTCACCCTCAATCGCAACTCCCTGCCGTTCGATCAGAACGGTCCCTGGTATACTAGTGGCCTGCGCATCGGCACCCCCGCCGTGACGACACTCGGCATGGGGCCGGACGAGATGCGCGAGATCGCCGCCGTCATCTATCGCGTCCTCGCCAACACCACAGCCACGACGACGAAGAGCGGCGAACGCAGCAAGGCGCGCTACATCATCGCCGACGGGATCGCGGACGAAGTACAGTCTCGTGTCGGTGCCCTGCTGGGGCGCTATCCCCTCTATCCTGAACTCGATCTGGCCCTCGTCCTCGACAGCGCCTTCGCCCCCGCCGCGTCCTTAGCGGACGCGGATTGACAACGCAGCGAGCCCCCGCGCCGCCACACGGCGGCGCGGGGTAATGTTCGGCGCACACCCGCGACCGGATAGAGCGGGGACGATGATTGTCCCGGCTTTCGTGCGCCCGGAAGGACCGGGCTGTGGTGAGGAAGGGGCGGCTCCGACGCCGCCCGTGCATAGTGAGGAGCACAGAGCTGTGCTGAACGATTCCGGTCTCTCGCAGATCCAACAGGCGCTCCGTACCGGTCAGATCGGGCGGCGCACATTCATCCGCCGCGCGGCCGCCCTTGGCCTCTCGGCGACGGCGATCGCCGGGGCGCTGGCGGCCTGCGGCACCAGCGCCACCCCCACCGTCGCGACCGGCGGCGCGGCGAGCACCGCCCCCACGACGGCGGCAAGCACCGGGGCGAGCGCGGCACCGGGCAGCGGCACGAGCGGTGTGGCGACGCGCACAGCGGCGGCGACCGGTGGCGGTGTCGCCGCGCCGGCAACGGGTGGCCCGACCAAGCGCGGCGGCGGCGGCGCGCTGAAGATCCTCCAGTGGCAGGCACCGACCGTGCTGAACATCCACTTCTCCTCGGGGACGAAGGACGATCTGGTCTGTCGGATCGTCTACGAGCCGCTCGTCACCCTCGACGCCGACACCAACTTCGTCCCCGTCCTCGCCGCCGAGGTCCCGACTAAGGAGAACGGCGGTCTGGCGGCGGACGGCAAGAGCGTCACCTACAAGCTGAAGTCGGGAGTGAAGTGGAGCGACGGCCAGCCGTTCACCGCCGATGACGTGATCTTCACCTACGAGTACGTCACCGATAAGGCGACCGCCTCGACCAACTACTCCAACTTCTCGACGATCGACAAGATCGAGAAGATCGACGACCTGACCGTCAAGGTGTCGTTCAAGGATGTCACGCCGGGCTGGTACATCTCGTTCGGCGGCACCGACGGGTGCATCATCCCGAAGCACATCTTCCAGGCCGATAAGGGCGCGAACGCCAAGAACTCGCCGAACAATCTCAAGCCGGTCGGCACCGGGCCGTACAAGGTGACCAGCTTCGCTCCCGGTGACACGGTCGTCTTCGCGATCAACGAGAACTACCGCGAGGCGAACAAGCCCTCCTTCGATCAGGTCACCGTCAAGGGTGGCGGCGACGCCCCCTCGGCGGCGCGCGCCGTCCTCCAGACCGGCGACTACGACTACGCCTGGAATCTTCAGGTCGAGGACACCGTCCTCAAGCAGCTGGAGCAGAACAGCAAGGGGACGGTCCAGTTCGAGAACGGCGGCGGCATCGAGCGGATCCTCGTCAACTTCACCGACCCGAACAAGGAAGTAGACGGCGAGCGCTCCAGCATCAAGGCCCCGCACCCCTTCCAGACCGACGCGAAGGTGCGCCAGGCATACTCGCTCCTCTGCGACCGCGCCTCGATCGTCACGGCGATCTATGGCCGCACCGGCGAGGCGACCGCCAACGTGCTGATCGACCCGGAGCAGGTCCGCTCGTCCAGCACCAAGGCGGAGTTCAACGCCGATCGGGCGAACGCGCTGCTCGACGAGGCGGGCTGGAAGAAGGGTTCGGACGGCATCCGCGCGAAGGACGGCGTCACAATGTCGATCACCCTCTCGACCACCGTCAACTCGGTCCGTCAGAAGACGCAACAGATCATCAAGGATGCCTTCGAGAAGGCCGGGATCAAGACCGAGTTGAAGTCGGTCGACTCGGCGGTCTTCTTCTCGTCCGACACCGGCAACCCGGACACCTCCGCCCACTTCTACAACGACCTGGAGATGTACACCAACTACAACGTCCTCCCCGATCCGCAGGAGTACATGGCCGGCTTCACCGGGGGCGATCAGATCCCGCAGAAGGCGAACCAGTGGTCCGGCACGAACTACACCCGCTGGTCGAGCCCCGACTTCGACAAGCTCTACACGCAGGCGAAGACGGAACTGGACGTCAACAAGCGGAACCAGCTCTTCATCCAGATGAACGATCTGGTCGTCAATAACTTCGTCCACATCTCGCTGATCAACCGCAAGACGGTCTTCGCGCGCAACAAGACCGTGCAGAACATCAACTACACCCTCTGGGATGTCCAGTACTGGAACATCGCCAACTGGACCAAGGGGTAAACAGGCCGACCAACCGACCCAGATACGTTCCGCGCCCCGTCGGCCAACGCCGACGGGGCGCGTCATTTCCCGAACGCTTTGGCGGGCCTTTCTCTGCTACGATAGCGGCGAGATGGGCGCGCGGCGGCGCGGCGTTGGGACACAAGGGGAGGGGGATACGGATGGCGATCGAACTGGCACAGGCGTATCGTGCGCCGGTCGCGGTGGGGCGCATGGCCGAGGCGGCGCGGCGTTTCCTCGCGAGTCTCGATGAGGCCGGGCGGGCGGCGGCGAGCTTCCCGTTCGCGGGGGAGGAGCGCTATTTCTGGCACTACACCCCGATCGAGCGGAACGGGCTGCAACTGGCGGAGATGACCGCCGAGAGCCGCGACCTGGCGTTCGCGCTGCTCGCCACCGGTCTCAGCGCGCGCGCCTACGGGCAGGCACGGCAGATCGTCGACCTCGAGCCGATCCTGCGAGAGACGGAGGAGATCGAAGGGATCGCGACCGGGTGGCACCGCGACTCCGGGCGCTATCGCTTCAGCATCTTCGGCGAACCGGGCGGGCGCGAGCCGTGGGCCTGGCGGGTCGGCGGGCACCATATCGGGATTATCTTCACCGTCGTCGATGGCGACTGGATCGCCCCCACCCCGCTCTTCCTCGGCGCGAACCCGGCGATCGTGCGACACGGCGAGCACGCCGGGCTGCGCATCCTCCCCGACGAGGAGGAGTTGGCGCGCATCGTCCTCGGCAGCCTCGATGAGGGGCAGAAGGGTGTGGCGATCGTGGAGCCGACCGCGCCGAACGACATCCTGAGCACCAACCGGCAGGTCATCGATCCGACGGTCGCCCCGACCGGCATCGCCTACGCCGACCTGCGCGGCGAGCAGCGCGGCCACCTCGTCGCCCTCGCCAAGCATTATGTCACACGCACCGACGACGAGATCGGCATGGCGGCGTGGGAGCGGATCGAGCGCGCGGGGCTGGACGGCGTCGCGTTCGCCTGGGCCGGGTCGGAGGAGCGCGGGCAGGGGCACTACTATGCGGTGAAGGGGCCGCGCTTCCTGATCGAGTACGACAACACGCAGAATGGCGCGAACCACATCCACTCGGTCTGGCGCGACTTCACCAACGATTTCGGCGAGGATCTGCTCGCCGCACACTACGCCGATACGCACAGTCACGGCGATCACCAGCACTGATCGCGGCCCGGTCGCGCACTGGTACTAGAGCTGGCGAGCAACCGGCTCCCGATGGGGATGTGGCGTGTCCGATTCGAGCGGCGGGGTGCGGCAGCGGAGATGGCCCGGTGGCATATCCTTCTCCAAACTCGTCTATCACGGCACGCAGCACCGCTCGGAGGCCGCGACGATCCTGACCGACTACGGCCACTCGCCGGGCGATCGTGATTTCTTCTTCTTCGTATCGCGCGGCGTGCTATGATAGCGAGCGGCGCGAATGCTGACCCGATCGCGCGCCACGCCACAACCCGCTGGCGATCATGTTGATGGGAGGGGCTGAGTGAACATCCACGAGTATCAGGCGGCGGAGCTTTTCGCCAAGTACGGTCTGCCGGTGAATCCCGGTCGCGTGGCCGAGACCCCGGCGGAGGCCGCCGAGGCCGCGCGCGCTATCGGCGGCACGGTCGTCCTCAAGGCCCAGGTCCACATCGGTGGGCGCGGCAAGGCCGGCGGCGTGAAGCTCGCCAAATCGCCTGAGGAAGCCGCCGAGAAGGCCGAACAGATCCTCGGCCTCGACATCAAGGGGCACATCGTCCACAAGGTGCTCGTCGCGCCCGGTGCCGACATCGCCAAGGAGTATTACATCGGCGTCATCCTCGACCGCGAGGCGCGCGGGATCACGCTGATGGGCAGCGCCGAGGGCGGCGTGGACATCGAGGAGGTCGCCGAGACGAACCCGGAGGCGATCATCCGCGTCACCGCCGACCGCCTGCTCGGCCTGGAAGATTATCAGGCGCGCGAGCTGGCCTTCAAGATGGGCATCGAGCCCGCCGCCGTCAATGGCTTCGTCGGGATCGTCAAGGGCCTCTACAACGCCTTCGTCGGTGAGGACGCCTCGCTCGCCGAGATCAACCCGCTGATCCGTACCGGCGACGGCAAGTGGGCGGCGATCGACTCCAAGATGGTCCTCGACGATAGCGCCCTCTACCGCCACCCGGCGTCCGAGGCGCTGCGCGACCCGAACGAGGAGAACGCGACCGAGACTGCGGCCAAGGCCGCCGGGCTCGCCTTCGTCAAGCTCGAAGGGGACATCGGCTGCATGGTCAATGGCGCGGGCCTCTCGATGGCGACGATGGACGCGATCAAGTTCGCGGGCGGCTCCCCGGCCAACTTCCTGGACGTGGGCGGCGGCGCGACCTCCAAGCAAGTCGTCCAGGGGCTCCAGTTGATCCTGGCCGATCCGAACGTCAAGGCGATCCTCTTCAATATCTTCGGCGGCATCGCCCGTTGCGACGTGATCGCCCAGGGTATCGTCGATGGCCTGACCCAGATCGAGGTCAAGGTGCCGCTCGTGGTGCGCCTCCTCGGCACCAACCAGGAAGAAGGGCGGCGGATCCTCGCCGAGTCCGGCTTCGACCTGATCACGGCGATCACCATGAGCGAGGCGGCGCAGAAGGTCGTCGAGGCGACGCAAGGGCACTAAGTCGTCGGTCGTCAGTCGTCAGAGAGCGATATGACAACCGCCGCTCAGGCAGCTTTACCCCGAATTACTGACGACCGACGACTGACGACTGACGACTGACGACTGTGAAGGAGGACTCCGTTGGCTATCCTCGTCAACAAGGACACCCGCCTGCTCGTGCAAGGGATCACCGGGCGCGACGGCAGCTTCCACGCCAAGCAGATGCTCGATTACGGCACCAACGTCGTCGGCGGTGTGACCCCCGGCAAGGGCGGGCAGACCGAGCACGGCGTGCCGGTCTTCAACACCGTCAGCGAGGCGGTCGCGGCGACCGGCGCGAATACCTCGATCATCTACGCCCCGGCCCGCTTCGCGCCGGATGCGATCCTCGAAGCGGCCGAGGCGGGCATCGCGCTCGTCGTCTGCATCTCCGAGCACATCCCGCCGCTGGACATGGTGAAGGTCCGCGCGCGAATCGCCGGGACCGGCACGCGCCTCCTCGGCCCGAACTGCCCCGGCCTGATCACGCCCGGACAAGCGAAGGTCGGGATCATGCCGGCGTTCATCCACCAGCCCGGGCGGGTCGGCGTCGTCTCGCGCTCCGGCACGCTCACCTACGAGGTCGTCTACGCGCTGACCCAGGTCGGCCTCGGCCAATCGACGGCGGTCGGCATCGGCGGCGACCCGGTCAACGGCACCTCGTTCATCGACGTGCTGAAGATGTTCCAGGAGGATGACGGGACCGACGCGATCGCCATGATCGGCGAGATCGGCGGCACCGACGAGGAGGCCGCCGCCGCCTTCATCCGCGACCACGTCACCAAGCCGGTCGTCGGCTTCATCGCCGGGCAGACCGCGCCCCCAGGCAAGCGCATGGGCCACGCGGGCGCGATCATCTCCGGCGGCACCGGCACGGCGGCGGAGAAGATCGCCGCCATGTCCGCCGCCGGGGTCCACATGTCGGAGAGCGCCGCGGGCATCGCCGACATCATGAAGACGATCCTGGGCTAATCGCCCGCGCTGCCCACAGACGCCGACGCCCGCCCCGCACTGAGGTGTGGGGCGGGCGTTTTCTCGTCCCAGGATGCTCGTTCGGCACGGCACGAGCATAATCCCGCGACGGGACGCTCGGTGTCGCGGTTGGTGTCGTGGCAAAATCAGGCAGCGTTGCCGGACCATAGGGCACCGTGCAAGATACCTGGTCCGCCGTGGGCCGGGGTATGAACTACCCGTGAAGGGCAACACTGTACCCCGGAGGGCAGCCACTACCCATGAAGGGCACACTGCCCCGGCTGAGGGCTAGCGACCACAAATCCGGGGACTGGATTGCATCACAGGGATGAGCATCCTGCGTCGCGCTGTCGGCGCAAAACGCGGGGGGCGGACCAGGTTTGGTCCGCCCCCACGTGCGCTATCCCATTTATACGGTGCGACGTCCCCTACGCGCGAGTCCGCTGGCTCGTGATCAGGTTGTAGATAACCATGATCACCGCGATGACCAACAGAATATGAATCAGGCTTCCGGCAACGTGGAAGAGAAACCCGAGCAGCCAGAAGACAACGAGGACAACAGCGATGCCCCAAAGAATGCTACCCATCTCAGCCCCCTCACGGTGATCGTGTCGCGGCGACGCCCACGCATTGCCCGCACCTCCTACGCAGAGCGTGTGCCACGTCGGGGAACGGGCGGCGGCGCGCGCCGAACACCGGGGCAGACTCAGTCGCTTCCGGCGGTGCCAGGGACGAGTTGTGCCAGCAGTTGGCCGACCGCACCCGGCAGTTCGGCCAGCGAACGAACCAGCAAATCGGCCGATTCCTCCAACATCAGATTGCGCGATTCCGGGTCGCGCGAGGCGGTCGTCCAGCGGATCGCGCCGGAGTAATAGAGGATGACCCGCCGCCCGTAGCCGCGCGCGAGGCCCTGCAAAGCGGCGGACCCGGCATCCATGTCGGCACCATCCCCCAGGCTGATCAGGATGTCGGCACCCAACACGGCGGCGATGTCGGCCTCGATCGCGGCGACGTGATCGGCACCCGTCGGGTCGTGCCGCCGCGAGACGGTGATCACGCACGGCAACTCCGCCGCCCGAAGCCGTTCTAGCGCCGCCGCCAGGAGCAAACCCTGCCACTCATAGAGCCCGCCGCCGAATTCGAGGTGGACACGCGGCTGCGGTCCCGGCGGCAGGGGCGCGGGGAGGCGCGGACGGAACTGTTCGGGCGCGCGCACCAGCTCGCTCCCGGCGTCGGCGACGCGCTCCTGCAAGCTGGTGATGCCGATATCTTGCGCACGGCGGTAGAGATGCCGCCGATCGCCCTGCGCGAGGGGCGGCAGGGTCGCCTCGCGCAGGATCGCTGGGGCGATCGCGCAGAGGATCGGGTCGAGCGAGTAGACCCAGCCCCATGGGTCGTAGCGATATTCGATGAAGTCGTTGACGATCGGCATGATCGGTCGCCCGAGCGCGGCGGCGTAGCCGACCTCGAAGCAGACGCCGCTATCTTTCTGCGGATCGTTGAGGAGGGCGACGACCGCATAGGAGCGCCGGATCGCCTCGGTGTCGAGCGCGTAGATCTGCGCGGTGACGAGCGCCATGTCGGTCACGGTCGGGTCGAGCGCCTCGTTGCTATCGCGGAAGGGGAGGAAGGCCAGATTCCCAGCGGAGCGATGCCCGCGCTCCGACAGCCCCCGCCGCAGCCCGCGCACCAACGCCTCCTCGACCGCCGCGCTGAGCAACCGACCGGCATACTCGAAGAGCTTGGTCGCCACGTAGACCGGCGCACGCCCCTCGGCCAGCGCTCGGGCGTCGGGTTGCCCGACCGCTCCCTCCATCGTCGCGCACCCTTTCACGCCACACCACTTCGCCTGATCCGCCAGATCAAGACCGATGGGTCATTATAACCCGCCCTGGCGTTTCGGCTCGAATACGAGCCGTCAGGTCCGCTGCGACCGAGGCCGAAGCGCTTTTCCAAACGTGGGAAGCCGATGGACCGGAGTACCCCTGAAGGGCAGCTACTACCCATGAAGGTTCAGAACAAGACGGCCACACCACACCCTCCATGACGCGGCCCGGTGCTATGATGCCCGCCAGCCGATGTGTGGCGTTATACAGGAATGGAGCGTGGGATGAAGCTGGCGGGACAGGTCGCGCTGATCACGGGCGGTGGCGGCGCGATGGGCGGCGCGCAGGCGCGACTCTTCGCGGCGGAGGGCGCGGCGGTCTGCGTGGCCGACCTCTACCCGGAGAAGGCCCGGATCGTCGCGGACGAGATCGTGGCGGCGGGGGGCCAGGCGATCGCCGTGGGACTCGATGTGCAGCGCGCGGACGACTGGACGGCGGCGATCGCGGCGACGGAGGCGGCGTGCGGCCCGGTGACGATCCTTTGCAACAACGCCGGGGCGAATGTGCGCGTCGGCTTCGACGACCAGACCGAGGAGATGTGGCACCTGATCGTCGGGACGATCCTCACCAGCTCATTCCTGGGCATCAAGGCAGCGATCCCCTCGTTGCGACGCGCGGGGGGCGGCACGATCGTCAACCTCGGCTCGCTGGCCTCGATCCGTCTCGGCGCGGGGAGCCCGGCCTACGGCGCGGCGAAGATGGGGCTGGTGGGGCTGACCCGCTCGGCAGCGGCCACCTACGCCCCGGAGGGGATCCGCTGCCTGCTGGTGTCCCCGGGCCACGTCGACACCCCGTTCATCCGCGCGGACACCCCCTACAGCCCCAACACGGCGGCGACCAGCCTCGACAACCCGGAGAACTATGCGCGCCGGGTACGCGGCACGCCGCTCGGTCGCCTCGTCACCGCCGAGGATGTGGCGCGCGCGATCCTCTTCGCCGTCTCGGACGATGGCGCGATGATCACCGGCTCGATGCTGACCATCGACGGCGGTGCGGCATTGAGTTGATCGGCCGTGCGCGACGGCGGCGCGACGCCGAGTTGAGCGTGCAGGGCGCGGCGCGCGGTGCCGCGCCCCTTGACAAGCCACGGTGACCTCGGTACCATCTGCTGCATAACTAAATAGCCGACGCGCTTATCGAGAGCGGTGGAGGGATACGGCCCTTTGAAGCCCGGCAACCGGCGGTTCGTGACACGTACGAACCGTGCTTGGTGCCAAATCCGGCGAACCGCGTGGCGCTGTCACCATCCCGCAAGGGACCGACAGCTGACACACGGCTCGCAAGATAAGCGGTGGCAGGTTCATCGAACCTGTCCCCTCTGCTTCTACCCATCCGCCTCTGCATCAGCAGAGGTTTTTTTGTTGGGTACGGATCGATCCAAGGGCCTCCTGCATCCGCCACCCGCTGGCGCGTTCGGCACAGCGCATGCCGCCGGTAGCATGGCTGCCGCGCGGGCGAAGTCGGTCTGGTGACAACGCGGCTGGGGGGCGGATGATGGGGACGACGATCGCGGGGCGACACGGGGCGGACAAGCACACCCACCCGGACGAGGTGGGCAAGAGAGACACGAGCCAGGGCGTCGGGATCGTCGAGCGGCGCGCGATGCACTTCGCTTTCCCGCCTGACGCGCCATTTCGCCTCGCCTACGGCGAATCGCTGCCGGCGTTCGATCTCAGCTACGAAACCTATGGCACCCTCAACGAGGCGCGCGACAATGCCATCCTCTTGATCCACGCCCTCACCGGCGACGCGCACGCGGCGGGGCGCAACGACCCCGCCGACCCCAAGCCCGGCTGGTGGGATCCGATGATCGGCCCCGGTCGCCCCCTCGATACCGACCGCTACTTCATCGTCTGCGCCAACGCGCTCGGCGGCTGCTCCGGCAGCACCGGCCCCTGCGAGATCAATCCGGCGACCGGTCGGCCCTGGGGCAAAGACTTCCCGCTGATCACCGTGCCCGATCTGGTGCGCGCGCAGCGTCTGCTGATCGAACGCCTCGGTATCCGCCGACTCGCGGCGACCATCGGCGGCTCGCTCGGCGGGATGCAGGCGCTCGAGTGGGCGGTGCGCTACCCGGTCCTGCTCGGGCGGGTGGCGATCATCGCGGCGGCGGGACGCCTCGACCCGCAAGGGATCGCCCTCAACGAGGTCGGGCGGCGGGCGATCATGCTCGATCCGCGCTGGCAAGGGGGCGATTACGCGCCCGGTCAGGGGCCGGACGAGGGGCTGGCGGTGGCCCGGATGGTCGGCACCGTGACCTACCACAGCAAAGAGTCGATGGCGATGCGCTTCGGACGGCGACCGGCGGCGCGACCGTCAGCGCGTCCCGCGTTCGGCGGCACCTTCGACGTGGAGGGGTATCTGCACCATCACGGCGATGCCCTGGTCGCCCGCTTCGACGCCCACAGCTACCTGCGGCAGACCCGTGCGATGGACCTCTACGATGTCGCGGAGGGGCGCGGCTCGGAGGGGTGGGCGCTCCGCTCGGTCCGCGCGCGTGTGCTGACGATCGGCATCCGCAGCGACTGGCTCTTCACCCAGCAGCATGTTCGCGACCTCGATGAGGCGCTGAACGCCGCCGGAGCCGCATCGACCTACCACGAACTCGACTCGCCGCACGGCCACGACGCCTTCCTGAAGGAATGGGAGATGTTGGATCCGTTGTTGCGCCAGTTTTTGGCGAAGTAGGGCGTAGTAGTCGGTAATCAGTTGGCAGTAGTCAGTGGCGGTACCGCTAAAAGACGGTGCCTTGCAACGAACCCTTCTGACTACTGACTACTTGCCCCCCTATCGAGGAGCGTACATGAAGGCCACCCGCACCCAGCGCCACATCGAGACAGCGGCGGTCCATGCCGGGGAACGGGGTGTGCGGGGCGGGTTTCGCACCACGTCTACCCCGATCTATCAGACGACCACCTTCCTCTATGACTCGGCGGCGGCGCTCGACGCGGCGTTCGAGGAGGACCCGTCGTTCGTCTACACCCGCCACGGCAACCCGACGATCGTCGCGCTGGAGACGGCGCTGGCGACCCTCGAAGGGGGCGAAGGGACGGTCGCGTACGCCTGCGCGTCCGGGATGGCGGCGATCCACACCGCCCTGCTGGCGACCGGCGTCGTGCCGGGCGAGCGGATCGTGGCGAGCCGCGACCTCTACGGCACCACGGCGGCGCTGCTGAAGAATCTCTTCATGGGCCAGGGGTACGATATCCGTTTCGTCGATTTCGGCGACCACGCGGCGGTGGACAAGGCGCTGAGCGAGGGGGAAGCGCGCGTCCTCCTCGGCGAAACGCTCTCCAATCCCCTGCTGCGCCTCGCCGATGTCCCGGCCCTGGCCGACCTCGCACACGCGCACGGCGCGCAGTTCGTGCTGGACAGCACCTTCACGCCGCCCCTCTTGCTCCGCCCGCTCGATCACGGCGCGGACCTCGTGACCCACTCCACCACCAAGTACCTCAGCGGGCATGGCGATGTGCTGGGCGGGGTCGTCCTCGGCGGCCCGGATCACGACGCCACCCTGCGCGCGGTGACGCGGCTCGTCGGCGGCGCTGCCGGGCCGCAGGAGGCGTGGCTGACGCTGCGCGGCCTCAAGACGCTGCCCCTCCGCTTCGCGCGCCAGTGCGCCAACGCCCGCACGATCGCGAGCTGGCTCGCCGCGCATCCGGCGATCGAGCGGGTCGAGTTCCCCGGCCTCGCCGAGCATCCTGACCACGCGCTCGCCGAACGACTTTTCGGCGCGACGGTCGCGCCGGGCGAGATGATCGAATGGGGCGCGATGCTCTCGTTCACCGTGCGCGACGCCGACCGCGCGCGCATCTTCGCGATCCTCGACCGCCTGGAACTCTGCCTCCCGGCGACGAGTCTCGGCGACATCTATACGCTCGTCGCCTACCCCGCCATCGCCTCGCACCGCGAACTGACCGCGCGGGAACGCGCCCGCGTCGGCATCGGCGACAATCTGCTCCGCCTCTCGGTCGGCATCGAGCATGTTGACGACATCATCGCCGATCTGGCGGGGGCGCTCGCCGAGTAACAGCTCGCGGCGGCTACCGCCCATTCGATGCGCTCCGGCCCTCGCCACCCACAGCGGCGGTGAGGGCCATCGTGTGCCTCGCGCGATTACAATGCTCGCAGCGCTTCAATCGGACGATGTGCGGAGCAGTAATGACACCCGGACGATGTGCGGAGCAGTAATGACACCAGCGAGGAGGCACCGAGCGCATGGCGAGCGACGAGCGGCAAGGAACGACGAGCGGGCCGGACGAGCAGCGCCGCGCCGCGCTGCGGGCGCTGCCGAGCGTCGGCAAGCTGCTCGGTGATCCGACGCTCGCGCCGTTGCTCGCCGCGCTAGCGCCAGACCACGCGACGCCGCTCGTCGCGAGCGCGATCGAGACGGCGCGTACGGCGATCCTCGCCGGGGAGACGGGCGGGCCGGACGCGCGTGAACGGGCGTTGCAGCGACTCCACCTCCTGCTCGAACCGAAGCTGCGCCCGCTGATCAATGCCACCGGCGTGATCCTCCACACCAATCTCGGGCGCGCGCCGGTCAGCGCCGCGACCGCAGCCGCGATGGCCGACGCGAGTCGCGCCTACACCCCGCTCGAACTCGATCTGGCGACCGGCGGGCGCGGCGGGCGGATGGCGGAGATCGCGGCGCTGCTGGGGACGCTGACCGGCGCGGCGGCCTGCCTGGTCGTCAACAACAACGCCGCCGCCACGGTCCTCACGCTGGCCGCGCTGACCGCCGGGCGCGCGGTGATCCTCTCGCGCGGCGAGGCGGTGGAGATCGGCGGCGGTTTCCGCATCCCGGACGTGATGCGCGAGAGCGGCGCGACGCTCGTGGAGGTCGGGACGACGAATCGCACCTACGCGCGCGACTACGAGGCGGCGATCACGCCGGAGACGGTCGCACTGCTGAAAGTCCATTCGAGCAATTTCCGGGTGATCGGCTTCACCCATGAGGCGACGATCGCGGAGTTGGCGGCGCTCGCCCGCGCGCGCGCGCTGCCGCTGATCAACGACATCGGCTCCGGCGCGCTGCGCGACACGGTGCCATTCGGCCTGGGCCACGAGCCGACCGTCGCGGACAGCGTGCGCGACGGGGCCACGGTCACATTGTTCAGCGGCGACAAGCTCCTCGGCGGGCCACAGGCGGGGATCATCGTCGGCGCGAGAGAGGAGATCGCGCGGATCACGCGGCACCCGCTGGCCCGCGCCGTCCGCGCCGACGGGGCCACGCTGGCCGGGCTCGCGGCCACGCTGCGCCACTATCTGCGCGGCGAGGAGCTGACCGCCGTGCCGGTCTGGCGGATGATCGCCCTGCGGGAGGATGCGCTGCACGAGCGCGCGGCGGCGCTCCGTCTCGCGCTCGGCGAGGAGTGGTCGGGCGCGACGGTCGTGCCGGTGCGCTCGACCGTTGGCGGCGGCTCGCTCCCCGAGGAGACGCTACCGAGTTGGGCGCTCGCCTTCGATCGCGCCAGCCTCGCCGCGCGCGGCCTCACCCTCGACAGCGCCGCCGCCGCCCTCCGCGCGGGCGACCCGGCGATCGTCGCGCGCATCGCCGATGACCGCCTCCTCCTCGACCCGCGTACGATCTTCTCCGAGGACGAACCGGCCTTGCTGAACCGATTGAGTGCGCTCCTGACAAACGACAAGAACGAACTCCCACATTGAGCGCTAGACCGCCTCCACCTCCGGCGTCGGGCCGTATGGCTGTGCGGCGGGGATCGGGCCGACGAAGCCCTCCCAGATCGCGCGGCTGATCGCGGAGAGCGCGTTCACCCCGGCGAGCGGGTCGGCGAGGCGCTTGGCGAAGAGGCCGATCACGTACGGGCCGTCCGGCGTGTAGACGATCCCGGCGTCGTTGCGGATACCGCGCAGGCTCCCGGTCTTATGCGCCACGACCGTCCCTTCCGGCAGGTAGCGCGGGATACGATCGGTGTATTTCTGACGCTTCATGATGTCGATGATCGCGTCGCAGGAAGCGGCGGACAGCCCTTCACGCGCCTCGATCCTGGCGAGCAGGGTCGCCATCTCACGCGGGGTGGAGACGTTGTTGTCGATGTCCCCGTACGCCCGACAGTCCCAGTCGATCACCCCGGCAGCCGAGCGCTCCTGGTAGAGCGCGTAGGTGTGGTCAGGATTCGTCGCGTCCAGGCCGACGGTGCTGTAGAGGAGGCCGCGCACGGTCAACGGGATCGTCGTCCCCGTCAGGCCGAGCCCTTGCAGCGTCGCGGCCAGCGCGTCGAGGCCGATCTGCGCGAGGACCAGATCGGTCGCGGCGTTGTCGCTGACCGTGATCATCAGCGTGGCGAGATCCTTGATCGTCGGGGTGAGCCCCGGATCGAGATCCTGCAAGATGCCCGAGCCGGGGACCATGTCCGCCGCGCCGAGGGTGATCCGCCGCGCCAGATCGATCCGCCCCGCCTCGACCTGGCGGTAGAGTTCGTAGATGATCGGGATCTTCATCACGCTGGCGGTCGGGAAAGGGGTATCGGCGTTGTACTGCACCGCGACGCCGCTCCGCAGATCGCGCGCGTAGACGCCCAGGACGCCAGCGATTTCCCCCGCGATCGCCGCGATCCGCGCCTCGATCGCCGCCGCGTCTATCGCCCCATTCGGCATGGTATCCCCCTCCGTTCGTCGCGCGGCCCACGACTCGCGCGCCGTTACGCTGTCACTTGACCCGCTTGTGCGGCGTTTATAGCACAGCGCCGCCCGCACGCGATACCGTGCGGCGCGACACTCCGTATACTTGCTACCGGGCAACGAGATACCGGCGCGGCGGAAACAGGAGAGCGATGAGCGAGTCACACGAAAACGCCAGGCAATGGCGCGGCGGTCGTCCGGCCAGCGGACTCTGCGGCCTGCTGATCATCGCCGTCATGCTGACCGGCTGCCAGCTCGGACCCGCGGCGTCCCCGGCGATCGCGACCACCACGCTGACCGAGCCGACCAGCGGCGTCACCCCGACGGTCGCGGCGGCGTCCCCCCCCACACAGACGGCAGCACGCCCCGCCGCCACGGTCACACGCACGGAGTCGGCCACACCCGCCACCCCGGCTTCGCCCACCACTACCACCGCGCCCGCCACTCCAGTCACGCCACGCGGCGCGGCCACGCCCAGCGCAGCGACGGTCGGCGCGGTTTGCGCCTTCACGCCGCCGTTGGCCGGGGGGCGCGGCATCCCCGCCGCCACGCCCGGCGCGACCCCGGCGGTAACCGGCACACCGGGTCGGGTGGCCGCCCCGGCCCAGGTGCCACCGACGATCCCGCTCCCCGACCTCGCGGCGCGCTACACGATGGCGATCGACGGCGTGGACTTCGACGCCGGGCGCCTCCACACCACGCAGACCATAGCGATCACCAACCGCGAAGCCTGCGCCCTCGACCGCCTCTCCTTCAGCGTGGTCGCCGCCCGCTGGGGCTGGTTCACGCTCGACAGCGTTCGCGCGGCCGGGCAACCGGTGGCGGCGACGGTGACTGGGACGGTGCTGCCGGTGCCGCTCGCAAGGCCGCTCGCCCCCGGCGCGACGGTCGAAGTGACGCTCGATTTCCGGCTGACGGTCGGGACGGCCAACGACATCTACACCGGCAGCGGCTTCGCCGGGACGACACGTGCGAACGACATCCTCCGCTTCGCCTACTGGTTCCCGATCCTCTCCGACGATCACCAGTATCCGCCGTACCTCGACCCGCCGTACACCGCCACCGCGAGCTACGACGTGACGATGACGACCCCGGCGAACCTCGTCGTCGCGCCGACCGGCGAGATCACGGGCGAGACGGCGAACGCCGATGGCACGGTCACGCGGCGGATCGCGGCGGATAACGTGCGCGACTTCGTCTTCGCCCTCTCGCCGAACTATCAGGTCGCGCGGCGGCAGTCGGCGACCGGCACGCAGATCGAGGTCTACTACAGCCCCAACTCCTTTCGGGGGAATGCCGCCCGCCCGGAAACGATCAAATTCCTGGTGGACAAAGCGCTGACGGCGGCGACCCTCGCTGAGGAGCAACTGAGCGCGCTGATCGGGCCATATCCCTACCCCACCCTGCGTGTCGTCGACGGCGGCGCGGCCCTCAGCGGCGGAATCGAGTTCCCGAATCTGGTCATGGTCAACCTCAACTACGGCTCGGACAACCTGATCTACCATGAGGTCGCCCACGAATGGCTCTACGGGCTGATCGGCACGCGGACGCAACAGGATCCGTGGATCGATGAGGGGGGCGCGTCGTTCCTGGCCGCGTATATCGAGGGGGCGCTGAGTGCGAACCCACCCGGCCCCGCACAGTTCCGCTACCCGCTCGACACGTCGGTCTGGGCGATCCCGGCCAGCGGCAACCAGAACGCCGCCACCGAGGCGATCTACACCCAGGGCGAGGCGTTCTACACGCGGGTCTTCGATGCGATGGGCGCGGAATCGTTCTGGCGAGCCATGCAGGCACTCTACGCGGCCGACCGCTACGGCATCATCGCCCCGCGCGACATTTTGGCCGCGTGGCAGGCGGCCTCGCCGACCGACCTGCGCCCGCTCTTCCACGAGTATTTCAGCTATCCGTGGATCGATGAGTTGACGCGGTAATGACGCACAGTAGCGGGGATTGCCGCATTACAACCAGGGAGTCGCCCAA
>JAABUM010002745.1_pt1 | contig 23006 bp, 15 predicted proteins | sample 5559161 | NCBI WGS metagenome assembly JAABUM01 (sample SAMN10711868, study PRJNA513369) | rock metagenome | isolation source: Antarctica rocks | place: Antarctica: Victoria Land, Siegfried Peak nord
ACGTCTTGTCCGGGGCGCTGGCGGCGGTGGCGGCGACCTTCTCGATCGGCCAGCTCCTGTCGGCCGACCCGCTGATGGGCAACGCCATGGAGCTCGACGCCATTGCGGCCGTGGTGATCGGCGGCGCCAGCCTCTACGGCGGGCGCGGCTCCATGGTCGGAACGCTGATGGGCGTGTTCATCACAGTGATGATCCGCAACGGGCTGAACCTCATGGGCGTGTCGCCCTTCTGGCAGGGGACCGCGATCGGCACGATCATCATCGTGGCCCTGCTGTTCGAACGCCTCGTCTCGAGCCGGGTGAACCGATGACCGTCACGCCCCGCCCCGCACCCTCCCGCGCCGTCGCCCTATTGGGCACGGAGGAGCCGGTCGCGCCGCCCCGAGGTCTTAAGAGGTCGCGACAGGAGTTGGCCGGAAGCGGATCGGCGGCTTCCTCGCCATCGGCCAGCGACGCAACACCCTCAAGGACGGCATGCTGGCACGTCACCGGCGCGGTCTCGACCGTCGGCCTGTGTCACGCAGCCGTCCTCGATCAGGCCGTTGCGGTTCTCCATCAGGGCGTGGGCCTTGAAGCGGAGCTTGGCTTCCCGGCCCTTTCCCTTGCGGTAGAGCCGCGCCTCGGGATCAGTGGTGCTCTGGTGCGCCTCGTTGGACAAGGGCTTGCCGTGGAAGTCGACGTCAGGGTTGCGCCCGCCCCGGGGGTGGCTTGGGGTTGTCGGGCGGCGTGCCGTCCTTGGGCTTGAAACTCTTCATCGATGCCGAGCCCGACGAACCAGCGGAACAGCAGGTCGAGATCCAGACGCTCCATCGACTGCCGCTCGGAGCGCACGGAATAGAAGGCCTGTAGCAGCATGCCCGCAACAGCTGCTCGGGCGGGATCGACGGGCGGCCGATCTCCGAGTAGATCTCGCCGAAGCGGCCGTCGAGCGACGACAGGGCTTCATCGACCAAAGTTCGGTTCGTTCTCAGCGGATGATCGGACCTAATCCGCTGCTCCAGATCCACGTAGGCAAACAGCGACCCGCTCCGGCTGTCCTGTCCGCGCACTCGATACCCTCCCGCAAACCGCAGCAGAGTGAATCGCAACCCAGCTAACCAGGTACCCCTTTTTCAGCAGCCTGCTAGGATCAACACGGGTGCGTTACCCTCCGGGTCGATGCACTAACCCTAGGTGAAGGTTTACTGAGTCATTCTCGTGAGGTGTTCGTGCCGCATCGCATTCTTCTCACACTCGGCGAAGTCAGGACCACTGGGAAGCACACTTACGTGGCCCGCTTGCCGGATCACGTCCCGCGGGGCGATACGAGCGAAGAGCCGGGCCGGTCGCGGCTGCAGCTGTTGGAGGATGGCGTGCCGCTCGGCCCGGCGCACGCCCTGCATTCGGAGATCGCCGACAAGGGCAGAGGCTACTATTCGCATTGGGGCGAAGAACTTTTTTTCTCTACGAGCGACGATACGGACCCGCGGACCAACGGGCGTGCCTACCACCTGCTCCTTCCCGCGCGAGACGCCTTGGGGCCTGCAGCGACGGTGGGACAGAAAACTCTTCGGTTAATCACCTACTTCGAGGCGCTGGAAGGCCACGCCTTCTTTTCGCGACTGCCCCCCGGATGGGCCGAGGGCAACACGGCCGAGGAGCCGGGCCGATCGCGGCTGCAGGTGTTCGAGGACGGCTTTCCCCTCGGCCCGGCGCACGCCCCTCATTCAGATATCGCTGGCGTGGGGGGAGGTCGTTACTCGCACTGGGGCGACAGGCTGTCGCTATCTACAAGCGACAACTCGGATCCGCGAACCAACGGGCGTGAGTATCACGTCCTAGTCACTCAGCACACCAGGGTCGACAACGCCGTAACGCCTCAAGTACCTAAAGCTCTTTACCCGGTCATTTATTTCAAAGAGCTAGGAGGCTTCGGGTATTCATCCCAGCTGCCTCGGGAGATACCGTGGGGAGACACCTACGAGAACTCAAGCCGTTCGCTGCTGCAAGTGCTGGAGGACGGGATTCCTCTAGGCCCGGCGCATGCGCCGCACTCTGATATCACCGGCCATGGTCGCGGCCGCTTCTCTCATTGGGGGGACACGCTTTTCCTGTCCACGAGCGACAACTCGGACCCGCGGGTCAACGGGCGTGCTTATCACGCTCTTTTCGTGGGTTATCTGGATATGACGACGAGCGCCAGCGTCGCAGGGAAGCAACAGAACCGCCCGTTGCTTGCGCGGACGTCGCCGCAATACAACTGGGCAAGGATCGGCCTCGACGTATCGCCGGTTGGCACGCTTGGAAAAAACCTGTCGGTTGTGGTTCGTTCTCGCGGGGACGCGACGCCCGCGGAGCAAAGGTCGATGTCCCCCTTGGCCGATTTTCCGCACTTTGAAGGCGAGATCACGTTCATACCGGGTGAGGACGAACGGGATTGGGCCAAGGTCGCAGCCCAACCTTTTTTATCGACGGAGACGCCGCCCCAACCTGCGCCCACCCGGCCAATCCAAGCGCTGAACTCAGCTATCTTCCGCTGTACGCGGGATTGGGTCCTAGTGGTCGACGACGAGGTCTCGTTCGCACCCGGTCTTTTGAGTGATCTAGACCGTCTAACAAGCGCGTCAGCGACCTCTTTCTACTCCATCGCGGTGCTCGATCTGGAGGGCGCAGTGCTGCTTCGGGACAAGTTGCTCGCTTATCCTGAACGCTCGGCGATTCAATTCCAGTTACTTACGACCGAAGAAGCTTCGAGCCTTGAGCAACCCCTGACAAGTGATTCAGTCGTCAACGCTCTGTGGTTGGGGCCCATCCTGGTGAAGAGGTGCGTGTTCCAGATGGTCGGCGGCTTCGATACGGCGTTGTCGGGTGGCCTTGAGCGTCTGGAGCTCTCTATACGGCTCAGGCAGGCCGGGATATCGGTGGATTCGGCCGCAATAGGCAGCATTCAGAGTCGTTCCACTTCGGCGCCAACACACCTTCGATGCAACTTCACCAATACGCTCCGACATCCCGCATTCGCGGAACAGGCTTCACATCTAGAAAATAAGCACCATATCGTCACCGACGCCATTTTACCCTCTGACTTCAGTGTCCTCAGCCGTTTTTATACGACTCGTTTCGCTATTAGCACTCCAGATTCGATTGGACGGGATCAGAAACAGAAGATTGCTCTCGTTATCGACTATGATAATTGGGCGTTTGCCGCGATCGCGCGCCAGATTATTAAATATCTCAGCGATGAATTTGAGTTCGTCGTCCTTCCGGGCGCATACATTTCCAATCCCTCTCAGATATTTCTGATGTGCGACGGCTGTAACCTTATTCACTTCTTTCATCGTTGGACGATTGCCGGACTCAGCGGCTGGTACTTTCAGAAATACTGTCGTGAGTTGGGCGTGGATCAGAGTACGTTTCTCGAACGCCTTCTGCGAGGGAAGGTCGTGACCACCGGTATCTACGATCACCTATTTACAGGTGAGGATTACGACGAGAGCCTAAGATTTGTCATTAACGAGATCTGTGCAGACTATTATGTCTCTTCGAGCAAGCTCCTAGCAGTCTATAGAAATGAACCTAGGCTTCGGTCGCCGATGGCGGTCATCTCCGACGGCGTAGATCTCAAACAGTTCTCGCCCAGGAGATTGGAGCGGTTCGATGACGCCCGCGACAGACCACTGATCATCGGCTGGGTGGGAAACAGTTCATGGGGATCGGAAACTGAGGACGTCAAAGGTGTTCATACGATTTTAACTCCTGCCATCGAAGCCGCGAACGCGCGAGGATCGTCATTTCGCCCGCATTTCGCTGATCGCGACTCCAGCTACGTGCCGCCAAGCCGCATGCCGCAGTATTATGCTGAAATCGACGTTCTGGTGTGCTCCTCCAAGATCGAGGGCACGCCCAACCCCGTGTTGGAGGCCATGGCGTCGGGCGTCCCCGTTATCTCGACGGATGTCGGGGTCGTTGCGGACGCGTTCGGCCCTTTGCAGCGTCGCTTTCTGCTTCCTTGCCGAGACGTGGAATGCATGGTGCGGGCGCTTGAGGAGCTTGATGCCAACCGCCACCTACTGCGTGAGCTCTCCCAGGAAAACTTGAAGTACATTCGAGGTTGGGATTGGAGCCTACAAGTAGAGTCTTTCAGGACGTTCTTCTCGGATGTTCTTGATTCCCGAAGACGGCACGCGACGGGATGAGGCTTGCCTCGACACCCATAACGAGCGCAAAACACATTCAGGTTGCACGGAAATCTGGAGGCGTAATTGGAGCAATCTAAGGATGAAGTCGATTCGATCACCGATTCGAATTGTTCAAACCCGGAGACTTTCGACGATGTATCTCGAAGAGCGATGGAACCGCTCCGCAAGGCTGCACTTCGTCTACATGCTGTGATGGCAGAAAACGAGATATTGAGAAGCAGCAATAAAAATGCGTATCGAAGGATTACTTACCTTGAAGAGACAGTGCGGATCCTCAAGGGCGGACGAGATCAATCATAACGGCGTATCTGCTCAGTCCGGCACGGAGTGGCACCGGTATAGCGTGTTGGAAATGGGATCGTGGTCGAGTGGCTTGGCTATTCGGTTTCGCCCTCACAGATCCGGGCGGGCGGCTTTCGCGCACCCGGCTCTTCCCGGAAGTCACCCGCATCAGGCTGTCCGTGGCGTCCAGGGGGGTGATGCGCGGGAGCGGCAGGGCAGACGCGCGGTCACATCCTCGAACCAGTCCCAACCCATGCGACGTTTCTTCTGGCTGCGCCGTTGCAGGCACTTGAACCAGATCCGCCGGATGCCTGCCGGAACGCGTCCCCGCGGTGCCGGGTCACGAGATCTGGTCGTGCGAGATCGTCGAGCGTCGCGCCAAGCAGATCGTGAACCCTGCTTCAAACCACAAGCATCGAATCACACATCAAGTCGGTCGGGCAAGCAGCGCACACCTGCTTAGATCGACGTAGCGCTGGGTCATCGTTGCCAAGCTGAAGCCGCGCCGGATGAAGGCTTCGCCTTCGCGCGCCATCGCGCGCGCGCGCGCAGGATCGCCGAGAATCTCGATGCAGGCCGCCGCCAGCGCGTCGCTGTCGTCGGGGGGGCAGATCAGCCCGGAGATCCCGGGCTCCACCGCTTCCCGGGTGCCGCCGACGTCGGTCGCTACGACCGGCAGCCCCATCAGCTGCGCTTCCAGGACGACGTTGGGCAACCCCTCGTGATCGGACGTCAGCAGCAGGAGGTCTGCAAGCGACATGAGGACGTTCACGTCGTCGCGCCGCCCCAGGAAGGTCACGACCTCGGCGAGCCCGCGGTCCTTGACCTCCCGCGCCAGCGCGTCGCCGAGCGGCCCCACCCCGACGATCAGCACGCGCAGGGCCTCGATCCGGCGGGCGGCCTCCTCGACCGTCCGCAGGAAGCACAGCGGGTTCTTCTCGTTCGACAGCCTGAAGACGCCGATGATCACCTTGTCGCCTGCGGCGATCCCCAGCCGGGCGCGGGCCGCCTCGACCGCGTCCGCCGCCGGACGCGGGAAGATCTCCTCGTCGACGGCATTGGGGATGCAGGCCACGTGGCGCGGGTCGATCCCCATCCAGGTTGCATAGTCGGCGTTCCCGAGCTCGCTGTTTCCTGACAGCTTCACACGGGGCGAGCGGGCGATCAGCCGATAGGCGTCCCGGTACCAAGGCCTGCCGTAGGCGAAGTTGCTCGGGTTGGTGTTGCGGAACGACGGGACGATATGGGGCACCCCGGCAATCAGAGCCGCCAGGCCGACATAGACGTTGGGCTCGTCGAGCTGGACGTAGACGGCTTTGGCGGCGAGGCCCTGCAGCAAGTCCGTCATGCGGCACAAGTAGCGGAGGTCATCGACGAGCCTGGCCTTGCAGACGGACCAGAGCAGGGGATTTCCTTCGATCGTGCCATGCACGGGCCGGAAGGATACGCCGTCGAGGCTGATGACGGGGATGCCGGCATCGTCGAGCAGGTGGACGTAGTGGGCCTCGACCCCCGACAGCTGCCGGTAGACGATGAACCTGACGTCGTAGCCGGCCCTCTTCAGGCCGAGGGCTAGATAGACCCACTGGCGTTCCGCCCCGCCGGGCGGCAGGGCGTGGGTGACGAGGGCGACGACGTCGCCCGGCTTCAGCGCCGCTCCGTCCGCCCCCGCCCGGTCGGCCGCGAACAGGTGGTCCAGGCCGGGGGCGAGCACCGTCGCACCGCTGTTGTCGATCGGATGATATTGAAGGAGATGGCGGTTCCGCGGGGCGTTCTCGACGATCCAATAAGGGATGCGGAACAGGCGGGTGGGGTCGGTCGCCGCGAAGCACAGCTTTCCCTCCCAGATCGAGTACCGGCCGTGACGGTAGCGGCCGATGTCGTCGTGCGTGTTCCTGACGGGCGGGAGCTGTCGCGTGCCTTCGAAAACCATATACCGGTCGAACTTCTCCGGCACGCCAGAAGCGTCGAGTGTCGCGATCGCCTGCGTTTCGCAGCGCGTGTCTGACGACTGCGAGAAGGGCAGCGGACGCAGGGGGCGGGCCGCCCGACGGTTGCAGATCAGAGCGAGACGGCGTGAGAACAGGCGAAAGGCCGACAGGGAACGACTGACCCTGGATCGATGGTTTATGACGATTTCAGCAGCCGCGTGGGTCTTGTAGCTAGAATGGTAGACGACACTCTTGATGCGGAGCCGGTAGAAGTTCTGCAGCTCGACGAAGCCGAGTTTCGCCTCGGCGTCGCCATCCACGAGGATGAGATGCGCACCCCGCAGTTCCTTCAAGCCTGTGAGTTCCGCCCCGCTGAGCGCGTCTCCCCAATCCGGAAGGCTCACCACGCAGGCTGGCAGCTTGCCTTGCGGGCTGGCCTCCAGGAACTGCAGCGTCCGTTCCGCCACGAACCGCGACGGATCCAGCCAGGCGTTCGGCATCTGGGCGTCGAGAGCCTGCCCGCGTGCGCGCCTCGACACCACCCAGACGTCGGCCGTGAGCGCCATGGCTCGAAGACAGTACCCGTCCAAAACTGCAATCCCTCAGTAGTACTGGCGTACGTCGGCCCAAGTCGCAGTTCGCCCTTGAATATCCGGGTCGTATCGCAGAGCGTTATCAAAGCTGTCAACAACAGCCCACACCGGAGCCACCTCACTTCGAACCCGGGCCATCCGGGAGCATTCTAGGCGACGGGAAGCGGGATTCCGGCGCGGTCCGGGCGGCCCCGGACGGCGGAACCTTCGGCTGGACAGAAGGTGGCGCGCCATGCTTAAGCATGCCCCATCACCGACGGCCGGCATGATGGAGGCGAGGTGACGGGCTCACCCGCCTTCGCCAGATCGGTGCGCGATGGCGACCCGGCTCCGGAGCGAGACGGAGCGGTGTCAAAGTGATGCGGAGCTTACATCATGGTCGATCCGGTCAACTACCAGAACCGGGATTTGAGCCGCGTCGACGGTGATGTCGCCTATGCTCGGGAAACGGTCGGTAAGTTCATCGCGGCCTTCGACAAATGCGGCGGCGTTCGGGAAGGCCTCAAGCTGCTCGAGCTAGGTCCGGGTTCCGACCTCGGCGCGCAACTGCTCCTGGCGTCCATGGGCGTGGACGTGACCGTCGCCGACCGCTACTTGGCCAAGTGGGATCCCAAGTTCCATCCCGTCCTGTACCAGACGCTCCATGACGGCTGGGACGGCCCCAAGTCCGAGCTGGCCAAGGCACTGGCCAACGGGGGCTACGAGGGCACGCGGCTCCGGCTGATCGCGGAGCCGGCCGAGAACCTCCGCTCGATACCGGACGCGTCCTTCGACATCATCTATTCCAACGCCGTCCTGGAGCACATCACCGACCTCGGCAGGGTCGCATCCGAGGCGGCGCGCGTCGTCAAGCCGGGCGGCTACGGCTATCACAAGATCGACTGGCGCTATCATCGGGACTTCGACCGCCCGATCGACCATCTTGTGATGAAGGAGAACATCTTTCTGATCGCCGCCGAGGACGCCCTCTGGGAGTTTGGCAACCGGTTCCGCTCCATCGAGTTCTGGAACCACTTCGAGGCCGTCGGCTTCCAGATGCTCGAGCGGGAGGTGACGGACCGCGCCACCCCGGACTACGTGCGCGCCGTCACGCCGGCGCTGCGCGACAGCATCTCGTCCTATCGAGAATGGCCCGCAGTCGATCTCGACAAAGTGTCGGGCATCATGTTCATGACAAGGCTTGAGGGTCCCGCAGCGGCGCTTGTAAAGGAACGCGCCCGGGACACGCTGGGCCTGATCGACGCCGTCAAGCGCGCTTCGCTGGCGTCCGGCAAGGCGTTGAACCGGCTGGCGGAGCGCGACCGACGGGACGACGTCCGCGATTTCGTGATCGATCCCGCCCTGGCCAAGCACGACGGCCTGATGTGGTCCGTCCAGATCCCGGGCCTGCCCATCGGCGACAGGGTCGGCGACGGCTATTGTTCGCAGTCGCAGCTGTTCGAGGACAGCGACGAACTCGGCCCCGCCCACTCGATCCACGAGCACATTCGCACGCGCGGGCAGGGCCGCTTCTCGCACTGGAACGATTCCGTCCTGTTCTCGACCTCGGACAACTCGTCTCCGCTGGGCAACGGCCGCCGCTACGTGCTTCGGGTGAGCGAAGGTGAAGGCTGAGCCGAAGAACGCTCGGGACGTCGGGATCGCGGTCACGCCCGACGGCTCGTCGGAGCTGGCGACCGTGGGTGCCACGACGGTCGGCCTGCGGTTTTTCTTCTGCGCCTTGGTCCTGCTACTGTGGCCGATGGCATGGTGGCAGCGGCACGGCTGGCCGGTGCACCGCTTCGTGCCGCCGTGGTCCTTTCTGGAGCATGGCGGCGTGGCCTATCAGGCTGCTATTCCCCTCTCGTTCTTTACCGAGCGACTGACTGACAGCGCGAATCGCGGCAAAAGGTCGGACCTTCGGCTCTTCGAGGGCTCGACGGAGCTGGGGCCGAATCATGCGACGGTCGGTGCCGTCGAGAGCCACGGCGGCGGCGGCTTCAGCGATTGGAAAGGCTCCGTGGTGCTATCCGCGTCGGACAACAGCAATCCGCGCAAGAACGGCCGCCTGTATTCGGCCGTCTATCGGGCCTACCCGAGCGCTGCCGCGCAGGTGGCTTATGTCGTGGTCTGCGCTATCGCGGGATTGGCCGGGGCTGAGGTCGTCCTCCTCCTCGGACTGCGTCCCTGGCGCCGGCCGGCCCGATGGACGGGCGCACAGGCGCGCCATGTCGGGTTGACGACGACCCTCTATGGGGCGGGGACGCTTCTGGTCGTCCTGTCCCTCCACGGCCTAAGCGTTCGCGCCGTGCTCTCGCCGAGCGAGATCGGCTCCTTCGGAGGCTCCGCATATAGCGCCGGGCTGCCGGCGACCGTCGCCCCGCTCTTCGCTGCCTCGGCCGACGACGCGCCGGGCGGATCGTGGTCGGACATGAGAATCACGGAAGACGGCCTCCCGCTCGGCCCTCCCCACGCCCCCCACGCCCAGATCAGATCCGAACGGCTGGGAGCCTATTCGCATTGGGGTAACGGCGTCGTCTTCTCGGCGCCGGATGGGTCCGACCCGCGCGACAACGGCCGAACCTATGAGGTGGCCTACAGGATCTTCCTCGTGCCGGCGGTCGCTTGGTGGGGCTTGGCGCTGTGCGGGGGCGTAGTCGTGCTCAGGCTCATGCAGCATCGGCGTTCTGTGGCGCGGGACAGCCGCTTCCGTCCCGCAGCCGTTCAGGCGCTTGCGGATACCAACAGAGGCGTCGCCGCCTCGCTGCTCCGTCCGTCCTCGCTTCTACGTCTCGGAGGACTCGTGGTCGCCTATACTTTCGTTCTGCTCATCCTCTACGGCTCGCTCGTAGCACGTGAAAGCGACACGGACGGCTTCAAGATCAATTTCGAATACAAGGCCTTCTGATGACGCCGCGCACTCTCCGCCATCTTCTCGCGCTCGCGCTCGCGGTCTGCGCCGTTTGGGTCCTGCAGGCGCGAGCTGTGGGCGTCGGGGTGGCCTTATGGCTGAACGAGCGGGACTTCTTCCACACCTACACGCCCTATTTTCCCGGATTGGAGAAGCTACAGACGCACGAGATCTTCAGCAATGTCAGTACCTCGAAAAAGAAGATCGTCCTGCTCGGTGCCAGCGCTGTTGATTCGATTGGCTGTGATTATACATGGTATAGGCCATCTCCGAATCTCGAGCCCAATGCCCACCAATCGTGTTCGGTAGCCGGGCAGATGAATCGGCTCCTTCATGACAAGAACTTACGCGATTGGCAGGTCTATGATCTCGCCCGGACCGGCGCGAAGTTGACCGAGATGCTGTACGTCTATTCGCAAATTGTGTCGCTGAAGCCGGACCTAGTCATCTACGGGGACAGCTTCCACTATTATATGTGGGACAACGCCGACGCCGACGGGTTGAACGCCGCGCAATATGGCATCATGAGCCGAGACTTCGGCCAGGATCCCGCGACGGTCGACATCTGGAACGCCTATTTGCAGACCCTCCGAGCTCATGGGTGGAACGGGCAGGCCGAAGCCTCGGCGCCCGGCGCGATCGCTACTGCGGGCGCGGACACGCGCTCGCCTCCGGCTGCGGAACTCGGTGACGTGCTGGCGCGCGGGCTGCTAATGTTGCGGCATGCCGCTTGGGCCGAAGGCATGCCGCGGCCGCTGGCCTACACGCAATACCGGGACTGGACGATCCCGCCCCAGACCTACCCGACCTTCCAGAACCCGGACTCCGGCTTCGAGTACTTCCAAGGTTTGCGGCTGATAGATCTCAAGCAGCGTGAGTTCGGTGGTCGGACTTTCGTCTACTTCTCTCCGCAATGGGTCCTATCGTTCGAGCCTGCCTATGTCGCGGGGGTCGATCACATCTTCGGCGGCTACCTTCGCGATCACGGCATCCCCTACGTTTCCCTCATCGGCATGCGCATGAAGCCGATCACGGAAACCTACGACGGTAGCCACCACACCCTGCTGGGCAACCGTCGCATTGCGGCTGCCTTGCTTCAAAACCTTGAGAAGGATGGCCTAGTCCCGTGACGGCGGCAGAACTCCACACCGGTCACGCCCTTTACCGCTCCATGCTGCGGGACGGCGAGGGCCTCGTCGACAACGAGCGGGCGGGGCCCGAACTCCGCATGGCCCTGCTCTGCGACCACGCCCCCCAGCAATATGCCAAGCTCGTGGCAGCCGCCGTTTTCGAGACGGGGTTCTTTCCCCGGCTATTCACGGGTGATTATGGCGCGACGAGCCTCCTGGCCTTCGACCCGGGATCGGAGCTTTACGCTTTTCGTCCGGAGGTCGCGGTTTACAGCACCGCTGTCCAGAAATATCGGGATCGCTTCTTCGGCTGCGCCGGTGCGGCGGAGCGGGAGCGCTTGGCGCAGACCTACCTCGAAGAAATCCTGGCGGTGTCGGACGCACTGAACCGGGCCGGTGTCGTCGTGGTGCTGAACAGCTTTCCGCTTCCCGTCGAGCGGATGTTCGGCAACTTCAGCCTGATGACGGCACAGTCGCTCTACGGCAGCGTGGTCGAGTTCAACGCCCTGCTCGCCAAGGCCGTGGCGTCCCGTCCGGATTGCGTCGTCAACGACCTGATGTATCTGTCGGCCCAGTTGGGCGCGGCGCAGTTCCTCGACGAGCGGCTCTGGCACGCGTCGAAGTATCCCTGTTCCAATGCCGTCCTGCCCGCGGTCGCACGCGGAGCCGCCCGTCTCGTGGCGGCCCGCAAGGGGCGGATCACCAAGGTGCTGGTCCTCGACCTCGACAACACGCTGTGGGGCGGGGTCATCGGCGACGACGGGCTCGAGGGCATCGGCCTCGGCGGCGATGCCTACGGCGAAGCCTTTCAGCAGTTCCAGCGCTACATCCTGGCCTTGCGGGATCGGGGTTACGTGCTGGCGGTCTGCAGCAAGAACAACGAGCCGGTCGTACTCGACGCCTTCCGCAACCACCCCGAGATGGTGATCCGGGAGACCGACATCTCGGTCATGGTCGCCAACTGGAACGATAAGGCCAGCAACATCGAATATATCGCCCGCGTACTCAATCTCGGGCTCGACTCGATGGTCTTCGTCGACGACTCGCCCTTCGAGCGGTCGCTGGTCCGCGCAGCGCTGCCCCAGGTCGCCGTGCCCGAGATGCCGGAAGACGTGGCCGATTACTGCTCCGCCCTCGAAGCCAGCGGTCTCTTCGAAGCCGTGGGTTTCACCGCCGAGGACGCGGCCCGCAACGCCAAATACCGCGAGGAGGCCGTTCGCACCTCCGAGCAACTGCGCTTCGGCAACATCGGCGATTACCTGGCGTCGCTCGATATGCGGAGCCACTGCGGTCCCGTGCGGCCCGACGACCTGCCCCGCGTCGTCCAGCTGTTCCAGCGGAGCAACCAGTTCAACCTGAGGACCCAGCGGCTGTCCCGCACCGCCATGGAAAGCCTGATCGGTTCCGGCCAGATGACGGTCGCGGCCCGCCTCCGCGACAGGTTTGGCGATTACGGGCTCATCTCGGCCATCGCCTGCGACACGATCGGGTCAGACCTCCAGATCGTCGAGCTCGTCATGAGCTGCCGCGTGCTCAAGCGCGGCGTGGAGGAGTTTCTGATGAACTACCTCTTCGAGCAATGCCGCCGGCGCGGCCTGGCCGGGATCAGAGGCCAATACATCCGCTCGTCGAAGAACGACATGGTATCGGAGTTCTACGCCCGCTTCGGCTTCGCCCGCGTCTCGGTAGACCAGGGGCAGAGCGAATGGTACCTAGCGGCCAAGGAATATCGGCCCCGGCCGACGCATATCGAGGGGATCGCGGCGTGAACGAACGGGACGTGCTGGATAGGTTGACGCCTCTGTTTCGAAACATCTTTCGGGATGAGACCATCGTGGTGCGGCCCGAGACGACCGCCGCCGACATCGAGCGCTGGGACTCTCTGTCCCATATCGATATGGTAATGCTCGTCGAGGAAGAGTTCCGCATGCGTTTTCCCACGCGGGAATTGACCCGTATGAAGAACGTTGCGGACCTGGTGCGCCTGATCCAGGCGCAGAGCAAATAGATCCACATGCGCTGGGAGATCGAGGTCGGCGAAGACCTGGTTGCGGCCTTCGCCCGCCTGACCGCAGACCGCAGCTCCATACACGTCGATCCGGAATTCGCGCGCAAGACGCGCTTCCGCGGCGTCATCGTGCACGGCATGCTCCCGGTGCTTTTGCTCCTGCGCGGGATCTACGCCGAGGAGCGGCCCGGCGGGCGGGTGTGGCTGAAGGCGCTGTCCTGCCGCTTCACGGAGCCCGTCAAGGCGGGGGATCGCCTCCGTTTCGACGCCGAACCGCAGGTGGACGGCGACGTCGAGACCTGGAGCTTTTCGATCACGCGGTCGTCGAGCGGCGGGAGGGCCACGGGTGGCAAGGCCGTGCTGGTCCGCTCCGTCGCGGCGGCCCGGCCGGCGGTCGCCCATGCCGGGACCCTCCTGGTCGGGCGGATCGATGAGAATCGAAGCACGCTGGCCGACCTCGCCGTCGGGCAGGGCGAGGACCTGACCTTCGACGTCGAGCCCCTGGCTTCCGGCCCTCTCCTGGACACCCTCGCCTTGCAGACTGGGGCGCATGGCCCCTCGGACGAGCTCGATGACGCGGCGGCGATGGCCGTCATCATGGCGTCTACCCTGATCGGCATGCGCCTACCCGGCCGCCACGCGACATTTCTCGACCTCGATGCCGCCTTCCCGAAGCCGATGCCCCGGGACGCCAGGGTGACGTTGCGCGGCACCGTGGCCGACATCGCGCCGACCGGCAGCCGCATGCGGCTTGACCTGGATTGGATCCGGGACTCGGAAGTCGTGGGGCGCGGCTCGGCCTCGACCATGATCGGGACGGCGGCGGCTTCGTCCCTGTCCTGCGCCGATATCCGCCGCGATCACGGGGGGCCGGGGATCGCCGGCCGCACCGCGCTGGTCACCGGTGCCAGCCGCGGCATCGGCGAAGCCACCGCCAAGCTCCTGGCGATGCACGGCGCCCGCGTCGCGGTGCATTATTTTCGCGGCCGGGCCGACGCGGAAGCCATCGTCGACGACATCCGCGGCAACGGCGGCCGAGCCGTCAGCCTGCAAGCCGACCTCGCCGACCAGACCTCAGTGGAGGCGCTGGTCGCCGCCGCGGAGGCGGCCTTGGGGCCAGTCGACATCCTGGTCAACAACGCGGTCGGGGAGTTCACCCCCAAGCCCTTCGACGAGATCCGGGCGGCCGACTACATGGCCGAACTCGGCGTGAGCCTGTTCGGCCTGCACTCCTGCTGCCGCCAGGTGCTCGGGCACATGCGCCGGCAACGCTGGGGCAAAATCATCAACCTCGGGACTGTGGCGACCGAGGCCCCCGTCACGTCGCAGACGCGCTATATCGCGGTGAAAAGCGCCGTCGTCGGCCACACGCGCAGCCTCGCCGTGGAGACGGCTGCCGATAACATCCAAGTGAACATGGTGGTCCCGGCGATGACGGAGACGAGCCTTATCGCGGGACTGCCGCGCGCGCTCCTCGATCGCCTGGCCGAAGACAGCCCAGGGGCAGCCCTGCTCCAGCCCATCGACGTCGCCAAGACGATACTCTTCCTGGCTTCGGACTGGTCGGGCGCCATCTCGGGACAGCAGATCCTGCTCACCCGGGGCGCGCCGCCGTTCCTTTGAAAGCTGGACTGCATGGATTCCGAAATTCTCGTCCAGACCCTCGGGCCGGTGGCTTTGGGGGCGATCTTCACCGTCTCCGGCCTGCTCGACGCTGAGCCGCGCTGGCTGGGCCGGCTCGGGTTCCTGGTGGCCCAGCTCGCGATGATCTACGCGTCCGGCTTCGGATCCATCGCGGCACTCGGCCTGGTCGCCTGCATGCTGCTGGGCTTCGCCCTCTGTGCCGGCCGTCCCGACAGTTCGCCGAGGCTGCGGATCGCCGGCGTGGCTGGATTCTTCGCCCTCTACGTCCTCTACTGGGCTTTCCAGAAATATCTCGTCCCGCTGCTCATCATGTCCGCCGCCGCGGCGGGCAGCGGCGCCTTGAGCCACGCCCAGAGCGTGGCGTCGATCATCGCCGTCGTCGGGATCAGCTACATCGGCTTCAAGTTCATCCACGTCTACGTCGATTACAGGGCCGGCCATATCGGAAAGCTCGAGCCTTTGAGCTTTCTGAGCTGGTTGCTGTTCTTTCCTTCCATCGTGGCGGGGCCGATGCAGCGCTACCAGGACTGGCAGGACCAGTTCGGCAGGCGCGGCCTTACGGTCGACGAAGCGGTCTGGGGGCTGCGCCGCATCCTGGTCGGCCTCTTCATGAAGGTGGCCATCGCCGATAACATTCACGCCCTCACGCTTCCGTCGATGAGCTCCGGGACCCTGGTCACCGCACCGTGGGTGTCGATCGTCGCGGCATCGATGATCTACTCGCTATACCTGTACTTCGATTTCTCGGGTTACTGCCACATCGCTATCGGCACGGGGGTGTTCTGGGGGATTCGCCTGCCCGAGAACTTCAACAACCCCTACATCGCCCGGAATCTCATGGAGTTCTGGAACCGCTGGCACATCACGCTGAGCGAGATCCTCCGGGACTACCTCTTCTATCCGCTTAGCTTCAGCCTAAAGAGGTCACCGCGGTTCCGGAAATGGCCTTCCCTCACGACCGCGCTGCCGCCCCTGATCACCTTCCTGCTGGCCGGTATCTGGCACGGCGCCGGCGTCACCTACGCCCTCTACGGCTCGATCCACGGCGTGGGTCTGGCCTATATCGCGCTGCGGCGCCGACGCCGGCAGCCCCACGCGGGCATCGGGATCGGGTCCGAGAAGTCTGCCGTGCGCCACTGGTGCAGCGTGGCTTTCACCTTCGCCTATGTAACCTTCTCCTTCGTGTTCTTCTCCATGCCCATGGACAAGCTGGAGGTGCTCGGCAACCGTCTCATTGGCCGCTGACGGACTTGCATCCGACCGGGAAGAAGGCCGCGATCTTCGCGGTCGAAAAGATACCTGCAGGTCGAAGCTCTATTGATAGATCGATCTCCGCAGGGCCGTCATGATCGACTTACGAGAGTCGCGCCGTTCACCGACATGGAGGCTCATAGAATGCTGATTGAGCGTGGACAGGCCGACGGCGTTGCGCAGGTCTGGGCCGGGCGCAACCTCGCCGCGGTCGTCGACGTGGCCATCCTGCTCCTGCTGATGGCGGCACTGGGCCTCACCATCGCGGCCGCGGCGCCGCCTCGCTTCCTGGCATCGCTGTCGGCAGATGTAATGGTGGACGAGGGTGGCGACGCTTTCACATTCACACCCGACTTCAGCACGCACTGGCCCTATGCGATTCCCAGCCGTCCAGTGTCGACTCTGAGATCCGATGACGTGAAATTGTCCGAAAATGGTCGTTTCATCGGTGCGCTCACACCTTCGCATGATGCCATTCGTCAGTCCGGAAGCGGAAAGTATAACGTCTGGAACGGCGTTCTCTGGTTCTCATCGAGCGACAACACCGACCCGCGGACCAATGGACGAACCTACGGCATCCGCGTCAAAGCGCGACTCGCCGCCTCGGCCGAAGTGGCGCTCATCGCGAGTTCGGCTTGTCTCGCCATTCTGGTATTCTGCCGTGCCGGTCCAGCCATCGCAACCTTCCTCGCCCGAACGAAACGGCGCTGGTCATCGACGGTTCTCGCAAAGGCTTGGATGACCGCGCCCTCCCGTGCCCCGATCGCCGGGCTGCTCGCATGCGTTCCCTTGACAACCGGCAGGATCTATGCGGCCACTTGCAGCGCGATGATGGCGCTGTTCTGTTGGGGTACCATCGTACGTCCGATGCCGTTGATGTTCGGGGACGACAGCTTCACGTTCGTCAATCCCGGGATCCTGTGGAGTGCGGGTCAGAACGTGGCGGAACTGTCGAGCCGAGGCGTCGGCTACGCGCTTCTGACGTTGCTGGCTCTCGCGTTCGGGTCCTTGCGACTGATCCCGAAACTCCAACTCGTCGCGGTGATGGCTGGCGTGTCCTGCATTCTCGCGGTGCTGTATCTGCTTCTCGCTGCCTTGGCGATGCGGCTCCACAGGAGTTCGCAGGTACCACAGTGGATCCTGGCGTCTTGCGCCTCTGTGGTCGCCGCGACGTATTGCGTCATGCTCGCCAGCCACGATGCCTTTGTCATCGACATCTACCGCGCGCTCGCTGAAGCGCTGCACTTGTTGCCCACCGCTGTCGTGCTGGTGTCCTTTGTCCTTGCCTGGATGACGAGGGCGCCTGCGTGGCGGTTGTCATCCTTGATCGTCTCGACTTCCGCCGCCTATCTCTCTACCGTGGTCAAACCGCATACGTCCATGGTGCTCGCTCTCTGCGGCCTGAGCCTCGCCATCGTCATCGTCAGAAACTATCGAGCCTTGCGGTCGCCTGTCGTGCTTTCGCTCTGCTGCCTTTCGGCCATCCTGATCGTGTCGGTCCATCGTCTCGACGCCTGGATCACGCCCAAGGGATTCGACTTCGGTCCAAAAACCTTATTCTGCAACCACCTCGACGTGGCCGAGCCCGTTTTCGACGCCTCGACCCCAGAACGATCCCTCGTCAGGGGGCTCCTGAAGGGCGTTCTCCAGCATCCCCATCCCGACTGGCCGCTGTTGGGCTTTAAAGGTGATACCTGCATGTACGGCGCGGATTTCAATCGCGCCATGCAGGCGGCGGCGCGGGCGGAAGGGCTCGAACCGGCAGCTTGGGAGCGACGGGAGTTCTTGAAAGCCGTGATGAAGAATCCGATCGGCTATGGTCGAGCTGTTTGGAAACAGTTCGCCTTCTTCATGGTCTATCCTATCAAGGACGCAGACAGTACGGCGACGGGCATCATCACCGATGATGAATGGCGAAGCTTCAAGCTTCACGCGGATCTCATCGACATGTCACGGGAGCAGTTCACCATCGATCTCTCGAACTGGGTGGCGACGACACTGCCGCGAGTTGCATCTTCCGGCAAAGCTATCCTGTGGATGGTTTCTCTCAGCTTTGCTTCCACGACAGTCAGCGCTACGTCCATTGCTCTCGTGGTATTTCTTCTTCAAAGAAAGCGAGCTGCCGTTCAAGCTGAGATCGCGTTGCTGTCCGTCGCCGCCTTTACACTGGCCTTTGCTCTGACAACGATGTTGGCGCACACCTTCGACGTTAGTCGTTATCTCACAGACATTCTGCCCTTCAGCCTTCTCTGGTGGTTGATGAGCGTCGTCTACATCGTGCATGGATTGATCCTCATCGGAACTCGCGCAGGTCCCCCGAGGATCTCGATGGGTAGACGAGCCGCGCCCTGTCCTGCTGCGTAGCCGAACGTAGCTGCCGCTCCCAAAAAGTTACATCGGAACTGTTCTCCAGACCCTGCGCGGTTGCAACCGCGCCCGCTTGCCCCGACAGTACGCCCAGGCCATTGAACGCCGCCGGCCCGCACGAGACGGGCACGCGGCCGGGGGGAGCGTGCCAGTGGACGAGCTGCGGAAAGCCCCGAAGCGTGACGCTTCGCAACCGATCGCGCCCCGAGCCACACGGCAGGTTGCCGGTCAGATCGCCCCGCGTCACCAGCTCAGCCCCCCTGTCGCGTCCCGGCCGGAAGCTTGGCCTGCGGGACGGGATGGCTCGGCCTCCCGTCGCGCAAACGGCGGACCGGCTGGCCAGGAAGCCTGCACGCGGCGCCTCAGCTCGGCGCCAGGCAAACGGCCGGTTTTCGAGCAGATCGTCACAGACGCACAGGAAACGTTTCTGTGGCGCTGCGACGATTACCCTTGGGAGCGAAACGTCTGGAACGTCCATCCTGAATACGAGATCCATCTGGTCCGCAATGCCGGAGGCGTGGCGCTGATCGGCGACTATATCGGTTCGTTCGAGCCCGGCCACCTGTGTATCGTCGGGGGCGGTCTCCCGCACGACTGGGTCACCGCAACGGCACCGGGCGAAGTCATTCCGGGGCGGGACATCGTGATCCAGTTTCACCCTGATCGCCTGCGTCGCGCCGCCGAAGTCTGCCCCGAGATCATGGATCTCGACGCCATGCTGACCCTGGCGAAGCGCGGACTGGAATTTTCCGGAGAAACGCGGCGTCACGGGGCGGAGATCATTGAGAATATGGGGCGCGTCGCCGGCTTGCAGCGCCTAACGCTGTTTCTCGACCTGCTCCGCGTCCTCGCATCCGGGCCGGACCGGCACATTCTGGCCTCGGTCGACTTCTCGCCCAGCACGGACCGGCAGACGCTGGAGACCGTGAATACGGCACTGCAATTCATGTTCGAGCGTTTTCGGCACGATATCCGCCTCTCAGACCTCGCCGAAGCCATGGGCATGAGCGAATGGGCCTGCTCGCGATTTCTGAAGAACAATATCGGCAACAGCTTCACCGACTACGTCTCCATGTTGCGCATCAGCTCCGCCTGCAAGCTGTTGGCCGAGAGTGCTATGCCGATCACTGATGTCTGCTTCGAGGTCGGCTATTGCAACATTTCGAACTTCAACCGGACGTTCCTCCGGCAGCGTGGCCTGACCCCGTCGACCTATCGTCGCCTCGCCCGGAACCGCAAGCAATCGGCCTTCGAGACGACCAATAGCTCGGCTGCCCTGTGACGTTTTGCGGAAAGTCTCCGGGGCCCCTCGATTGTGCGCCGCAACCTGCATGAAAATAGAGGTTTAGCGCTTCCAAGCGGCTAGATGGCGGTCATGGCGCGCCTATAATGTTGAAAAGGACAGGCGATCAACGCCGATTTGGTTCTGAGCGGAAGCTGTGTCAGTAGCCTCCGTCAGACTTACAAAGATCGAAAAGGTCTCGAACAGAGGGGAGGATGGCGATAAGATTTCTAGAAATATGGCAAGGCAGAAGCCTGTCGCGCGATGACAGATGCGCTATGTAGTTTATGCACTTCTTGGCCGCTCAAGTCTATAAAGTGGTTGGGCGGGACGGATTGTGACAACCGTCCAGATCAGTCGGTCCAGCGGGCAGCCGAATGCCGGGATCGGGTTCGAGTTGGATGCAATCGCCGCCGTGGTCCTAGGCGGGACGGCGATCAGCGGCGGACGCGGCTCGATCATCGGCACCCTGCTGGGTGCATTGCTCCTGGGCGTTCTCAACAACGGCCTCAACATGGTTCACGTCGACCCCTACGTCCAGAACGTCATCAAGGGGGGGATCATCCTGTTGGCCATCTATCTCGGCCGTGACCGACGTTAAGCCTCACCGAAGTTCGGCAATCCAGCACAAGAGAGAACAAATGAGCATCGTGGGCGGAAGCAATCGCCGAATGACGGCCATCGTGTGCCACGGTCCCGAGGATTACCGGGTCGAGCAGGTGGAACGGCCGAGCCCCGGACCCGGTGAACTCGTCATCCAGGTCCATGCCTGTGGGATCTGCGCCAGTGACTGCAAGTGTTGGTCAGGGGCCAAGATGTTCTGGGGCGACAAGCCCTGGGTCAAGCCTCCGGTCATCCCGGGCCATGAGTTCTTCGGGATTGTCGACGAGGTCGGCGAGGGCACCGGCGGCCACAGCGGCAAGTTCGCGGTCGGTGATCGCGTCATTGCCGAGCAGATCGTGCCCTGCTGGGAGTGCCGGTACTGCCGCACGGGCAAGTATTGGATGTGCGAGGTGCAAAACATCTACGGATTCCAGCGTCAGGTTGCGGACGGCGGCATGGCGGACTACATGCGCTTGTCGACGAACGCAATTGTGCACAAGATCCCGACCTCGATTTCACTGGATGACGCGGCGATCATCGAGCCGCTCGCTTGCGCGATCCACACGGTCAATCGCGGCGACATCCAGCTCGATGATGTGGTCGTGATCGCCGGCGCCGGGCCGCTCGGCTTGATGATGACGCAGGTGGCGCATCTGAAAACCCCAAAGAAACTCGTCGTGGTCGATCCGATCAACGAACGTCTGGAGCTTGCCAGACGTTTCGGCGCCGACGCCACCATCAATCCAAAGGAGCAGGATGGGCTGGAGGTCATCCGCTCGCTGACGGACAACTACGGGTGCGACGTCTACATCGAGACCACCGGGGCACCGATCGGTGTGACGCAAGGGCTCGACATGATCCGCAAACTGGGTCGGTTCGTCGAATTCTCGGTGTTCGGGAAGGAAACATCGGTCGATTGGTCGATCATCGGCGACCGGAAGGAACTGGACGTGCGCGGTTCCCACCTCGGCCCTTATTGCTACCCGATCGCCATCGATCTCCTGGATCGTGGCCTCGTTACATCGAAAGGCATCGTCACCCATCGCTTTGCCCTTCCGGATTGGGACGATGCGATCGGCATCGCCAACTCGCCCGACTCGATCAAGGTGCTGCTGCATCCCGCGGCCTAGCGTGCGCCAGCCACGGCGATCTACGACAGGACACGACATGGATTTCACCGGCAAGACCGTTCTCGTGACGGGCGCCGGCAAGGGGATCGGCAGAGCGACGGCGCTGTTCCTCGCCGCACGCGGTGCCACCATCATTGCGGTCAGTCGCTCGCCCACGGACCTTTCGGTCCTGGCATCCGAACTCGGCTGCCGGACCAGGGCGGTGGACTTGGCCGATGCTGACGCCACCCGTGCCGCCGCCGAAATCGCAGAGTCGGCGGATTTTCTCGTCAATTGTGCGGGTACCACGCAGCTGGACGCGATCCTCGACGTGACGACGGAAACCTTCGACGCCATCATGGCGGTGAACTGCCGAGCGCCGTTGCTCATGACGCAAGCCTATGCCCGCGGGCGGATGGCCATCGCCCGAAGCGGCGCTGTCGTCAACGTTTCGAGCATCGCTTCCACCATCGGTCTGGCCAACCACGCGGGCCTACTGCGCCTCCAAGGGTGCGTTGGACGGGTTGACCGGCGTGATGGCCACAGAACTCGGTCGGCACGGCATCCGGGTCAATGCCGTGAACCCCGTCGTCACGCTTTAGCGTATCCACACCGGTGCTCGAAGAGCGGCTCCGGGCGGGACCCGTCGCTGTTTCGGACGAGCGAATCGCCATCTTCTCCGAGAACGGCTGCGGTCGACCGATTCCTCATTCCGTCGCCAGTGTTTGCGGTTGTTTGTTGACGAGGTGGTGGTTGGCCGAAACGAGATCCTGATCAGCGGCCGCAATGACCCATTGTTGAATGGGGTCAGCGGCCAGCCGGACTTTTTCGGCCCCGCAGTGCCCAGTTTTGACCAGGAATGGCGCGCCCCGCAGGATTCGAACCTGCGACCCTCGGGTTCGAAGCCCGATACTCTATCCAGCTGAGCTAGGGGCGCTCGGAGCGTTCTATGGCACAAATCGCACTGCCGCGCCCGTAGTTTTTGACCGTAGAGGCGAGAATGTCGGCAGCAGCAAGGCGGCGAGCCTCGGTCGCGAAGTCCGCCGAGGTGCCGCCGCAGGCAGCCTCGGGCGTTGCGCGGCAACCCGCCCGGGCGCAGCGGCGTGGTCGGGATGGACCGAGACGTCATGGGCTACGAACAGGAAGCACCGGGCCACCTCGGCATAGCCGTCGTAGAGGAGGTCGCGGTTGCGATCGACGAGGCGCTCGCGGTTGGCGCGATACCAGCGCGGAAGCTCGTACCAAGGCATCAGCGGCCGCTCGTGATGGGCCGCGTGAAGGTTGTTGTAGAGGAAGAGAAACCCGAGGATCGGCGCGTTTTCGACGATCGCCGTACGCTCGAATACACCCTGCGCGGCCCGGTGTTCGGCGAAGGAGCGCAGCAGGAGGATCGACGTGCTCGGATAGACGACCGCGAAAACGTAGAAGAGCGGGTCGATGCCGCAGACCCCGACGACCCAGGCCAGGACCGCGGCCGTCATGACGGCGTGCCGGGCCCAGATGCGGCGTGTCCCAGCATGGCCGGCCCGGAGCTCGCGAGCTTGTCCCAGGAGATAGCGCCCGACGGTCCAGGCCGGGCCGAACAGCAATCGTCCCGCCAGGGTGGTGTGAAAGCGCACGAAAACCCGGCCGAATGGGCCCAGATGGGTCCAGGCTTCGGGCGACCAATAATAGGATTCGGGATCGTCGAAGGGGTCGGTCAGCGCCTCGTCGCAATGATGCACGAGGTGGCTCATCC
>JAABUM010002746.1_pt1 | contig 22999 bp, 39 predicted proteins | sample 5559161 | NCBI WGS metagenome assembly JAABUM01 (sample SAMN10711868, study PRJNA513369) | rock metagenome | isolation source: Antarctica rocks | place: Antarctica: Victoria Land, Siegfried Peak nord
CCCGTTACTTGTCCACAGCTTGCATCGCCGTCCTAACGTGAGACGAGCCATCTTCCCTGCAGGCGCAGACTGCCTTTCTGGCACACCTGCAGGGCTTGCGCATCCGAGGCGGAGGCGAAACGAGCGGAATCTCGCACATTCCGACTGCTCGCCATTCCTCGACCGCAGCCTGCTTCCTCTTGCAGCAGTAGAAGCTGCTTTTTCTGTTGTTGGGCGCTCCAGTGTTCAGCTTCCGCGGGCCCGGGCCCGGGCCCGGGCCTTCACCGTGTGTGACCGCTTCGCTCACATCGTGAAGTCCATGGCGGCTGGGTCTGTGGCGCCGGGATGTGTGGGTGTGGTCCTCCTCTGCCCCGAAGCCTTCCACCAAGCCGCTGGCACTGCTGCGAGACGAGCCGCACACGAGGTCGTCGTCCACCCTGCAGCAAGTGTAGAGCATCGGTGCTGAGAGATGTCAAGCGTGGAGAGACTGATGCCAGAGCTCATATCACCTGGTGCTGCAGCGCCGCCGCCGCCGCCGGCGAGCGACAAGTGCGTCGCACACAGGCCGAACCATTTCCGAGTTCGTGCTCGATAAATCTGGATTTCAGCTCGATTTGGGCATGCCACGATCACCCCTTCAGTTCTGTTGCAGCGACAGACCTACAGTTGGGGGATCTGTGTGCCAGGGTGACGTGCGAGTTGGCTTCATCTCGGCGGCACGCTGCTTAATCAACCTCTCATAAGCTTGTGGAATCAAACTCGAAATCGAGTTGGAAGAACTACGAAAGGCGCACATGTGCGGGGTGGTGTGCGCCACAATGACGTGCGTGCAGGTGTTCATCTCCGCGGTGTGCTGCTGATCTTGAGAACAAAATCTGAACAACCTCGCAGTCGTCAATGAAGACGCACAGGTGCGGGATGTGGTGGGCCAGGATGACAAGCGTGTAGGCGTTCATCTCCGCGGCGCGCTGCCCCAGCTCCGCGAGGACGTGCTGCCAGTTGTGCAGCGACACGGACGCCTCCTTCCGCCGCTCCAGGGTGTCCGCCTGCAGTGCGGCGCCGGCCGGCAGCAGGTCGCGCACGCCGTCCGCCGCAAGGTTGGCGCCGGCTGCGGTCACAGAGATTGTGCTTTGAGGAACAAGACTGATGCCTGGCGCAGGAGGGCTACAGAAAGTAGCTCCTGAGACGTTCTGCAGGCGTGTCAGTCCAGGGTGTCCGGCGGCAGCAGGTCGCGAACGCCGTCCGCCGTTGCATTGGCGCCGGCTGCGATCAGGAGCAGGGAGCATGACCTCCAAATTCATGCAGCGGTATCGTATGAAACGACAGTGTGGTACATTTCAGGGTGTCCGCCTACAGCGCGGCTTCAGCCTGCAGCAGCGCGCGCACTCCGTCCGCCACGGCGCTGGCACCGTCTGCGGTCGGAAACATGGTGTGGGAAGACCGGAGTGACAGGTCCTCCGGAGGATAAGAAGGCTGTTTCTTTGACGTAATGCACCCTTATCACCTTACATGGGGCCATCAGCTCACGTGCGCGACCGGGTGTGCGCCTGTCGCCTGCCGAACTGTCACATTGCGGCGCGTGAGGAACGTCAATGCCTGAAATCACAGAAATGGGCAAGTGCACTGCCTTCACTCACCCACGGCCTCCCGGAAGGCGATGATCTGGGCCTCCACCTCGCACATGCTGTGCTTGAGCTGCGCCACTCGGGCCTGCAGGTCTTGTGATGGCACCTGCCGCCTGCCGCGGGCGGCACTGGCCCCGCTGCCCGCTGCCTGCAGTCCATGGTTACACTGGCTCGGAGCTGTTCTAATGCCTATTTGTCTTTTCTCATCAAGCCCAGTAATGCGTTGCTCTTGCTGCTGGGCATCCGGTTCATGTGAGGTGCAGCGAATTGGGAGCAGGCTGTGGTGGATGCGAGCAATGTTCACCTTGTTGAGTCTGAACACTGGAGTGCAGCTCGGTTTCACTGAATGAGCTGGCGCTGCGACGGACATTACGCAGCAGCGCATGCGGAAATGCTGACACTGCATGGCGACTTGGAAAACTCAGACGCTGGTGCGACTTGTCGGTATGGTGCCTTTCGGAAGTAGAAGTGCGACCAGATAGCCTTGAAAATTGTCTGACTCTGATTTGCAGGCGCAATGCGCGAAAGTCTGCAGAGTTTGATGGTTGAAACTTGCGATTTCGCGCCAAATCGTACATCATGGAGATCCGATCCTGGGATCGTGCTATCACACGACGCCTGCTGCGCCGTGGCCAGGCTTGTGGACGACCAGACTGGCAGATTTGCACAGCTGGATCCTCTCGCACCAACATGTACGTGGGACGATAATCTTCAGTTGTCCGCGTGTCATGCGTCGCTGGCCAGCAACCCAACTCAATTACTGTACAAAGATGTGCTGTCGCTCCAACGGATTGCTGATCTCCTGTACACGAGCTTGCTGATGACCTCTGGACACAAAGCTGCTGACTCCTCTTCTCCTGCTGCTGGCCCCATCACCCGACGCTGCAGCCACCATGTAAACGGTGATCAGGTAGTTGAGAAATTTGAGATTTCTCCAGATACATTGGCGGCGGTCGGTCCTGCGCCCGCTAGAATGCTAGACCTAATTTTGCCCACACGGACCTAAATGTCCCGAGCGACATCTGGCCGCGTAAACGACGATGAATTGCAACGTGGCCTGAACTACACCAGTCAATTCATCTTGAAAAAGTCACTAGTGCTCGACGCAAGTTCAGTGACGACGTTCAGTGACGACCACCAATGCGCAGCAACAAGCAAGAGTTAGCGCGCACCCAATATCCGCCGCCATCCCCGACAGAAGGAGCCTCAGAAGAGGTCGTCCATTGTGAGTTCAGCGCGCTCCTGCACAGGAGCATGCAGGCGTGAATGGCTGTGCAACGTCATTTCTGGACCACAAAATTGTCCTCCTGATACTCCGTGCAGGTTGTCTTCCTATGTTGTGCACACCGATGCCGGCCCCCGCGCCGGCGAGCCCTGCCGCCACAGCACAGATGAGGAGGAGGCGGTAGAGGAAGTAGCGACGAACAAAATCTCGATGACTAGTCGCGTGATGATGTATACCTTTTGAACTCGATTGTATAGCTCATCGATTGTATAGCTCATCAACTAGCTTCTGGCCGATGATGCGCGCCTGCAGCTTGGACACCCAGCGCATGCGCTTGGCCATTTCCGCGGCCACGGCGCGGCTGCGGCTGCCGCCGGGGTAGGGCAGCCGCCCGCCGGGCCGCCCGCCGCTGCGCATCAGCTCGCCGTTCAGCGCGTCCACCTCCGCACTCGACTGGTCTGCGACACAGAAAGAAAATTTGTTGAAATCTCATTCCACGCTCTGCTTCCCACCGCCATACAAAGAAGTGTTAGCTGCCCGCCGCTACGCATCAGCTCGCCCTGCCGCGCGTCCACCTCCGGCGTCGACTGCAATGCATGCATGGGAGATTTCAGCAACTTGAGCCTGTGTTTCCCATCGCGAGACATTTGTCGGTGTGGCATCCAGGATCCTGTCGTGCAGGGAACGATAGCTGTTGCCATGCGTCACAGCTGCTCAACTTTCCTGTCATTGACACCTGCGGACACCATGCAAGTCTGTTGAAGTCAAGAAATGGGCGCACCGATGACGCGCTGCACATCGTTGATACTCGCCGATAACGACATGAGCGCGCGCTGCAGCGCCGCGGCATGGATCTCTGACTGTCTGATGATTTCAGCATCTACAGGGGTTATGCGCACTGATGACGCGCTGCACGTCGTTAATCTCGGCCGCCACGGACGCGAGCGCGCGCTGCAGCACCGCCGCCTTCGCCTTGAGGCCGTCCAGGCGCGCCTGCTGCTCCGCCAGGCGGCCGCGCGCGGCCCGCAGCGGCGCCTGCGCCGCCAGCCGCTCCGCCAGCTGCAAACGATGGTGGCAGCCCAGTTCCGTGTGATATACAGCGCATGAGTGAAGTCATGTATATGCTTGCTGCTCCGCCAGCGGGCCGTGCGCGGCCCGCAGTAGCGCCTGCGCCGCCAGCCGCTCCGCCAGCTGCAGCGTAACGACACCGGCGTCAAGTTTAAATTCAAGGCATGTATTGTTCATGCGTGAACATCCGTCTGTGCTGGTATGTATCTGCAGCACCGCCAGCCGGCCGCGCGTGGAGCGCAGCGGCGCCTACGCCGCCAGCCACGCTGCCAAATGTGCGTGCACATGAATGAAACCTGCTGTAGACGCCCTTAGCGTCTGGACTGCCCCTTGCCTTAATATCAGAGTTCCGATGCTGTTGATGTGCTGGTGCCTGTCTGGAAGCGGCCGCGTGGCCTCTCTGCAGTCCACACCTCCTGCCGTTCGCCAATCCACCTGGTGCAGATTTTCAGCCGCAGCAGACGAGAGTTCACCTCTGGGAAGATGATGGAGGGCACGAGTGCCTCAGCTCCGGGGAACGTCGCGCGGCCCGATGCAAACATGTTGCCGCCGTTGTGCTTCCTGGGCAGCGCACCTGCGGTGTGTCCGCCCACCTGGTTGCAAATGCAGCGAGAAGGGCCTCAGCATGTGGAACAGATCCTCACAGCAATTTAAGATGAAGATCTATGTAGAAGCTGGCAGAGTCACGGTCTGCCTGCTGCTGCTGCTGCTCGGATGCAAGCGATTTCCTGATCGTCTCAGACTCTCCTTGCGGTGTGATAGGGAGCCCCAATTGAGTGGAATTTTTCGCTTCCCTTTAGATTCTGATGGATGAAATGCGGTGAAAGCAGACCTGGCGGGGCGCCATGCACACGGTGCATCTCAGCGCTCTGTTGGCGCCGCTGCAGGACGCTGCTTGCGGGAAACCGCTGCTGGCGAGCATCATCGCTTCAAAGCTGGGGTCTGAGGGTGTGTCAGCACTTTGCTGAGCCTGCTGGGCGTCTAGATGCATCGCCCTGCGCCGTGTGTGTCGGAGCATTTTCTCGGAACGCTAGCGTCCCAGCACCAGATTTGGCGGGAAAGCACTGGCACCCCTGCCAGCTCAAGCCAATGCAGCATTGCGAACCAGTCTGCGCTTCGCGCTTGTACTTTGCAATTTGCAAGAAGTGTAGTAATGATCGCAAAGCTCTTAGCTTGGCGATCATCTCATCGCAGCCCAGATCGGGTCATCACTTCGCAGCTCCTTATATTCTGACACCATGCAGATGGCGTTGCACGCCTCCTATGGACCATTGATGCGATGCAGGCATGATGTGAATCACGCTGCAAGTATCGGCCGCCCTGCTGGCATCCTCAGATGTGCACTCCGGAAGGCCAGCAGCCTGCACACCGCTGCAGGCGCCGCAGCTTCCCGCTCCGGCAGCCTGATCGTCTCTGCAAAGGCGGGAGACGACGACATTCAGATCGGCACGGAGCTGCTAGCGGGTCGCGCCGACGCCCGGGCCAGCATGAAGTGGCGCGAGGCGACCGTCGTCGAGAACAAGTGAGCGCAGCTGCCTTGGCCGCTCTCCTGTTCGTGCTTCGGGGCTGAAGCATGGATCATACATGCGTCTGTGTTCCATTCAATCTCAGGCAGAGCTTCTGTGGGTTGTTGTCGGCGGGGGCGCGTCAGGCTGCAGCATGCATTCACTGCGCCGCAAGCGTCCCATCCACCTCTTCAAGAACGAGCACCTCGTTCCCCTCATCTGATCAGCCATCTGTTGAGTGCAGGGCGGCGAGCGCAGACGGTAGCGTGCGCACGCTGGTGCTCAGCGTCGCAGACGCGGTGCAGTTCATGGAGGGCCGGCGGCTGCCGCGCCACCAAGCGGAGCCCCGCTGGATTGACGCCTACCAGGTGCGCCGCCGCTGCAATCCCTTATACGATTGGATTTCGCATCCAGAAGCTTTACACAGCCTCTTCGGGGTCTGCAATGGCAGTGCCAGTCTGCAGGCCATGTGCATCGATGAGGCGCGCCACTCCCTCTTCAGAGGACGCCGGGCCCAGAGCTGCGTACCCAACATTGCAGGTGCCGGGCCAATTTGTGGGCGTGCGGCTGGGCAGTGGCGACGACAAGGCCGGCCCGGCAGACGCGGAAGGGGGCCGCAACGGTAGCACCAGCGGCATCTCCGACGGCGGTGGTCACGGCGCGGCGGCGCCGTCGGATGCGGCGGCAGCAGGCAACAGCACGGCGCCGGACGCTGGCGGCAACGCGGCGACGGCGCTGCTGCCAATCGCGAGCTCGCCGATTGACGCGCGCGCGGACTCGTCGCTGCTGGACGCTTCGATCATCGAGGTGCCCGTCCTCTTGTGATAGCTACAGAGTGTGCAGGCACTCGTCGAGCAGATCTCTGAGGTTCATGCTCTCTGCAGCGGCCACGTGCCCGCCCCGCTGTTGCGAGCAGCAACACAGCAACTCAGGGCAGCTCAGGGAGCAGCAGGCTGCAATTATAAATGCTGCGACAGCAGCACGCCATGTCTCTGAGGCGCCCTCAGCCGCGACGTCCTGCGTTGTAGTCTCGTGGTGCCTGTGGAGCCGCAGCGGTTGAGCGGCGGTGGCGGCGCTTTGCCATGCGCAATCCAGTAGATCTCGTTCATCCTCACAATGGTCCAGCGGCGGCTGCGGCAGCACCGCCTTGCCTGGCGCGCCCCGCCGGATTCCGAGGCTGCTGACTTGCAAAGCTGTTTTCCCTATCCTGCGCCAGGTGCTCGTGGAGCGGCAGCCGAGCGGCGGGGGCGGCGGTGGGGACGGCGGCGCCGCCCTGATGGGCTTGGGTCCCGGCTCGCAGCTGCAAGTCAGCGAGGTACTGGGACGCGGGTGCGCTGCTCCTCCCTTCGGAGCGCTAGGCGATCCCAAACTGGAAACTCCAACAGGCGGCTTCCTGCTGCTGCCGCTGTGCAGCCGCTGCTGCAACTGGGCCGCTGAAGTGACCGGGCATGTTCTGCATTCGACAGTTCACGGTGTTCCATTCGACAATGATATCCCATGTCATATGACATGTCATATAACATCATATATAATATCATATGATACGTAATTTAATGACATCACATGTCATACCCCAGATACTCGTCGCTGCTCAATTCGGTGGTGAGCCTCACAAGCGCGCTGGAGGATGCGCGGGCACTGCTGCTGATTGGCGCCGGTGCTCGCGGCATCGCGCCGCTGCGCGCCGCCATGGAGTGGCCGCCTGTGCAGGTGACCATCTACCCAGGCTTCCAAAGCAGGTGTCGAAGCAGTGCTGACTGTAGCGCCGCCATGCAGTGGCCGCCTGTGTAGGGTTTTGGAATGGAGTTTGGCACTTCTCGGCAACACTGCTGTGGCGCGCGCACCAGCAGGCCATGGGCGCTGTCTGTGATCTGCAGACTCCTTTCCAACTGGCTGCTGCATTGGCATCTGCGCCCAAGCTCGACATCCCAAGTCTTCTGCTGGGAAGGGTGTTCGGACGACTCCAGGGGTCGAGTTCTTGTTCCCCTGTCTGCACACAGGCAGCCGCGACGCAGCAGTCGGTCGCGCTGTTCTATGCGGCGCCGTCGATGCAGGCAGCCGCCTACGTGTCCGACTGGGACACCTGGAGAGCCAATGGGGTGCGATTCAGATCTGATCTTGCACGAAACTGAAACAGATCACGTAAGTCAAGTACGTAAGTCAAGTCGCTGATGCTGCTGATGCTGCCTGAGATGTCTGTCAGCAGTTCTTCTGCCGCTGCAGGCGCAGCATCGGGCAGCAAACGCTGCAGCGTCTTGTTATTCTGCATGTACTCCCACTGGTGCTTGCACGCCAGCAACGCAGCATGACGGCTGAAGTGACTGCCGCCTCAAGCGACCATAGGGCTTGGCTGCCGTACGCCCTGCAATACAGTCGATTATTCATCGCTAGACCACGTGTGTCATGAACATCACAACGCATGCGCGGCTGGCAATTGACCCGGTCGCTGCATACGAGCAACCTCAAGACCTCACATGATGCAGTGGGTGAGCCGTTGCAATGTTTGTTCTGGATTGAAACGTGGATACACAAAACCTGCAGGTGGCGATGGAGCCGATCTTCCTGGAGGAGCTGGCGCAGCCGGGCGAGTGCAACCTCGCCCTTGCGGTGAGCGCCTTTGCGTATTGTACATTGAGCTGCGTGAAGCAACGCTGGTCTGCGCGGGCATATGCAGGAGTTGTGTTTGAAGGTTTTCCAAGGCATGATGTCACGGCGCGCGTCATCCGTATCAGAGTGCCGCTGAATGTCTTGCTGGGTGTCTCGACCAGTGCCATCGAAACCCCGCTTCTCGGGTTTCCTGACCGCGATCCCCCCGACTGCCTGCAGGACGCCATCGTGGACAGCGTCTGCCAGGGCGGCAGCCTGGCGACCGCGCTGCGCGGCACAGCCCCCTTCGAGGCGTCCGTCCTTATCGGCGGCCTGCCAGGTGAGCGGCAACCCGCCAACAGTGCTCCTTCGTTGCTGCTGCAACCCCGTGCAATATCCTGGTGGCGTTCGCTCAACGTCCCGGTGCCAAGCAGCCACATCATGCCGGAGTGAATGCTGGAAACTTTCAACTGCTCGGTGTCCAATGCCGCCTGCTCCTGCACAAACAGGCGAGGTGGTGGCAGCGCTGAGCAGGCGGCTGGTGATGGAGGGCATCGCGCGGGAACGGGTCCTTTTCTGCGACTTCTTCTAGGCGATGTAGGTGTTCAAACGTGTGGAAATGAGGGCCGGCGCTGATTGTCCACTGCCAACGGCACTTCGAAGCAGTCAGACAACTTTGACCATTACTGGCAGCGCATGGACCTCGCTGTTGATTTCCCAGAGGTTTCAGAAGTTTCAAAGAATCTGGAAACGCCCGTCACTAAACCAGGGGGCCGTGCAACACACGAAATTGGACCCCCGCCAGCCGAATGTCACTTCAATATACGAATCGAGCACGAGCAACAACTGCCCCATGCCAGTGCTCAGCCGTCACACCGCAAGAGCGTTGCGGCACCTACACAAGTGTCAACCGGTCGGTCTGACACACACCCACACACATAGACCGGTGCGCCGCTGGAAAAGCTCCCAAGGAATGTGCTCTAGCACGTGTTATGCTTTTTTGTCCGGCGCCTTTTGCCAGGCGCCAGCAGCCGCTCCAGGCTGGACCAGCAGCGGCGGGCCATCCCGGCGCCCAGACTCCAGCCCATTGCAAGCCGGAGGGGCCGCATCTTCAGTACTGGAAGTCGGACTCCTCGTAGGCGTGCGAGATGTCGCCGCCCCAGCCGCCGTGGTAGAGCTCCAGCATGCGCTCGGCAAGGGTGACGCCTGACTCCGCGATTTCCTCCAACGGTGCCAGAAACTTCTCCTCCGCATTGCCGCGTGCCTGCAAGCCCTTGCGTGCGATGGCCAGCACCTGCACACAGTTGATAAAATGTAACGACAGAGAAGATGAAGGTTGGATATATGTGTTGAGCTGTCGCTAGGAACTTGTCCTCCGCGTTGCTGTGCGCCAGCAGCCCCATGCGCGCAATGGCCAGCACCCGTGCGAGATTGATTGCAATGGTTGTGATCTGCTTTTCATGCGTGTTAAAGCCGCGGCAGTAGCGGCTTTGACACATGTCTGAAGCGGCTCACACACTGAGCTCTCGAGAAGTGCCCCCCCGTAAATCCATCAACTCCCATGGTCGCCAGGGAACGCCGGATTCCGGCACTGTGCGTCGCACACTGCGCAAGCCTTCGGAATGCGGCTGTCCAGTCCTACACCCTAGAGACGCACCTGCTTGGCAACGTCCTGGATGGTTCCCTGCCGGAAGGGTGTCTTCAGCGCCAGCCGCGGCACCTGCATAATGTACAACGAAGGGTCAGGCAGGCCGTTTGTCAGAGAGCAGCTTGTGCACATGACGCGGCTGCTGAGGCAGCAGAGCGGCAAGGGGATCCAGCCTACAAAGTTCTGTCATCGCACAGTTCATGCGCGAAGCTGCAGTCACGTGCCTCGGCCGGCAGGAGCAACAGCTTTTTGATACACAAGGCTCTGTGCAAGCTTCCTGTTTTCGGACCCGTTCCCGAGCACGATATCGCACCTGCTCCCGCATGTCCTCCATGTCCTGCAGCGTCCAGTCGGACACCAGCTCCGCTGCTGCCGCCTGCGCCGCCTTGTCGTAAAAGATGCCCACCTGCGCGAGGCGCAACAGGATGTGAGGGTGGGCTGAAGATCAGAAAACCACTACGAGATCGACACACATGCGCGCCAATGCTCTGTGCGTGTGCAGTCTGGACACATGCTGTGCTGCACAGCAGAGTTGGGCCGCTCGAATGGTGCACCGCTGACCAAGCAGAGTCCATGATGGTGAACGAGGTCTGGAAGCAAGCCATGCCCCTGGCTGCGTGGCTGGATGCGGCTGGCACCGGCAGAGTGGCACCATCATGAAGTGGGCATGCGCATGGGAACATGGTAGGGAAGCTGAGCTGCAACTCAGTGGCAAAGCTAGTAGAGAAAGAAGGCGAATAAACACCAAGGAATGCGCACCCAAAGCGCGGGCAGGGCGCAGATGTTGGCCCAGGGGCCGCCGTCGGCGCCGCGCATCTCCAGGTACCGCTTGAGCCGGATCTCCGGGAAGATGGTCGTCAGGTGCGTCTCCCAATCCTTCAGCGTCGGGTAGTCTCCTGCGCAGGGCCAGTGTTTATGAAGTAGATTTCAGGGTCATCAATTGCACCCTGGACGACATGCGCTACCCAGCCCATCTGGGCTGCGCGATGTGCTTCTGCAGCAGCGCTGCAGCGGCTGCTGTTTCTTTTTGTTCGACGGACAATTGGCGACCGGCAGCTGAGCGTGCCGTCGTTTCAAGTTTGAGAGCACATTGTGTCGCTGCATCGCCAGCGCAGCATGCGGATGATGGCACAGCATGCCCGCACGGTGCTGCTCAACAGTTGGATAATGCCAATATGGCGGTGCACCTGGCAGCGCGGGGAGCTTGCCCTCCATGAAGTCCCGGAACGACTCCCCCGCTGCCGAGATATAATTCCCCTCCCTGCAGGCAGAATCGTTGGCGTGTCAGACGGTGTCGCTCGATTGGCATTTTGGTTCAATTTCGGTTCCTGCCGCACCTACGGCAATATGCCACGACCTGATGGCCCAGTGCAACGCTCGGGCGCATGAGAGGCTTGGCAGCTGCCACGGCTGTCGGCAACCGCTTGAAGCATCAGAGACTGCCTGAGGCCCGTAAAAGCTGCTAGTCGCACCTGTTGACGAAGTACATGGGGACGTCCAGCGCATATTCCGCATACCGCTCGAAGCCAAAGTCCTCGTCGAAGATGAATGGCAGAATGCCGCACCGGTCGGGGTCCTGCGGCATGAATGTGCTCTGTTCTGCTGCACTTCCGGCGGCGGGTTTGGTGCCGTGCATCGCTGTGTGGTGCATGACACTGCTTGGGCGGGAGCTTGGTCATGCGGCCCTGAACAAATTCCTTTGCTCGCGCTGTCCTGCACCAAGGCCTGTGCGGTGGGTACAGTGTGTCGTCGACCACACTGTCGCCAGCCAGCATCGACGCCTGCACAGGACAGCCGGCGCGGGGCCAGCTTGCAGCTGCATGCGGCATTCGTACGAGCGCAGTCACGCTGCTGGATTCCTTCAAATGAAGCCAGCGGTCCTTCAGTGTGTAGCCACCCTCCTGCTGGTTCTGAGATGCAGCCACCCACCGTGTCCGTCCACACGTGGCTGCGCCAGCTGAGGTAGCCGGTGGGCTCGCCGTTGCGGAAGGGCGAGTTGGCGAACAGCGCCGTCGCGATGGGCTGCAGCGCGATGCCCAGCCGCGCCATCTGCACCATGTCCTTTTCGTCCTCAAAGTCCACGTTGACCTGCGCGGGAAATGGCGGCTACAGTTTGTAAAGGTTTGGCAAGACTGCAGCGTGATGCCCAGCCGCGCCAGTTGCACCATGTATTTTCATCCTCTCGAGCCCACATTCACCTGTGGATAAACGGTGTCTAGGATATTAAAGCACGTCAGCGAGGTGGCAGCGCGATGCACAGGCGCCGTCCGTCCTTCTCACAGTCTTTGCATGTCCGCGGTTGGCTTGCATGAATTGCCCATTGAAGGCGACCATGACGGGCGCGCTGCTGGAAGTCTCACGTGCTGGACATTGAATCGTGAGGATCAGGATGCTGTGGCGCTGCCAGGGGCAGCTGGATCCCCCAGGTTCAGCTGTCGAGCACAGGAGATCTTCCTGCCATGTTCTGGACTCGTGTGCTCGCCATCGTAGATTGAGGAAAGAGTGCACCTTGAAGACCCAGATCTACCCTGACTACAGTTAGTGTAGTTACGACAGGCGTCCACAGACACAGTGTTCACAAGAGTCCCCAAATGATCGAAAAACGGCTGCCTGACTACTCCCGGGGCGCAGCACCGTGTCCAGGCGGAGCGTGCTGACGCTCGGCATGGCAATGTGCGCGGTGTCTCGTCATTGCTTTCTTGTATCTGTCTCTATACAACGTTCGTTGAATTTTCTCTCTTTGCGGCAGTTACAGCGGCATTCAAAACAAACGCAATTAGAAGAACAAACTTGCCTGGATGGTGATTGGGCAGCAGCACATCCAGGCCCATCGAGCTGACTGTCGGCATGCAGACGCGCATGATGGCTTCCGGCATTGATTTGATGGCATGTGTCTCGTTAGGCTTTCCAGAACGTCCAGAACAAAAGGCCTGCCTGAATTGTGGTGGAGCGCAGCATCATGTCCAGGCCCAGCGTGCCGACCGTCGGCATGTAGGCGCGCATGATGTCATAGCGCGCCTTGGGCATGATGGGCACCTCCCCCGTGGCGGACCGCGGGTCGAAGCCGATACTCAGGAAGCGCACCCCGATCTCGTCCGCCAGCGTCTTGACCTGGAGGAGAAATGGCAGCTGGAGATGGTTGCCAGAAGGTGTCAAGGCAAAGTGGCAGCCCTTGGGTGATTAGCACAGGCGGCGCCTGTCTCAGCAAATGCGCTCCAATGCTTCAGCCCTCCGCACTGCCAACTGCTGGCCGGCAGCACATGAGGCAGACGGTGAACATGTGATGCTGCATCCTGCAAATCCGCCAAGAGCTGTTTGGCTGCGACCCCGCGTAACCCTCCGCAGGTGAAGCCTAGACTGCCCTGAATCCGCCTGGGGCGCCGCTGCAAAGGGCGCTTCCAGCCGCCACACCTGGTACAGGTGCTGATTGACCTCGGCGCAGGTCTGGTGCAGCGTCGACACCGGCGCGCCGCTCAGCTCGAACTGGCCTCCCGGCTCCAGCGTCACGCTCTGTCCATCCAGCTCGCACCCGATGATCTTGCCTGCGGCAGAGCCACAAGCGCGTCATCGAGAGCAGGAACGGTGGCAGGCATTGCATGGCTTGTCAAGTTTAAAGCTCACAGCTCGAACTTGCCGCCCGGCTCTAGCGTCACGCTCTGCCCACCCAGCTCGCGGCCGGTAATCTCGCCTGCAAGCAGAACCACAAGATTCGGAGCAGGGTCCTGGACGATCACAAGTGTCGAGTTCCAATTGACCGCCCGGCTCCAGCATCGTGCTCTGCCAGTCCAGCTCGCAGCCGATAGTCTGGCCTGTGGCAGGTGCAAGCGCAGATTTGGAGCGTGAATGGTTTTGAGGTCTTGCATGAAGTCTTGCAGCACGGCGTGTGACAGGTGAACAGTTCGAATTGAGGGCGTCCAGCTATGGGCTGGCAGCCCGTGAGCTCATGCCGATTGCCCGGGGCTGCGGGGATGTTTGAGATGGCTGCCAGAGAATGATTTTTCGAGGTTGTGCACAGTGCTGAGCCGATCAGGCGAGCACGAGATGGCGTCAGCCCCATGGCATCTCGACCAGCTGATCTGATGGTTGAAGAATCCTGACGTTGAACCATCGCGCAACTGCCAGAACCCCGCACAGCACAGTGTCTGTGGGTGGTGCTCCCGCGGCAGCCCCGTGTCGTCACAGAGTCCTCCCGATTTGATGCACCGCCGCTCTCTCCTTGGAGCAGCATGCGTTCGTTGCCTCGAGTATCCCATCAGAATCCCTGCTGCAATTCCACAACAATAGCTATGAACCAACCCACGCACCAGCCTCGGTGATGGGACGCCAGCCGAAGCGGTCCACGAGGCCCTGCAGAATATGCTGGATCTCGGTGTACCCCGCGCGCTCCATGGTGCCCGCCTTCATAGCCAGCTTCTCGTGCTCCGTGCCGATCCTGCAGTGGCAACGAACAGCGTGTCAGTCACCTCACATCAGCATGTCGAGAGTGCGGAAGACTTGACACACATGGCTAGCATCATCGTGTTCGCCTCGAACGGCAGCTTCTCGTGCCCCGCGCCAATCCTGCAATGCAGAGTTCCAGCTTCAAGATGATTTGCACTCCATGGCGTCTCCTCCGCACCCGCACGCCTTGGTCGCCACCTCAACGTCATCGGTGCCGTTACCAAAACAGCCGCCATGCATCATCATATGCACCGTCCATTCGGGAATGCATTTGCTGCACCATCATGCCTTGCAGGCTGCTGGCTTCGTTGCAAGCCGCCATTCTGGCGCCGCCCCAGGCTGAGCTTGCACAGGTCAAACTGCAGGAAAAAGCTGCATGTGCAGCTGACATCCTAGAACGAGTATCGATTCGACAGCTGCATTACGCTTTCAAGCCTGTCGAAGCCAAATGGCCATAAGTCACAAGCCAACATGTTACGAGATGTGAAAATTTGTGAAAATTTGTTAATATACACACGCGGATCACTAGAAACCCACCTCCACTCATCAGGTGGTGAGCACCCCGATCCAAGATAGTCGACGAGGTCCTGCTTTGTCAGCCGCTGTGTGGGCGCCTGTTGGCTGCTGGTGGCTGCCATGTCTAGCGTGCTGAAAAGACTGACTTGAGAGCCGCGCCGCCGTGCCGGGCTGATCTGCTGGCCAGCCGGCGTCTCCCGACACCTTCCGGCAAGGCTGTGCTGCGCTGGCGCCACGGGCGAGACTGCACAACGGACCATGTGGGCTGGTAGCTGGGAATGACAAGGCCGCGAAGGATGTTGCAATAACTGGCTGCTGGGCATCATACTGCCTGCATGCACGTGCATCATGGCGATGTGCGGCTGCCGAAGCGCTGGCAGATCACCGAATGTGAGCACTATGGTTTGTCAGCGCAACATCAGTCACGTTTTTGCAACCAAACAGCGATGGCTGAACGTTGTGGCAGATGGATCGTCTGACATATGCACAACCAGCCTCTGCACGACACTTCGCTCGAAACCAGGTATGTTGCTTAGCAGAGATTTGCACTCTGTGGAGCGAGCGACTCGGCTGGAACCTGCCATCGAGCGTAAAACCTGACCTGCGTAAAACTTTCCCACTTTACGGTTTGCAAGATTTCAAGCAGATTTCAAGTGTGCAATCCTGTCGCCCACACCAAGCTTGCGCAGTACCCCAAGCTAAAGTTCGTTCCTCAGCTCACTCTATCTGCGTGTCGGCTGCCCGGCTGGCACCCACTTGCGCCCGGATCAATTCTCTGCTCTGGCAGGAAGCCCGGCAGCTCGAGAGCTCCGCGCGCAGCGTGCAACCTGCCCGCACGATCAGTACGTAGCACACAGGCTAAGCCACATCTCGCATCAGGAGCGCAGACGGGGTCGAGCACGTCCTTCCGACACCCTTTTGGAGGGATCGAGCAGGTATCGCATAGCTTGTACTCCACGCCGCTTGTTCACAATGTACAGCTGTTCCTTGCATAATCTGCATGAACACCCCGCGCTTGCGTCTCGGCAGCTGCCGCTGCGCCAGGCTCTGCGCATGCAGCTATCGATCTCTGCTTCCTTACGTGCGACGGGATCACCCCAGCAACGCTACTTGTGATACATTGCAGGCCTGCGTCCGAACCTCACAAACCGTGCGTCAGTGGCGCCCAGCGAAATCGCCTCCATATCCGCGTAACTTCACTTCATGGCGCCACCGGAGGCCGGAGGCCACCTGTGGGCGGACGAGGTGGAAGCCGAGGACGAGGCCCGCGGCGTCGCGCCGCCCGAGACGTTCCACGCGCCGCCCGAGTGGCGGCAGTCCGCCGCTCCCGGCGGCGGCGGCGGCGAAGGGAGCGATGCCCACGCGGTGCAGCTGGAGGATGGGTCGTATGCGCAGCGCGACGACTGGCACGAGGGCATGGACGTCGCGCGCGGCGACTCGCGGCAGCGTCTCGACATGGGCCACGGGTTCCTGCGCCACATCGTGAGTGTCTCCAGTCCCTGCCATATCTGTGCCGATGAAGAGCTGCACCATAGATAATGGCGTCAGCGCTGCACCAATATTAATGGCGTCAGGGATGGGTCCTAGGTAGCTGTGGCAAGCTCGTAAGAGCCTCCGAACAGTGAGCTCATCAGTTTCCCATTGTGATGCGGCACTCCGCGCCCCAGAGCGTCCCAGAGCGCCCTACCCACAGATTTCCTGAATGCCGTGCGCAGGAGAAAAACCAGCGGCAGCGGGACGACTACGAGCAAAAGTGGCAGGCGGCGTATGAGTCTGGAGACGAGTTCCAGCGCAAATGGGGCAAGGGCGTCAAGCTCCCCGACGACCACTCTGGGTGCGTGTTATGCTGCCTTTCATACATGCAAGGAAACAGGTGGCAGATGCAGCAGCCCTCGCCTCTTCCATCACACAGACACAACCGGCAGTCGTCGCCAAACAACATGTTTTGCAGCAAGCACCATTCGTTCAAGCACGTGAGGTCCATGGCTGGATGCGTCAACTTTCCCACTTGCCCAACCTCGTGATCAGCGGCACCTCAACTCGCTGTCTCTCTGTCGGCCAGGCGCGGGCCGCCAGGCACGCTGCCAGTGGCGCACCCGTCACTTGGCACGCCGCCCGGGCGGCAGCGCGAGCGCTCGCCCGACAGCTGGCGGCGGCCGCCGCCGCTGGAGGCGCCTCTGGGCGAGCGCCCCGCGCCACCGTCGGACGAGCGCAACTGGTGGCGCCGCCCCGCGGTGCCGACCGACCTGTCCGTCTCCCCCAGCGAGCCGGTGCGGCTTCCCATTCAGTCCTCCATTTGAACTTTCCCCTTGAAATCAAGTCGAAAAGCTGCCGGTGTCGCCGCTCCGCGGTGCCGACCGAACTGTCATATCTCGCCCAGCGAGCTGGTGCGGCTGCCTTTACTTCTTCCATTCAGTCATCTCTCTACGAAAGCGGTTATGAAGGCAACTGGTGGCGCCACTCAGCAATGCTCACTGACCTGTCCTCCAGCGAGCTGGTGCGCTTGAGCTCGATTCAAAATGTACATCAACCACAAGCTTTCTATGAAGCCGGCAGCTGACCGCTGCCAGGAAGCTCTTCGTTGTGCTGTTCCAAGTCACTTTGCCGCAGACATGTGCTGTCTGTGGCTGCATTTCGAGTTGTCAGATGACCAAGGTGGAGGTGAGCCCTTTCTTTGCACAGTGAGCGACTCTCGGTTGCTTTCTCCACAGATCCGCATTCTGTCGCACCGCACGGCGCCGGGCGAGCAGCCGCTCAGCCCGTTGGTGCCCGCTGGCAACTTTGGCCGCAAGCCGCCGTCGCCCGGTGGCGTTCCCGCGCCGCCTGGCAAGCTTGCGGCCGGGCCGCCGGCGGTGGCGGGGCCATCGCTGCGGCCCGGCAGGCGGCATGGGGATGCTCCACCTGGGGCGCTGAGCCCCTTGCGCCCCGGCGGGGACGCGCCTCCGTCGCCGCAGCAGCCGCCGCAGCAGCAGGCGCAGCAGCAGCAGTCGGCGGCGCCCGCTGCGGCGAGCACCCAGCGCAGCCCCGTGCCGCGGCCGCCGCAGCTGGAACAGACCGTGCAGCCGCCGCAGCAGGCACCTTTGCAGGAGCCCCCTCCGTCACAGTACGAGTCCTCAGGACACGCGTTGTCTGTGGCAGCGGCGGCTGCGGCGGCGGCCATGGGCAGCCAAGGGCATTCAGGGCAGTATGGCCAGCCTGCCTCAACGGCACAGCAGCTGCAGGACTACCAGCAGCAGAATCAGGCGCAGCAGCAGCATCAGCCGCAGCAACAAAGCCAGCACCTTGCGCAGCCGCAGTCGCAGCACTACCAGCCGCAGCAGCCGCCGCAGCCGCAGCAGCAGCAGCAGTACCTGCCCCCAGACCTAGAGCAATACGCGCAGCAGCTGCTGCAGCAGCAGCACGCAGCCGCGACGGCGCAGGTACAGTACCTGCAAACTGAGCAGCTGGGGCAGCGGCAGCCGCAGCAGCAACCGCATCAGCAGCCGCAGCAGATGCATCAGGCACATCAGCTGCAACGGCAGCAGCAACACCATCATCACCAGCAGGCACATGAGCCGCCACAGCCGCCGCAGCAGCAGCAGCAGCAGCAGTGTGGCAGGCAGCAGCACCGCCCGCAGCTGCAGCCGGGCGTAGTGGTGGGCGTGCCAGTGGCGTCGGCTGCTACAGGGCCGCCATCGCAGGCGTACGCCCCTGGAGCCGCAAGCGGCGGCTTCCCGGTGGACAGCGGCGGCTTTCCTCCAGCCGGCGGCGGGCTGCTTGCGGCGCAGCACGCGTTTCAGCAGCATGGCCACGCTGGAGCAGCCAGCGAGCCGCTGCCGGCACAGTACAGATACCTGCAGGCGCCGCAGGCCCCTGCCGACACCACAGCAGGTGTGCACTCATGATGCCACAAATTGCGCAGGCTTGAGTGTTTGCTAGATTCTGTCTGTGCTCGCAAAGACAAACCTGCAGAGCTGGATTTAGGCGCTTTTGGTCAAGCGTGTGCGGTCCCGGCCCGCGTCTCATGCCATCGCCCAGGGGGATTGTGCAACCAGTCCTTTACATGCCACACCGCCTGTCCAGCTGTCCACAATCGAGAAGTCTTCTCACGCGTAGGCATCTCGGTGGAGCAGCACCAGCAGCAGGCGGCAGCGTTCCTGGCGCATTACCAGGCCTATATGGGCATTCGCCCTGCCGCATCGGCGCCACAGCAGCAGCGGCAGCAGCAGCAGGCGCTGGCCCAGCACCAGCAGCTGCACCAGCCACAGCAGCAGCAGCAGCAGCAGCAGCAGCAGCAGCAGTATCTGCCCGCAGACCTGCAGCAGTCAGGCCTGCAGCCGCAGCAGCAGCAGCAGCCGGTGCGGTCCGCGCAGCCGCAGCAACCAGCCATGCAGCAGCCGCTGCAGGGGCGGCAGCAAGGCGGCCGCAGTGGTGAGGCAGCGAGCACACAGGCGCAGGGCTCGGCCAAGGTGTGCTGCGAGTTAGTCATACACTATCACCATGTAATCTCGTCGTTGTTTATCATCACATGCCTGTTCTGATCCTTCGATGCAGCGGGTCCCGCTTGTCCAGCACGAGTTCAGAGGGGTCAAGCTATACGAGCTGGCCGCGAATTGCCTGCTCCGGCAGTAGCGGATTATGCTCATGTCCTCCCATAGTGTGGCAGACATGATCATCATTAGCCACATCACTCGATGCCGAAACGCTCCCACGCCATTTGATGAAAGCACTCCGCTGTCACCCGATCCGTGACGCGCGTGCAGTTACGCCCCGGCTTTGGAGCCTACGTGCCGCCCGTCAGTGTGCCGCTGCAGCCCGATGAGCCCGCGGCAGCCGCTCAGCCGGCGGCCAGCGCCGGCGCTGGGTCCGGCGCCAATGCAGCGGCGGTTGGCCGGTCGCGGGGCGGCCGCATCGGCAGGCGCCGCCGCTCGGCCGGTGAGGAGGGCGGGGCTTCTGGGGGCGGCGGCGATGTTGCACCAGTGCCTGCAGCAGCGCCAGCGCCCGCAAGCGGTGCGCAAAATCAACTTCCCTGTTCTGACATGCATGCTGCACCTAACTTCCTCCAGGGTCAAAACACCAAGCTTGCTTTATTTGATGCATTTTCTCGTGGCTGACTGCTAAACTCTAGCGGCCGGCGTCGGTCCCTGCCACTGTGCATTTGACCACTGCTACAGGGTACACACCCTGCTGTGACATGCTCACCTGTGTTCTCACATACCGGGTCGCTGAGGCCCCCTCGCGCGCTTGCAGGGCCGCCAGACGGATATGCAGTAACAGGCATGCGGGGCACCGGCCGCCGTGGCTTTGCAGTAGAGGCCAGCGGCCAGCCTCTTACACCTGCAACCATTGCTGCGCCCGCCCGTGTGCCGGCCACAATCGCCGCCGCCAGCGGCGGCAACGGCTTCTGGGGCGACTATGGTGCGAGTGCAGGCGCCACCGATGCTCCGCAGCCGGCTTCCGGCGGTGGAGGCCGGGGCGCCAGGGAGCAGAATCGCTCTGTGGACGCCGACGCGCCCGGCGCCGGCAGCGACCAGCGATCGCAGACGCCCGGACAAGCGCCCATCAATGGCGGCGGGACGTCGGTAAGCGGCGGCGGCGGCGCGGGTACGCAGAGCATCGGCGTTGGCGGCCGCGGTGGCGGCCGAAAGTCGACAGACCGGCAGCTGGAAGCACAACGCTGGCAGCATGAGGAGCTGTCGCCCAGAGAGCGCCGCGGCCGCGACGGCAGGTCGCGGCAAGGGCAGCTTCTCGTCCAGCAGCAGCAGCAGAGAAGTGCCTCCGAGGCCAAGCGGGCTGCAGCTGCAGCGCAGGCGCCGCCGCGCCGGGAGCTGCCGCCGCGCCGGGAGCTGCCGCCTAGGCCCAAGGCAACAAAGGAGGACTATGCTGCTGCTTCCGCCGGCGGTGGCGGCGCCGCAGCAGCCGCACTGCGCATTGTCGCAAAGGCAGTGCCTCCGCAGGCGGCAAAGCCCGCAGCTGCAGACGCGGGTGCGGGCGCATCCAAGGGCCCCGCACCTGCCGCCGTCGGCGCCAAGCCGGCAGCCGCCGCCGTGCAGGCCGACAGGGCCGCCAAGCCCGGCAGCGCCGGCACGCAGCGGCAGCCATCCAGGGTGCTGGAGGTCCCGCGGCTGGGGTCAACAGCGGTGCAGCAGCCGCCCGGCCTAGGCGGCGCTTCAGCGCCGCCGCCGGGTCTGCCCTCCGCCGCAACAAGAACGTCCAGCGGCGGCGGCGGCGACAAAGCCAGCGGCGGTGGCGGCGACAAAGCCAGCGCCAGTGGCAGCGCCGTTGGCACGTCTGCCAGCAGCAGGCCCTGCATTGCCAGAGACAGCGGCGGAGCATCAGCCGGCGCGGCAGAGCGATCAGTCAGCGGCGGGCTCCTGGGGCGAGCCCTGAAGGATGCCAGCCGGCCTGTCACGCCGCCGGGCCTGCAGCCGTCTGCGCCACCAGCGCTGACAGCCGCGCCCGCAGCGGCAAAACGGGTGGCACAGCTCGGGTCTGTCAAGGCAGCAGCAAAGTTGGCGGCAGAGCGGACAGCGGAGGCGGAGCCGGCGGCGGATACGGAACCGGGCTCTAGCGACGCCGAGGACGGGGACCAGCAATCGCCGCGCCACCGCAGAGGCAGGAGGCACAGGCGCAGCGGGCGCAGGGGGCGCGAGCGGGAGGCGGAAAGAACCGCCGCCGCGGGCGACAGTGGCGGCCACAACGATGCGCCGCCGGGGATCTCGCCGCCCAGCACCGCGCCACCTGGCGAAGTGTCACAGCCGCCTGCCCAGCCAGCTGCGGCGCCGCCAGCAGGAGGCTCCACCCAGCTGCCGCCGGCGAGGCAGGGCAGCGGGGCGGGGGGCTCTGCGGCGTCGCAGCCGGGATCGCCGTCGGGGCAGCAAAGCAAGTGGCGGAATGAGACCGAAAGGAAGCGGGAGCAGCGGAAAAGAGCAAAGGCAAAGCAGCGAGAGGCGGCAGCGGCGGGCGGCGCGGCCGGCGGCGACGCTGCGGTGCCTGACGGACAGGCCGTGGCGGGTGCGGCGCCAGAGGCGGCCGCGGCGGCTGCGCCAAAGGCAGCAGCGCCGACAGCAACAGCGGCGGCGGCGGCGGAGGCGCCTTCCGGCATGGAGCGCGAGGATGCGGAGGGCGGACGCGAGGGGATAATCGCGCGCCTAGCGGCGTTCATGGGCCAGAAGCGCAGCCTCTTCCGCCCGGTCAGCAATGGTCCACTCTCAAAGTTCCAATACATGGCTCTGAGATGTGCACAGCACGCAATATGGCTCTCGTTCTTTCTGCACAACTGTTTGTGCGCTGTGGCATTCCAGGCCACGGACCTGAGAACCAGTCCTGCTGCATGCTCAACATGTCCAGCTCGAAGCCTATAGCTTTCAGTCTGTTCCAGGCTGCGTGCTGCCATGCGCATGTAAGGAAGTGGAACAGCTGGCACACGTCAATCAAATGCCTGTCCGTGCCCGCAGAGCCTACTGAAGACGGGCGCTGGCGGGGAGCAGGCAGCATCGGACGCTTCGGCCTCCATAGACGGCCCAGAGGCCGGCAGCACGGAGGCTGCCCCAGCAGCCGCTGATGTGTCAGCGGCCACAGAGGCCGCCGAGCCTGCTGGCGCAGACAGTGCGGTGGCGCCTGCACCAGCGGGTGCAGATGCGTCAGATGCAGCAGACGCCCAGGCGGCAGAAGAACAGACCGCATCCGATGCTGCGGCAGCAGCGGACAGGGCTGCACTGCAGATGCCGATTGCGGCGGAAGAGACTCTTCCAGGGGCGGCGGCAGAGAAGCCAGCCGCAGCTCCGGAGCCGCGGACCACAGAGGCAGCTGACGAGCTGGGCGCGAGGCTTGTGCGCCTGAGCCTGCAGCTCGGCAGCGACGGAGCCGCAGTGAGTGTGCAGCTCAGCGTGGTGGCAGACGCTGCAACGTAGGTTCTGCAGGTGTACAACAACCGCTGTGTAATGCGCAGTATGACAGTGTGTGCGGATCAGAGTACAGAAATCGGGCAGCCAGATAGGACATGTTGCGGTAATTCCGGATCGTGACTTCTTGTTTCTCAGCTGCGCCGCTGCAACTTCAAGTTTCTCTCTGGCATTTTTAAGTAATGTAAGCGTGCACAATTGACATCTGCACACAAGAGGAAGCGCTAATCGACCTGTATGAGTTCTCAGTCGGGACACTCCTTCTGCTCACTGCATGTGTCGCATTTCTGATTAAATGGCGGCTTGGTCGAAGCCACCTGTGCAACGACGTGTCTTCGACATCCAGAACCGTCGGCAAGACATGCTGATCAAAGCTTTCCGCTTTGCTGCTGACACGAGTGCGTCGGAAAATTGGTCTTGCTGGATTCCAGCTTGGGAATTCCAGCGTAAAGCTGTTCCAGCATGTTCCAGAGCTTCCATTGATGGAATCCAGCACAGTCCAGCGCAGTGGAATTCCGGCAATG
>JAABUM010002747.1_pt1 | contig 22998 bp, 36 predicted proteins | sample 5559161 | NCBI WGS metagenome assembly JAABUM01 (sample SAMN10711868, study PRJNA513369) | rock metagenome | isolation source: Antarctica rocks | place: Antarctica: Victoria Land, Siegfried Peak nord
TGAGCCGCGACTTCGGCGACCAGTCGTCAGCTTCAGGAGTGTGGAAGTGGTTTCTGCCGCCGGGCTGCAGGAGGTGGTGGTCCCGAGTGACGCTGCTGGCATGCACCGCCGCCATCGTGCTCGTCTGGCCCATCCACATCTTCATGCAGGCGAGCCGGGAGACGACTTGGCTGTTGCTGCATGTGTACCAGCCCCTGAAGACGTTTGCAGCACCCTTTGCAGCACGTTCGCGCGCAGTTAGCACGACGCTGCCATCGCTTGATGGCACCGCCCGGCACCACTGCCGTTTTTACAATGTTCTCAGGGTTTCTGGCTGGCACTGCCACGGCGGCTCGACTGACGGAGCCGTCCGCCTCCCGCAAATGCAGCGGGGCGTCCGACTGACGCTGCCGTGGGACTGATAATGCTGTCCTTCTTCCGCAGATGCAGCGCAACGTGTGGCTGATGCCGCCGCCGCACGGCGGCTTCCTGCACCACTCCTTCGGCTCGCTGCACCGGCGGTACCTACACGGCCTCATGGCAGACGGCACCTCCTGCGAGCGCTTTGTGCCGGACTCCTGCTACTTCATCCCAGGTGCCAAGGCAGCGCCATGCGGCACTGTCCCTGCAACTGCAATCGTCAGTCCAAGAAGCTGATGTTCAATTGCGCAAGTCAGTTGATGTCACAACGCATATCAAACCTCCTCTGGAGGACGGCACTTTGACCGGGCCGCGGCGACAGCATGATGCAGACATGCACAGCCTTGCAGAAGCCACATCCGCTGCTGCGTCCATCGCAAGAAACACTCTAAATTGACCTGCTGAAGGCCATAAGCACCCGTGGCAGCCGCCGGAGCCGGAGGGCCATGTGACGTTCGACGTAGGGGAGGTGCTGGGGGAGTGCCCCTTCCATGGCGGCGGCCTGTTCATGGACCAGCCCGGCCCCTGGTGCGCTTATTTGACTGAGTGATTTGTCTGCTGCGAAAAGGGTAGCCCTCCTTAGAGTGCTTGACGCCCCAACTCTTGACGCGCTTGGGTCTTCTGAGGCGATGGTGTGATGCAACTTTGTGTATTTTTTGTTCGAGCCAAGTCGTCTCGGAAGCCTACCCGGCCCGTCATGCAGAGTACCCATCATATTGCCAGGCACCATATTCCCACAGGTGCAGGTCGCCGCCGCCGGCGTTCTGGCGGCCGCCGGTGAAGGAGCGGCCCACCTGTGGCAACGGTGGCTGCTGCGTCAAAGACGTCCTGCAGGGCGACTGTGTCATCGTAAGTGGCTGGCTTAAGTATGGATCCTATGTGTGGTTGTCTACCGGCGTGCTTGTGACGCTGTGCTTAGCCCGCTCGGGACAATGCGAGGGACCCACGGCGGGAAGGCAATCGAGTCATGACGCAGAACCTCGCAAGCCAATGGACCGTTGAAACATTGAATGCTGCTGATTCAGGAAATGTCGGTTTCAGTGGAGACTGAGTTCCGGACTGTGGTTGCCGCACGCAGGACAGCAAATCGGGGCAGTACGAGCTGCAGGCGGACGACTCCATGGGGTGCCGCTACCACGAGTTCACACGGCAGGAGGTGTTCCAGTGCCTGCATAGAAAGAGCGACAACGCAGCCATCGTCATGGTTTTGCGTTCCCCACAGGCACCAGGCACACCTAGGCAGGAGGTCATGTCAGCAGCGGCATGCATTTGTGCGGAACACCATGCCAGCTGGCGCATGCGGTATGTTCTACCAGCACAATGCTTCGACACGGGCTTGCGTGGCCAGTGAAATTATTCACTCTGGCTGGATGGCATGCGTCTGTCGTGACACGTTTGGTGGCCTTGACAGCATCTGACCCCCCGGTGTACACGCGGGCGACAGCATGACGCGGCAGGTGTTCACACGGGCAGTGGGCATGTTCCGGGGCACCAAGCAGTCGTTTGACTTTGGCTTCCACAACTCAGCGCGCTACGACGTCTGCGCCAACGCCCGCGCCGGTGAACACAACACCACATGTTCGCTGCCAGGCTGCATGTGCGGCGCCGCACATGCAGATCAGGATTTCCATTATGCAGCGCTGCAGGTTGGCTTGCAGCGCTGCCTGAAGGGCTCACCACTGAAATCGTGGACCTCGCCAGGGATCACCCTCCCCCACAACCCCTCCTGCCTTCCCCGCCATTCTCTGCCACGCCGCCACAAAGGCTGACTATGCAATGCCGCACGATGGATGCAGGTGCCGACCGCTTCCTGCCGGCATCGGCGCCCATCGGCCAAATACCCCTCCAACTACAGCGGCAACCTGGAGGTGTGCGCTGCTTTGGACGACTTACCTCCGCTATGCGCCTCGTGCATCTGCGTGCAAAGTCACAATTCGGGGTGCCCTTCTGCCAAACATGCGCTGACGTATACTGGCGCCTGGCGGACGGAGGTGAAAATGTCTACTGAAACCGTCTACCTAACATATTGACCTCATTTATCAAATTTGCTTCGCAGACGGACGAGCTGTTTTCGGAGACGGAGTACCTGGGGCCCAGCCCGCTGCACTTTTGCGCGTCGCAGCCGCTGGCCATCAAGTACATCTGGGCCATCAGCTTCGAGTGGCAGGCCTTTTGCATCCTCAAGTGCGCTCCTGGCACCAGGGCTCCCTTTGTCTGAAAACCCCTCTCGAACTCGGATCAGCTTTGGTTCCATGTAAAGCTGGTGGCAACGGCATGAACCAGGCATGGACGTGCCTGGGCTGCCTGGAGCAGGAAAGAAGCACATAATGGGCCCTGGTCTGACATGCGGTGTGACGACCGTAGGTATCTGAATACGCACGACGTGACGGATACAATCTTCACCGTCATGATCGGCTACCACGACCGGCGCCACGAGGTGCGCTCTTTGCCGAAGCAACTTTTACAAGTAGATTTAAGTGTATGTATACATAACGGTGTATTTCGACTACCGCTCCTCTATTGAGGCGCAATTGTCCACTGCGATGGCCAGGCCATCTGAAGGGTGTTTGCGGCGAGGCCCGACAACAAGTCGGCTTCCAGACGCTGTTACATCCCCCATCTCCTCACTGATGACAGCACGTTTTCCACTGTGGCGGCCAGGCCATCCGGGAGTGGGTGGCGGCGAGGCGGGACAACAAGGGGGCACTGGTGGACTTTGACAAGCTGGCCTGGATGGACAACGCGCCGCCCGGCACCCAGGGACACAACTGGCACTACCAGGTGCGGTGGGCTTTCTGTTGGCTTTCTTCTGCACAGTCTGCTGCGCAGTTCTGTTTGAAAGAGGACAGGCCTTGGTGTGGATGGACAATGCGCCGCCCGGCACCCAGGGCGACAAGTGGCACATACTTCGAGTGTGAGCATTGCAACTAACACAGTTTTCAAATGCAAATGCGAATTGCGAGTTGCGAATTGCGGACGGAATGGGATATGTCGCCTCTGAATTCAGCTATTGAATCCTCCTCTGGAGCGTCAGATTTCCGTCCTCATGTGCCAGGGTGTCACGATGCTTCAATCCCCACGAAGACGCCAATAACTCTCGCTTACCAGGCTTCTTGTGTTTGCAGTGCACACTCAAGTTCGAGGCGCCGGTGGGCGGCGATCCGGTGCTGGAGGCTCGCGAGAAGGAGCACCGCTTCATCACGCCGACAGGTGCGTGTTTCCAGTTCTGCTGGGCACTGAGAGCGCTCATCGGCTGACGTGCTGTGCATTGTCGCTTCCGCGCTCGGACAGCCTCACAGAGAAAACAGAACATGCGTTCCGAATGTTTGCGTCTGTCGCACCGACTTTAATGCAGTGCACGCAGTCAGCCTGAAGGTGGGCATGTAATTTCCCTGTACTGAAACCAAGGGGGATCATCCCCCTTGCTGAAACTAACCCGTGGTCCGGCGGCAGGGGGTATGCAGTGCATGCGGTCAGCGTGAACGAGGGCAAGGCCGACTGCGTAGACGACATGAACCGCGTCGTCATGCAGATGGTCTTCAATGCAGGCTGCAACGAGGAGTGATGCAGATAAGTATGGATGATGGAATTGGCAGGACCGAAGGACAGCGGAGGGTCTCTCAGGGAAACGATATGCCTGATTGACATGCCGCGCTCGGCAAAGCGCACAGGATATACTATTTGAGAATGGGTGGGACAAGGTTAGCCCAATCGGAACGGCGCTGTCGTGTTGATGGCGGGATTTCATAGGAAAACGTTGGGCGGTGGCGGCCGCCAATGCGTCAGGGAGGAACATCTGGGAGGGCACAGGCTGCTGCGATTACGATACTTGATGATACTGATCAAGGCGTTTTCGAAGTCTGACATGGTTTCAAGCGCTGCCCAACGCCCAATTGGCATTGGATCAAGTCCGCCGCAGGATTGAGGTCTGATAGACATCTGAACTGAATTCCATCATGATCATGGTAGTTCCTGACTCAAGATCTGCTCCATGGCGCCAAGCCACACACACTCAAAAATTCGATCAAAAAGTTCTCTGCAATTGCAAGATGAAGCAGCTACCGTCTGCAACGTTCACTCTTCTCTCCGCCTGCGCAGCCCAGCTGCTGCACCTGTTACTCCCGCAAATCAAAGATGGGCACACCTCGCACATGTGCCTTGAGATGGGACCTAGGCAGCGGTCCACTATGCGCAAAGATCAGTCTTCCAGCTCCGCCCGCTGCGCCTTCAGCAGCTTCCTCAGCACTCTGGCCCGAATCTGCACGACCAGCCCGCTGGTGCTCTTGGTTCCGTTCCGCAGGAGCCGCAGCGACTCATCGATGTACACGATGGTGAATCTGCCCTGGCCCCTGCGGCAGGGGTGGCGTGTGCCTAAAAAAAGCATAGCAGTCGGGCACGAACGAGAGAATGAGGAGAGGACACATGGGGTACACGTTGCATTCCGAGCTGCAGCGCCTGACAGCTTCGACAATGAAGACTGTGCAGCCGTAGTCAGGGAGGCGCACCGAGGTGGCAGCCTCACCTGATGGGCAGCCTGATCTTGTTGCCGAAAAAATGGAGAGTTGCATCAGTCACTGAAGTGAGAACGTCCACCGGCGTAGTGCTGGTGTCACCCTGCACGCATATTTCGGTTGTTGTCTTGCACCGCCATCTGAGATGCAGCGCGGTTGGCAACAAAGCAGGCCGAGCCACCAGCCGTGCACCGCCAAGTCTGTGGAAAATCTGCAGCAATTGCCAGGACTGTGACATTCAAGCCAGTGCGTCATGCGGCAACACCCTGGGTACCTGGGGCTCATAGGTGCCGTTGGCCGTCACAAAAACTTTCTCGCCGAAGACCTCCGCCTTGTTGACCACCGTGCGGCCATTAGGTCTGAAGTCCTGAGACGCCTGCAGGTGCGACAACAGCAATCATGCAGGTGGGCGGCACGGCGAGAGCTCGGAAGCCAACGCAAACACGTCCTGGCTGTCGTGGACCAGTGTGCTTGCTGGCCGCAATGTGCGTCGTCAGGTTGCAGGGTGTGTTGCCCTGGACTTGCACTTGATCGCACCTCGTTTTGTATATTGACCAGCTTTCCCGGGCTCTGCCAGCCCTGCCAGAGCAGCGGGCCCCTCGAGTAGATGACCTGCGTGCCACCGACGCTCATGTTACTGAGACATTCTGCCGCTGGTAAATGTGCGAGCGTGTTGTGAGGCTGCGGCGGCACGTCGATTGAAGGAGTGCCAACCTGGAGAGTCTGGACCTGCATGCTCTCTCGTGCCGCACCTGCCAGGGCCCGCCGCCAATCTGCTGCTCGTCGAAGGGCTGCACGGCTGACTGCAGCGTGTCCACAAAGCCACCCACTACTGCCTCGTTCTCAGCGCCCGAAGCAATCGCATCCCGGATGCCTTGTGCCGCTTGCAAAACGGGGTCCCTGCATGACGCACAGCCATGCCGTGTTCACACAGAACTTGCCGTCGTGTTGCCGTTTGATAGACGATAAATCCAAGATGTGGCAGCTTGTCAAAAGCATCGAAGGTACTCGCAGGTTTTGTTTACGCTGGCCGGATGCGCGTTCCTAGCAAGCCGCGGAAGAAGCCGCTGACGGATGGCGGATCTGCTGCTGCCACGACGGTGCGTCTGCCTGACGCCCTCGATCTGCAGGAGAAGCGCCTCGGTGTGTGCCTGCGGACAGACCTCGCCTCGGTGACGTGCAAACACAGTCTCAGCAAGACCGCTGCGCAGATCACCAAAGCGAGATGCCCGTTCACAGCCACAATGAGGCGCGTCACTTGCGTCCGACTCGACTGGCACCTGAGAAGAGTGTTTGCAGGCCTACGAAAAGTGCACAGGCCACCCTTGTGTTCCACTAGCTGAGCTTGCATTGGGCGATGATCTGCTGTTGCTGCGGCGAAACGTAGCGTTGCAACGATTCACGCCTCGCGAAGTGTCCTCACATCTGTCTCGTGCATGATTTCACAACTGGTTGCCGCGGAGTGCCAGCGATAAGTGGTGGATCGACTGTCAACTGGCACATTAGTCATCAGGGGCATACCCTACCTGTAGCGGACCTCGATCTTGCTGTGAAAGCAGCTCAAAGCTGGCATTCTGCGTCACAATTTAACTTCCACATTTTGGAACACTGCAATCGAGCTTCTTGGCTGAGCTGGAGCGCTGGTCAGCTTCAGCACCCACCTGAATATGCGATCCCAGCCGTGAGCTTGTTCGAGATTTTTGAAGACCGCTCTGCGAGCGCGCTCTCTGAATACCTTGTGCAATGTCCACAAGGCTTCAGGTGAGATCTGATATGGCCAGTTCAGCTCGTCATTCGGCAGCTTCTTGGCTGAACGAAAACCTGATCTGGTTTACTCATCGCAGATGGAGAGGCTGCAGGGCCGGCACCAGGCTGCCACTCCACAGCTCAGTGCACAGAACCGGCCTTCCAGCAATGCACTGCACCGACCGGCGCCCGTACGACGATGGAACAGCACAGGACGCAGGCAGCGGAGCCGAACCGTCTGCTCTGCCGTGCGGGCAGCTGCAACACAGCAGCAGGCAGCACCCACAACATCTGGCAGCTCCTGGTACCGTCATCAGACCTCGTTCGGGGCCGACGTGCAGGTAGATACTTAGTTCACATTCAATCACCATCATCGGCACTGGCAGTAGCACCGCACAAGATCGATGTCCAAACCGCCGTCTGATGTACCATTGCTGCTGCCTCAGGTGATCACAACCGTTGCGAAAACAGGCAGAGGCTTCGTGGCGACGATCATCCTGCCGGCAGATGGCCTGGAAGCCGCCGCCACGCCGCAGCTGCAATGGTGCGCCGACGCATCCCGCGGCGGCATCACATCCGCATGGAGATGCAACGCGTCTGATTGTCGCCATGCAATAGCCACACGTGTCAAGATCATCACCTCAGCTGCAGATCCCGTGTATCAAGTGAGCGAGCATGCGCGTCGCATACTGAACTGTAGGGTATTGATTCACTGCAGGGGCGTGTACAGGACGTCACCTGCAAAGTGGTTCCACCCCAAGAGCGTTGTCCCCGCCGACAGCAGTCCGTCCGGCGGCGGCATGCGGTCGTCCTTCGCAGCCAGGCGGGGCGGCGGCTACGAGGCGCAGCTGACGTTCGAGGCCGCGCTGGCGCCGCTGACGTTCGCATTCACGGTCCTGCTGCCGGCGGCGGATGGAGCAGAGGAGGCGAAGCTGCGCGCGCGCGGCGGCGCGCCCTTCACCGTGCCGATCGGCATGCAGCCCGGCAGCCCCGCCATCCTGGGTGCGGACGGCTTGCCCGTGGAATGCCTTTGCCACGCAGTGAACCCGGCCGCGTGCCTGTATTTAGAAACCCGCTGTGGTTGCTGGGACGCTGTGCTGGGAATTGGTGCTCAGATCAGCGAGGAGGAACCTGGGTCCACACGCTGGAGGCCCACCAGGGTGAGCTGAGATCGCGCGAAGGACGCTGTGATCCTCTGCGTGCACATCCTCGAGCTTCCAATTCACTCATCCTCTTCTGCCGCAGGCCCGACCATCCGGGCGGGCTCGGATCCCGCAAAGGACGCCGCGGTGAACTTCTGCGTGCGCTCGGGCGCCGCGACGAGCATGTCGCTGTGCCTGCTGCGGTCTGGCGGCGGCTACATGGAGATTGCAATGGACCCGGTGGTCAACCGCACGGGCGAGGCGTGGCACGTGCTGGTGGGTTGCACTCTCGACGATTTGATTATACATCTGCACATTCAAGTGGGGGATTGGTTTGATGTGGCACGTGCTGGTGGGTGGCTACACAGAACAAGCGTTACTCTGGCGGCTGCACGGGCGATTCGTGTCTCGTGTCAGTGAGCGGACACATGAGCCGGGGCAAAGCTTGCAGCAGGAGTTAAGGAAGGCTGGCATTCAGGAAGGCTTCACGTCCACCAGCTGCCGTTTTTGGATATCACTTGGGGCTGGTGCTGCGTGGCTTACGCTGGTGGATGCCAGATTGCCTTCTCCCGAGTCCAGCAGCCCATTCACCATGTCGTCATGTGTTCATCAGGAAGCATACTGCATTTTTTTTTCAGGTGGAGGGGCTGCGAGACGTGGCCTCCTTGATGTACGGCTGGCGCGCCGACGCCGCCGACATCAGCCGCTTCTACCCGGGTGAGCACAGCAGGATGATGCCGCATGGTATTGTATCCGCATTCTCACAAATCTGGCTGCCCATGCCTGCGACGGCACCGCGCTGTCGAGAGTCGATTTATCCGATGAACTACCCGACCGACATGCATGGCAGGGAATCCCCACCTGAGCAGCAATATCGACCATGATATTGTCTGCACTCACAGGCCAGGTCATGCTGGACCCATACTGCAGCGCCGTGCAGCGCGTCAGCCTGCCGGACGGCGCTCAGGTGGATTTTTTTGTGTGTGTTCATAACCTTGCTCAAATTTTAGATAATGCTTTACGGCTAAAGGTATCATAGTTCACCCCAAATGTCTCGAGCATGCTGAGAACCAGGCGGCCAGGCAGCGCAGCGCATCGTGCAAGCTCGGTATTTGTTGCCGGGCAGTTCGACGTCACAAATTCTGCAAGCTACGCAAGGTCAGTCTCAAACTGGCGCTCCTGAGCACATGTGAGGAGCCAGGAGCGTCTGCCTTCAAGTGAATCCCAATGCTGCGCCGGCCTACAAAGCCAACACTCTCAATTTGCCATTCCACAGACAGTCGCGCCCAACATCGCCAAGGCGAGCGGGCGTACGGACCCCAGCGCCGCGGTGCTCGGCAGCCTGGCGTGCCTGGTGGATGCGCCGGAGGGTTTTGGCGGCCAGGGTCCGCAGTCGCGCCGCATGCCAGAAGGCGACGTTGTGCTCGAGATTGACGTCGCCACCTTTACAGACCAGGTGTGATCCTTTCTCCTGTCTGTCCATCTGCAGGCTGCTGTCTGCGGGACTCGTGCCATGCAAGCGTCACAGAGCTACGCAGTCTCATTGCCTGCAGCGCTGCAAGCCAGCGAGGGCTCCGATCAATGCTCCCCCCACGAGGCATGCTCTCCATGTGTGTACGCAAGATGTGGGCGTTCAGGTCTATAAAAGCTGACGCTGGTGCAGGTGGCGGGTGAGCAGCGGGGCAAGCTGCTGGGGGTGCTGGAGCGCCTGAAGCACATACGGGACACAGGCGCGACGAGCGTCATGCTTACGCCCCTCACCGCCGGCGGCCCCGGTGAATGCCCCTTTGTGTTGTGCTCACAAGAGGGCTGACAGCCCGGCGGAGCTCGTGTTTGATCGGCAGAAATTCACCCCACACACTTGCGGCCCGCCCTGCGGCGCACTGGCCCTGCCACATTACTGTTCATTTTGCATCCCAAGCCGGAACCTACAGGTCGTTCAGCAGCCCAGATGCATTGACGGACCCGAGAGCACAAGACCTGACATCTTCAGCTTTTTTCAAGATCTGGCGTCTTCCCGCGGCAGGGCTGGGTCCACAAGGCGTGGCGCCACTGAGCTTCTTCGCGCCGGAGCCGCGTCTGGCGGCAGGTGGCGACGCGCTTGCACCGGCGCGGGAGCTGCGGCAGCTGGTGGCCGGCCTGCATGCCGCCGGCTTCTCTGTCATGCTCCAGGTGAATTTGGTCGTAGGGCATGGGCTTGTTTGTTTTTAGCACGAGGACGCTCTGCTGAAGGGCGCTGCTGCTCCTCATGTCAGGAATGCCAGGAATGCGCAGGGTTCGACGTCCGATTCTCCCCATGCTTGCCCCATGCTTGGGGCGCACACATGAATCCCAGTACTACTGGCGGTCGTGTTCACGATTACTGCTGTGTGTTTACCTGTCTTCTGCTTGCAGCTCACTTGGTACTGCTGGTGTGTTCATGCGGGCTTGTGTAGTCGTGCAGGTGCAGTACTGCTTCACGGCAGAGGGGCAGCCGGACAGCCGCAACCCCTCCTCGCTTCTGGGCCTGGACGGCGACTTGTATTACAGGTGTGCTCTTGTAAACACCTTTTGAATTCATATAAACAATTGTAACCAGATGGACCATAACCACCCCCTCCTCGCGGCTTGGGCCAGGGCGGCGATCTGTACTATAGGTGCGCCCGCCCAAACTCTGCAATTCAGCCCAAATTGCGAAACTTAAAAGGACACTGACACCAGATGACACCAGGTAAAGCCGCAGCCCCTGCTCTGCGTCAGGCCTTTGCGTACCTCGACAAACAGCACAAGACCTGGCATCTTGGCTGCAGGGGCAATGGGGTGCTGAACTGCGGGCACGCGGTGGTGCGGCGGCTGGTGCTGGACAGCCTGCAGCACTGGGCGCGCGAGTTTCACTTTGACGGCTTCGCCTTCCTCAACGCCGAGGCCCTGACACATGGTGAGACACGTGCCGCATCAGAGTGCTGCGCAGGGTGACATGTTTATTGGGACAGCTGCAGTGATGCCCAGGCAATCAGTGGTTGGCCTGCGTGGCAGGAGACTTGCTGCTCAGCGTGCAGATGATGCAAGCCACCTTGCTGGCTTGTGCACACCATGGAGGACACGTCTGCAAAGCAGCACTCGGCTACTATTTGATGGACTGCAACTGACCCATCAAACTCAGATGCATTCCCAAGCTCCACAGTCCAGGGTTGTAGGGTTTAGGTGCCGGACGCGCCCCCGCTGGCGCAGCAGATCGCGGCCGACCCCTTCCGGGAACTTGCTCCTGGTGCATCCCAGCGTCTCAAGTTGTCATGCCGTGCAGACCGGGGCGGCACGGTGCGAAACGCGCCGCTGCTGGCGCACGAGATCACAGCGGAACCTGCGCTGGCGGACACAAACCGATGCATCCGAGTAACAAAGTGTACATGCCATGCAGACCGGGACGGCACGGTGCTGGATGCGCCGCCGCTGGCACAAGAGATCGCGGCGGAGCCGGCGCTGGCGGACGCGCGCCTGGTGGCGGCGCCGGCGGACGCGACGCTGCTGCCGCGCGGCGGCGCCCGCGGCTTCCCGCACTGGGCGGCCTGGTCGGAGCGCAATGCAGGGTTTGCGGTGGACGTCGTCCGGTTCATGGCGGAAGGTGCGCCAACTGTGCCTTGCAGCTGGCATTGTGTGGCCGTCGCCAGCTTCGAAGGGCGGTCAGGACAGCGTGGGACACCGCTTCATCGCTGCACCTGAGGCCGCTGCGGCACATGAAGCGTTCGAACCTGCCACGGTCTCGCAAGTATTTGTTGCAGCGGCAGCCTCACACACAGAGCACCTCTCAAGGGCACCGCCCGGCATGGTGCAGGTGCGGGCGGGTACAATTTGAGGGCGGCGGCGGAGCGGCTCGCGGGCAGCCCGGGGCTTTTTGACGCCGCGGCGCCGGACAGCGGGCTGCCGGGCAACCTGGCAGCCCCCCGGCCGGCGGCGGCGTGCGTCAATGCTGTCACCGCGCTCGGCGGCGGCCGCCGCCTGCGCAAGGCGGTGGACGACTCCCTGTGGAGTTTCCCGCCGCACCAGGAGCCTGGTTGTGCGTGCTTTAGACCCTAAAATTCCAGAAGGGCCTGAAACGCCCATCGTCGTGGAACATTCCCGCTGCACCAGGAGCCCGGTTGTGAGCGCTACTGAAACCGTCAACCCCAACCTCCCGATGGCATCTTGCAAAAACAGGTCATGGAAACGATACCCGCCGCACAAGGAGCCTGGATGCGCGGCTGGTTGCAGCTGTCTTTGCATCAGTATACGCGAACGTGGTGACGCCAGCTAAGGAAGACGGCAATCACGTTCGTGTGGCACGGAAGGACTTGCATTTCCTTGTACGTGAATCTGCCGTGAATCTCTCGTGTAATTCTTTGGCGCTGCAGACGGCTGCGCAAGCCACCAGGACGCATTTGCTAAGTCGCTGCTGGTGGCGACGCTGCTGTCCCGCGGCACGCCCTGCCTGTCCCAGGTGCGGCCGCATCGCTCTCTTGCATGTGCCCCCGTAGCCTTGCACAGCACGGCACACCGGGGATGCACCAGTGCACTAATGGCGCTGAACCTCGCGGGGGAATCGCGCGTCCGTCACACCCCTGCATGAGCAGAATGCTGCGAGGCTGATTTCTGACTCTTTTTCCGTGGGTTTCACCAGGATGAGGTGGGGGAGGAGGCGCTGGCACGGTTTGTCGGCGCGCTGGCGGGCCTCCGGCGGCGCTACCTGGACCTGCTGCAGCCGCGGCGCTACGCGGACGCGCCGCCGCTGTACTGGCACGGCGCCCCCCACGGTGCACGACACATTCAGCTGTCAGTTCAGTCTGGAAGCTCAGCCTGGAAGTGGGAATATCATCATGGGGGCGGCAGCTCTTGGGACATGCTGCATCATGGCTTTGAGGCGCGATGCGGGGGCCAGCCTGGGACCTGGAAAGCTTGGGAGGCGCAGGCAAACCATCAAGCAGGCCTCGGCCCGTTCCCTTGGCAAGCCGTGAGAACATTGCTGCGCTGCAGGCTCGCAGCCGGACTGGGAGGGCAGCCGCGGCGGCAGCTCCGGGTGTAACTACCTGGCATTTTCCATCGGCGACGGCGGCGCCCGGTCGTTGTATGTGGGCTTCAACAACTCGGGCGGCACAGAGGGCGCCGCGCTGCCACCGCCGCCCCCGGGCACCTCCTGGCACGTGGTCGTCGACACAGGTGGGAAGCTGGGCGGCTCATCTTGTTCAGGGATCAGGGTGTGAATCATAGACGGCTGGCACTGCGCCGCAGCCGCCGCTGCCGGGCACGTCCTGGCGCCTACCAACGTCGCGGTCGTCGACGTTGGTAGGGAGTTGGGGATCTGACTCCAGCCAGCGCATGCTGAAGGCACGGACACGCCCCCGAAAAGCTGCCTCCAAAGCCTGAAGGACGCCCAGGCCTGCTTCGTGACGGGAACTGCGGGGCGCGGCCACACATCCTCAACCTTAAACCCAAAACCTGTGCTGCCGTCTGCAGGGCGACCGGACGAAGCGGCCACGGACAGCGGTGTGCAGCTGTCGGGGCACGACTACTTCCTGCAGCCCAAAAGCGCGCTGGTGCTGGAGGCGGTGCCGCACGAACAAGGCCCCACGCCTCCGGCGGCGGGCCAACCCGCAAAAGCACCGCCGCCGGCAGAGCCATGAGGCACCACAGAGCGCAGCGTGTGCCCTGAAAGGTGACGCGGCTGAGGGTGGCGCTGCATATCGCGTGTCAGCAGGTACTCACTTGTTTGATGGTGCAGCTGTATGGGGTGCTCGAACGGATCTGGTTTTCTGCAACAACATTGTGATCCGAGATCCAGGTGCCAACTCTGTCAATAATCCAGGATCATCATCCGCACGTCATCGCTTCCGGCAGCAACTTTTCTCCTTGCAGCTTCTCCACCTGTGCGTTCACAGAGTCGTCCCTCATGCCCAACCTCAAAAGAGTTCGCCTCGCAACGCCCTATATGTACTTTCAGACTGACGACTGACCCCCAACGAGCCTCAAACAAGGCATCACAAACTCAACCAACATGTTCTGGGGGTCTGCTGCTAGGTCCTGCAATCTAGCCTTCAGATGAATCGTGGCGGCATAAACCGTGCGACCCCCTCATCAGAGGTCGTCCTCTGAGCGCAGGTACTCGCCGACGTCTGCCTGGTGGAACACCTGCAAGGGGAGTGAGATGCATTTTGGGGCACAGCTCGACTGCAGGACATGACTGTAGTGGTATACGTTGGCGCACAGTTCACGCATGTCCAACAGTTGCCCGTCAGACGCACAGGCACAGTCCAACTGCTGCTGCTGCCGAGAAACGCACCACAATGCCGCCGGGATCCATTTTCCGCGCGTCCATGGTGCTCTTGGCAGTGGTGCCAAACCCCAATGGCACGTCCGTCATGGAGTACACCACCTGTTGTCAGCACCCGCAATCATCAGCATCCTCAAGTCGGGTGCCAGGTTCGGAGACAGCTGAACGACAGGTGCACTTGGCAGTGTCCCTGCAGCTCCCACTGCGGTTCCAACTGCACGCTGATGCAGTCGAGAGCAGGCAGACACCCCAGATGCGGGACACTCACCACGCCGGTGTAGGCAGGTGTTCCCTCGGTGATGCGCCCCAGCCCCGACTTGAGCACATGGTTGCCGTACAGGAACTGCATCTCTGCGGACGGCCGCACCCACACCTGCACGCGGCGACATGTGCAGTGGACATCGAGCGCAAGGCACCAGCTGACGGATTGCTCAGCGAAGCGCTGCGAATCCTCCTGGCACCCATTGGCTACCCGAAGGGTGCATCATGACCAGCCTGTCCAAACTCAGTACTGGGGGCGTATAAACTGGAGTCTCGACAGCATATTTCAAGCAGATGATGTGTACAATGAACACTTGCAATAGAGCATGCGCCCTCAGGGTCGAGTATTCGACTAGAGTGTTTAATCCTCACGAGTCTCGGATTGAAGACTGAATACGTTTGCTCATCAGCGGGCACATGCTGCCATGACTGCCGGTGCATATGACATGAGCAAAGCAAGCAGGGAGACCGGAAAGCCAATGATGTGTGAGGTCTTTCACCTTGTACTTTGCGTATTCTGACAGGACGTCCAGCGCCCCAATGCCCAGCCTGAACTTGCTGGAGTGTGTGAATTTCCCGATGCAGGTGCCCAGCGATATGAGCTTCTCCCGCGAGATCTGCGCGCACGCATCCGCATGAGCCAGTAACGCTTCGACCGCTCATGCTTGGCTTTTAAAGGCTTGGCGCACCAGAAAATATCAGCACATGGAGGTGAGAGACAAAGCTGACTCACATTTGTCGCTCGCCGCATCATGTCCTCACGGACATAGAACACCCGGTTCTTCTGCAGCCGGATGACGTATGACGCATCGGTCCTGTCTATGAGCGTCTTGATGTCCTTGCCGATGTACTTGTACAGTTTCTCAAACACCTGCTTCGTCTCCTGCGCCGACACACACACACCGCGGCTCAGGCTCTCACGACTGGCCGCCGCCAGACGCTTTTCGTGATGTTGCCAAGCATGCGCAGAGGGCTCAGCATGTTGATGCATGCATGGTGTGCTTTTCCATGCATGCGAATGCATGCAGAAATGATGGACATGGTGCCCACCTCCTCTGTGAGAGGACGCATGCTGCCGCCGGCCGCCGCCGCGCCGTGCCTCTTGCGGTTGACGGATTGAGACCGGATTTGGGTCTACGGCTGGCGCTCTGTTGGCAGGAGCTGCAAGACTCCGAGGTCTCGCTTCTCGGCTACTCCCCCAGGGACGGCTGCACCGAAAATTGCCGTCTGGCTTGTGCAAACCGAGCGTCTAAGCCTCGTGTGTAACCAATGCTACAAAGGGTATCACGCAATCAGAGAGGGCGCTGTGACTCAACGGTGTATGGTGTTCCGGAACCATGCATGCGGCAGGTGCACAAGCTGAGCACAGGAGCGACCGCAGCGCCTGAGTGGATGCTGAGAACCTTTCAAGTCGGTCTCAACAACTTGTGCGCCTAATACTGCAGTGGATCTCCAAGCTGCAGCGAGTCGAGGCGGCCAAACTTTTGCTGGTCACGTAACAGGCCGCCGTGAGAAGGGTTTAAGCCTCCGCTCGCAACAAAAGTGCAATTCCTTTTTACAGTCAGGCCTCTCAGCGCCCGCAAGCCCGGCGTGTTACTGTTGCCGGTTGTTTAGGGCCGTCAAGGTGAGGGACCGCGCCCGCTGCTAATTTCACGACCTTGGGCTGCCTTCCTGAGCGCTCTGGACGCCACATCTGCCTCTCTGTGGTCACCTGCTGGCAAACGGGCAGGCAGGAGGCGGCAGGTTGACTGGCAGCCTTGTCCTCGCAGATGGTGGGCGGCAAGAAGAGTAGCCGGGCGAAGGACACGGTGACCCGCGAGTACACCATCAACCTGCACAAGCGGCTGCACGACAAGACCTTCAAGAAGCGGGCGCCCTTCGCGGTCAAGGAGATCCGCAAGTTCGCGAAGAAGATGATGCACACCAATGATGTGCGGCTGGACGTCAAGCTCAACAAGGTCGTCTGGAGCCGGGTGGGTTTTGCAAACGGCGCCGACCGCCGGCAGCCATTGCATGTGCACATCTATGTTGACTGCATTGCAGCCTGCTGTGGTGCTGCAGCTACATTTTGTAAGTCCACGGGTGGTGGACGGGCACCACTCAGCAGCAGCAGCAGCAGCGCCGCAGCTGCGGCGCACTGGCGGCCGCAGCTGGAAGCAGCAAGCTGACAGATTGACTGCCAGAGGAATGGAGCTGGAGCAAAAGGGCCGGCAGGCGGAGCTGTGACCGCAGTCACGGGACGAGCCGAACAGGCAGCTGCCGCAGACAGCGGAAGGCAGCCGGCAGTTCACACATCAGTGGAATCTGGCAGTGCCCAGGTTGTCCACAGTAGTCCTTTGCGGGAAGGCCGCGCAGCGTAGGCAGCAGCCACATCTGGACAGCAGCGGCGAACCTCGGCCCAAACAACGAGCAGCATGCAGGCTTGCCGCACAGCGGTGCCCTGGCACCATCAGCTGCAGCTGCTTCGCTGGCAGGACGCCCGGTATGTAGATCACCAGACTCGGGGGAGGCCGAAACGTGCTGTCGAGTCCAGGCGTTCACCCGGCTGCTTCTTGATCCGCAGGGCGTGAGGAACGTGCCGACGCGGCTGCGCATCCAGATCTCCCGGCGGCGCAATGACGACGAGGATGCGAAGGTCAGTTCGCAATCGGCTGCTCAATCGGCGCATTTGCCGTGCCGGCTGTCGTGATGGCATGCCAGCATCTGCATCCGCAACCTTCATATTGCAGATGCATTGCATATGTATTGTGTGTCTCTATCATGGCCACTGGCATCGCCCTGTCGCATGCATCAACATGCGACTGTGTGACGCCCTGTCGCATGCATCAACATGCGACTGTGTGAATCCCCCGGGTTCCACCTCCATGTGTCTGGCCGCCGCAGGAGGAGCTGTACTCGTACGTCACCGTCGCGGAGGACCAGACCTTCAAGGGCAAGACCAACGTGACTGTCGAGGCTGCCTGAAGGCGCTCTGCCTGAGGACGCTTGCCGCGGCGGGGCAGGGGGGTTGCGGGCAGCGGTGGCAGCAGCAGAGTGACTTGCTGAGACGGCAGCGGCTGCGCTTTGCTGCAAGGGGCCAGCCCACAGCGGCACAAAAGCATCGCTGGATGAGCAAGTCTTGTCTGGCTCTGTCGCTGTCTTGCTCCGCTGTAAACACATTGTGTACACAGTCATCTCCAGGCAATGCGATACTGCAACCGCTCCTCAAGCAGATTTCATTTCACACCCACCAGCATGCACCAAGCCTGCAGTGTTTTGTACACGGAGTCATCCCAGATCCCAGCTATCTGCACTGCTGAAGCAGACATGGCTCTTTGTGCCTGTTGAAAGCGCAGCCGTTTCACTTGAGCTTGGTCAGCTAGCTTTAGCGCTTACGGTCAAACGTCCCTCAATCTTGCAACATCCTCAGCTCCGCTCCCCTCGGCTCCTTTACTCGTCATTCCCCTGCAATGTCCTCGCCTCCTCGCAAACCGCTCAAGGACGCATTGCCGCAGCAGCAACAGTGGCCTCGTCAACCTCTGGCCGCAGCTCCCGCGACATGACCTGTCACAACACTCCGCACAATAAGCATCTCGACTGCCAGAGCAAGAAGGCTACACAAGGCAAGCCCCACCTGCACACAGCATGCAAAGTGTGCGGGATGCGCAGCTTGCGTGCAGGCCCCCGCCGGCAAAGCACACCCAGGTCCATGGACGCGGGATACAGTGCTTTTCTTCCACTCAGCTAGCATAAAAAAGTGGCTCTATTCACAACAGCATTGCGCACCTGCAGGGTGACGGCTTTCGGGTCGGCGCCCTCATGGATGACGCGGTAGATGCCCTCGATGATGGGCGCATCCACCCCCAGCTTCTTCGCCAGGTCGTGCGCCGACCTGCACTGCGAAGCATGGAAGAGTTTAAACGTGCATTTGTAGGGCTGTGAGTGGTGATGCCGGTAGTAGAAAAGTCCGCCCTCAGCCTTCTTCGTCAGATTGTGCGCCGACCAGCGCCGCCCCCGGCCGGCACTTTGATCAAGGGTTCTAAGTTTGATGCTCGTTCCAAGTCCTCGTGCAACATTTACGTATGTAAAATTGGATGAGCTCATCTAGGAAGCATGCTGACGGTGCAGCATGCAGGCGGTGCTGGGCCCGGCGCCCGGTGGAACAGCAGCACTGGGATACTCCTGGCGCCGAGTCATGCAAACGCTGTGCAGCATTGCCTGGCAGCGGGGCGTGCCTGGAGGTGAGGACGCCCTCCGCCACGGCGGTCATGCTGTCGATGATCTGCTGCAGCGTCTCGCCCTTGCCGATGCGCAGCCCCACGGTGCGGTTGCGGCTGAGGTTGCCTGCGGGCACAGGCGCAGCGGGACATCGCTAGCAGTCGCAAGGCGGCGACGCTTTGCACCAGATGCCAAGTCAGTCATGGCAACAGCAGTATCTGGCCTCAAAACGCACTCCCATCAGTGCCTTGGACGATTCGGAGACCACCAGCCATCAGCAGAACCTCTAGGAATTGCGCCCCCTGCTTTGCGAGGTTCCGGCATGAAGGCAGGCACCTGTGCAGGTGAGGACGAGGTCGCCCATGCCGGCGAGGCCCGGCATCGTGAGTGGGTGCGCGCCCCCTGCCACCGCCTGCCGGGGCGGCAGAAAGCGGCTCAGCGCTTCGAACAAAAAACTTCGAACAGTTGCAAGGGCAAGCGTGCCCTCGCATGCAATTGCGTTGATGTCATCCGACGGGACCATGACATGTAACAGGTGACCACAGCATCAGGCCGTCTGGCGTGGACAATGCTGCAGTACTCATCGCTGCCCAGCAGCGTTGCAACAGAGACAGGGTGCCCCACCAGGCGCGTCATCTCGGCCAGGCCGCGGGTGATGAGCGCGGCGCGGCCGTTGTTGCCGAAGCCCAGGCCGTCGCTGATGCCGCAGGCGATGGCCAGCACATTCTTCAACGCGCCACCCATCTCCACGCCTGCTCGAGCCACATTGGGCAGGTGCCAATCAAATGGGGCATGGATCCATTGGCCGATGGAAGTCATGGATCCATTGGCCGATGGAAGTCATGGATCACCATTTGCATGGTGCATGAGCAGAGCTCTGTGCTGCCGTGCAGCGTTGCGTTACAATTTCGGGAGAAGCCAGGAGAATTCTTTGTACACGGAACTTTCGGACATCCGCATGAATGGCGCACCGATGACGTCGGTCGTGCGGTAGCAGCGGAAGCGGGGCGTGGACAGCAGCGCCTGCGCGCGCGCCGCCACAGCGTCGTCCCGCGACGCAATCGTCACCACCGTTGGCAGCTCGCGTGCCACCTACCGACAGCCGAGACAGAATGTAGATGATGCTGTAGATGTAGAAGCTGTTCAGCGCCATCGGCACAGGTGAAAGGAAGCAGCCAGGCGCATGCCAAGTCTCCCGAAAGGCAGGTACATATTTGTCACAGACAAAAGCCATACTGACATGCACAGTGTGATGCAAAGCTGAAAACGTGCCTCTGCCGCAAAGGACGGGCCGCTGAGGTATGCCAGGCGCCCGTGCAGCGCTTCTGGCAACACCCGCTGCAGGATCTGCACACAGAAGGGTTTGCACGTTGGTGCAGCGCACCGTGAAATTGTGCGGCATGTGCACAGACTCTCCAGAGCAGTCTCAGGGGCTGGCATACCTCAGGAGCCACAGCGAAAAGCGCGGGTGTATGTGAAGGGCCTGGGAGAAGTCCTTTAGCTGGGCGCCTGCAGCTGCTGCAGGGCAACCGAAGCCGCACCTGGTGGGGCGGTCTAGTGTCGTTCAGGACGCCCTTGGTGCAGGGAACCAGGATCTGGTGCGAAAATCCGGCAAAGACAGCAACAGTAAGCCGGAAGTCACACCTGGTTGGGCGTCTCCAGTGTGTCGTTCAGGATGCCCTTGGTGCAGGACACCAGGATCTGGTGCGGCTGCAGCACATCCGCCAGCGGCGCGAGCGTCCTAGCCACGAAGGGCGTCGGGATGACCACCAGGATGATCTCTGCGCCCGTCACCACCTCCGCCATGTCGCCCGAAGCCCGCAGGTTGTCGGGCAGCTTGACGCCCTGCAATGGCATTGCTCAGGGAGTCGCAAGCCTGCCTGGAGCAATCACCCTTGTGCCCTGTCTGCAGGCATGACAAGCACTGTCGTGCAACGTCGAATGTCGGTAGCAACTGCCACCTGAGCCTGCATCTGCTGCGGGGCGCGTCCTCGCTATTTTCGATGGCAATGCACAGCGCAGCTATCATCCGGCAGCCCGACCTTGAGGAAGGTGGTGTTCTCCTTCTCCGAGCCGTTCACTGAAGCCACGACCTCCGTTTCGCGCGCCCACAGCACGGTGTTGTGGCCCATGCGGGCGGCATGCGCCGCCAGTGCGGTGCCCCACGCGCCTCCACCTTCGAGAACAGTGAAACAGTGGATGAAGGAGAATGTCTGCATGGCATTGGCCATAAAGTCGCATGCATACACGAGCTCACGTATAACGCCTTGCCAAACGGAGGTGTGATGCCCGCCATGCGCGACAAGATGCAGGCCGGTGCTGGAGCCGCACCGAGGACGCCGACAGTTGTGGTAGCTGAGGAGGACTGAGCGCCTGACGCCTGCGCCATGTTGCCGTTACAATTTTTGGCGAGTCTGGCTGCTTTACGAGCTGATTGGCACAGTTACATCACCTACAAGCACCAGACCAACCGAGGTCGATGCCCTGTTGCAGACTAGATCAGTCGCGATACGCACTCTCCAGCACATCGGACCGGAGAAGGAGGGACATGTGATAGGCTAGAGGTCCATTCGCACGCTGCGAGACACATCTTAGCAGGCTGCACCTGTTCCGAGGTCAAGGCACACTGACCGAAACTCGAACAACATTCAGCAGGAGCGTTTACATGCAAGGAGTCACGAGGGAGTTTCAATCCCACCCGAATGCTTCTCTGTGGCCTTTGTGCGCAGGGACGATGGTTGGAGAGATGGCCTCTAGGACAGATTGCTGCACTGGCCTGCCCGTGCAGTTTCAACGAGGATCCCAGCGCGTCGGGAACTATCCCTTGCAGCAGTGCTGTACTGATCCACTGACTGGAGATGCAACGGTGCAAATGCGCCTCTCAGGTCACCAGGTGGCAGTGCAGCATCTCACCACAGGATCTCGCTGACAGCAGGCTGAGTCACTTGCTCTCTGAGCCGCATGAAACATTTCACTGTAAACCACAGCAGTCTATGCCATCACTAGGAGGAGCAGCATGTCTAGAGGAACGCTGGCGAATGCTGACGGTCAGTTGGTGATCAGCACGCGGTGGACGCTCGTTATAAAATCGCTCCAGCAGGCGCCGTCATGCAGCAGCATCCAGTCCCCCTCATCGTCCTGCGCATGAAATGCATGCACTATATTAAAGAAGACAACTTCAAAGAGGACCCTTTGCATACAGCATGGCACACCCTGTCGACGATTCACACAGCAAATTCGATAGGCCGTCATGGTCGCGGGCTGTCAGAATGCAGACCCACCTCGTAGGTGAGCAGCGCCTTGGATCGCCGGGGCAGGCTGGCAGCGTGCTGCGAGTAGATGGCCTTCAGCAGCTCGCCGCAGGTGCCGCACGGCTGCAGATCCACCTCACCTGCACCACGAATTAGCACCACCATCACGAAGCCCCTCCCTGCTTGCAGACACGACGAGCCGGCAGCAGAGGCACCCTGTCGCAGCCGATTTGGGGACTTCCACAGCTGCATGCACACAAACCACTCACCAAGTGACTCCACACCGCTGCCGTCGCGGCTGAGGTGCTGCAGGTCGACTGCGTGGCGCGTAGCGCCCTTTGCAGCAGCCCGCTTCTCCTGCGACGCGCTTGCGTCGGCAACTTTTCCAACTTTTTCAGCGGGCCGCTGCGCCCTGCCGCCCTCAGGCTGCCGCTGCGGGGCGCCACCCTGCTGCCTGTCGGCACCCGCGGCTGGCCTGGCGCCGTTTGCAGGCACCCCAGAGCGCTTGGCGTCGGCCCTCGGCTTCGCATTCGGTCCGCCGCCAGGCTCGCGGCCGGCCGCCGTTATGCCCGCATGCGCCCGAGGCGGCGGCCGCGCCTTGGGTCGCCGTTCGCCGGGCTCTGCTCGCTCTGCAGCAGCACCGTTCGGCCGCCCTGCGCCGCCGCCCTTGGCCGGCGGCTGCGCCTGCGCTGCGGCGTCCGGCCGCGGCCGCGGCCGTGCCTTGGCCGGGCCCTCGTCGTTTCGCGGCGGCCGCGCAGTTGGCTGCTGCTGACTACGATTGCCCGGCGGCTGCTTTGCGTCTGCCGACCGCTGTCTGTCCTGCTGTGGCGACTTTTCATGGGCGTACTGACGCCGCTGCGCCGCCGCCGCTCCTTCCGCAGGCTGCCGCCGGTCTACCGCCGCAGCACCCTCTGCGGGCTGTCTGCGCTTGACGGGCTGCGACCGTCCGGGCGCTGGCCCGGAGGCTGCCCCTGCGTCCCTGCCGCCACCTGGGGAGGCACGGCCGCCAGCCGCAGGCTGCATGTGCAGCAGCAGCTCCTCCGGCGCGCGCGCTGCGCTGGGCAACGGCGGCGGCGGCAAGCGAACCGTCGCCGCCGGCGGCACGGTCCCCGGCTGTTGCGGTCGCCTCTGCGCCGGCTCCGCAGCGCCCTCGGCCTTGCGCTTGCGCTGGCCGGCGCCGCCGCCGCCGCCGCTGCCGTTGGGCGCCGCCG
>JAABUM010002748.1_pt1 | contig 22980 bp, 40 predicted proteins | sample 5559161 | NCBI WGS metagenome assembly JAABUM01 (sample SAMN10711868, study PRJNA513369) | rock metagenome | isolation source: Antarctica rocks | place: Antarctica: Victoria Land, Siegfried Peak nord
AGAGTGCGGCGGAGTGCGCCGAGTCGTTTGCAGATCGGGAGTGGCGACCATGCGCGCACGTGCCGTAACCTTGCGACCCTTCCCAGTGACAGAGGCCAGCTCCCAGGAGAGATGGTGAAGTGTCGCGCGCAAAACAGCGTTCGGTTGCTGTGTCGCCAAGATGGTGGCGATCATGCGCGCACGTGCCGTAACCTTGCGACCCTTCCCTGGCCTCCACGCCCCATATTTCTCGCGCACTTCCTACACCCTCCTGGGGGCTCACTACATTACAGCGTTCCCGAATCAACACATCGGAAGATATGCGGAAGACACGATCTGTTGTGGACCCGTAGGTCTGCCGGACCCGCTTGTTTGGCGAGGCGAGGCTACCTTTCACGCTCAGGAGCATAGTTGGATTGGAGGGTTTCGTCGGAGAATCACCGGCGCTAGTACTTTCGAACCCGGTTCAGTCGGAGCTCATTTCGGCCGACAAGCTGTTAGCGCACAGAACCGACTGATGCCTAGCAGCAGCACACCTAGGCATCATATACAGCCTAGGTGAACATCAGGGCTCGACCTGAGGCTGTAGGCGAGCCGCGCAAGGGCTACTGACGCGATCGGTTTCACGAGCAGGTACATCTCTTCACGATAATTGTCTGACGGTGACAAGTCGTTCGTGCACTTTCACGCGCCAAAGTGTCCAGCATGTTTAGAATAGCACAGGAAGCCTGCCACAACCGTCCATCTGCTCGCGCCGCCGGCCTGCGCACCTCCAGACCGCTGGAGATCTATCGCCTTCGAGGGACCCCTTCTGACGGTCGAACTATTCTTCGTGCACCAGATTCATCAATCTGAGGATCGCAAGACGGCCCCTGCGACCTACAGCGTGAGACCTCCGCGCTAGGAGATGGCGGCCCCGGCGGCGTAGGTCGCGTTGCCAGCTGGCCATGGCTGACAGCAGCCTCAGCCGCAGGCAGACCGCGGCTGTGGTCGCAGCAATCGCAGGCCTCAGCGCAGCCGCCAGCGTCGCCGCAGGCGTGTGGCTGCTGCGGACCCGAGAGCGGCAGCACGCTTCCCGGGCTCCGCCGCTGCCAACGCCGGCGCCGCCGAGGCAACGCATCTCGCCGCCCGAGTCGCCCTTCAAGACAGCGGGCGCTGACAGCGGCCCCGCCTCGCCGATCGGACGCTGCTGGGACTGGCTGTCGTCCTCGGATGATGTGGTGACCCGCACCACCTCCAGCAGGACCGCATCTAGCAGCATCGCCGCCGCTGAGCCGCAGGCGGGCCCAGCACCGGCGCCCGAGCTCCAGCTCGCCCGCTCCAGCAGCCGGACGGGGCCAGATGTGATCCCACGGGACGCTGCAGACCCGGCTGGCAACCCGCCCCTGGAGGTGAGGGTCTCCATCGGCGCCAGCGACGGTGTGGCGGCGGCGGCGGCGCGGGCGCTCAGTGAGCCGCCCGGCGTGAGCACGCCCACCCAGGAGCCGCAGCCGCCGCCGCGCAGCAGCGCGCAGCTCCTGGAGGCGCAGTCCGGCAGCAGCTGTGCCGCCGACGGTGGCTGGCGGCTCGAGTCCATGTCGGCAAGCAGCCTGTCGTCGCTGCGGGTGCCGTCCACGCCCAGCCTGTTTGGCACCGCCGCCAGCGGGCGGCAGCCCGGCAGCGGCACCGCGCAGTATCCTGGTGTCGGCGGTGGGCTGCGGGCGCCCAGCGGCGGCAGCATGCGGCACGCGAGCGGCGGCACCTCCCGCAGCCCCAGCGACACCGCCGGCGGCAGCTGGTACCACGTCGCTGCGGCGTTCTCGGCGGACGCTGTGCCCGGCGGCGAGCTGCTGGGCCGATCCTCCGCCCCCAGCCTGAGCTGCGGCAGCAGCAGTCAGGCGCTGGGCGCACGGCTCACCTCGCTGTCGCACCCGGAGCTCGCCGCCGCCATCTCGCTGCTGGCGGACCCAGAGGCCATCGCGGAGGAGGCGCCAGCGGTGCAGCCCGCAGACGGGCCGCAGGAGGAGGGCCGCGTGCACCTGCACGAGCTGCAGCTGTACCGGCGGCCAGATGGCAAACCCTGGCAGCTTGGTCGCGGCTCCTTCGGCCATGTGAGCCCCTTGTTGAGGCAACATGATGTATAGCATTCTGCCTGACAAGATGCCTGGCAACACACTGCCTGGTTGACCTGTGGCAAGCACAGCTTGTCTTGCTGTCCTATCTGGCGGCGTGGCGCCTGGCGCTTATTGTATGTGGACGCGCAAGCCAGTTGTACAGGCGGCAACGACAGGCACCCGCAGAGATCACAAATGTGAAGCTCTTCTAAAATCCCTACCAGGTCCTCCGGGCGCGGTATCAGGAGGAGGACGTCGCCTGCAAGGTTTTCCTCCTGGACGACACGACACGAGAGAACATAGAGGTGCCTGTCCAGCCACCACTGCATTGACATCAGCATTGCTGCAGCCACGACATATTGGCCCCTCATTGGTCCCTGATCATCAGGCATATGCACGCATGTGGCGGGGTTGCACCCTTCAGCTGATAGTTCAGTCCGATGTTATTCAGCGCGCATTCTGCACCATTGCAGCGTGCTATGGAAGCGGACCCAGCCTTTTGTGGCACACCTCTGGACCGCCGAACATTAGAAAGCACAGCACTGAGCTGTCGTATGTATCCCCCACTGCAGGAAGGCTTCCGGAAGGAAATCCAGCTGCTGCAGGCGTGCCGCCACGAGCACGTCGTCGGCTTCCGCGGCGCGTGCCTGGACGCGCCGGGCCACCTGCTCATGATCCTGGAGCTCATGCGCAACGGCGACCTGCGCAGCGCGCTGACCGCCGATGCGGACGGCGTGCTGCGTTGGTACCGCAGGTGGGCGCCGCTGCTGTTTGGTGCAACCACGCCCATGCAGTCTGGTGCAGTTGCAGTGGCTGTGGTCAGCAGTGATGCGAGGCAGGAAGGGGGGGAGCAGCACCCGCAGCGCTCTCATCAATGCTGGCCATGCGGCAGCCCTGCCTCTCCGCACAAGCTACACATCTGACGACATTCGTTTGCAGATCTCGATGGGACCATACCCCCTGACATTCGGTCCCTATCCTTACTGCAGGGGCACTGATGCAAACGGGCAGCGACAGCCGGGCCTGGGCAAGCAGATAGCCCTGGATGTGGCGCGGGGGCTGGACTTCCTGCACGCGCAGCACATCGTGCACCTGGACATGAAGACGCCTAACGGTGCGCATGACTGCTCTGCCTGCTTTGCGAGAGCTGCGACCTGCGGCTCGGGCGTCGTCCAGGGCATGGCGTCTTGCATGCCGCGCTGTCCGTTGTTGTGCAGAGAGATGAACAGTCGGTGTCTGTTTATACTCCTCCTAGCCCGTTCGGCCTCTCCCAGGTCCAGGAATGATCAGTGGCTGCTTCGTGTCCGCAGTGCTGCTGGCGGCGGACAACACCGCCAAGATTGCGGACGTGGGACTGGCGCGCTTCATGCCCAACGACTACCTCAGCAGCCAGGCCGCTGTGGGCACCTTTGCCTGGGCGGTGGGCGTCTTCAACCCTCTCGTATTGTGCAACAGGGCACTCTCGGATTCTGCAGTCGCCGCAACCGCATAGTCTGGAAAGCGGCATGCCTGCTGCAGAGCATCCGTGCAGGTTCAGCAAGTATCGTTTGTTCCGCCGTGCAGGCGCCAGAGGTGCTCATGGGGGACCAGTGCAGCTCGAAAGTCGATGTCTACGGGTGAGTGCATGGCGTTGCCCAGCATGAACTACCAGCCTCAGTACTCGAGTATGAGCTGATGTGCCCCACATCTGCAACAAGATACATTGCGGCGGCAGCTGTTGACAGGAGCCAAATGTGTTCTGGCTGGCGCAGCTACGGTGTCATTCTTTGGGAGCTCATCACCGGAGAGGCGCCCAAGCGAGGCCAGATGCGGCCCCTCAGGCACGCACTACCCGCCTGTGCAATTTCAGCGCCGGCCTTGTCTGAGTGTCCCACCAAAGATGCAGGTTGTTTCGTTGTTTCAGAGGAAGATGCCGCGCAATCCATAATCCAGCAGCTGCGGCTTCTGGCAGCGTCAGCAGCAATGCTCCTCCAGAATGAGCCCTGCACGAGGGTCCGGACCTTGTCCTGCAATCCGTAATGCACTTTGATTGTCAAGCGGCTTGCTCTTGGGTACAGGGTGCCAGCGGATTGCCCAGCGGGCGTGGCCGACCTGGTGAAGGCGTGCACCGCGCACAAGGCGTCCGCGCGGCCGAGCGCCGCGGAAATCGTGGCGCTGTTGGCCGGGGCAGCTGAAGTTCTGGAGGCGCCGCGGCCGGTCCTCTACGAGCAGAACGTAGGCGGCGACCCGGTGAGCTTTTCTCTGTGTTTTCCCCTCAGGTATTGAGCTGCCCAGCTGAGCAGGTGCAGAGCTGAGCTTCAGTCTACGGTACAAGGCTGTAGGGGTCCCATCGACAGCGGGCACCGCCGCGGCGGCGGCAGGGCGCGGGACTGATCGGGGGCACACATGCGCTGATGCAGATGCACAAATGCACAAATGCAGCAGCAGCAACTTGAGCAGAAGATGTTGGGATGGCAAGGCGCCAGGGCGTGACTTAGCCAGACATCCATGGCTGCGCACACTTCAGGCCCACGGCTCGGCGCATCCACTTATTGTGCGGCCGTATCAGCAACACAACATTTGTGGACGCTACATTCAATGGCGCAGGAGACCGTCACCCATGGAGACAGGCTCCACCTGCAGCGTCTGTACCGGGATTGCAACGTGCTCCTGTACGGCAGCTTGGCCGAGGCGGAGGCAGTGGGCTACACAGGTGGGCATTGCTGCATGAGGGGATGCAGCGAGTGGTGGACCAGAAAGAAAATGGTAAAGTTTAATTAAACTACATGGTACATTCATGTAAAGAAAATTTTTACATGCGTTCTTTCGCCAGTTGACTGGGTATTGGGAGGTGTCCCTGCCTGCACTGACGCCTGCTTGTTCTAATGCTGATTAGATCATACGCTGGCCTCACATCTGGCTCACTGCCGTGATGGCAATCTATATCGCACGATCCACATCACCTGGCAACTCGGTCGCCATTGTGGTGCAGACCCGTCCCTGGAAAGCGTCGTCGACGGCTCCCGAGCATACGACGGGAAGAGCTACAGTGATCTTGTGGACGTGTGGCGCAAGTGCCTGGCCAGCCCCGACATCGAAGACGGCAACAGCGGCGCCCGCCGCCGGCTGGAGGAACTGGCGGAGTCGCTGCAGGATGTGTACTGCCTGAAGGTGGGCTGGCGCTCTTGTAAGATTTGACATGTTGGCGGAGCTGTTGCTGGCCTGTTCGATGCCAGGTGTGCTGCGGTGGCAGTGGCCACAACATGCATGTGTTGGACCGTGTTATGCGTGGATTACCTGCATTGCATTCTGCTGTGCTGTGGTCCTTTCCTCACGCCGGGTCTCTTTTGCGTGCAGATGCGGCTCAGCAACCGCATCCTGAATGACGTCAGGTGCAGGAAATGCGCGATGAATGAATCATTGATTGAATGCATTGGTTGAACGAGTCGATCACCTGTGCAATTATTTCGTCCTGCATCACCGAAGCCGTCAGTGTTCTGCTTCCCAGGTATGTTGACATCACCGAGCTGAGCAAGCTCATGGCCGCCATGCCTCAGGTCAGCGCCCACCCTGGCGCCGCTGCCACATCATGCCTCCACCGATTGCTACCACTTGGAAGATCCGCAGCTTCTGGCCCACCCTGCCTCAATCAGCGACCACACTGTCAGTAGCCGTCTCTGTAGGCGATGTGTGAGCGTCACCTGTGTCGTTGCTACCCCTTTTTCGTGGCCATCGCGTATTTTTGTTTCCTAGAAAGACCGCCGTCGCTGGGATCCTGGCGTGACCTGTCCGCCTCATGTGCCGTGCAGGGCATGGCCGACAGCGGCAGCGAGGACTACAGCAGCGCGGGCGGCAGCGCGGGCGGCAGCGCGGGCGGATCTGGCAGCCTCGGGCCGCGGCACGGCAGCCGAGACGAGTATGCCATTGACCGGGAGGCATTCCTCAAGGGGCCCATGGACAAGGCGGCGCTGCGGGGAGTGCTCGACGCCATGCAGCTGCGGCCCGAGCAGCTGGACGCCGTTGCAGATGTGCGATCTCGAATCTCCTCCCCCATTTGTGTCTGCACATGATAGATGAGCTGCATCATGCGCCAAGCTTGCCCAGCTTGCTGCGCTGCGCCTGACGCCTGCTGCACAGCACACATCGCTCGTGTTTATCTTCCAATGACATAGTGCAATGCCGGCACAGAGCCTTGACACAGAGCGCCTCAAGATGTGGGCGATTGATGTGACGAAATGTCGAGCATTCCAGGGGTGTGTGCTCGGCGGCCGCAGGCACGGACGCGGGTTGGGCGGCGGCTGAAGGAGCTGCGGGCGGCGCGGAAGAACTTGTTCAGCCAGCTGCAAGGCCTCTCCAATGCCGGCGACGTGGGCAGCGGCTTCGAAGACGCCGTCCAGGCCAGCGTGGCGCTGCAGCGCAACATGGCGGCAGAGTCCAGGGTGGGTTGATTTCGTGGCTTTTGGGCTCTTCGCGCCATTGTTCTTGGCTGGCTTGGCACTGCAGCGCAGCCTGGCGGCAGAGTCCAGGGTGGGTCCTCCTTTCGGTCCTGTTGCTGCTGTTATTGTGTTTGATGTTGCGCGCCATGGCCCAGCGTGCTGCAACATAACATGACGGCGGAATCCAGGGTGGGTCTTCTATCGGCTTTTTGCTGCTGCTGTGTTCTGGTGCAACCTGGCAGAAGTCTCAGGATTTTCAAGAGGCCATCAAATTTCCCATCTTGCTGCTGTTGCCGCCCGGCGCACCGCTCTGAACCATCCGCATCGCTGGGCTGGCTGGCGCATGCCTGCGACTGAGCTTGTTTGATGGAATTTCCATGCCATCCAGCCTCTGCATGTGTGCGGCGGTCATGCATGCTGGTGTATACTGGCCCACCCCCGACACACACTGTGCTCTTTGCTGACTGCAGGAGCTGCACAACTACCAGATCTGGCTGGTATCGGAGCTGCTGGATCTGCTACAGTGGGCCCGCGCGGAGTGCGCCGCCTTCCCAGGCACGTCGCTGTGGTTGCGAATACTGAGTGCACTCAGCGATCAGCCACTGCCACTGAGCTGCATGCGGGCGTGCTCCTGCATCTGGCAACACTGAAGTTGAGATGCGCCACGCATGCCAAATTCGACACGGTGTCGCAGCTGCTCCCAATCGTGCTCCCAATCTTTTTAACTATTACTGACGCTCTTTCGGATTGCAGGCATGATGGACGCCGCCGCTCTCGGTGACCTGATCCTGGGTGACCGCAATGCGGCGGCAGCAGCGGCGGCGGGAGCCGTCAAATGAAGAAGTTCGTAGCTCTCCATTCAGTGTCATACTCAGCAGGGGGAGGGACCTTCGCAATGTGTGTGTCAAGTCCGCCACCGGTTTGGGCGGCAGTCGCTGCTGCTTTTGTCTGTTACGATTCTTTGCGATCCCACTGTTCTGGCATGCCCGCCTTCTGACGGCTCAGCAACTGCGGTAGTCGAGTTAGTTCGTGCAGTTTTGACGCACAGCGCAGTCTGTCTTGGCATGGCTCTGGTAGGTCTCTAAGGTAGTTGTCACACAGCCTCTAAGGCATGGCGAGATAAGACATGAAGGTTCCGGCAAGCGGCGCACCATCCAACATCTGAGTTTCGTGGTATCACATTCGAGTTTATAGTCTCCCCTGCTGTGGCATGCCGACATGCAGCATTCTGCCACCAGGTGCCTGTGCCGCCGTCTTGACCGCCAGGTCGCTAGATCCGCGCATACGATCGATGCCGGCCAATCCTTTGGGACATGATCTTGCCTTTTCGCTGCCTCGCATAATCATCGCATTACATGCAGCCCAACCGGTGGCATTACGCGTTGACCGCAAGAGAAGCGCACGGTGTTTGGGCATTTTGCTGAAACGATCCAACCGATAGCCTGGGGCTTAAAAAAAACGTGTTTTCCAACGTAGACGCAGCTTTGAGCAGACACCAGCCACCTACAAGAGCACTGCAGGCACATATATCCGGCCAGTCTCGTCGATAGCGTGGAGTTGGTTTGGCGTTCTGTCGTCAATTCGTCAGCCAGGTAGGTGCACCCGCGGGCCCCGCTGCGCCTCCACAGCGAGCTCTGCCGGAACAAACACGCTACCATCTAAACAGTTGCTCAGCAAGTCCTTGCATTGATGCCTGCGCCATGCCGCACAGAATTGAGCAGTGCATCGTGCAGGTCATCCTTCACTCAGGCGTAACCTATGCACCAGCTGCCTATGTTTCGATCTGCGGAGTCTAAACGCGCACGGGGTGACGATAACTGGAACGCTCACGCTGCTTGTGCTGCTTGCAGGTGGAACTGCATCCGGCTTGCTGCATTGCCTCTGCGTGGCTCTTGCAGGTGCAGCAAGCTGCCAGCCGGCAGACCATTGATCCCCGCCGGTGCGCAGAGGCTGCAAGAACCCAGATGATGTGCATCATCGACCTGAGCGGCTGCAGCGGCGCAGCGGCACTCTAAACCCGCCCTGCAGCCGGCGACGCAGCTCGGCATGGCGGACCAGCCTGTCAGCAGCAATCCTGCCAGGCAATACCTGACGCTAGTGGCGGTGGCAGTGGCGGCGGGGGCCGCCAGCGCGGCGCTGGCCGCCTGCTACCTGCGTCCGCGGCAGCAGCGAGACCCGCCGCCGCCGCCACAGCCGGACCAGCCGGACGCGACCCAGCCACAGCCCGCGCCCGAGCAGCAGCCGCCGCGCACGCGGCGGCGCCCGGCGCCGCCACCAGTGCGGTCCCCCTTCCACGACGCGCTGCGTGGCAGCAGCGTCAGCGCGGAGCGCTGCTGGGAGTGGCTGTCGGCATCGGAGGAGGGCGATCCGGAGTTCATGGCGCCGTCCGAGCCGCTACCGTCCGCCGGCAGCCTGCCGATGCGGCAGGCGCTGCGGCGGCACAAGCAGCAGCAGCAGCAGCAGGAGGAGGCAGCGGAGGCCGAGCGGCAGCGGCAGCGACGGCGCGCGGAGCGGCCTCCGTCGCCGCCGCCGTCTCAGCGGCAGCGTCAAGAGCACCAGCGACAGCAGCAGCAGCGGCAACAGCAGCCGCAGCAGCGAAACGCCGGCGAGTCGAGCACGACCCGGTCGTTCTCAGCGCTGCCTCCCGAGGCCGTTGACAGCGAGGTAGCGGAGCCGGAGCAGCAGCGCTGTCGCTCGACGTCCGAGCCGGCGGTGCGGCGCGCCAACGACGGCTGGGACGCCGCCGGCCTTGATGCGCAGCCCGGCCAGGACGACAACTTGCTGCCGGGCCTGCGCCGCGTCAGCGTGCGCTCCGCCGGCGGCGGCGGCGCTTCCGGCGCCGCAGCCGCCGCCGAAAGCTCGCAGGCGGCAAGCCCGGACGCCGCCGCCGGAGCCGGCAGAACCAGCTGTCGCAGGACCAGCAGCGGCAGGAGCGGCAGCGGCACTGTGCGCGCCGTCACCTGGGGCCCGGCCATATCCAACCTGCCGCAGCCGGCGGCGCTGTCGCTGTCCGCCGCGGCGAGCCCCCGCGGCGGCGCGCCGGCGGGCAGCGCGCAGCCTCAGCGCACCGTCGCGGAGGCGCTCATGCGCGGCGGCGGCGGCGGCGGCGGCGACTCCGTGCGGTCCACCTCCGGCAGCTCCGCTGGCAGCGGGGGCACGGTGCCTCTGGAAGAGCTGCGGCTGTACCACAAGCCCGACGGCAGCCCCTGGGTGCTCGGCGCGGGTGCGCGTCCTTCCATCTCGGTAAAAACCTGAACAACTGGTTCAAGGATGACTGCTGGAGGAGCTGCGGCTGTATCACAAGCCTGATGGCAGTCGCCGGGTGCTCGGCGCGGGTGCGCCTCTTGTCAATCCTCGAACGCAACATCATGCCTGGAAAATTCTCCAACCGCTGGAGGAGCTGCTGCTGTACCACACCCCAGACGGCAGCACCTGGGTGCTCGGCGCGGGTGCGCCACTTTTCGTTTTTGAACAGTCACCTTTGAACCAACAGCGATCCTGGACAGATTGACCTGTGGAGGAGTTGCGGTACTTCGTAGCTATGGCTGTGCCGCAACCACGACGGGCGCGCCTGGGTGCTCATCGCGTGTGCAATTGTTACTGGGAACAAGGAGGCGCAGGAATGCAAGTCTCCTGGCCAGCTGGGCCAGCGAGTCGTCATCAGGCTGCCGCTTTTCTGGCTGCATGTGGCCGCGTTTGAACAGCGAGTCCAGCTGTTTGGGCCAGGGCACCGTAGCATGTAGCATGTAGAATGTAGCACCCAGGACATGTGGCAGTGATCTGACAGGCGTCGCACCGTGCTGTGCAGGACATTTCGGGCAGGTGTACAAAGCTCAGTTCCGGGACGAGCCTGTCGCGGTGAAGGTCTACCCCATCGGCAACAGGGCAAAGGGCGAGGTGAGCGGCTCCCCATGGCACTCCAAACAAGGGTTTCTGCCAGCGCCGCAGCCATACCGCGCCTCGCGGCGCAAATTCGATTACCTGCACGTCAATTGCTGGGGTCCCATTGCCGTGCAAGAGCTTTCTCCCTGTCCGCGGGCCTGCACATCTCAGATGTCGCATCTTTTGAGACGCTCGTTCGCTGTGGTGCAGGAGTCCTTCCGAAAGGAAATCGCGGTGCTGCGCAAGTGCAACCACGAGCACATCGTCGGCTTCAGGTACGTTGTCTGCCTCTGACTGCTGCACCCCTGAGTGCTGCACAGACGGCGCAAACAGAGACTGCTCACGGCGGTCCAGACCTGCTGCTGCTTGAGCACCGTCCCCAAAGCTCCCTGCCGCACAGCTCGGTCGCCCACCGAAGCGGCCGCTCCGCGCGTCGCCTGGGGCTGCTGTCAGCTGCTGGGTCCTGTGCCGCTGGCCTGGCCCCACGTTGAGCCCGTGTGACAAGCACGACAGCAAGTACCAGGGTATTGCTTCGACCGAACTCCTGGTGTCCAGTCAGCATCCTGTGACACAGATTTCATGCATTGCTGCCGCAGGGCGGCGTGCCTAGTCACGCCGGCCCACCTGCTGTGGCCATGGACCCGCTGACGCCTGTCATATATGGTGATACGTATTCGACTTCTTTCGCAGGGGTCGGCATGCCTGGACGCGCCGGGCCGCCTGCTGATGGCCATGGACCTGCTGGAGGGCGGGGACCTGTCAAAGAATGAGATATGCCAACCTGTCACACAATAACAATAAGCCCGTGCAGCAAGTCACGCATCGACTGCCCGGCAGGGCTGCGTGCCTCGACGCGCCGGGCCACCTGCTGATGGCCATGGATCTGCTGGAGGGCGGCGATCTGCGCAGCGCACTCGACGAGGATGCAGAAGGCGCCCTGCGCTGGTACCGTCGGTGAGTCTAATCCGTCATCTCGGTTCGACTGCGTGTGGAATCACTGCGCACCGCGCTGGACGAGAACGAGGACGACGACGCCCTGCGCTGGTGCTGCCGGTGAGAGTCGTCCCTGAACACAGCTCTGTGAACCTGTACATGTTTGATCACCTTGTAAAGGCATATATACGCACCAAGCTCGACGAGGACGAATACGGCGTGCTGCGTTGGTCAGCGGTGAGAGAGAATTGTTCTCACCTTCCTTTCATCCTTGGCCCGGCGCCCATGTCAACTTTCGTTTGCCTTGCCGAAACATGTGCCCATCGAGCTGTGCTCACCTCTGCAGCTGGCAATGTGGGGGTGCGCACACCCTGCTGCATGTGAACTGATCAAACAACAGGCTTGCCGAATGCACTTCTTGCCGACTCGGCAGCGCCGCATCATCCGCTGTGCCGCTCCGCAGAAATCCGGAACCTGGCTCGCCGCGGCAGCCCGGCCTGGGGAAGCAGATCGCGCTGGATGTGGCGCGGGGGCTGGAGTTTCTGCACACGCAGCACATCGTGCACCTGGACCTCAAATCGCCCAACGGTGCTGCTCTGCCGTGCTGTGCTCTGCTCTGCTCTGCCTTCATCGGAATCGTCGGAGGTGGCCGCAACTCGCGCACCGCCATGGGGGCAAAGTGCTTCTTGGCTGCAGCAGGTGCACTGCAACGCTGCGCAGCACGCAAAGGCCGTCCTGTCCAAGGGGTATTGAAATTTTTCAACAATTAACTGATAAGCCCCTGGGCACGCCAGACGCGGATGATGACGGTTTCATGTCGCGCTATCTGCAGTGCTGCTCACGGGCGACTTAAGGGCCAAAATCGGCGACGTGGGGCTGGCGCGCTTCATGCCCAACGACTACATGAGCGCGCAGGCGGCGATGGGCACCTTTGCCTGGGCGGTGCGTGCTGGCTGCGGCCTGCTGCTTGGTTGCACGTGCATGCTGCCGAGCGATTAAATTGCTATCAACTTTTGACGACCTGCTCACAACATGCTTAATTTGATGGAAAAGCGCTGAAGCTCCCGTGTTCCTTTTCTGGCAAGGCGCCTGAGGTGCTGATGGGGGCCAAATGCAGCGAGAAGGTGGGTTTCGTTATCTCGCAAGCCGCCCTCCGACAAATTGAAATGCAGTTCTGCTGCACCCTCTGGCTTGTGCAAACCTGACAGCCCTGCTGAGCATTTTCCCAAAGCGCACTTTCCCGCTGAAGCTGTCACAAACCCGTCCCCGCAGGTGGATGTGTTCTCCTATGGTGTCATGTTATGGGAGATTGTCACTGGCGAGTCGCCGCGCAGGTGAGATGCTAGCTGCCTCAACATGACTGCAGCTCCTCATATCTCAACTTGGTGAGCGATGGCTGTCACAGCAACTGACCTGTGCCGCCGTGCTGCCGGCAAATCAGGAGCGAAACCCGTCTGTGCCGAATGCGGTGCTGCCTTGCATCAGGGATGCGCTTGAGCAAACTTTAGAACCTGTTCAAGCTGAAAGCCTCAGCTTGAGGCTTTGACCATTTTGGCCTCTGCAGGGGCCGGATGCGGGCTGTCAAGTGCGCGAATTCTCCCAACATCAGCATGCCCTTGGCTTTCCACAAAAGCGAGACTCTGCCAGCACTGCCACAGCAGAAACGTATCACAAACATGTCCATCACACCTTACGTATCCCCAAAGCCATCGGCCTGCGAGGAACAGCAGGCTCTGCGCTACAACACGAACCCCAGCTGCGCATGCGATTTCTTATCCCCCATCGAGTTGCATGACAGCAGGCATTGCGCTGCGGCGCAATCTCCAGACTCGAATGCGAGTCCAACTGAATCGAACCCATCGATGGCGATCCAGCATGGAACCTTCCCGCAGGGTGCCGCAGGAGGCGCCGGCCGGCATCGCGGACCTGATCACTGCGTGCGGGGAGTGCAATCCGCGGGCGCGGCCCACGGCGGCGGAGATAGTCGCGCTGCTCGCGGGCTCGGAGGGCGCCCTGCAGGCGGCGCGGCCGCGGCACCCAGCCACCGACTCCGTCGCCGGCGATGCTGTGGAGGTGCGGCACCGCAGTCAGGGATGCCGACACGCTCAAAGCCTTTGATGTCCCTACTTAGCCTGCGCACCTTGTGCACATGGCAGACCTGCAGAGCACACCTGCAGCTGTTCCTGCGCACATGCGACAGCGCGGCGGCAGAGCGCATGCCAGTGCTGGAAGGAGGAAGCCGGGAGACGGCATGTCATGGTGCTGCAGCTTGGCCTTTCGTCAGCGGGGCTGGAGACACCCTGCACCGGTCAAGCAACATACCCGCCAAGTGTTTGCGCCTGCAGGAGCCCATCCTGCAGGACGACAGGATCCGGCTGCAGCAGTTCTACAACCAGTGCAACTACTGCATCCACGGCGGGCCGGAGGGTGCGGCCCAGGCCGGATACAGAGGCGCGCCTGTACCGAAAACATTCCCGGGCGACCGGTCTGACACTGCACTCCAGTCACCAACGCAAGCACCATGCAGCTCGAAACCGCGTTTCTTCTCTGACAGCGCCCGCACAGGCTGCAGAACAACCGATGGTGCTCCGGCATGTCTAGTGGCGCCAAGATCGGCCGGTGAAGCATCTTCTGTGACTCATTTGCAGAGCCACCGCTTGAGAGTGTGGTGGAGGGCATCCGTCCCTTTGACGGCAAGTCCCTCCTGCCGATTGCCTTCCAGGGTATCATGTCCGCCTGCACTGCCTGCCAACACCTGCGTCCCCTTTACTGTCTCTGCCCCTAGGGTTTAGGGTTTAGGGTAAACCCTAACCACTTTTCTGTTGACGCGTCTCACAATGCAGCCATCTCCCATGCAGGCAAGTCCTACAGCATCATGATCGACCAGCTGCGTGAGCTACTCGATCATCCTGACATCGGGGACGCCAACAGCCTGCAACGCCGCCGTCTCGAGGACCTAATCACCAACTTCCTGCCCTGCTATTGCACCAAGGTTCGTTTTGGTGCAGACCGTCCCGCCGTGAAACCACCATTGACAACTCTCTCCTCCCCTAACATAGCACAACGGTGTATCGACCGCAGCCCCTGCTACTGCATCGAGGCTCATTCCCACTGCTGCGTGCCACAAAAAAACTCTGGGTCCTGGGTGTTCATGTCAAACTGATGCTGCAGTAACAGTATGCCGGCTTGTGTTAGCCGACGCCAGCAGCTAATACGAGTTCGACCTGTTCTGCTATCCCGCCAATGAGCCGACGCCGATATGACTATTTGTGCCCTGCCGCACAGCTCAAGCTGAGCACACGGGTGTTCCAGGAGCTAAGGGCCACGGACATGCATGAGCTGGGCAAGCTCGTGGACGCTCTGCCGGCGGCGCAACGCAGCAACAGCGGCGGCGGCACCGGCGGCGGCAGTCCAGACGCCACGGGCGGGCAGCCGGCCGCCGGCAGCGGGAGCACGGCGAGCGGCGGCAACGCCGCCGCGGCGGCGGAGATCGAGGCCGTGGCCGCGGCGGGCGCCGCGGTGCTCGCCACCGAGACCGCTGTCGACGAGTATGCGACGGGAAAAGAGGCGGCGCGGCGGCCGTTGCCGGACCTGGAGCTGTGGGAGCGCGTACTGGATGCAATGGCGCTGTCGGACGAGCAGCTGGAGGCGTACGCCGAGGTGCAAAAGAAGATGACCTATTCCCCATGCCCAGCTGCTCCTGCCAGATGGCGTGTACACAGGGGAGACTTGTGAGCTTTCTTGTAGCTACAATGGCAATATGGACGGACGAAGCGCTGTAGGCGCATGCCGAGGTGCGGATGGCATGTGCCGCTGGAGGCTTCCATTACCATTGATAATGTATGTCCATGTGTACGATGGCACGACAAGCCTGGAAAGGGTTCTCATGCATGACTAGGTCTGTGCCATAACGAATGCTGCAGCGCCGATGGATCAGCGGCAGACCCATGGGTTACACGGTACGGCCAATGATGAGCTCGATCCTACGCCTTCAGTCACGGAATGAGCCGCTCACCGCAGGCACGGCTGCGGGCCGAGGGGCGCATAGACCACCTGCACGTGGAGCTGAAAGACACCTTTTTGCTCAAGGCCTTGCGAGTTGATTGGCCCAACCCTACCAGCTGCCTCAAATGTTTCCCTCGAAGCTTTCGCGCGCCCCCTGCCGCAGGCGCGGCTGCGGGTGGGCGCGCGCATCGACCACCTGCACGCGGAGCGCAACGAGCTGGTGGCCAAGCTGCAGGGTTTGGCGGCGGCGGACACGCTGGAGTCGTACGAGGCTGCGGCGCAGGCGGCGACGGCGCTGCGCGCCAACATGCGCAACGAGAGCTCCGCGTCGCACATGTTCCAGGCGCGGCAACGGCCCCTTGACCCATTCGCGAGTCGTGCCATTATCCGTTTGTGATAGATGTGTAAGGCGCCTGCCGATGATTGCACACCATCAGTTCCTGCATTGGTGTGCGGCACAGTGCTCTGGGGTGCCGCTGAGTGTGCATGTTTTCTGGGCTTCCTGCTGGGTCGACAGAAAGCGAAATCAGGCGTCTCCCCAGGCGCCCCAGGATGTTGAGGCCGACCCTGCCATCTTGACGCTCACGCATTCCGCTGCGCAGGTGTACCTGATGTGCGACCTGCTGACCCCGATCCAGTATGCCCGCGCGGAGGTGCGAAACATCCTTGCATTGACATGGTGCCTCATACTCACGAGGCCCATTATGCTGCCATCTCGAGGTACGGCTCGGGTGGTTGATGTTGAACGCCGCGTGAGTTCTCGTGCGCGGCTGGCGTCGCAACCGTATGCTGTGGTGCTTTTCGACCTGTACACGATGTGGGGCTTGACGCCTGCACATTGGCTGTTTGTGCTGCCCACAGGTGGCGGCATTTCCGAGACTGCACGACGGCATGATGTGCGGGGATTTGGCGCTGGCGCGGTGCCGGTGCCGCGCACCTGGCTGCTGCGCATAGCTCTGTCTTGCCCTGTCTTGCTGTGACTAGTGTGTGCGCAGCACCAGCGTTTGAGCACCAGCGTTTGAGCACCAGCGTTTGGCTTCTGCATCGTGCCTGCAGCTTGAAAATTCCACGGGCGAAGTAAAAGAAGTCTGCCAGGCAAGCAATGACATCATCTCCGCGAAAAAGTACCCCAGTGCTCAAGATTTGCACTGCACTCCAATCTATTCCAGTTTGCGGCCAGAAACGTCTCTTTGGTTTTGCTGTGATTGCCGGCTGATGCCGGCCCGCAGTAATCGCACTGTACGGCTAACAAAGGGCTGCCCTGATATTTGGCAATCCCAACGTCGTTTTGACATCTGCGCATCAGGCCCTTGCGCAGTGGCCGATCCAAACAGATCAGGGCACCAGCTTCGAAAATCTCGACAAATAGCACAATAGTAGGACGTGATGGTGCCAGACCTGGCTTGGGTAGCGCTGCTGCATCAGTCACAGCCTGCGCACGCCACGGCCGTTTTGCGCACAGCGATGACGGGGGTGCCATCAGCAGCCCCTGCTGACACAGTCAGCACCCGTTGTGCAACACTCTGACAGCAGCGCCTGAGGCGCCGCGAGTTAGACTCATGGCGAACCCGCAGTCTGTGCCGCCGGTGGGCGACGGCCGCGCCTGACAGGCCGCCGCCCTCGCGGTGATAGCGACCGGCAGCACGGCTCTCATCAGTCTGAGGGCCTTCCATGCCTGGCAGCGCTCAGACAGGCAGCCGCTGTGCCCTACGCCTGTTGAGGGCAGCGGCAAGCAGCTGCGCAGCGGTGGGGCCACCGCGGGCGCGGCGTCTCAGGCGCCAGCCCCAGCAGCGACCGCCGCAGCTGGAACCGGCGGTGGGGAGCTGGGGTTGACGTCGGCGGGCGGGAAAGTGGTGCCACGCTTGCCGCCGAGCACCTGCTGCGTCCCGTGCGCAGCTGCACACGCCACGATTGCAATGCGGCCGCTCCCTTGCCCCAGCCGGCGAGGCGTCCTTCACCTGGTGCAGGAGTGGTTCGCGGGGCGGCTCGTGACGGCGTGCCAAAATGCGCAGCTGGTCGCAGCTTGCTTCCCGTAGATGCTTGAGGGAAAGTGAACTCGAGAAGGTCAGCGGCTTGGGCCAGGCACCGGTGTACACACGACGGTTGACGCTCTTTTTTCTGGTTTTTCCTTCTCTGGCATGCATACATAGATGCACCAGCAGAGCCGTTGCCGTCACCTGAAGTCAGCCCAGCGGCAGCGCGTGCCATGCGGCGGCCAGCGCCGCCGGGCTGGCGGCGGGTGAATCTTAAATTGGTTTTCCTGATGGACCACAGATTGGCAGACAATGGCTTGTCACACCTGCATAGCGGTGTCGTGCAAGCCAAAGGCAACCCAGAATTGGTGTGGAGGCCGCCGCAGGGACCGTCCTGGCATTGATCCGGTGGCTCCAGTAATCGAATGATATCCTTTCCGAATGACTTGCTATTCTGCGCCAGGCTCCGCATGCCTTACTGTCTTCAAGCCCGGTTTCATCTTTGTGCAGTACAGTAAGTTCGGGCATGCGAGTTGACAAGCGTGGTGGCACAGCTGGTGATCAAATTGCGTATCAGACCCTTCCCTCCACGCGCGTCCAACGCAAGTCAATGCGGGCTCTAAGCGCTGCATTGGGTGAATCGGCGAGCCTGTGGAAAGAAGAGGTCGCATTGGGCAGCTTCCGCTGACCGGCTTCTGATCACCTCGCGCCTGTGCCTTCCCAGCCCGCGTGCGCAGATAAAACGGGCATTATTTGAGCCTAAGCTCCTACAGACGTGCGGCTAACAGCTGGGGCAAGGGTTGCCTGCAGGCGCGGTTGGGAAAGCTTCCATTTGCAGCTCCAAAAGGTCGCCGCCCGGGCGGCTGTCGCCGGACGCTTGCTAACTAGTGCTGCTGGTGCGGGAATCCCCTAAAGAGCGGCCTACTCGTACCCCTGTCGGTACTTTGAATATGAAATCAGGTACCTCTGTAAGCAGCGCCCGCCAGTTGCAGGGTGTTACACCGCTCGCTGAGCCCCCAGGCCGCCGTCAACTGCCCCTCAATTGCATTTGTGCTGTCACGCAGTCGTATCCGCGTGCCAGTCCCGCATGAAGGCGCCGCCGAGCACGCAGCCGCGGTGCTGACGCCCACAGCTGCCCGCTTATGGCAGGCTCACAGCAGCCGCCGCCAGACGCTCAAACCGACGCTGGTGCCTACAATAGACGCCTGGCTGCCGTGCTAGCGGCGACAGTCGCCGCAACAGCAGCCGCAGGCGCCGCCGGTGCGTGGTACCGGCCACGGCGGAGGACCTGGCAGCCGGCGACGCCGCAGACGCCGCTGCCTCCTCCGCAAATAGCAGCGCTGGCAGCTGGCTGAGCGCGCTGAGTAACTCCACACGCAGCAGCCTTCGCCCGGTGTCCATGCGTGATCTGGTGCCGCCCGGCAGCCAGCGGTCCGGCGGCGGCGGCGGCGCGGGCGGCGAATGGCGCCTCGCCAGCGGCTGGGGCGACGTGCTGCTGGGCTCTGCGCCCGCGGCGCCCCCGCCCGCCCCCAGCAGCGACGGCGGCGGCGAGAAGTTAGGCCGCACATCGGCACCGCCGGCGTACCGGCTTGCGGACAGACAGCCTGCCCCACCGGGATCTCACTCCATGGGGACGGCACCCCCGGCCACATCAGCCGCAGCGCGCCAATTCGGCGCTCCTCGCGGCCACCACTCGCTGGGGGCGCAGATGCCGCAGTCTGGTGCTGCCGGCGGCGGCGGGGTGCAGCTGACGGTCGCGCAGGCTTTGACGCCAGACGAGATGCCCCTGAGGCGTGGCGCAGCGGGCGCCGGCGCTGGCGACAGTGTGGCGCCGCTGTCGGACCTGCAGCTCTGCCACAGAGCCGACGGCACGCCGTGGCTGCTGGGTCGCGGCAGCTTTGGCCAGGTGGGGCCTTGGGCTGTGTGCTGTGCTCTTGAGTTCCGTCCCCTGCAAGCTGTCGCCAACATGGCGTCCTAGTGGCAGCACGCACTGGTCCTCATGAAAGCGGCAGGGGTGAACCTGCAGGTTTACAAGGCAATGTACCGCGGCGAGGAGGTGGCAGTCAAGGCTTTCCCCTTGAACGACCAGGCCAAGGATGAGGTAATGGCCCACCCGCAAAGTTTCAACAGAAAAACATGGCGCATCTGCAGATGCTGCACAAGCAGCTCCATTTTAGACCCGCCCTGCGCAAGGGCGCTGTATTCAACTGCCTCGTGCATGCCCGCCGCTGTGCACTGGCCGAGCGAGTTGTCGGCGCCCCGCAGGCCACCTTCCAGAAGGAGGTGCAGCTGCTGCGGGCCTGCTCCACGACAACGTCGTGGGCTTCAAGGCCGTTGCCGACGCGCCGGGACAGCTCCTCATGATCATGGAGGTGAGCAGTGTTATCACTTGTTCGTTTATGAGATGAGGCCTTTCACTTGCCAGCTTGCATGTGCCACGTCATTTCAGGTCAGTAGCCGCAGCCTGCATGGCCAAGAGGAACTTGAGACATGCCGACTGACCCCTACTGCATTTTCCCGCAGCTGCTGCTGGGCGGGGATCTGCGGTCCGCAATGGAGGAGGACACAGCCGGGAACCTGCTGTGGTACCAGAGGTGGGTCGTGAGCCTGAAAACCCTGGCATCTTTTGCACACCAGGCTACTCGCCTTGTCAGAGGTGGCGACTTCTCGATGGCCGCAACGCCATCAACGCTCCCTATTTGATGTGACATGCGGAGAGGTTGCTGCGCTCATGGCCTCGGCGGTGCAGCTTGTGCGTTTCAGAGCCGGCTAGAGTCTTTTCTCTGCAGGACTCGCCATTGCTGACTTCAAACATTTTCCCTGATCACCTTTGCGTACTTGCATCTGCAGCCAGCTGTGTGTTGTGCATGCTGCAGGGAACGCGATTCGGACGGCAAGCGGCGGCCAGGCCTCGGCAGGCAGATCGCGCTGGATGTGGCGCGGGGGCTGGAGTTCCTGCACGCGCAGCACATCGTGCACCTGGACCTCAAATCCCCCAATGGTGGGACCCCCCACCCGCACCATGACGTGGCATGGCTGCCTCATTACGCACTGCGGCGGTGGCGCCTGATTCCGGCGAGCAGCTTCAAGAGCGGCTGGCTCTCATGCTGAAAAGAAGTCATCGATGTTATGCAGCCGCCGTGCGTCAAGCTCACTGAACACGAGACAGATTCTGACGCCACTCCCCTGCTGGCGTCTCGTGATCCTTGTGCCCGACCAGTCTCCCGTCGCCCCGCAGTGCTGCTGTCGGCAAACCGCAGCGCAAAAATCGGCGACGTCGGGCTGGCGCGCTTCATGCCCAACGACTACATGAGCGCGGCGGCGGCCATCGGCACGTGGGCTTGGACAGTGCGTTCTCGATTCGCAAGTCATACTTCGTTGCTCTACGCTTCACGCCTGTCATGCGCGGACTCGTCTGCGTCCACACTGTTCAAGGCTGCGCACGCAGCGCAGATCATGGCACGCTTTCCGTGCGATGCAAGATGCGGCAGATGAGCTGGCATCTGGTGCTCTGCTAAATTCGCGGCTCTGACATATGCCTGCTGTTGCGCGACGCAGGCGCCAGAGGTGCTTTTGGGGGCTCGCTGCAGCAACAAGTGCGACATCTTTAGGTGCGGGGCTGCGGAGTGGTTTCATCTCATTGCCTGATCACTGGAGTTTGGACCTTCGATTCCTCCTGCTTCTGCATCCCTTCGATGTGTCGATGAAAGGCAAAGGTGTGAGACCTCATGCAAGGCTTCTGCGCCGCTGTGCTCACTGTGGACCGTCTTTGATATGCCCCTTGACTGTTGTGCTGCAGTTTTGGCGTCATCCTGTGGGAGCTGGTGACAGGGGAGGGTCCTCACAGAGGCCGGCTCACAGCCCTTCGGTGAGCTGGCGGGTCTGCAGCGCCTCTTATTCTGAAGTAGTTGCTACCACCTTGGCTAGTGTTGCTTGTGTTCTGTCCAGAAAACGATGAACCCATGGCAGGCTACCTACCGCAGGCCGCACGAGCCCTGCCCGCCAGGCGTCGCGGGCCTGGTTGCAGCGTTTTCAATGACTCAAAACCCTAACGAACGCAACCTACACCGTCCCTTGTAGACTCGGCCAGGATCTCCACCGCAGGCCGCGTGAGTCCTGCACGCCGGACGTCGTGGATCTGGCGGCAGCGTTGCACGGTCGCCGCTGCTGGCCGACTTGGCGGCGCTTGACAAGCGCCGCGTCAAGCCCTTCAAGCTGCGCAGCAACGAGGAGGTCACGCCGGTGAGGCTCTTTCAAAAATATCCTTCTTCAAATGCTCACTGATGCAGATGCGAAATGCACTCTTTCGGCGCTGGAAAAGTGGCGCTACAAGTCCTTCAAGCTGCGCACCGACGAGGAGGTCACGCCGGTGAGGCTCCTGAAGTATCCTTCCTCAAATGCCCCATCTGTACGGATTCTGATGATGATGATAGATGGAATTCCCTCTTTCGGCGCGGCGCTGGAGAGGCGCCGTGTCAAGCTTTTCAAGCTGCGCACCGACAAAGGAGGTCACGCCGGTGAAGGTCTGTGCTGTTGTTTGAGTACCCTTCACCTGCACACCTTTAAAAAAACAAGAAGAAAACCCCACCGAGGAATAAGGCTGGAGGTTTGACACGGCGCCGGCACAGATGACATGCTACGCCTGGTTGCATGCTCCTACATGCCTGCAGCTCTGCTATTGCATGTTGACTGCTGTGCTGCCGCTGACGCCAAGGGAAGCATTGTCTCCGTCACCCCAGACCCACTGACCCAGCCCAGTGTGCTGCTTCCGCCGCAGGTCGTGATCACGCAGGAGGATAGGGAGCTGTGCGTGAAGCGCTACGACGCCGCCATGCGGGCGTACTATACGTCTTGGGAGGCGGCGGTGGCGGACGGCTACTCCTCGGTGCGCAAAGTCCTGACAGCTCCTGCCGAGTCTCATCTGCATGCCGCCACCCACCGCCTGCGTGGCTGCAGTGGCATCACCATGCGCGTTGGTGTGGTCGCTGCTGTCTGCGGCAAACCGCTTGCAAAGCTGCATGCATGCTGCACCGGTCAGCATCGACACCCATGGAGTGGCTGCCCAGATCACTTCTGGAACCGAGGTCCTGTGCCCTGTGCAACCGTCGGTGGAAACTGCGATGGAAGAAGTGCGTGCCTGCGAGGTGCGTCGGCCTCCTTTTTGAGCGTTTTCGTTTCCAGTCTCCTCTGAAGCGTTCTCTTTTCAGTGCGCACGGCTGGTCATGCGCAGCCGGCCAAGCTCCGGCGAGCCACACACCTCCCCTGCCCTGCGCTGTGCAGAGCTGCCTGCCTGATTGTTGAAGTCCGGTTGCTGAGCGGGGCCCAATGCCCACACCTTGCCCCGCTGCCAACCCCTCCTGGCGTTGCCGCAGGTCAAGGGCTACAAAATAGGGCTGGACAGCGGGAGGTGCTGTGGCACCCGGACGTCGAGACCCCCGGCTCGCTGCAGCACCAGCGCGTGGAGGACGTCGTGTCAGCCATCCGGGGCATCTACTACTTCAAAGCGAGTGCTCTGGCTTGAGGTTCACACATATGCACCACACCAGCGGTGCCATGTTTTGACCCAGCACTTGTCAGGGTACGTGCTTAAACCCGAGTTTAGCGCAATTTGTGTTTAGCGTGCATGTTTAAACATTTAGCGTTCGAGGTGTGGGTTTCGCGGGGTGCGCTAAACTAGTTCTGACCGCCGCTGCCGCCGGG
>JAABUM010002749.1_pt1 | contig 22977 bp, 38 predicted proteins | sample 5559161 | NCBI WGS metagenome assembly JAABUM01 (sample SAMN10711868, study PRJNA513369) | rock metagenome | isolation source: Antarctica rocks | place: Antarctica: Victoria Land, Siegfried Peak nord
CGACATGCAACTGCACTGAATGCAGGATTCCGGAGCTGGTGCCGGGCATCGCGGCAGCGCTGAGCCGGCTGTCGTTGGCGGAGGCGCAGGCGGTGACGGCGCACCGGGCGGAGCTGCGAGGCAGCAGCCCCGCGCTCACGGCGGCGCTGCACGTCGCTACTGCAGGTAGAGGACATTATCATGAAGCAATCATCGATGACCTCCTTGCCCGAACGGAGCTGCGAGGCAGCAGCCCCGCGCTCACGGCCGCGCTGCACGTCGCCACCGCAGGTGCAGTAATCTCTCTGGCCCCTTATGCAGTCACTGCATAAAGATCGCTAAGCCGCATGTGTCCCTAGCAGAGCTGCGCGGCAGCAGCTCGGCGCTCGCGATGGCGCTGCACGTCGCCACCGCAGATGCAGGGGAGTTTGATCGGCCTTTGGTGCAGCAGGTGGCCTGGAGTGGCATCTTCTTCTGTAACACTCTGTGTGCTTCTCCTCCGGCTCGATGCCTGCACACCCGCTGGAGCCGGCGCAGGCGGTGAAGGGCATGCTGAACAAGTGCATGGGCGCGCCCGAATGCGGGTGCTGATCTCGAAAGAGGGCTCACTACAAAAGGTGGTATGAAATTTTGGCCGTCACGCTTTCGTACCTCCCTGCAGACCTGCTGGAGGAGGCGGCGCAGGCAGTGAAAGAGGCGCTGGACGAGTGCACCGCCGCGCCCGACCGCCTAAAAAAGGCGCTGGCGCTGGCCTGGTCGCTGGCGACGGCGCGCGCCCGCCGCGCCTGGGCCGAGGCGGAAACGGCCGAGGGGCAGGCCGGCTCCGCCGTTGCCGGCATCGACGTGTGCCCCTCTGTAAACTTGAATTACGATTGAACGTAAAGTGATGTTTGGCAACATGCACCTTTTGCTGCACAGCAGGCCGGATCCGCCATCGCGGGCATCAATGCGCGCCCCTCTCTCGATGTCCTGACAGCGTACTGTTCGAGCACCACATCATTTCTGCAGCATAGCAAGTGCCTTCTGCCAGACGCGCACTGCTCGACGCCGCAGCCACCGTCCAGTGTGTGCAGGCAGCGATTTGCGTTGTTTGCGGTCGTGCACGCCCAGCTCTGATTTGTGGCAGAGTGAAGAGTGCTGCAGGAGGGCGTGTATTTAATTTCTTTTTAGTTTATTGATTATTGGCCCGCTTTATTGATTCTTGCCTAACGGACCAAAATTGTCAACGAGGCGCCCATCTGGCACGAGGTGTGGGCGCGGATACCTGCCAGCTGATCCCCAAGCCTGATCAAATGCATATGCTGCCTGCAGGAGGGTACCGCCGTGCTGCAGGACTGTGCCAACATCGCAAACGAGGCGTACACCTGGCGAGAGGTGTGGAGCGCCGAGGCGGCGGCGCTGAAAGCCGCCCGCGCAACGGCAGACCAGCTGCGAGAGTCAGTGCACTTTCAGGCCGTCGCCAAGGCGGCGAGCAAGCTGCCGCCCGGCAAGTGCCTCGTCACTGCGGTGGCGTACGAGCTGCCGCCCACGAACCTGTCGCTGTTTGATGTGTGAATCGCGGGTTGATCAGTGGTCCTGTTATCTGGATTATGTCTGGCTGTCTCCGGAGTGGCATCTGGAACTTGTGAGTACGTGGGTGAGGTTTCGGAAACAGGTTTGTTCGATATTGGCAGAGTGAAACTTTGAAGACCGGTATGCCATCACATTGGATACCTAGGTATAAACCTACCTTACTTATTGCATCGGCGCATACACGCAGAGCTACTCACTTAACTCGACAGAACGATACACAGACAACTACAGTTACAGTGCAAGGACCCTAGTGTACACCAAACGACATGCTGCGCACACTGCCTTGGTCCGTCTTGCCTACAGAACAGCAAACAGCTACAATCCGGGCGCCTTTCCAGACACACGACAAAGCACGCCATCACATTCACCAGCCTGCCCAGTGGATCTCGTTTCCACTCATCTGGGGCACTGCATGTCTAAGCCAGCATGTTCAGGAGCCGCCGCCGCCCAGCACGGGCGCCAGGATGGCATGGTGCTCCTCAATGCGCCGCAGCAGCCGCGACGACGGCCGTTGCTGCTCTTCTGGCACAGCGCCGCCGCCGGCGGCCACGTCGGCGGCGCCACGCAGGCCTGCGGACGCGGCGGGACCAGCGACGCCTGCAACGCCGCCGGCGGCGGCGGTCGTGCAGGCGCGCTTGAGCGGCGGCGGCACATGGCGCGGCGGCGCCTCGGCCCGTGCCACGCGCTTGAGCACCTTGTGTTGAATGCAACAGTCGGTTGTCAGAAGATACGTCCATGCCAGGCACCCAACGTCACGCCCTCAGGCGGAGAGTGCGAAGGATGTGGCAGAATCGACAGCCTGTCCCAGAGCTCCTAAAGGCAGTCTGGGAGCACCAAGCCGGGCAGATAAAGGGCATTCGTTCCCATTCAGCTATAGACTTTTGAGATGTGTCAAAGGTTCAGGATAATAGATAAGTTAAACTTGATTGATCAACGCACCTTGTGCGCGGCCTTGAGCTCGGGCGCCGTCGGCGGCGGCGCCGCCATGCGGTAGCGCACCAGGTTGGCGCACCTCCCGGCGCTCAGGTCTTTCACCTCCAGCGCGCCCTCCTGCCGGTGTAGAAATAAGCAAGTTGCCAATCTCCTACACATAGCTCTGATTACTGAAGCAGCACTGAGTGCTTGCCGGAGCCCAGACCCGTCACCTCCAGCACGCCTCCTACAGATACACAGACACAAACACAAAGACTATTGACACTTAGCAGAGACAGGCTGTTGTCCTGAACGTGACAGACGGCATCGAGTTGATCCAGGGTTCGAGCACCGCCCACCGCCCAGGTCCTTCACCCCCAGCGCGCCCTCCTGCGGGTGTACAGATAAGATGGCTGGAACTTTGAATGCCACAAACAGCATTGACTTCGCGCTGGCGTCGAGGACTGCCAGGTCCTTCGCCTGCAGCGCGCCCTCCTACCGGTGCGAATTGATCTCAATGACATGCGTGCAACACGCGAGACAGCACCTGAGAACAAGTCCTTGCTGGCCCTCAACCTGCAACCCCCACCTCATCAGAGTGCCCCCTCCCGCGGCATCACTGTCTCAAAAAGCCAAATTTGAAAGACAGCGGGTTCTAGAAGAGTGGCGGCTCAAAACTCTTGCGTGCAGTGCCGATGTGCCATAGGAGGTTCAGGACTGCACGACAGCTCGACTCCTGGGCACCCCAAGGAAGCTGCCGCGCACCTTGACAAGCCGCGTGAGGCAGTAGCGCTGCAGCATCTGACGCCGCCGGTCGCCCAGCCACGCCGTCAGCGTGGCGGGCCCCAGCAGGCCCATCACCTCCCGCACGCGGCCGGCGCTTGCGGCACCCGCATCCTGCGCCAACCAAAACAACATGCGCAAATGCGTACGCTCGGCCATGTTCAGGCTCGGGCAAATGAGCATAGCTACCTGGCGTGGCCCGTTGACCTGCATCAAACCGACAGCACTACATTTATATGGTTCCCAGAATATGTTTGGGCTGCGGGCCGCTCACCGTCAGGGATGCGACAGCGGAGATGAGGAGGCCGAACTTGGCCTGCTGCACCGCGACAGCATGGGCGACTATTTCGTCCACAGAGCGATTAGGCCCCTCGCCAGTCGGCTCTGCAGCCGGTCAAAACAACATCCGCCTCATCAGTGGGCGTCATCAGCATGTGTGAATTCCACCAGTTCTAGGGTTTGCAACCCAGGTCGGGGGCAGATGAACTGAACGGGCCTAGTCTGGCCCAACCGAGTCGAGTGATATAATCATCTGCATTGCATGGGCAGGGAAATTTCTATGCGGTAGCGAGAAGCGAAAGCCGCACCGGCCTGCAGCAGCGTGCGAACGTTTGCGGTCAGCTCCGCTGGCGACGGCACCTTGACGCGCGAGTGCAGCCTATAGGCGCGTGCCAGCCGCTTTTCCTTATCCCGTGGATCGTACACCTCCTGCCGCACAAAGTCAGGCAACAAGTGGGCCCCAGTTTCACGGGACAAGGAAAATGTCCAGCAGCAGCATCAGCGGCGGCACCCTGGGCACCCGCTTCCCCTATAGCTCATCAACTTTCTGTCCTGTCCAGCAAGCTGTTCGCCTCAATGCAGACAAGCCGAGGGGATGCCAGCTTACGAACGAGCGCGTGCCAGGTGGGAAACCGCAAGTGCAGAAAGACAGTGGTCTGGCTTGAACGAGTGTGAGTCAGCCGCGCGGACCACAAACTGGTGGGACGCCTGCAGCACCGCAAACAGTTCGTGCATCGACGACGCCTGCAGCAGCGCCTTCAGCGGGTTGGCGGCGTCGGCAGCGCCGCCGCGGCCGCGCTGGGACCTGCCGCCGGGCGGTCGGCCGCCACGTGCCGCGCCCGCTTGAACACCAGCGCTGCCATCGGCGCGGCCCGCCATCAGCGCTGCGGCGGCTGCGGCGGCCGCCACGGCTGCGGACGCAACCACGGCCTCGGCCTCCGTGTGCATGATGTAATCCGTCAGCTCGCTGGAAGTCACGGCGCCCAGCTGCTGGATGGCCTGCGAGGCGCACAAGCAGCGCATCAAGAGAGGTGTGCCAATAAATTTCAGATGGGCGCACCCCCACTTGCAGAGGGCTGGTGGCACTCACTTGGCGCTGGGAGCATGCAGCACCCAGCTCAACTGGCACCATCAACGAATAGCAGCACAGCGCTGGAGCATCATGGTGCTCCTGAGGAGGCGTGCACGGATGAATAGCATTCTCACGCCCCAGAAATGCAAATTTGAAAAGAACCTAACCTGCACCGCTCCCAGAATCTGGACTTTGAGCGCCGCCTCCGTCTCATCCGCAATGAAGGCGCCTGGCTGCTGCGCCGGCGGACTGTGGTCGATAGGCTGCGCATCTGCCTGCTGCTGCCGGGGCTGCTGCTGCGGGCTCCGCCTCGACTTCTGCTGCTGCGGCTGCGTCTGCGGCTGCGGTGGCGGGGGTGTCGCCGGGGCTTGCTGGGCTGAAGCTGAGGCCGCGGCGGGCGCTGCTGGCTGTGGCGCCTGAGGCACGGCGTGGCCGGCAGGAGACGCCAGTGCCGCGGACAGCACAGCAACCGGTGGCGGCAATGCGGGCTGCTGAACGGCGACAGCGCCGCCGGAAGGAGATGCCACTGCTGCGGGCAATACGACCACCGGTGGCGGCGCCGCGGGCTGCTGAGCGGCAGTGGCGGACGGCTGTTGGACCCTGGTCGAGCCGGCACCCGTGCGTCCGGCTCTGCGCATGGCTGCTGGCCGCCGAAAGGCCCGGGTCACGACACTGAGCGATCGCGGCACCAGACGCACAAACGTTCCTGCCACCGGCAAGGTAGCACGTCAGCACCTTCCTCATGCAGAAATACACAAGCAGTGGAAAGCGCTCTGTTGTGGGCAGGGACATCCTCAATGAGAGACCAACCTTGGTTCGAGAGACTGGCCTGAGGCGGGAAGCTCTGGAAATTTGTCCCGATGTGGTGCTGGGACTGTCAGCCTCGATGAAATGGTATGAATCACAGTATCAGAGCCCAGAACCCGTGTTTTCAAGCCCTGAGGCGGCCAGAGTGTTTCGGATGGTTGCAGTTGTCAGCAGGATCCACTCGAGCAATCCGGGCCAGAGGCTGATACTCACACAGAGGAGCCTGGAGTGACAATGCAAATTGAAAAGCTTCGAGGCTCTGAAGCCGTAGAAATGAGAAATGCAGGTCGCTGTGGTGGGAGAGCCAGTGTTGAGAGAGCGTTTCTGTGTCGGACTCTCAGGAAGTTCCCCTTCCAGCTCAGCATCGGCTGGGCCGAGGCTTCAGGAGCAGCAAGCATCCGATCCTCCTCTCTCGGGGAACGCCACTGACCTGTGACCGAAGGCTCGCAGGTTCGAGTCACCAATCAACTTACTTCCTTCTCGATGAAAATCGATCCGGTGGCGGCGCAGAGAAAGCTAATCAGCCGAAATCGGCTGGAAGCTAGTTGGTGATCAATATAATCAAGTTCAAAAGTTATACATCAACACTCGACTAGTCATCGAGGCTTTCTTCGTCGTTACTTCCTCATCCTCCTCCTCCGACCAGACAGTGCACGCCGGCCGCGAAACATCAAGCCATCGGCCAAGAATGACGCCAAGGAGTGGAATCTTACTGATCATGGACCAAGGATTGTTGTTCGTGGGGTATTGAATGCCGCGGCGGCAGCTGGGCACCAGAACTTAGGCTGAATGGTCGCATCTCGTTACAAGGACAGGATGAATGAGCATTACGAAAAAGGATATAGGATTGCTCGACAACAACAGCGGCTTTGTTCACCAATTTCCTTGGCACTTCGGCAATCACGCCTCATATGAATTGCCATGCTTTGGCATACGCTGATCGATTCAAGCATACCGGTATACATAGCAGTAGTGTCGCGTTGTGCTGAATATTCAATGTTCCGTGCCACGTGGGCACTGAGCCAGATTATCTAAAACCGAAGCACGGCCGGCAATGCGCCAGCCAGCGTTTGCGGACCTTCCAAATAAGTCCAGCGGTAGAACTGCTGCCGCCAACAGCCGATCATGCTGACTGCCGATGGTGGCTGCGTAGTTCAGGCCCTGTGCAGCTTCGCCGCTCAATACACCAGGTCGATGGACTGGGTGTAGCTGGCGATGCCGTGAGGGCGCGCCGGCGTGTCGGCGAAGAAAAACTGCAGCGGAAACCAACAAAAATGTCGTCATCTGTCCGGTCAAGCGGTGAGAAGAATCTCATATATACATTTATATTTTCGTCCTGGCAGCTGTAAGAGTGCGAAAAATTAAATGTGTACATGAGAACTGGATCACTGGTGACGGTGTACAGACGACCAGTGATCCAGTTCTCATATATACATTTATATTTTCGTCCGGGCAGCTGTAAGAGTGCGAAAATTTAAATGTGTATATGAGAACTGGATCACTGGTGACGGTGTACAGACGACCAGTGATCCAGTTCTCATATATACATTTATATTTTCAATGGCAACAAAGTCTCCAGTGCACGGTCAAGCGAGGAGCAGAATCGCCGAGGTCAGGTGCATCAGCTTCCGTGATGGTGCCGCACCTGGACCGCGTTCTTGGTCACGAACTGGTCTCTGATAACCTGCACGACGACGATCTTGCGGTTGCCCACGTCGTGCACCTTGCCGACGGCGCCCTCGGCGACAAAAATACGTGTGTTGACCTCTGATCATGAGCAGGAAAGGAGGTCGTCTGAGTCCGGTGGTCCTGCAACAGCAATTGCCTCTATCTGATGCAGCGGTGTTGCGCATTGCAATGATGCTGGTGCCAGTGTGCAGGCAGCAAGGAGTGACTGTGAAGGGAACGTACAGCCGGGAACGTAATCGGCAATGGCGACAGCGGTATTGCTGCCAAAAAGCAAAACATAAAACAGATAATAGTGAGAAGAAGAAGGATATGTGATAAAGGGCGCACGGTCGAGGAAGTAGTCGGCGATGGCGAAGCGGTTGTCGCCGGGGCCGAGCGGCGTGATGTAGTGCGGCTTCACATTGGAGCCCAGGTCCAGGGTGGCCAGCACTTTGGGCGTGCCCGGGTTGCTGGTGTCCTGCGCAATGTGAGTCGTGTTTGTATTAGGTGTTTGTTCCTGGGCTCGCTTTGGTGGGCAGGTGAGCAGCATAAAGCGGCGTGCACAGGCTGGGAAAGAGCAGTTGAGCTTGGCTGCATGGTTTATGACTGGCTCACCAGGTACACAACCTTGCCGACCAAGTTGAGCGACAGCAGGAAGCGCGTGCCCGGCGGCTGCGTGGCAGCGCAGATACGTCATGACGGCAAGCTGATCAGCTTGCCGCGGCGACAGGTATGTGCTCGCAGGAAAGTGCAACGGGCCAGCAACAGGAAACACATACAGGTGAGCAGCTTTGGGTGTGATCCTACAGTTTAGTTTTGTAAACCTCAGCTCACCGCATTGGGGTCCTCTGCCAGCAGGTGGGGGTGGGTCTCGTCCTGCAGAGCCAATAAGAACCACTCGGACAGCGGCACATCTGAGAAGCCAGCAGCCAGCATTGAAACCGACATTATTTTTCACCATGCGGGGCAGACTTTGGCGCAGGGAAAGGGAACGAAATGCGGGTGCTGATGAGTGGTGCGCACCGGGAACTGGATGACCTTCACAGACTTGCCGGCAACGGTGTCCACAAGGAACAGCGCATTGTTCAGCACATCGGTGGCATACGCCAGCGTCGTCTTGCCAATGAACTGCAGCAAAAATGCGATCATTCTCAGCCTCAGCCCGCATTCCTGCTTGGTTTCGCAATGCAATTGGCATCCTCAAGCTGTCAGCGTGCAGGCACCCGCAGGGAGGTGGCGCAACAGCACTGAACTACAGCACTGAACGACAGGCTGCTCTGACAATGCGGTAATAAAGCCGCAAAGCACATGCCTGCACGCGGTGTCAGGCTGTGCGACACATGCAGGCGCACCTTGACGTCGATGATGCCAGAAGCGCCGTCCAGCTTGATGGTGTGCTTCAGCTGCAGCGTCTGGAAGTCCCACACGCGCACTGTGTCGCGGCCGATGAGGTCCGACAGCGGCAGGATGTCCGAGTTCTTCAGCTTGTCGGCTGCGCATATGCAAAGGAGAGTCCGCTGGCTTCTGTCATTATTTCTGAACAGGGGCGGGGGATGCAATGCACATCAAATAGCTGTCGGCCAGTCTGTGAGGCGAGCAGCCCCAAGATACATCAAGGGCCCAGCACGTGAACTCGCACGCCAGAAGTCTACCAGCGGCACAGGAAACACAGCTCGCAGGGGCCAGCGGCTGGCTTTCACGATAGTGTGGCGCGGGTGCTGCACCGATGGGGTAGGTGAAGACATTGGCGGTGACGGTGGACAGCGGGTTGATGAAGTCGCTGGTGAGCAGCAGGTCGCCGTCGGAGGTGCCCAGCTGCACCGCGGCGCCGTGCGGGTCCAGGTCCGGGTAGTCGCTGTCCGGGCCCTGCAGCAGTGGAAATTGGTGCACTGAGGTTGCAAGAGCGAAATTTGTCAGACAGCGGCGCCGGGTCAAAAGTCTTCAGCAGTGCGGATGTGGCAGCCGCATCTATTGCGCACAGGGCTGCAGAAGCAGGAGAACCACCACTGCAGACATTGTGCAGAGTTGTGCATCTGATGCAAATTTGATGGCGGTGGGCACTCACGTCAGGGAACTGCTTCACGATCTTCAGGTCCGGGTCTGGCGACACGAGAGCACACCGAAATCAGTAACTTTGCGTACCACATATTTCAAGGCTGTGCGCCGCAAGGGCTAAAGCAGCACTGAAACATGGGCAGAAATGTGCATGCTCATAAACACTAGACACCATGCAAATCGGTGTGCACATCCCGCAGCGTGCACGGGCCGCAGTGATACTGCACAACATAGACATACTTGCGCACCGTACAGGGAGATGCCGCCGGGGGCGCCGCCGATGTCGCTTCCCATCTGCGTCGTCAGGAAGCCGCCTTCGGGCAGCAGCGGGTGCACGCCCGGCTTGATGCCCAGCACGTGGTCGGACACCGCCTTGCGGTCCGGGTTGATGGACTTGACGAACTTGGGCTTGCGCGGGTCGTCGCTAATGTCGAACTGGAAGATGTCATCCTGCATGTGGAAATCAAAAACTACATCGATGCAAAGCCATATGCCCATAATCCCAGGCCTCTACACTTGAAGCGTATACTTAATAGACGCTACAAGTATAAACTCCAAACACGAATGGACGCTGCGGCATCGATTGAAGACTTCACGATCACGGCCGCATACAAGCTGTTCCCATCACTGCCAGCGGAAACAAACACAGCTGAGCGGCACCAGTCGCGGGCTGTGGATGTCTTGCTGCATATCCAACCAACATTGTGCGCAACTGCGGCGGACCTGCAGCTTGAGGAAGGACAGCAGGCCGCTGCCGAGGATGGTCTTGCGGTCGAAGCTGATGCCGATGTGGTGCGGCTCGTTGCCTGCCGCACAATGGCAAGTGTGCTCAGCAGGAATGGCATTCCGTGATGCTGCAAACTGGGATGCGGCTGGTACAACCTCCATGCACAGCAGTGATGACAGGATGGTTGGAGGTGTGATAGGGTGGTTGGATAGGTAGAGGCCCACCGATGGTGGGCACATGTGTGACCTGGATGATCTTGCCGTATGTGGGCGAGCCTGCACAGCGCAGCCGGAACGTGTCATCCAGATGGCAGTCAGGATACCAGAGCATCATGATCCCTGATGGATGCAGCTGTCGTTTTTGGTTGAAATCGAGATACAGCACAATGCGCGCAGATGATGAGCCATGCGCATAAGGCAGCAGTGGCGCGCCCAGAGTCAGGTCGGCGGTTGCCAGGAAGTCGGTCTGCGTGGAGACGAGGGGGTTGGTGAAGGACGAGCCGTAGCCTGCCCAGATGTACAGGAATGTGCCGTTCCTGCAAAAACCGCCACGAAGAAGCGGGTCGGTATCATTTGGAGTTGTGTGTACGCGGCAAAGCCTGAGAGGAGAGCCGCTTCTACGATAATCATGCCAGATGCGCATCAGAACTGCAGCACAAAATGTGAAAATAGGTTGTGTTTGGGTGGCTCGGAGGGCGCACTTTGGGGTGTTGGCAGCCGGCTGCGGCGGCGTGGGTGACGTCAGCAGGTTGGAAAGATCGATGCCGATGGGGTACAGCGGACCTGCGGAAGCATCGGAGACGCGACAGCGTCAGCAGGAGACCTGCTGCAGATTGAAGTGGGGTCTGCGCGTCACCTGCAGCAAAAGATGGCGGTGCCTCCCAGCAGCTGCCGCGCACATTGAAGGGATCCCTTGCAGATGCAGCCGCAAGAAAAGTGCACAATGCATGCGCACCGAGCTGTGGGGTGCTGAGCTTGGTGAGGCCGCCGAGGAGGCCGCCGAGGCCGAGTGCGCTCACCAGGCTCGTGACCTGCATGCGTGCTCATCACATTCAGATTGAGGTAGAGGCAGTAACCGGCACGTCAAATTGCATGTGATGGATGCAAGTTGGTGGAACCCATATCAGATGACATGCGCGGCGGCAGGGCGCCGCGCAGCATACACAGGCAGGGAATAGTGACTTTCATGAGGGGACGTTTGCGCACCGTGTTGAGCACTGGCTTGACGACCGGCAGCTGCACCAGGCCCGGCAGGTCGCCCAGCGGCAGGACGCTGCCGGTGGGGAGCTTCAGGGAAACAACCAAGGTGACGGTCAGCGCACACAACGAAGAGCAGGGGTGGTGATGGTGAATAATCAGTGGCTCGACGGGCGACGCGTCGTGGCATGCCTCTGGGTTGTTGAACAAAACATATATCAGATGGTTTCCATGAGACAATCTTGCTGTGAATCGCTGCGCGGGACCAAGCCAAAGGCAATACACTCGATGGCTTCATAGTGTTAGATCGGGTACATTGTCCGCCTACCAGCATTGTCACTATGCAACCTGCCGAAGGCTGGCGCAAGGATAGAAAATTTTATTGAAACTGCTGGGCGGTGCTTTGGAGCAAGCCTGAACGACATCCGGTCGCCGGACACCACCATCAATATGCTCCCATCAGCGGCTCTGGAAGCCGCCGCCAACGGCGTCGACGGCGACACAGGCGCCGCCTCCATCCATGTCTCACATAGCAGCAAGCTCTGAAACACATCAGTGAGCGCTGATAGGGACCCAAGCGTGCTACGTAGTGTATAGGTGGCCGGGGCGACTCGGTTTCATGATGCGGAATGAATAAGACGACCGGCGTGTCTGGCGAGCAGAAAGGCGCACCGATGGGATGGCAATAGGCAGCGATGTTGTCAGACTGCCGCCCTGGAGGATGCCTCTGAGGCTGCGGCCGCTGGCAGCCTGTGCGTGCGGCGCGGTGATGGAGGCGATCAGAACAACGACGGCCAGAGCGCCAGCGACAAGCTTCCGGTGGCCCGCCATGGTGCTTTAGGTTCAGTTAAGCGCTGAGCAAGAAGCAAAAACGGGAGAATGAGCAGCGATCGACGAGCGCGCTACCATTGTGAGGGCACGTGAGCACGCCTGAGGGCGTATTGGCTTCGTCAGGTTCCAGGAATTCGTAATCTCGCCGAGCACGTGTTGAGGCTCAACGCCTGATTAGTCGGCCGGGAACATCTCTTACAATCGGAAGGTACTGCTCCATGACTCCCACGCCGTTGACGCCGGGATGAGGGTTCCACGTGAGGCACAACGCATTTCGAGTCGACGTTACCGCCCCTGTCTAGGAGGTGCAGATGGTCGATTACTACCACAACAGGAACCCAGGCTCTTCATACTACGCAGGGATTTGTTCTCAATACTAAAAAAGCGTCCCGCCGCGGAACGGCGACGCACGCCCGGGGTCCGCTCTACTGTGCACCAAGCTCTTCGATGGCACCAATGCGACCCCGCGCATGAGCTCTGTGGCAGGCGACGCTCCGGTCAAAAGGCGTGCACCTGCCTGTCACGCGCTGCATGCGAAATTGTGCTGACCGCCGGCGAGCCGGCATGCAGCCACCCGTCGATGCCGGGGAGCCTCGGCAAGCCGCGGAGGCAGTACGGGCGCCACATCGGGCTGCGGCCGTACCTTGAATGATTGCGGTGAGTGGTTACAAGCCTGCATCTGTGCACAAACCCCAGGCCGCATGTTTGTGTCGATGCCTGATTGATGGCTCGAATGTGATCGAATTCTTTTTGTAACATGCATTACTGAGACGCATTTTCTCTGCTTGTGTAGGTCTGCAACAGGATCACATTTGTTTGGCTCTGGAACGACTTACTGGCGTATCTATCGGCTGCAATAGCTGATTGCCAGCCAACAGCGGTGAACACTGCTACCAGGCAGTTGAGCAATGCCCTGGCTGATGAGCTGCGGCATCGCCGCAGCAAATGTCACTGCTGCTTGCAGTGGCAAGCAGCTTGCTGATACATATCAGCGATCCGATACGATGCTTATCATTGTGTGATAAATGCGTTGAAATAGTCTGCTTTCGTACTCTCTCTTGAAGCATGTGAAAGCCCACCGCAGAAAAAGCACCGCGCCTTCTCTGCGACCTTCTCTGCGATGCATACATCACGCCTGCATTTGAGACATGAAGCAGTGAACCTCACTGTCACAGAGGGGTTTACGCGTGGACTTTTGCGCAGACACTCCTAAATGATGCTGCCGCTGCCGCAGGGCGATGCTGCCGCTGCCGCTGCCGGCGCCGCAGTGATATGGCGCACAGCAGATTGCCACTGATTCCCGACACCAAGATCTTCACACACCCCAGCACACTCAGCAGTGCACACTCGTTATAAGTGTACCAATCGGACATGAAAATCATGTTGATGCTGCACTTCCACCGCCGTTCGGCAGCATCGCCCAATGCTGCGCGAGCATTTGGATGGGTGCACCTGCCGCTGGAAAATCCGCCGGTCCTGATAATGACAGCCCACCGCCACTCAGACGTTTCTCCACCCTTCACGGCGTTCAGCAATCTGTTGATTGACTGTGCGCCTGCTGCAACATCATGCACCCAAGACTCGGGCCTCGGTTCTTCTTGACGTCACGTCATCCCTCGGCGGTTGGCCTTCGTGTCTAGGATCGCCTCAATTGCCTCGATCTCGCTCACTTGCACAACCTCACTTCATTGCCACTCGCATTGCGCCATCACCGCTGAGTCTGCAGACTGAACCAACCGCAATCGTCCATTACCATGGCAGCCAGCAACACTTTTGCTGCCTGGTTGCATCAAGCAGACGAGGCACCGCCCAGCTCCAGCGCCCCTGCATCCGGAACACACAATTTCGTCGAGGTCGGGGCAATCGCGACTCTCGCGACTCTCGCGACCTCGTCGCCGATCGGCGACGATACCACCAGCGCAGTCGATTGCACGCAGTCAGGAGCGGCAGACTGAGCTGCTTGGACGGCAGACGGCTCTGCTGGAGGCTCTGGTAGTGAAGCCCGCCGCCGCCAAGCCCGCCGCCGCCAAGCCCGCCGCAGCGCCCGTCCAGCAGACGCAGGCGATGCAGACAGAGGATATGCTGAGCAAAACACCGCCGCCGCCGATCACGCTGCGCAGCGCTCGAAGGCGCGCATCTACAATGCTTCCCTGGACGTGGAAGCTGGACGTGGAAGCTGCCGCTGCTGCCGTTGCCTGATGACGACGGCGAGATTCTCAAGGTGCAGCCTTTCTCTTCGTTCCTGGCAGCTTTGTTTGTTTCAGCTGTCTTCCATGTTGTTTTCAGCTTTGGTTGTCTGCCGCATGTCAGTATGGCCAGAGCCTCGCCACAGGCCAGTTGGCCTATTGGAGCAGGTGATGCAACACACGTCCTTCCTTGCTTCAAGGCATTCCCGGTCGACTATGCGGCGTTCATGGCGATGAACGAGTACCAGCTGTGGAATGCGCTGGCCCGCTGGTACGGCCAGAAGCCTTGCAAGAAGGCAATGGCCGTGGACTGCCTCGGGACGCTGCGACAGTGAATGTACAATATACACGATGGGATGCAATCTGAAACGCCTGCGGCAAACTGCTGCTGCCTGTATCACAACAGAGCATCATTAAACAGTACTTCTGTGCCACCCTGACTACCTACTGCTTTGACCTACTGGTACCTATCTGCTCCCAAGTACAATGGATGTGCTAGATGTCACGACCTCAGAGAAACCACAACTTCAAAACCAGTTGGTCAAATAGTCACTCGTTTTGAAAATGTGATGTCTCCGGCAGACGCAAACCTGAGACGAATGATTGCGAAACCGGGCTGAATAAAGAATGCTGCCATCCGATCACGATGTGCAGTTGCTGTGGCCCCACGAGGACTAATCAGTGGAGCTGAAGCCACGGCGCCACCAGAAGCCGAGTCTGTCTCTAACCGTGTGTCGAGACGGCTAGCAGCTACGCAGCACAAAACACTTGCGATTTCGTGCAGCACACGCTGTGAATCCCTGCCATAGGATTCACAGCGTGTGCTCAGTGCATGCTGCCGCCGTCGTCGAGGCTGCGGCACGGCGGCTTTCGCGAGAAGCTGCGCCGCAGGCTGCCCATCCTGGTCGCCGGAATCGCTGCCGCCGCTGCCGGCTCCTCCGCCACAGGTCGCTCGTCCTGGCCGTGCGCCCATGCCGCCGCCCCCGCAGGGCGCTTGGCGCGGCGCTTGAGGCGCGACCACCAGCCCGTCTTGTCGGCAGGACCTGACGGGAGACACTTGCGCGGCACCAGTTCAGCAGCGGCATTGGAGGCTGGCGGTGATGTTTACGTGGTCAGGCGAAAGCACAGACAGGGCACCAGGCAGCAGGGCAGGTGCCTTGCATTAGGTCATGAAAAGTGCAGGGCAGCCAGGACTGGATGAGCGGGTCGACGGCACATCTGCTGGCGGTGTGGGAAGCTAGATCACTTCCTTGTCAAACAGAGCATTTAGACAACAGACGGGAGCACCTGTGGCAGCGGGCGGAGTAGGCGGCTGTGACTGCAGGAACCGCGAATGCACCGGCAGCGGCGCGTCGGTGTGCTGAATGCGAGCGTGCGTCTGCTGGTATTCGTCCGGGTCGATCTTTATGACGGACGCCTCGTTTAGCGCCAACGTCCAGCTGCCGTGCCGGCTGCTGCTCGCGTCTGCACACAAAAGGCACAAACGAGTCATGAAAACCTTAGAATTGCAGACCTGCCGGATGCTGCTCGAATGGCGGACGCCTCATTCACCGCTGGCGTCCAGCTGCCGCGCTGGCTGCCGCTCACGTCTGTGCAACCGAATTGAAGGGTTTGAAGATTTTTGAAAACCTCAGTTCTGCAGGCGTCTGGCTGGGCCATGCGATATCCTCAGTGAGTTCTGGATACCTGGCAGAGACAAACCAAGTAGACGTGGCACACGTAGACGTGACAGGTAGATGTGCGAAAGGCAGGCGTGCATCAGCTGGAGCAATGCCGCCATAATGGCCTTTGGAGGTGCAGCAACAGGCAGGATATGCTGATTGCAGAGCTTGCGCACCCGACGCCCTGCCCCCCGTCCAGCTGTGCACGAAGCGATCTACGTTCTGTGCGCTGCCAGCTGGCGGGACCCCTGCCGCCGCCGCCGAGCCGCCGCTGCTGCGCCTGCCGCTGTCAGTGCTGCTGCGCCGGGAGGAGGGGGCACCGGGTGTCGCAGCTCCCCCTGTGCTGTTGCTGCTGCCCCTGTGGACACCTGCCGCCAGCTGCCTGCCTGCAATCGGATGTGCCGCTGCGAGCGTGGCGCTTGCCGCCACTGGCCCGGACGCCGGCCATGCTGCTTTGCCAGCCGTCGCCGGCACTGGCGTAGCTGGCTCGGCCTGTATTGCAGACGTTGCCGGCGTCTGCTCTTCCTCTGCCGGCCCATTGGCTGCGTCTGCAGCCGCTGGTGGCGCCTGGCCGCCAGCCGCGGGTGTTGCCTCACCGTCGGCGCTTGCTGCGGTCGTGGCGCTTACGGAAGGTTCTTCTGGCATTGCAGCGCCCATGCTGGCGAGAGGCGTGGCTGGCTCCGGGGCTGCGACCAGCGGCTGGGCACCACGCGGAACCAGTGCGCCGCCTGTAGAGTCGTGAAGCTCGTGGACTGTGGCGGCTTCTGGCTGCGCCTCGGGCGGCGCAGCTCCGCTGGGGCCAGCGGAGGCGGCCGGGCTGCGGAGCTGTGTTCGCGGCGGCGCGGCGCCTGCAGCAGGGCCGGCTAGCCGCGCTGGCGTGGCAGCCGACGTGGCCGGCGGCTGCTGCTGCTGTTGTGGCGGCGGCTGCTGCTGCTGCTGCTGCTGCTGCTGCTGCTGCAGTGGTTGCGGCGGCGGCAGAGACGGCTGCGGCGGCGGCTGCGGCAGCTTGTGAGGGGTTTGCTGGTCGTTTCGGGACACCTGAGGCGAAGTGCTGCTGCTCGAGCTTGCCACTCCTAGGGCATCAGCTGCCGTGTCGGCTGCGGACCCGCTCGGCGCGCTAGTGGGAGCAACGTCAGCTTGGCTCTCCGGCTGAACTGCTGCCCATGGCGGCTCTGCCTGCCGACCTCCTGATCCCGCCGCCGACGGCGCTGCCAGAGACGGCACTGATGCCGCCAGGACCACTGCCGGCGCTGTCGCAGGCACTGCGGCCGTCAGCCCTCTGCCGCCTGCTGACGAGCCGGCGCGGGGCAGCTGGGGCGTGTGGCCGCTTGTTGCTGCAGAGCACGGTCGAATGTCCCGCGCCAGCTGTGCTGCCGAGTCTGGGGCCGCTGGCGCCAGGCTGGCTGATCCAAGAGGCTCCGGCGTCTGCGGGGTGCATGCCGCCTGTGGGGACCACTGATTAACAGGCACCGCACTGTTCCCCGCTGCTGCATTTGCCGCAGGCAGCTGGGGGGCCGCTGGTGCAGCCGCTGCCGGCACCGTCGCCAGCGTTGCTGCCGGCGGCTGTGTGGCGTCTGCTGGAGGTGCCTGCGCAGCCGCTGCCGACACCGCCGCCGGCGCTGCCGCGACCGGCTGCCCAGCTGCTGCTGCTGCAGCATCTGGCTCTGGCGTCGAAGCCGTGTGCAGCGACGCTGGCTGCGCTGCTGGTGGCGCCGCCGCCTCTGCAGGCCGCGGGGCCGGCACAGCTGCAGCTGCCTGGTCAGCAGCCACATTTTCGGCTGCTGCCGGCCCAAGCACGGGTGTCGCCTCTGCATGTGCTGCCTGCGCCAACTGTGCTGCTGCGCTGCGTCGCCGCCCGAGCTGCTCTGTGTCATCGGCTGCCGGCGGCGTGGCCGGTGCGGCTGTTGCGTCAGCCAGCTGAGCTGGCGGCAGCAGGCTGGCAGGCGCCGGCAGCAGGGGCGCTGCCGCGGCCGGCGTGCTCGCTGACGGGTCCGCCTGACCCTGGGGTGCCTGCGCGAGTGAGGCCTTTGCGCCGGTGGCTGCCGTCTGTGCAGTGGCAGGCTTGGCAGTGCTTCCTTTCTGTGCCGCCATGGGCGTCTCTGACATCGTCGGGCTTGCTGCCGCCGGTTTGCGCGAGACGAACTTCTCGCCAGTGCCGCAGTGCCGCAGGCGCGCGGGCGCCCCTGCTGCATCCATGTCCGGCGCCGAAACGCCCAGTGGTGCCGCCACTCTCGGGCTGACAAGCGCACGCTGGTCCGAGCTGCGAGCTGTCGGTGGCTGCTCCGCCGACGCGACCGCTGGCGGTTGTGCTTGGCGCGGGGCGGCAGGCGGTTTCGGCGACAGCCGCGCTGCTGGCGCAGCTGCACCGCTGCACGGCTTTGGCTGCGCTGACGGCGAGCGAGCAGGCGGCAGCGGGCCGCTGACTGCATGTGGCGGCCTCGCCTGCTGGGCGACAGGCGCCACTGGGCTGTTGCTCACCGGCGGAGCCGCCTCAGCAGGCTCGCCACGCGCGGACGTCTGCGGCTGCAGCCTTGGCGCCGCTTGGGTGGCATCCACGCCAGTGCAGCTGCCCGCAGGTGCAGCTGGCGGGAGAGCCCCGCCTGCTGCGTCTGCTGTTGCGGCCGCACTGCGGCTGCTGCAGACGCTGCCGATTGAGTCGCCGCCGCCCCGCCGCGCCGCTCCAGCTGCTGTTAGCGAGCGCCTCTCCTCCTGTGGCAAAGCACAAGAGATATCATCGCACGATCCGGTCATGAGATCATGTCATCAAAGCACATTGCTTCCTCCAGACGACTGCAATTTCAAATAAAATTGTGTTCTTCCCACCTGCCGCAGGTGGACGCCAAGTGTGGCATCAAGACGAGACTGGGTTGAAGGGCCGACGAAGATCCGCAGCAGCAGCGACATGGCTGCGAGGTTATTGGCCAGCAGCCACAGCACAAGGTCCAGCAGCCTGTCGCCCATGCCGGCTGACCCCCTGTGCGCATGAGGTGTCTAGATTTCATAATATCGCGGAGGACCCGCAGTACCACAGTAGCTTCGTGGTTCTCACGCATGGAATGAATCCCTTGGCAAAACAGCCGCTCACCGCATGATGGTGGCGACTGCTGATGGTGAAAGTCACAGTGCCAGGTGGTGGGCGTGCGGCATGAGTCTTCGAGTATTCGAAACGAGGTGGCAATGCGGAAGGCAATGCGGTCAGGTTTTGCAGCCTAACGACGCTGCACGCTTGATGCTTAACGCCGGTGTCCCCAGCAGGATCACAATTGACGTCAGGACGTGGTCATCGTCCTGTATTTCCGTTCTCTGAGAAACAACGGAGCCAGACAACACAAAGGAAAGCAAATGCAAGAGATACGCTGGAATTAGAGGGGAACCAGGCATGCTCGGGGGAAGTGGATTGCAATGTGGGTCAGCTGACGTACAGGTATGCTGTAGTGGCAGGCCGATTTTGCAGAGCAGGCGACAGCATCCCGGCAACCGCTCATAAGAATGGGGCTCTCCTACAGCCACGCAGCCTGACGCGAAGGCCCCTATCCGCACCTGCCTACACTCCGAGTCCGCCACGCACGCCCCGCTGCCGCGATGCCGACAGCAAACCGTTGGGTTACCCTTGCCGATGGCATCGCGAAAGCAGCAGCCTCCCCCGCATCTCAAGACAACCTTTGCAGGAGCCCCTAAGAGTACAGATCCGAGTCATACGAGTCCGCCGCCGCCGGCGAGGCGCTGCGGGCGCCACCGCGTGCGCCCCCAAAGTCTGGCCAGCTGTCGCGGTGCAGGTGCACATCCTTGAAGCCGCCGCCGCTGAAGGCGCCGTCGTGCGCGCTCATGTCCTGCAGCTCCGTCCGCTCGCTGAGCGGCAGCCGCTTCTTGACGTGTGTCGCCGCCTCGTCCTGCAGGTAAAGATGCGCCGAACATGATGATCAACTTTGGGCTGTTATAATAGTAACTATCAGCCTGAGTTTGCTGAAACATCTCTCACTCAGGCTGTGGCTCACACGACGAGACGGAATGCGACATCAGTGCCACGGGATGTGCACCAGGATGTTCGGCAAGCGGCCCCCACGGTCTGCACACACGCGGCTGGGACCCAGCGGTCCGGGTGCGCTTCATGAGGCGGTAAAATGATGAATGATAAATCCACGGGTGTATGCAACATTGCGCACCCCCGGGCTGGCACCCTCCCCGTCGATGGGCTCCCAGCCGTCGCCGGTGGCAGCGCCGGCCGCCGCGGCGCTGCTGCCGAAGTCGCCGCTGCCGAAGCCGCCCACCTCCATATCGTCCAATTCCCCCGCCTCCGACGCTGAGCGCCCCATGTTCTCCAGGCTGCTGCTGGAGCCGGTGGCGGGGCCGCCACCAAGGGCAATGCCGCGGGAGCCGGGCACCGTTCCAGAGCCGCCAGCGCCGCCACGGCCCAGCTGGGCGCTCAGCCCGCCAAAGCCGCCGCCGCCGCCGTCAAAGCCGCCGCTGGCGAACGCGGCGCCGCCGGTGAGGACATCTGTTTGGACACACATAGACACCGTCATCATCAGAATAAAATGTCAGCTGCATGTCCCGACTGTCACAACAGAGCCCACGCGTATGAGCAAGGAGCAAATCCAGAACAACCCACACCGCCAAAAGTATGTCAGTAGCCACAGCCGACACCTGGCTGCCTGGCTGGGCTGAAGCCCGCTGGCGGGGGATCTAGCTTGTCCGCCTTCTCGGCGGCGCTGAAACTGATGTCAGCGGCCCCGCCGTCGGCACCAGGCACGCCGCCGGCATCGCCGCCGGCGGCCGAGGGCGACGGCCGCAGCGCGTCCGCCACCAGGCTGCTGCCTGCGGCATTCGAGATGTGTGTGTTCAGATTGACATGCACCAGGACTTTATCAGTACGGTAGCGTATCAGATCGCTGCGATGCATGCTGCAGCGCATCCGCAACCAGGCTGCTGCCTGCAGGAGGTGCAGAAGACACACAAAGTTGAGTGTGACCAACAGGGAGCAGTGAGCACAGATGGGGTTTTGCCATCTTGAGTCACGCATGCGGGAAATCCGCAGATGCCACTGCTCGGAGCGTACTTCCAACGCGAGCTATTGCTCCGCGGAATAGGCCTCTGTCCTCCTCCTCGGAGGGGAGGAGGCCCCTCCGCATCCTGTCCGCCTGCGCCTCCGAGCAGCGGCGGCAGAACAGCAGGCCTTCCTTGAACAACATCCCAATTACAGAGAGTAAGGTAGAGCCGTTTGCACCGTCGTTCGCCTGCGCCCCGGGGCGGCGGTGGTAGAACAGCAGTTGCATCTCTGGAATCTAAAGCCAGCTTTGATCCCACAATTCAAGAGCATGGCATTCCAAGTTACGCACCGTCGTCCGCCTGCGCCTCGGAGCGGCAGCGGTAGAACAGCAGGTACGCCGCCGGCGACACCACCTCGGACTCGGACACGGGGCCTGAGGCGCGGCTGTCGTCGAAGTTGAACCAGCCGCCGTCGGCGCCCGGCAGCCGCACGTAGGCCGTGTAGTGGCCGCCGCCCAGGCCGCCAAAGTGGTTGCTGACGGCGTACAGATCGTACACCGGCGGCGACTCCTGCGGCGCGGATGTTTGTGTCTTTGAGAATTCGCGTCAAGACGATCAGATGTCGACACCCTTGCCGATGAAGGAACATGTTCTCACAACATTGTACTATAGTAACACCTCAATGTGGTGTTCAATCTACCATGACCTGGAAGTTGGCCACTTCCATTTACCAGGATCTAGAAGTGTGCACTTGCAGATACGGTGCAGCTTGGCGTGTCAATGTGTTCGTGCAGGCTGCTCTTTGACATACATGATGGAGGTTGCTTGCAGTCCGCGGTGGTGGCTGCTGCTGCTGCTGCACTGCTGTGGGCTCAGCATTCGACTCAAACAACTGGTCGTCATGGCGCGAAGCCTGTTAAGAGAGGTTGTTGTGCAACGGTTTCATCCTTGCCCGCAGCTTGATGCCGGCGGCGTCACCTCTGCCTCTGGTGTGCATTGAGGCACGAGGTGCATGCCAGTGTGCATCACTTTGCCACACAGCTCTTCGAACAGAGTCGATGCTTCAGGATTGCTGGACTGTGCCTATGAGCCTGTCAGTATGTGTCTGAATCCTGGCACACCAAGTCTGATATACCGCTGATGCGGGAGCAAAGCCGCACCTGGGGGCGAAGCACGTAAGGCGACAGGTCGAGGCCTTCCAGCGAGAAGGTGACTAGCGCGTCCAGCTTGTCGCGCGCCAGCCGGCTCGCCGAAAAGCGCTTCAGGTGCACCACCAGCGTCTGCAGGCAGAGGGGCTTGCAGCATTAGTGGCTGCGCCAAAAAGCCGAGAAACCTATGGCGATGATCCCGCGTCCAGCTTGTCGCGCGCCAGGCGGCTCGCCAAGGAGCACTTCAAGTGCACCGCCAGTGTCTGCAGCGGCGGCATGTAAATGGCATTTCCTTAGCTTCGAAAGAGCCGTCACCATCAACTGCAACAGTCTGCAAGGGGGCGCCACTTTGCAACTTGCGGGGTTCTTCTAGGCAAGAAGTCAGGAGGTCGATGAAGTTCAGGCACCAAATGGGAACATTGGGAACACTGCGCCTTGCAGCCAGTGCAAAAGCAGAACCAGGGGGGCGCACCTTGGGCAGCGCCCACAGGTCCAGCTTCTTTGAGGCCTGGCGGTGCTCCTTGCAGCGGGGGCAATACCAGCTGTTGGCCTCGTCCAGCTCCTCCGGCTGCAGATGCGCCTGCGCCACAACACACAGCAAACTTGCCGCAGGGAAGGAGTAAAGGAAAACCTTGGCGTGTGAACAGAACCATGGTGCGCAATAGGGGCACAGCCTGCAAGGCCATCCCTAAGACGCCAATCGTATGGACGCACCGCGATGCAGTCGGCGAGGGGGATGGGCGGCGGGCCGCGGTCGCGGCGCCGGCGGGAGGCATCCACGCTGACATCGTGCGGCGGCGCCTCCATGGGCCCCAGGTCGAAATCGCGTTCTGCTTCCTCCTCAAAGTCCACCGACACATACCTGCGGTGCAGCAGTTGACACACCTTGGGCGATGCTGGTGCGTCGCAGTGATTGATTTGCAGGTTGGCAGAGACAGTGCAGTGAGAGATGAGCAAATGGAGGGCTACCATGCGGGTGGCCACCCGACTGTGCTTCAACTTACTTGCTGGGCTATCAGACGGTATCGGTCTCCAAGCATCCACCGGCAGTGAATAAGGCATGTGCGTATGTCCACAGCATGGGGGCCTGGCCAGTCCAGGCCGGTACGGTGGCT
>JAABUM010002750.1_pt1 | contig 22961 bp, 39 predicted proteins | sample 5559161 | NCBI WGS metagenome assembly JAABUM01 (sample SAMN10711868, study PRJNA513369) | rock metagenome | isolation source: Antarctica rocks | place: Antarctica: Victoria Land, Siegfried Peak nord
GGTCTCACCTGTGGATCCAGGAGAACCACTGGCGGCCGCTGCCCAGCGGGCCGCCGGCGAAGACGTTGAACACGGGCAGCATGCGAGACAGTGCGCCGCCCTCCCGCGCCAACACGATGCCGAAGCGCACAATGACTTTGCGGTCCACCTGCGCCGGGGGAGCGGTGTCAAAGGGTCGATGTATTGCTCTGGAGGGAATAACATCAAAGGGGGCAGGCAGTGCGCCGCCCTCCGCGCCAGCACGATGCCAAAGCGAACCATGTCCTCCTTGTCTGCCAGAGCCGTACATGCCTTAAGAAGTGGCGAGTGGCACGGCAATCGCTCGAAACCAGACGAACCAAGAGTGCAGAGCATTTGGAAGGTTCTGGGACGCTTTTTGCAGCACGAGGTTGTGGGGCAGAAGTGCACAAGGCGGTGACGAGGCGGCTGAGAAAGCGCAGGACTAAAAGGCACACGCCTGTATGATGCTGCTCTCTCTGCCAGCCGCCTAGGCACGAGACAGCCACAGCTGTTCACCGTGCGTGCATTTGCAGCTCAAGGCCCCCCCACATCCATCGACATAAGAAGAAATGATATTGATTCGCCTCTGCAGCGCAGACAGACTTGCTGTCTGTTTGCAGTGTTCCATGCACATCTATGCCAGCTGCCACGGCCTTGGCACACCTCTGCCAGCAAGCCGCAGCCGCCGCGGCTAGAGTTGTCTTCCTTGCCTTCCTGCTTCCTCCATCTCACAGAACAGGGGGAAGGAGGAACAGGCAGCTTGACGGCAGCTTGATGGAGTGACCAACTGTCCTCGTCAGCAATGGCCTTCCACTCCCGGTACACCTCCGACCGGAAGTCGCTGCCGATGCGGCTGATTGTGTCTTCCTGCATGTCAGACAACGGGGTGCAATGGCATTTGGAGCCCCCTAAACCCTAAACTCTAGCATGTCAATGAAGCGCCCACCTGCGCCTCGTTCGCAATGGCCTCCCACTCCCGGCAAACCTCCGACAGGAAGTCGCTGCCGCTGCGGCTCTTCTCGCTGAAGGTGTCGTTGGCGCTCGTCCCATAGTAGCCTGCGGGCGTCAGGATCACTGTATAGGCAGCCAGTGTAGGGGCAGAATCTCATCAAGAGGAGCTGGGCAGGCCGGAATAGAGGAGGCCGTGGCGCTTGTTGCTGGAGGTGTCGCCGGCGCTCGCCCCATAGTGGCCTGCGGGATCAGAGGGTGTGCAGCGATCCACTTTGTGGGGGAGGAGGAACGCTGTCAAAACGGCCAGTCGAGCTACATGAAGGCGCCGTACTCCTCTCTGAAGGTGGTGTTGGCGCTGGGCCCTTGACTGACGCAACGATAGACGCGAGACCGCAACTGCTGTACAGGCTAACGACACAGGTGCAGTGCCATCAAGCGCCGCGTAGTTGTGACACCTCGGCTAAGAGTGCACAGATGGCAGGGTGGCAGCATAGGGTGTGGCACTGGCACAGCATGCGAGGGTTCAGGGTTTAGGGTTTAAGGTTTAAACCCTACGCTCTCAACGAGCAGGAGGCTCGAGAAGCTCAGCCTCAGCCGGCGCCACACTCTCGGCCCCGGACGCCTGAGCCCGCGCTGCTTGCGCAGCCAACAGATGCCCACTGCTCACTCTGCCGGCAGTAGGCGTTGCTCAGAGATGAGCGTCTGCCGGCTGCCGGGATCTACAATCCTTGTTCTGCATCCGATGCCGCAGAAGATGCTCGCCGATGGCGGAGGTGGAAGGGAGGAAAGGGAGGAAAGGGAGGAAAGGGAGGAAAGGGGAGAGCAGAACCTTGGGCCGCTGCTCCCCGGGCAGCGCATTGCGGCGCCGACCCGGCCGAAATGATCCAGGCTCGTATTCGACACCGCAAAAGGTGCTCACCGATGGCGGAGGTGGACAGCAGGACCCTGGGCCGCTGCTCCGCAGGCAGCGAGTTGATGGCATCCACCACCCGCCGCGTCGTCACCACCCGCGAGCGCTTGATCTCCGCCTTGTGAGCGCTGGACCAACGCGTCGCGATCGGCTCGCCTGCAGACATGTCATCGAATTGGGATGTGGAGGAGCCCAATAGTTGGAAGGTGGACCTGACTTTCTCGATGCCCATCTCCGCGTTGTAGGCGCTGGGCCACCGCGTCGCAGTCGGCTCGCCTGCGGAAATGTGTCAGAAATTTGAGGCGGGAGTGGAGGGTGCAGTGGAGGGTGCAGGTTTTGAGTTCCCACACTGAGGGTCAGCGGGGGCGGCTGGAGGTGTAGGTGCTGTGTGCTGCCAGCGTGTACAGTGTCACGACCATGGTAGTAGCAACGTGGACGCCGCGGTCCTGCGGGTGCTGAGCTGCCTCACCGCCGCAGCCGGGCAGCCAGCATTGCTTTGGAACAGCTCATTGCCAGCTCGCTGCAGGGTGTGCTCTCGCAGTCCTGCCTGCAGGTGAGTTTGTCAGGCGCATGCATGATCCAAGGCATGCACAAAGTTTCAGGCCATCTTTGAAAGTCGCCTTGCCTGCGAGGTTGACGACGGCGGTGGCGCCGGCGAACGCCTCGCCCCAGTCCGCCGGGCCATAGAACTCCAGCCGTCCGTAGGGCAGCTTGCCCCGCGCTGCACCCACGTTGCGCGTCAGCACCCGCACGCTGTGGCCCTGCGACGCGAGGCGCGATACCAGGCGGCTACCGACGAGGCCCGTCGCGCCTGTGTTTTGCCGGAAACGACCATCAACGCGTGGTCTGATTGCATTCGCTGCAAGGAGCCAGGCTGGCCCAGGCGCGGTGGCGGGCATTCGGAAGCAGCTTGCGTGCCGGGCTGCGACCAACTGCCGCAGTGGTCATGGAGGGCGACGGGCAGCAGCGCCAAGCGGGGCGTAAACGTCACAAAAGCCATCGACCATCGACATGAAACCCTTTCGCGACAAATGCAATGTTTTTGTTCAAATGAGAGCATGCACCTGTGATGGCGACAACCATCTTGCCGCTGGCTCCCTCGCACATTGCTGCATGCATGCCGACATGGTGTCGTGTCGCCGAAGGCTGCCCCAAACGCGCTTGCAGCGATGCTGTGGTCCCTCTGCTATCACTATGTGAGCTGCTAAAGCTGCGCCAGCGGTGCGAGCGTGCTGTGTGCGATCGGGCTGGCAACACTGCTGGTGCAGAGCTGCTGCATCCTGGTGACTGCTGGCGATGGCACGGCAACGCCCCGGTGTTCGCAAGCACATTCACCATGTTGCAAGTTGTTTGAATGAACGTGCAAGCGCAAGTAGATCCACTTGCGCAGATATGCCCAGCAACATCCGCAGGGCTGGGCAGCGACAATAGGGTTTTGGCCAACGCCAGGTAAACTTTTTACTCTGCCTGCCGTTGCAATGCCATGGAACACGTCACTGCGTGCCTGCAAATAGAGTTGTGAGAAGGGGCATCCTGATTCAGTCGTGGATGCGATGCCGGCTGCCGCGTGCCGGCGGTGGCTGAACCGCATCACCCTGCATGCCTTGCGGCTGCGCAGAGTGTGCGGCGCCCCGGCGGGCAGCCAGGAGATGCATTGTTTGGGGGGAACGAATAATAGAGGAGACTCTTCATGTGCATAAATGTATGAGGCACCTTCAGCCACAGTGTCTTCAGTTGCAGCCGCCAGCAGGCGACGCCGCAATGGTGGCTGCACTGGGCAGAGGCCGCGCCTGAACATTGACAGCGACATTCTACGTGCAGGCTAAATTGAATGCATTCACTGTATCCCTAGAATATATGCAATTCCGGGTAACAGTCGATCTCTCAACTCGGATCCGGCAGCCAGCCTCCTTTTTGTTGTCATATGCAGAATAGCGCGCAGCGCCAATGCTCCGAATGCCAAAATGCCGTTTTGACAGCGCTGAAGGGACCTGTCAGGGGCAGCCCCTCCTTCGGACAAAGCTCGAAACTCACGTACAAACACGCCAACCTGCACATCGATGCTGAGCAATAAAAAAACTCCTGAAATCAGCCAGCTACAACGCTTCCTGAACATGACCGTCAAGGCTTCTGCCGGCAGCGCCGACCTGCTGACTGCGCCGGCGAGGCCGCAGACGCGGCTGCTCTTCAATCTTGGAGATATGTACGCACTTCAAACGACAATACGAAGACCATCTGCAAGCTGCTGATGCTGCCTCCATGTTTTCAACCCGCCCAATGCCGGTGCTGAATTCCTAAACCCTAAACCCGGGCTTAGTTGTGATGCCTACTAGACTGTGGAATGCTGACTCTCACTTAAGTCTTGCGGCAGGAGGATCTCCCTTCCTCCCGATGCGGAGATGCCTTCATCTTGGCAGAAGCTGTAGCAGCGGGGCCGTGCCGACCATCGCCGGCAGCAGCACCGCTGCAATGGGACTCACTTGCCGGGTGATTTGCGGGCGACGTCAGCCAATACCTACAGGAAAAAAGTACTGACCGATCAGTTTGTCTCAATGAATTCTGCAAACGATCGACTGATGGCGTAAGGAACGAGCAGCATGAGCACCACCCACAATGCGCATCAGTGCCGTGCTGAACTGTTCCACAATGCGCCAGCTGGCAGGACCTTTTACTACGGAAGTGCAGACATTGATTCACCTGGCAGTGTGGCTAACCAAGGAGCCTGCTGGAGGCGCTGGAGGCGCCAGGGCCGCCATAATCGCCGTAGCCGCCGTAGCCGTGGGAGCCGCCGTAGGCTGGCAGCACTGTCGGCGGCCGGGCTGTGGGACTGGCGGCATACGTCGAAACGTAGGTCGGTACGGCGTATGCGGACGGCAAATAGGGCACCTCTTTGGCAGGGCCTGTGTAGCTAGGAAGTGTGGTGGAAGGCACAGAAGCGTAGCCAGAATACGTTCCTGCAAACCAGGTACATATTCTGAATCTCTCTTACCGTCACCTTTGGAGGAAAAAGCAAGGCTTCTGACAAGGCTGTGCATTGGATTGTACACTTCAGCCGACCTGCGGGGTACCTGTAGGGCAGGAGCGCCGGTGTGTAGGTCGGGATGAGCTTGCCGGGGGCTGCGGGTGAGACATAGTAGCCCTGCTGGCGCCTTGAAGGCGGCGGCGGCGGTGGAGGCGGCGGCGGCGGCGGGGGCGGCGGGCCGCGGACGGCCGTGCCGCTCTGCAGAACAGCTAGAAAGTCAGCTGCTGGCATGAATGTGCCGGTAGGTACGGTGTTGGCGGAGCTGGCGATGGTCAGCATCGAGCTGGCGATGGTCAGCATCGCTCACTGACTGAATCAGCAGTCGCCGTCAAGACAGCATATTGGACAAGGCAAGGCACTGCAGGGGATCCAAGGACATTGGCGCAATGATATTCTGCATAGTGAGCAGAAAGACACCTGCTTGCCGACTGCCGGGGCCAGAGCGTCGCTGGCAGCCAGGCCCGAGGAAAGGAGGCCGCTCAGCTGCTGTGCCGCCGAGAAATCCGCCGCGAGCAGTGACGACAGCAGCAGCAGAAGGCCGAGCTCGAGCGCCCTCATGCTGCTGGCGGCTATTGCAGGTGTGTTGTGCAACCGCGATGGAATTTTCTGTGGCTTTGGACGGAAAGTGTATGTCAGGCAAGTTGGCCGAGGGCGATCAAACTGACGGAACTGCCGGCGAGAAATCAGACGGTGCCTGTCAGGCTGAGTGCTGGACAGGTGCAGCAAAAACGAGACAATGTGGGTGGGTTTCGAGACTGCATTCGCGACAAATCTCAACATAAGGCAAGTGTGAGAAGAGTCACGTGCATGCGCACCGTCCGCGGAATGCATTAGGGGATGGAGGGCTTGATATTTTGTCAAAACGTGAAATGTAAAGTTTGAAGGGGGGGTCTCGTGTTGTGTGTGAATGGAACAGCCATTGCGGAGACAGCGGTCGTCGACCAGCATTATTACATTTCCAAAACTGTGGTCTACAAAACCAATCGACAGGTCCTTTGCTGACGAGGTCCATCGCACACACTAACATGTTGACGGCAGCAACAGAGCTGGTTGAGCTTTTGCTGCCTCTGCTAGCTGAAATCGCACTGTGTGTGTAACTGTGTGTGAACTGCACTCTTTTCACTACGAGCTACACAGGTGCCGACGCCGCTTCAGTCTGTTCCTGCTAACCCCCGCGTCAGTCACCCCTGCAGCAGGCTGAACGGATTCTGCAGCGCTCCGGTCAGGCTGTTGCCGCCGGCGCTGGGCGCGCCGGTCGACGAGGAGACGCTGTTCCCGTTGCTGGCCTGCGAGGCGGCGTTGCCGCTGGCGGACGTGGAGGTGCCTGGCGTCGGGCCCGCCGCGGCGGCGGCGGCGGCGGTCGGTGCGGGCGTCGCCGCCTTTGCCGGCGCCAGCGTCGGCCCGCTCAGCGGCGTGAGCGGCGTCGGCGCAGCTGTCGGCGGTGGCGTGGGCGGCAGCGGCGGCGGAACGCCCGGCAGCGGCGACACTACTGCCGGGTTGCCGGGGGAGCCGGGGCCGCCGGGGGTGGGGTAGGCGCCCATGATCGGCGCGGCACCGTAGATAGGCATCGGCGCGCCGGGCGTGGAGTACTTGCCGCCTGGCAGAAAGTCTATACCGTAGCCGGGCGGGACTGCAGCGGAGGCGCCAACGGGCGGCGCGCCGTAGGCGCCGGCCGACGGCAGCGCCTCTGTCGGGAAGAAGGCGTTGCTCTGCGTGTATGGCACCACAAACGCAGCTCAATGGAGGTACATCAGTGAAGGAAACTACTCAGTGTGTACGGTGCGGGAAGATAACCAGTACACAAGCTACTGCAAACTGCAGCGTGATACAACGGCAGAAAACAGCACTCATGACAATGTGCCGTTTGGATGCAGCAGCATTCGTTGCGACTGAAAGGTGTGCCGGGCAGCTGAGCGCCCACGACAAACCAGACCCATTCCTGGTGCCCAGTCGGGCAGGTACCAAGAGAGCTGCTGCTGAGACTACGCAACCTTCCGCACGAAGCATCTGCCGCACGACACAAGATTCCCAAGTGCAAACCCTAAACCCTAAGGCGCACCTGGGTGAAATTCAGGCCGCAGCGCGCCAGGCACGCCTCGCCGCCGGTGCCGGGAGCGATGACCAGCGGGTACTGCGCCCGCAGCTGCTGGAAGGTGGCCTCGGGAATTCCAGTGCTCATTTGCAGCACAGCGTCTGCGCAACATTCGTGACGGTTACAACAGAGTCAGCTGGTTGATGTCTGAATACACCACCGCCAGAGTGGTGTCGCTGGGACTGCCCGCATTGCCATCAGGTAAGGGGTTTTAGGGGATTCAGAGCTTAGCGTTTAGGGTTTACGTGCAGGCCAGGGGCAGAAAGAACATGATGCGTCAACGCACCGGGGACTGCGATGAGGGAGGTCCATGTGCTCTGGGTGCCTGCAGCGAGACGACAGGAAGCTCCGTCAAGCAGGGTGGTGATAAACCTCAAGTGTCGCGTCCCTGCGGATACATTGCGGCTTTACAAGGACACTGGTTACTGTGTTTCCCGCAAAACGAACGGCAAAGGACACCAGCTGGTTATCTGTATTGGCTGGGCACCTGGATCCGAGGTCCCAAAGTTGGCGAGGAATTGCGCCGGTTCGCAAGTGGGGTTGTGGCTGAAGTGCAGCAGCCCTGCGGCAGAGATCAAATCGCAGCTGAAACAGCGTGTTATCATGGATCTCACAGGGTTCCGTAGTCTGGCGGCAGACTGACCACAGTCAAGCTGGATGACACGACACGACTGCAAAGAAGGCTCAGGATATTACCTTGCGGGACGTGAATCGTTTCGCCCACCTGCATGGCAGCAGAAGAGCGCCCTCAAAAAGTGGTCTGCAACGTCTTGATCGTAAACCAGCACCAAGGAGGCGCTTGTGGCTGATCTTGTGGCACGATATCTGCATGCTCGCACCTGAATGTTCCGCAGGACGGGCTTGTTTGGCCCCGCCGGTGTGTTTTCCTCAACGAGCCCGAACCTGAGAACGCAGAAGGAAGCGTCATGGGCTATCCGCAGGACGGATCGCCAGCAGGCTGAGGACTTGTGCCGGTGTGTACTATCGACGCTGGCTGCCATACGATGGACGTGCGATAGAGGAGGAGGCGGGGTTGGGGTTTAGGGTTTAACGCACAGCATCTGGCCGGCAGTGACGAATGAAATCTCAGATCCTGCAACAAGGCGCGATGCGGAAGCTCAGCATCAATCGGAGTTCAACAATTATGTGGCTGACTGCCGGTGAGGCGCAGGCAGGTCCATGCCCGCGCGCATGCACAGGCATGCATAACAGCCAGGTTGGTGTGTGCAAATCGCGGATTGTGTCGAGCCAGCGCTGGGACGCGCCAGCACAGGAACCAGGGGATGCAAAGTGAGGACCGACACGTTACCTCGCGGATGGGAGTGCACTGTGTTGCCAGCGCAGGGCCCAAGAGTGACAAGCGTCTGTCCGTTGCCGCCACCAGGAAGCGTGCTCAGAAACGGGTTCTGCGACACCTGGTCCGACCTGCAGCATCACCAACAGTGCCATGCGTGAACGACAGTGCAGCGCAGCATATGTTTTTGACCCCTTCACACTGCAGCTCAACCGTTCAGTGCCATGGACCGAAAGATGTGGCAAGCACTGCAGCATGGCTAAATCACTCTGACAGGCGGCAGACGCACTTCAGACTGCCGTTGGGCGTGCCGCCATCCGTTTTCTGCAGGGGCAAGAAATCGCATATCAGCACCTGCGCGTTTGGAATACGTTTGAACCGGTGGAATTGCACCGATGGCAGGTTCGGGAGGTCAACATGATTCCATGTCTCGCACATGTCCCAGCGGCACCCATAGCAGTCCAAACTCAGCAGCCGGGAGCCTGTGAAAAGTTCCACCTTTGCAGTCTCGAAGTTGAACACCAGCCCCGTGTAGTTGTCAGCTTCTCGTTGCGCCGCTTCTTGTTGCGACGGATTCCAGACGCGCTTGAACTCGAACGGCTGTGCCCAGGCGGCTGTCGTGTGTACAGCGCGGATCGACCATGAATGAACGGTGTCCACCCCTCCGGCTGCTGCATTTGCCGGCCGCCCCTGCTCGCAGATCAGCAGCATGCCATGTGTTTGTTCTCGATGCACCGTGAGTGTTGGCGCCGGCGCAGCGGGCCTGAGCTTCCTTACCGGCAGGGTCATCGGCCACGCCTGGGTGCGCTGCCTCTGCAATGCGGCTGCTGGTTTCGATGCAGCACATCGGTGTCGAAACCTTGTCAGGAGCAGTGGGCCTGGAGCAGCCCTGCTTCCCTTCTGATGCGCACGCGCCAGTGCAGTCACCAGTCGTTTGCGGGGCAGGGGCACCCCCTGCCAGTGTTTGCTGCGGGAGTTTCTGAGAGTCTTGGTTTGCCACGTGTCTCGAGTGAACACCTGCTGCAGGGCTGGCGCGCGGCGATGACTCGGTGGAGCGACGCCAATATGACGAGCGCCGCGCCTACCTGGTCCGCAAGCACAAGGACCGACTGTCCAGCCAGGTGAGTCAGCTATCCGAGGCCTGGAGACGCCTACACGTGTTCGAGAATGCATCGTGCTTCCGCAAGCACAGAGCTGGCAAGCCCCACACGTTTGGGTGGTACGCAAGGCTGGCATCCTGCGGGTGGCACTGCACCAACTGAGGCAGGAAAGCGTGCACGCCGTGGAGGGCATGCCTCTCCCCCGTCTGCTGCTCCGCTCCTTCTCCGAATGTGCCTTACCAAACGTCTCCAACTTGGAGACGTCTCCGACTTGCAAATTTGCAGGCCACGTTGGACCAGATGAAGCAGGACAGGATGTGCGCCACGAACGCCATCAACGACTTAGTAGTTCTAAAATCAGGCATACATCAAAGCTGATGTTGCATTTTGGTAAGCTCTGCAGGTGGCGCTGGACCAGCTGAAGCAAGACAGTGTATGTGCCGCGGATGCCATCAACGGCGACATCAACGACCGGTTTACGAAGTACCTGTACCGCTCCAAGCACCGTCCGCTGCAGGTGGGTTTCGAGGTTCTGTCAATTTTGAGACTGAAGATCACTCATCAGATATCTGATCAGGTATCTATCAGGTATCGATACCACCGGCAGCATCAACGACCGCCTCATGGAGTGTATGTACAGCTCCGAGTGCCTCCCGCTGCAGGTGAGTTTGAGCTGTTTTCGAAACTCGAACGCCCTCACGAGAACATCGAAGGATACGTCCTCGCAAAGACATCCAGGGACATCCTCACAAACACGTCAAAGGAGACGTCGCCTAATGGATTGTGTCTACAGCTTCAGATACCGCAGCGCCTGTTGCAGGCAGGTGCGACCGAGATAGGTATTCTCAAACACCAAGTGCAGAGCTGACGGCGTCGTGTGGACTGCTGACGAAGGAAGCGCTGCCGGCCTGCAGGTGTGCAGCTGGACTTCCGATGACAAGTCGATGCCTACAGCGGGGTCTTGTTGACGGTCTTCTATCGTCAATGGTCCTTTTTCGGGCTATTGTGAGACAATGATCGGAAGGAATGCTGTCTGCTTCAGGAGGCGCTGGGCAGGGCCGTAGCGAATGAAGACTCGGCGGCAAGCGGTGCCGCTGGGAATGCACAGCCATCATGCTCCACTGATGATGTTCGAATTCACATTCGTTTGAAGCTGGACACTTCGCTAATGCTTAGTTGCTGCAGGAGGCGCTGGTCAGAGCAACGATGGCAGGCGACTCGGAGCCCTCGAATGAAAGCATCACGTTCTACATAGTGTTCCTGAATATGATGTTCTCTTCGGATTGGGCAACAGAATTAGGCACTGATTTGGCCTGCTGCAGGAGGCGCTGGACAGGGCAACGGCGGAAGGCGACTCGGCAGCGAGCCGCGCAGTGGACGACTGGGCCAAGGCGCTGGAGGAGCGTGGCAGATTCGGCAGTTCCCGCGGCACACACCTCGATTGAGAACAAGAGGGCGGGAGGGCGTCTTGGACGGCACAATAGGCAACAAAAAGCTAGCGCGACTGTATGTAGCTCGAGCTTCTAGCAGAGGATGTGGAGCACATAATGTTTTGCAAGTTTCTTCTCGAGCAGAGGAAGCCCCAACGTAGTGCTCTGATGTGACTGCCACGCACGTTGGCAGGCGATTCGTTGCCTTGACATACATTACTAAGCAGTAATCATATCGTGCGTCCACAGACTAGAAGAACAACGACGAATTCTGGCAGAGATTCCAGCCCTATGAGTCATCCGCAAGCTCGATCTGTTCAGCCAATCAACTGCTTGTGACGCTCAGTCGTGCACCCTCCCCACGCCCTATCATGATGCCGCCTTAACCCCCTCCCCTTGCATTATGCCAGATGCCACCAGCGGCGCAGGGTGCACTCACAGCTCAAGCCGGCAGCTCGCATATGCCTCGGGTGCAGGTCAGCCCACCGCAGCACTGGGCGTCATTCAGACAGCGCGTCGTGAGGACTCCAGGGAAGCTGCCGCCGGCCTGCAGCAGAAAGTTCCAATCGCATGCATGTTGCCTGTGTGATGCTGTTGGGTTGGAGCGTGGCAGGGAGCATGCCAGCTGGATGGGGGTATGGGGGCGACCACCGGGCAGCTTTGGATTGCCAATCCGCTCTGCGGCATCCTCAAAAGGTGGGATTGAGGCCAGATCAGCAGGAGGACAGCAAATGCCAAGCGCGGCCGCACCTGGATGCAGCAAACGGGCCCGGAGCACAGAGCTACTTCTGCGCGGTTGCAGGCGCACTGCAGGAGCAGGACTATTGATGGTCATCTCGTATTCAAGCCTGACGCCAGCAGCAGGTATGTTTTGCATTTCATTCTTTGCACTGGCAACCGATTTGACATGGGCTATTGCCAGCAGCAGAGAGCACCACTGTTCTCTCTGCTGCAGGCACGAACGAATGCCGAAAAATATTTTCGGATGTCCAGGGCCATCTGTGACAACAGGAAGGAAAGGAATTGCGTGTCGCACGTCGATCGGGCTGGGGCCGACGCCCGCACCAAACTCGACGCAGTCGGACTGCACGATGCAGGGCCGCCCGATGATGGCAGCAGGCGGCACGGCAAGCGCTGACGGTGGCGGCTGGACTTCCGCCACGGCGCTGGGTGGCGGAGGTGGTGGAGGCCGGGTTGCGTAGGTCTTTAGTGGAGGCGGCGGGCGGCAGGAGGCGCCATAGGCGCCGTGGCTTCCGGCGCAGATGGGGTAGGAGCCTGCAGCCTGGTGCACAAGCAGAGGAGCACATTTGAACTCAGCAGTGAGTTATTCGATTGAGAGCGGAGGGGTTGTCATGAGCGCAGCATTGGCCACCCTTGACCTGGGCGATGCAGCGATCCTGGACATTCGACATCAGCTCACAATGGTGCAGCCGCACTGTGGACATGCCAGCAGCGGCTGTGAACACGCCAGCAGCGGCTGTGAGGACAAGCCACGAGAGCCCCGCCGCCATTGGCGAAGCTGGAACTCGCATTGTGCTCTTCTCACAGCAGTGCTTATCTCGGGATGCACGCAGGTTCCTTAAACGATCAAGGCTTTCTGCTCTGGCGATAATGCTGTTATTTTCGTTTCTGCAGCAGCTACACCGTGTCCTGTGGCCTCTTGTATCAGGTTTACTCTTGGACTCATTCGCACGACAGCAGTACGAGGGCAGTTGCTTTCACCGGTTTGCAGAACACAGCCAGACCAAAACACAACCAGGAAAAGAGTCCTGGCTCTGCTGCACACCTGGCGAGGCAAGCCCTCAACTGGCCTGGTGCAGTTCCAATTGAGGTGCTGACTGAGGCCTTTCAACACATGCACCCACAGCACCCTGCACATCAGGATGCGCATGCTCATGCGACCTCATGCATCAAACCTGTCTTCAACCATCGTCCGAAAGTGCAATGCTTCCAGCGGCAAGCACACAGTGCTTTCCTGTGCGAACAAGCAGGGCACCACCAGCAGCCATGTCAGCGGGCGGCGCCGGCAGAGCACTGGGCTTCAGAGATGTGCGGGCCGCAGCGAGACGCGCATACGAGCACGCCTACGACCCCGGTGCCCTGGTGGTCTACACGTACGGCCTTAGCATGTCCTTTGCCGCGGGCTACATCTTTGGCCGCTGGGAGGTAGGTCACCCGAGCATCGCGGAGTCTGTCTCATGCCAAGCCTGCACAGGCAGCCGAGGCTCATCGCAGTTTGTTGGGAACATTGCAGTTTGTTGGGAACATCATTAGCGGACGCCGACACAGCGCGATGCTGCCTGCCAGCTGGACAACGTTTTGCTCGAGACACGTCCATACGGGCTGCTTATCGGCAGACATGACTCACCGCCGCGGTGTCAGATAGAAAGCGGCTGAAGAGGGCAGAGCAGATATATTCTTCCCACAGGACATCCAGACTCCCTTGAAGTTGCACATACTGCCTCTTTCCGTCTGCAGGGGCCCGTGAATGTGCAGCGGCGTATTGATACAGCAGTCAGCCAGTCAGAGGCGCACATGACAAACCAGCTGGCACATCACCGCTCCGACATCCAGGTGCTGATTCTGCGCCCAGCACCAGCCTGATGCAAAGCATCTGATCTTTGCCTACGGATCCCGCATCACATACATGGTCTGCTGCAAGGGAACCGCATTATCAGGCTCACTGAGTCGTCACGCTGGGGCGGCTTGGCTGCCAGTTTTTTCTGCCACCTGCACCCTGTGTTGAGATGACGTTTTCCCTGGCGCGCAGGCTGACCTGCTGCAGTATACAATCGCTGCCACCCCAGCGGTCGACGTGCTGGCTCCAGTAGCGTGTGCGGCCGGCAGCGGCCTGCGCCGCAGCAGCGAAACGGCTGGACTGCTGCAAGACAGCCCCACTGCAGAGCAGCTGGCGCCAGAGTCGGGGGGAATCGCCAGCAACACAGCCGATGTGCTCGGCGCGGGCAAAGCAGCCACAGTCACGCCGGGGCCCAAGCCGGCGGCCGGAGCTGCCAGCAGCGCCGCCGCTGCCTGGGGAATGCCGCCGCCGCCTGGAGCCTCGCAGCTCTCAGATTCAGCAGCCGAAGCGGCGCGCAGGCTGGCAGAGGGGCGCGCAGCAGGCTGCCGCACAAGTCCAAGCGGCGGCGGCGGACGCCGCATCCAAGGCGGCGGACGAAGCTGTGCGGAAGCTCAGCGAGGCCGCCGCCGGCGTTCAGGCAAGAACTCATGACGGAGCCGAGGCCATTCTGCAGGCCGCCCAGGGCTTCGTCCGCAAAGAGGCGCAGAAGCTGAGCGACACCGGCGGCGCTGCGAGGCAGAAAGCCACGGATGCCGCCAAAGCCACGGATGCCGCCAAAGGCACGGCGTCCGCGGCTCAGGATCTGGCCTCGAAGGCGGCTGCGTCCACAGCACAGGCCGGTGCGGGCGCTGCAGCGGGTGCGACTGACACGGCCAACCATGCCGCCAGCGCGGCAACAGACACAGCCGCTGGGGTAGGGAACAGGTAGCAGAGCAGAGCAGAGCATGGTGTGCGGCGGACAAAGTCCAGGAGCGCGCACGGGATGCCACAATGGCGGCCAAAGCCTAAACCCTAAACCCAAAGGTGCCACAGTGGCGGCCGCCTACGGTGCCGCAGAGAAGGCTCAGGATGCAGCGGAAGACGAGAAGGACACCGCACGGGTCGCGGCCTCCGCAGCGGCAAAGAAGCTGCAGCAGCTGGAGTATGGCGGCAGCAGCGACAAGGATGCAGGCAAGGCCAGCGGCGCTGAGAATTCTGGCGGCGGCAGCGGCTCAGAGGACAGCACCTCAGTTGACAGCGGCTCAAAGACCGGCGGTCCAGAAGGCTCAGATACCAATCTGGGCAAAGATGTGTTCTGATGAATGAGGCATGTGCAGCTGCGGCTCGATGTGGAGTCGCCGAAGCAGCTGACTCGGCAGCATCGACTGGTGCCGCTGCTATTCGCCAACTTCTGTGGAGTGGTACAGCAGTGCACACGCGTGGATAGAGGCAGCAGCAGGCAGTCATGCGGCGGCTGGTTGCAGATGGACGTGCTGTCTATCAGCAGCACTCCGCTCCACAGTGACGAGCAGTTCCCCAGCGCAGGGGCCTTCAGATGTCAGATGCCCCGCACGGAGTGTGTTTTGGAAGGCACAACAGTTGAACCAGGATGACACCGCCAGGAGCGGATAGAGATCGTGACTTTCAGCTGTGGCTTCAAGGTTGTCGGGAGTGATTTGATGCTGATCATCGTCGGGGACGCCGCGGAAGTAGCGTGTCTGCTGGGGCCGGCCTGCGGAAAACATCCACACAGTTTCTGCGACCGGGATGCTGATGATGAGCGATTTGCAGTTAAGAACATGATGCGTGCGACTGGCGCCGCGGCCATCTGCAGGCGGCGCTGCCTCTTCGGCGGCCAGGACATTTGATTACTCTCGATACGGCTCTATTGTACGGGGAGCCTGCACACACTCGTCCGGTGATGCACCTGGCAGTTGGGGGCAACATGGGAGATTTTGTGCGGCAGTTTAGCGGAACAGTACCTCACCAAGGCCGAAGTCAAGGGTGAGCGTGAGCGACTGGCGGCTTGGCAGTTTGATAAGATGAATAAGTGGTGTTCAAACCCGCAGTGCGACACTGCCTTCGAGCAGCAGACGAGGATGCGCCCGTGTGCCACTGATTTTCCCGCAGACAGCGCCCAGGAAGGGTTACGGCATCAGGTCAGACAAACCCTTGCCCGCAGCCGTGGTTCACGCGAAATGACGCCCGTGCGCTTCACATTTTCCGGCAGCCGCGGCCTCCACAATTTCGCAAGCGCAGTTACCATCGCTAGTCGCGAAAAGTTCTGCCAGTAGTACGAAGGCCGCTCGCTTGCGGAGCAAGGGTCGACATGCAGACGTCCCCGGTAAGGATGTCTTGCCCTTGCCACTCTGCATGCTGCGGATCCGACCTTTCACAGCCATCGCGACACCTCGACATGTTGCAACGTATATTGCTTGAGTATAGGTCGCTCTGGGGACGTGTCCTGCCGCTGCAGCCATGCAGTCGGCCACCGCGAGGTGGGACTTTGCTGGTGCCCTGAGCCGTCTGCCACCCCCTGCTCTACTATACGATCTGCTGTTCACAACATGAACTGTAGAGTCTCTGCTTCCGGTGTATGCTCGTCTCTGCCTTGACGCGTGGAAGTCTTCTCGAGGGATGTCTCGTGCCTGCAGGCAGCACAGGCACGCCTGCACAGCAGGCAGCGCAGAGCGGGGACACAGGTGGATGTACAGCTGTTACTTGACTCACCGTGCCACGTCTGCTCTGCCGTGTTGCACCATGCGAAAAGGCTGCGAGTGGCTTTGATGGGGCATGGCGGCAGCCCCAGCAAATTTCACTCCTCGATCGTGCTCCGCAGGTTGCAACGGCTACAGAAGAGCCACCGCGGCCGTCTGGCGCTGCTGCAGCAGTCAGCGCAGCGGCCCGCGCAGTGCCGGGCGTCCGCCGCCGCGCCCACCGCCGAGGCCGCAATCGCTGAGAAGCCGGAGAGTGCGGAGAGCGCGACGCAGACAGCAGCCAGGTAGGGGGGGGGGGGGGGGATCAGAACACACATGGGTTGCAGTTTTGCTGACGCTGAGGACAGCTTGTTCTCGTTGGGCATCCTCTGTGCAATCGTTGACAAGGTTGAAATGTCTTGACATCGAATGCATGCCAATGCACCTGGAGTGGGGTTTGAGAGTGTGATGCGGCATGCACTGCAGCCCTGTGGAGGGCATCGACTGGGACACACTGGGCTTCGGCCTCGACCACGTCGGCAAGGTGCTGCTTTGCCAGAAGCGGCCGCCAATATTGTAACGCGCACATGAACTCTCCGCGCGCAAACCCCACGCTTCCAACAGTATGTCACTGCTCTACCATGCCGGAGCCCTGCCCAGCGAGCATGCATGGGCTGCTGCACCTGGTCCTGCGCTTCAAATGCGAAACGACCCAACCCTATGTCCCCTGCCGCCGCCCTGCAGACGCAGTTCCTGGCGACATATGACAGCGAGGAGGCGGGGTGGCGCGGCGGCACGCAGCCCTACGGACCCCTCAGCCTGCTGCCCAGCTCGCAGGCGCTCAACTACGGGCAGTCCATCTTCGAGGGCCTCAAGGTAGGAAGTTTGCTCGCCCTGGGGAGGCTCAGGGTTTAGGGCAAGTGCAGTTCTTTTCAACAAACAGGACAGGAGCTCCAAATGGGATACACTTGGGCGGATGAAGCCTTTTGATAAAAAGTCGGTCAGTTGCCTTTTTAATTCGACCAACTCGCGTTGCGAAAGACGATAAGCCGGTCTGGAAGGTGGAATAGCTCCGGGTTCCAAGGACTGTCCCGTGAGATGTTATGGCCTGGCTGTCGCTGCGGCAACACAGGGGGGTTGCACATCAGCACTGTGATGCACAGCGCTGCGAGGCCTACCGCAGAGACGCAGCCAGCCAGACGTCATGCAAAGCCGACCAGACAGGCATCTTTGCGTTCGACAATATGAATCCCATGGCGGGATGTGCTCAGCAGAGACCGCGGCTCTCTGGTGGTCCCTTCCCTGGGTTTAGGGAAGGGTTTAGGGTTTAGGGTGCAACTCAGCTAGCACAGACTCCTGCTAGAGGCCTTTCTAACAGCGAGTCATATTGCAGGATGGTTGAGAGACGAGGTCGTCCTTCACGGGGCCACCTCTTGGCATGTGTGGAGCTTGTGTGCCTCGAAAACCCTGCAGGCGCAGCGGAGCGCCAAGGGGCGCATCGTGATCTTCCGGCCGGACAAGAACGCGGAGCGGATGCAGAACGGCGCGGCGCGCATGCTCATGCCGGCGCCGCCCACGGAGCTCTTTGTCCGCGCCGTGCGCGAGGTCGTGGAGGCCAACCAGGTGTGGCGATGTTTGTCAGCAGCGGGATCGAAAACTAGGGTTGTCGGAAAGCATACATGCTCATGCCGGCGCCGCCCACGGGGCTCTTTGCCCGCGCCGTGCGCGAGGTTGTGGAGGCCAACCAGGTGGGTTGTGCATTTTGAAGTATGAGACATTGACTCGAGTTTCAGAGTGGGCAGGCAGGTCCTTATCATTATTCGTGCATGGCCATTGAGGCCTCAATGGCACCTTGCCGGGGGGGCAAACACACAAGATGATCAACGTCGGACAGAATCAACACGTCAGGCAGGCAGGAGGTCCGGGCGGGGATGGATAACTGCAGGCGCTACTGGTAGAAGGTTTAGGGTTTAGGCTGGTGCCGCAGCTCAGCAAGGGCTCGTCTCATCTCTGGCCGCTGCTGCCGCGCTCGTAAGGCTATGCTTTGGGCGTAAAACGTTTGGACTATGGATCGTAAACCCACTTCTGCTATAAACGCAGGAGCTGGTGCCGCTGACTGGGCAAGGGCGCGCTGTACATCCGGCCGCTGCTGCTGGGCTCGGGGTTGATGGATGATAAAACATCTTGATAATGGACGGTCCATTTCTGCTGCAATCACAGGAGCTTCTGCCGCCATTGGGCGAGAGCGCGCTGTACATTCGGCCGCTGCTGCTGGAACGGTCGCTGCTGCTGGAGTATATTTCTATGCAGCGCCAGCCGGTGATGGTGGACAAATCAATGGATAATAACAACTTGGCACTTAACATATGCGACTGAATGGGCGCAGGAGCTGGTGCCGCCGCAGGGCAAGGGCGCGCTGTACATTTGGCCACTGCTGCTGGGCTGTTGCCACTGTAATGTGCCACCTAATGTGGAAAAGATGCACTGAAATCATGCTCCTTCGCGTGCTTCTAGGAGCTGGCACCGCCGCTGGGCAAGGGCGCACCTTGCAAACCGGCCGCTGCTGCTGGGCTCGGGAATGAGACGATGGGCGTGGAACTTCAAATTTTGAACTCATGAACCCACTTCTGCTGTAAACGCAGGAGCTGGTGCCGCCGCTGGGCAAGGGCGCGCTGTACATCCGGCCGCTGCTGCTGGGCAGCGGGCCGCTGCTGGGGCTGGGCCCTGCGCCTACCTACACGTTCGTTGTATATGCCGCCGCCGTCGGCGCCTACTTTAAGGTAGAATATGAGTGCATAGCTCTGGATCGCAGCATTGACTGTGTGCATCTCCCGGCTGCCGTCATGCATACCTTCGGGTGCCTGCACCTTCGTCGTCACCTACGCCGCCGCCTTTGGCGCCCGCTTCAAGGTGTGCGGAGTCCTCTGCCGAGAAGGCTTTCCAGTGATCGCGCGATTCGCTGGTTGCTTGGAACTGCCTGCTTGGAAACACAGGGCAGAATACTACACCTAATTCGTCTAAGCCGCCGCAGTAGGCACCTACTTCAAGGTGAGGGGGCACCCCCCTAGTAGAGAGACGGGACAGTATTGGAGGTCACAGCAGGACATATCAGCTTCCAAGAATGCCTGCTGCACGCAACGAGCACACTACAGCGGCCACTCAGCCGAGTACAGTTACGATCATGAAGCATCCAGTTTGGCTCGTGCCAAGGCGTCTCTGATTTCGCTGCAGGGTGGGCAGCTGGACCCGATCGACCTGCTGGTGGAGGAGCGCTTCCACCGCGCCGCGCCCGGAGGCAACGGTGCCGTCAAGGCCGCCGGCAACTACTCCCCGGTGAGCGCAGCTTCTTGTATGGAAATGCCATGCCGCAATTCATCAATTCATCGTCACACTGCGATTTCTCTTGGAATACGCCAACGCGGCAACGGCGGCGTCGAGGCCGTCGGCAACCAACCCCCGGTGGACGCCACTGCCATACTGCACCGCTGCTCCTCAGATGCAGTGTTCCACTTTCTAAATAAAGATTCCAGTAAAACGCACTGATTTTTTTTTGTTTTATTTTTTTCTGTTAATATTTTTAAATACGTGACTTTTTAAATAAAAAAAGATCAAGAAGGGTTCTTTAGGTCGGTGGCCATCTGCCTCCGAAAAATCGTCCCGCCTCTGGCTGTGGCACAGTCACCAGACGTGACTTGCTCACTGCTGTCTGAAGCTCCAGTTGATGATGCCATTTGACCGATAAACGCGCACATGCTGAAGTCCGCAGGCAGATTCGTAACAGGTGCGCTGCCAGCGCGTTTGATGTCATTGGAGACTCTACAGCGCACGCGTATCAGAGCTGGTGTCCGCTCAATTGCATGTTATGTTTGTTGATGCAGGTGCTTCGGCTGCAGGCGGACGCGAAGGAGGACGGCTACTCGGGCACGGCGCGTCTGGACGCCAGATTCCATACATCAGTCATCGTATGAATGCTTCTCTTCTTTCGCAGGTGCAGCGGCTGCAGGCGACCGCAGACACCCCAAGCTGTTCAGCTGCCTCAGGAATCAGGGCTTCAAACACAGGAACAGGGTTTCAAACCTGAAAATTCAGCGCATTTTCCGCAGGTTCAGCAGCTGCAGGCGGACGCAAAGAACGCGGGCTACTCGGACCTGTGGTGTACCTGGACGCCTGGATCTAATGTGCAGTATCGAGTTCTGAGGCCTTCTCTTCTTCGAGCAGGTGCTGCGGCAGCAGGCGGACGCGAAGAAGGCGGGCTACTCAACTGTGGTGCACATTGAGCTAGGGTTTTGGGATAGGAACATATCACATGCTTCATCTGGTTTCCACCAGCATTTCGTCCTTCCTTGAAGGTGCTGCGGCTGCAGGCGGACGCGAAGAAGGCGGGCTACTCAGACGTGGTGTACCTGGACGCCAAAACGGACACCTACCTGGAGGAGGTGTCGTCGTGCAACATCTTCACCGTGTCCGGCAAGACCATCCGCACGCCCGCACTCAAGGTGCGACATGCATTTGGAAGCTGGGTTGCCGGCTGCCTGCCGCCTGTGCAACAACCATGCTGCATGTATATCATCGCCTGCCAAGACGCACATGCAGAGGGCTGCAGTTGCCGCAGGTTGTCGGCGCCCTGCTGCTGAGATGTCTTTCAACACGAGGCAGTTGGTTGCGGAATCGCGTCGTGCTTCTGACGGAGCACGGCACCATCCTTCCGGGCGTGCTGCGGTGGGTGGTGCTGCAGCCAGCACGCAGGCGTTTCTGAGTGCCAAACGCCAACCCGTCATGTCCTCCGGAGAAGGCACCGTTCCGGCGGGTGTGACGTAGCGTTTACCGCGGTGCTGCAGCCGGCCAGGGCGTGTCCATCGTCTGCTCTTGCAGTCTGTTGAAATCCGTCGCCTGCACAAATGCAGGGCACCATCCTGCCGGGCGTGACGAGGAGTGCTGTGCTGGAGCTGGCCAAGGCACGCGGCTACACTACTGAGGAGACGGACGTGCCCATCACCCAGGCGCTCGAGGTAAGGAATGGTTTCATGTGTAATAGTCAGGTAGTTAGTAGTGAAAGGATACCGGTCATTATTTGGCCCCAGAGCTCCATACTCCGACGCCCCTCCACGTGCTATGTGGGAGGAGTCACCATGACAGGTGAAAGCCTTGGGACATGAGCACATCTTGATGCACCCCTTCAACCATACTGTATGAAAGGATGGGCGTGCTAACACAGACCTTCGAGGTGTGCCCGTTCATACAGAGAACAGGCCTCTGCATCTGGATGCGGCGCATTGCCACTGCGAAGCTGCATTCTTTTCTGCGCCAGCAGCGGCAGCAGCGGTGGCGGTGTGCACAGGCGGCGGCGGCGCTTCGACCGGCGCCCTGGGCCTCCGACACAAAGCTGCCAGAATGTCAGAAGAGCGTGTGAATGACCGTTTTGTGGCAATCGCTGCAGGCGGACGAGGGGTTCACTCGCGGCACGGCAGTGCAGGTATTGACAAGCACAATCAAGAAAGACCATGGACAGACTGTCTTGCGCTTCAACGCAGGCGGACGAGGTGTTCACGAGTGGCACGGCAGTCGTCGTGTGCTCCGTCGGCAGCATCACCTATAAGGGGGTGCGGCGGCAGTATGGCGAGAAGGGGCAGCCAGGTGGGACTCATCTGTGCGTTGCATCAGACATCAAACAGTGCATCCGAAGCATGGTCTGAAGGTGGTGCTGCAGACCGCAGCAAAGCAGCAGCCTCGCAGGCCAGTGGCATCAGCCTTACGCAGGTGCTGCAGCTCCTGCAATTCGTTCTGAAAAACCTGTGTTCAATACAGGGCCGGTCACGCTGGAGCTGTATGAGGCGCTGACAGCACTGCAGCAGGAGCGCGCCCCCGATGACTTCGGCTGGGTCGTGCCCATCGTCTGAGCAGTCCGCTTCAGCTGGTTCAGCATGAAAGATTGGAGCGGAATGTCGTCTGGAATGGTGGACTTTTCGTGACGGCTCGGCTGGGTTGCACCCATCGGGCAGCGCACTCTGAATGTCTCAGGGGGCAAGTGCCGCTGCGGGATGCAGCTGGCTGGGGCTGCTTCAGACATGAAGAGCCGGCAGCAGCGGAACACCAGCGGCGGCGGCACCATCGGTGGTAGCAGCAGCGTGTCGTTGTTAGAGCAGCAGATTATGTCAGGCTTCTGGCGCTCAGATTCTAGCAGGGCCGTCTGTGCGCCAAGATGTTGACTGTGTCCTACTAGGACTAGGCCTAGTAGGCTGGCACGAGACTGTTCAGTGCCACCACATTATGAGCTGACCCCAAGCATGTTGCACACATAAAGAGAGGAAATGCCTCAACATCGGCGCACAGACCAGAAAGCCCTTCATCTCCGCGTGAGGCCCTTGTGTACCTACAAACCATGCAAACCTCGTGTGTGCATCCCTGATTGTCTTCCTGACCATGATCGGCGGTGACCACTCGCTCGAGGTGCTGTTCTGTGACGAGCATACAAAGTGATCAGCAAGCTGAGAGGAGATCATTTCCGAGGAGTTTTTTACGAAAGGCGGAGGTAACCGGCGGGATTTGGTGAGTAACCGTAGTAACCGGAAACCGTAATCGTAACCGGCCCTAACTGGAAGTTACTGCCAACCCTATCACACCCTGCACCACCAGCTGCACCACCAGCTGCTCCTGGATGCCCAGACCGAGGCGTTGCTGGCTGGAACCAGAAAGAACTGGGTGTGGGGCCTTCAGCAGGCTTGCCAGCGGCTGGGTTATCAGTTGGTGCTCAGCACACGGCGGGCGCAGCGGGTGTACGTGCGGCATGTCATGGATCTGGAGGCGGCACAGCGGCGACGGGCATGGGAGGCTCTCAGCGTATGCCCACGGACATGCCAGAGCGAGGGCGCAGCCAAGTGCACATACTGGAGGTGGTTTGCACGCACGCCG